>Ga0302177_10001448_pt1 | contig 17096 bp, 12 predicted proteins | sample I_Palsa_E1_2_FD_198780 | JGI IMG/M metagenome (GOLD analysis project Ga0302177, IMG submission 198780) | Peat permafrost microbial communities from Stordalen Mire near Abisko, Sweden - I_Palsa_E1_2 | ecosystem: Environmental > Terrestrial > Soil > Palsa > Peat permafrost | place: Sweden... | reverse complement strand
ATACTGCGAATACCATAGACAGCTTGTGCCGTACGCAGAAAGAGTTCTTGTCTGTCAATTCGAGGAAGTCACTTCGGAGATGTCATCCGTAATTGACAGGATCAATCAGAGATATTCGCTCCAAATCTCGGCGTTTAACGAGGATCCGTCAAATGTAAAGCGTGTTCTTGCCCATATTGAGCTGCGGCACAGGCTCATTCATCCTGATCTTGACCCCGCTGTGTCTGCGGCAAGCCCTCACACGAATCGGCGCGCGGTCACTGAGCAGATGCGAGAAGAACTTCTTCATCCTCGAAATGCAGTTCAGATGGCTCGGGCTCAGGAGTATTTCGAATTCTTCTGCGCGGTGGCGTCTCGGCAGAGAGAGGCGCACTCTCGAGGAGATTCCGTTGGAAAACGGTCCAACCGATCGTCCGCCGGAGAGCAGTCAGAGCACACCGACTTCTCTGGCGCGCCGGGTTGACGCTGGGTTAGCGCCTTGGATGAACCGGGAGTATCGGACCAGTCGGAATCAGCGTTTGCGAGGCGCGAACGCAGCGTTTGCGTTCGCGCCTTTCTGCCCGGAGAGGTAGGGCGGCGATGAGTCACCAACTGTCCGTGGGGGTCATACTGGGCTGCGCTTCCGCTGCGTCGGCGAACGCGGGCGTGGTCGTCGAGAAGCTTGCAATGCGCCGCATGTCTCAATTCGATGCGCGTAAGACCACCGACATGGTTCGAAGGTTGATCCGGAGTCCGACATGGGTGCTGGGATTCAGCATGATTGCTGCTGGTCTCATATTGCAGGTCCTCGCTCTTTCGTTGGCGTCGATTTCAGTTGTCCAAGCGGTCGCGCCCACCGGAACGGTCCTACTCCTCCTGTTGTCGCATTTTGTCCTGGGCGATCGGCTTCGACGTGCTGAATACGTCGGCATCGGCGCACTTGTAGTGGCATTGGGATTGCTCTTGTTTTCGCTCGACTCGCATTCGGACCGGGCCACTGGATCAGCTCAAGTCTCGACACTGCTGGCTATCACCATCCCGACCGCATGTGCCAGCTTCGCGTGTTTCGTCTGGGCCAGTCGTGTGGGGGGATCTGTTGGGCGACGCAGAAAGGTGGGAGCACCCATCTTTGGTGTCGCAACGGGCTTGTTGTACGGATGCGCCGCCCTCGACATGAAGTCGATTTCCACACTCGTGCAACACTGGGGAGTCGGGCGAGCTCTGCCGCACATTGTGGTGGCTCCCGTGTTCTATCTGTTTCTCGCCACTACCGTTTTCGCCTTCTTGATGTTTCAAATGGCCCTGCAGCGGAGCGTCACCTCCGTGCTGGTTCCGGTCAGCAGTGTGCTCTCCACCGCTTACTTCATCATCGTGGGAGATGCTCTCTTCCATGAGCATCTCCCAAGTGCTCCACTTTCACTCTCACTGCGATTGGCGTCCTTTGCGCTCCTCGCGTTCGGGCTGTTGTGCTTGACGGTTGTCAACGAGAAACAACCGGCCGAGTTGGAAGGCGGTGTTCCGGAACATCCTGATCCTGTCGCAGATCCAGTGGGCCGGCCTCGGCGGAGTTGGCAGCCGGGTCGGGACCGTGTGACGGCTGGGTCAACGCCGACGGGCGACCAGCCAAAGAACCCTCCCGACTCAGCCAAATGATGGGAAGCCTGCGTTCGAAAGCCATCAAGTTTTCACCCCGCGGCGGCGGGGCGCAGGTCATCGTGGACAGCAGAGCGCTCTTTCCGGATTCAGATTCTGGAACAGGGCCCCTTCCGGGTGTTCATCCCGGCTCACGCCGAAAAACACCCAGCAAAAATGGCTATCGCCTGCCTCAAGTTCGCCGCGGCGAAGGCGCTAGAGTGCCGAACTTGATGGAATGTTCAGTGAGAGATGAGGCAGAGTGAAGGCGGTCGGCCAGACTCCAAGGTTTGGTCATTTGGTCCGTAAGAGCATGCGGTGCTTTTGCGTTTGCCTCAGCAACCCCTTACATGTGTTCTCTGAGGAATGATGCAGCTGAGCGGCACAGACACGAGCGAGACCGAGCAATTGGACGGGCAAGTCTCTGAACGCGCAGTGGCGTCGGCGTCGCCGGAGGGCGTACCGGAGCAGCGGGCATCGAGGTGGTGGCTGGCGGGGGCCTTTGTTCTCGCTCTCGCTGCTTTCGTCCCTGATGCGTTCGGGCGGCAAGTGTTTGACACCAAGATCGATCTGACGGTCAATCCATACAACTTTGCTCGTGAGATCCTGTATCTCTGGGCACCCAATGGTTGGTTCGGCTACTTGCGAAACCAATTTCAAGGGTCTGCGTTTCCCACCGATCCTTTTTTCATTTTGGGTCATCTCCTTACCATCCCGCCTTGGTTGGTCCAACGAGCCTGGATGGCAATCGTGGTCACGGTTGCGTTCTGGGGAATCGTCCGCCTGGCCGAAGAATTCCGAATTGGGTCATTGCGTTCGAGATTGGTTGCCGGGGCCGCCTTTGCGCTGTTGCCTACTCTGACCATGCTGGTTGGATCCGTTACCGCGGAAGCGGCGCCTGGAGTCTTGACCGCGTGGGCCACCATTCCTCTCATACGTGCCAGCCGGGGCGGATCTCCGATGCGTGGCGCTGCTCTTTCGGGGGTCGCGGTTCTCTTCATGGGGGGAACGAATGCCGCGGACACGCTCTACGCCCTCGTCATTCCTGCCCTTTTCCTGCTCACCCGCGAGTCCTCGCCGCGTAAACGCTCTCTCATCGGTTGGTGGGTAGTCTTTGTGGCCCTCGCGACGGCATGGTGGGCCATTCCCCTTTTGTTTCTCGCGAAGTACGGGTTCAATTTCCTGCCCTACGTCGAGCAGTCGGTCACGACCACGGGCACGTCGTCAGCCACTTCAGCCCTGTCAGGGTCAAGCGTCTGGACCGCCTACTTGGACGTCGCGGGTCTGGGGTGGAACCAGGCAGCAATCACCATTACGAGAGACCTGGTTGTCATTGTTGGGGCGGCGTTAATGGCGGCGACCGGTCTGTATGGCATCGCCAGTAGAGAGATACGAGAACGTCGCTTTCTCGTCGTGAGTCTCGCTGTGACCGCCGTTATAGCCCTCGCTGCGTACTGGGGTCCGGTCGGCGGCCCGTTCAGTCGATTCCTCTTGCCGATATTGAATGGATCGCTTGCACCTGTGCGAAGCGTCTACAAGATCGAGCCGGAAATTGGCCTTCTTCTCGCCCTTGGTATTGCGCATTCCCTTTACAAGGTGTCGCATTGGAAGCCTGGGCGAATTGGGCCTGTCGCTTGGCGTGTCGGCGTCGGAGTGCTCGTGATTGCGGTTCTCGCGTCGCTGGCGACTCCTTACATATTGGGGCGCGCGACAAACAATTATTCCTTTGCCAGCATTCCGTCGTACTGGTACAAGGTTGCCGATTATTTGGATCAAAACTCGCCAAGGAATACCGCGTTGGTCCTGCCGGCTTCGAGTCATGGCGAGTATGTATGGGGTTGGACTGTAGACCAACCTCTGGAGGCTCTGGCACGTTCGCCCTGGGCGAACGATCAGGCGGTTCCCTTCGGTGGGGCGGGAAGCTCGAGAATGGTGGATTCCATTGAGCTGGCGCTGCGCACGGGCACTGCGAGTCCAGGGCTCACCGCGTTGCTCTGGCGATCCGGCATCAAATACGTCGTCGTACAGAACGATGCTCTCTGGCAGCTCTCGGACTCTCCATCACCCCTGCAAGTCCATCAAGTGCTGGAGGCGTCCGGCCTTAAACGTGTCGCGCAGTTCGGACCAGGGATTGAGACGTCCGTTATCGACAGCCCTACCGCGTCACTCGTCAAGACGTCCTACAAGGTCCCGTTCCCGGCGGTCGAAATTTACGAGGCGCCACCACCCGCCGGAGAGAAGCGAGCACCACTGTCGCCAGTGACAACGCTCGCGGCCTCGTCGGCAGCGTTGGTGAGTGGCGGACCCGAAGCAATCAAACAACTACTCGACCAAGGCCTCCTCGGCGTGAACCAAGCAGCCATTCTGGCTGGGGACTGGCATGGTGGTCAGTACCACGGACCAATTTTCGCCGTCACGGACACATTGCGTCGCGAAAACACCAACTTCGGACTCGTGAACGACAACAGCTCCTATCCGCTGACCGCGACAGCTCAACTGTCGAATCTGAGCGGACTTCCGGACGCAACGGCCGTGCCGAGCCAGTTGCTGCCGTTCCCCGGTGTGCAGCATCAAACGGTCGCTGTACTGAAGGGTGCAAGCAACATCACGGCCTCCTCTACGGGCTCCGCGTTCTTTTATCTCCCTGAATACAACCCTGAGAATGTCTTCGACGGACTATCTCCCACCGGCTGGATTGCAGGCAATCCAAATGGCTCCGTTGGCGAATGGATCCAAATTAATTTTGATCACCCGTTAAATCCCCGGGGCACTCACATAAAGTTCTACTTCGGGTCCCCGCACCCGGACGTTACGGGGATCAGCGTCTCCACCAACCAGGGATCGGTCCTCGATCACGTGCGCCCGACCAGCCGCTCGCAACTCGTGAGTGTTCCGGCCGGAAACGCGAAGTACCTTCGTGTGACCTTCGTCTCTTTCAACAAATCAGACAGTCGGACCACAGGTGCAGGCATCCAGAGCATTTCGATTCCGGGCGTGCACCCCCAATTACTTCTGAAGCCACCTCAAGAATCAATCGGGTCCACCGCTGAGAACGTGGAATTTTCGTTCGCGGCGACGCCCGCTGATTATCAAGATCTTCTGCGGAGTCCCCCAGAACCAGTCTTATCGCGACAATTCAGCACTCCTCGGCGAATGTCGCTGTCCATCACTGGCCTGGCAACCCCCAGGCCAGGTGCAGCCCTCGACGCGTTGATCGGACCATCCGAAGTGGACGTGTCGGCCACCTCTACGTTCGGGAATCTGCCCCAGTTCCGTCCGCAGAATCTGGTCGACGGTGACGCGGACACCGCCTGGATCGCCACGTCATCTCATGCGAGCATCCATATGAGTTGGGCGCATCCAGTAAGTCTGTCGAGCCTGGTACTCGAAGAAGCCCGAAATTCATTTGCTTCGGCGCCCGAAGAGGTTCTCATTTCGAGTTCTGCAGGTAGTCGTTTGCTCCATGTGGGGCCATCGAGTGTGTCGACACTCAACTTCGCTCCCCTCGACACGAACAGCGTCACCCTGAGCTTCCCAAAGGTTCAAACTCGCGGGATCGTCAACGGATTCGGTCAGAAGGTCCAGGCACCATTGGGGTTGTCTGAGCTCAGCTTCCCGGCGCTCACCGCAGTCGAGGGACAGCCGCCGAATTACGCCGCAAGCTTCGTGGCGCCGTGCGGCTTCGGTCCACCGATTTATATTGACGGTATTCAGTACGAGACGAAGCTGGGGCCCGTGGATGGCGGTCCGACCCCCACGATCGGTAATCTGCTCTCCCTCAAGCCAGTGGGTCTCAGCGTGTGTGGCCGTGGGCCCTATCGTGCCAGCATTGACGAGTCGTCTGGCAGTCAGCGTGACTCGGTGACACTCAATTCTGGCACGCATGAGCTGGTGACGACGCAGTCCGGGGCGCCATTCAACATATCGTCGCTGAGCCTGAAGGAGGTGGGCGCCTCCAGCGGTGCCCGACCCAACGTCCGACACGCACGGGTCGTCGGCTGGGGCCAAGTAACTCGCCAAGTGGCCATCGGTTCTGGACCTGCTACGTACTTGGAGGTGCATCAGAACTTCGGTACAGGTTGGACTGCATCCCTTAACGGGAAATCCCTGACACCGATACGACTCGACGGCTGGCAGCAGGGCTACCTGGTACCCGCCGGCCGAGGGGGAACGGTGCAAATGACGTTCGCCCCTGAACGGACGTACTTGTTGGGCCTCGGCGTCGGGGTCTTGGGCGTGATTCTCCTCTTGTTGGTCGCGTGTGGTGTCATCGGCAAGCGTCGTGAGGTCGACCTTGAGCCAGCGCTTCCCTGGAAGAAGCAGCTGCCGTTGTGGCTCTCAATTGGAGCAGTTGCCGGTGTGGTTCTCGTCATCGGTGGACCACTCGTTTTCGCGGTCCCCGTTCTGGTCTATATCGGTGCCCGACGCCCGACCTGGTTGCCGGTGATCGCCTTTGTCGGTATGGCGGCAGCGGGAGTCATCGCGGGCCTTAACCCGGGGACTGGGGCGCTCTCCCAACTTGGTGCGTTCAGCGCTCCGGCTCAGGTCTGCGCTCTGATTGCCCTGTCAGCGGTGCTTGTGCCGGTCACCGTCCGGCGATCGCAGCCCAGAGAGCAGCCCGACCCCATTTCTGAATCGGGATCGCTGGATCCTGCCTCCTCCGAGAGTGCGCGAGGTACTCGGGAGCTCATTACCGTTGCGCACGGTGATGAGAGCGATGGCGAGACGCACTGAAGCCTGGGGCCGCTCGTCACGGGCATTGCCACTTCTGTCGTGAGCAAAAGGTCTTGCTCCGACGCTGATCTCACTTTGGGGCCGCTTGGTTAGGGCTGATTGATTGAATGGTTGGACGATCGTGTCGTGCCACTTGCTTGCGGTGGAATTTCTGTGGTGCAGCGGAACGACAGACCGGTCTAAGTGTCATGCTGCTCGAGGGCTGCCGAGGCGACTCACAGACTGGGTGCCGGCCCTTGGGGCCTGGCCTCCGTGGGATTTGGCCCCTCGGGGGGTGCGCCGGGCCGACCGGGGTGACTTGATAGGAGCCGGGTCGAGAGTGACCTCAACTCAGCCGTGTCCCCGGACGGCCGTGCGGCCCCACCCAACCAATGAGAGAAGCAGCACAATAGAGGTATCAACGGCCATTAGGAGTTCCCCAGGGACTGCCACCGAATCCCCGGCATGTTCAGGCGGCACCACCCACTTGTCCGAGGTGGCGTCGGTGAGGCGAACACCGACTGGCCCTCGGTGACGATGACGTGACCGAGGTGCACGACCCGATCGACCGGGTTGCCGAGGCGATGGTCTTATCCATCCGTGAGCCGGTCGAAGCCCGAGGGGTACAGGTTCGACGAGAGCGCACAGGATTAATTCGAAGATTCGCCCGAGCCCGTCGTCGCCATCTGCCACCGCCAACTTTTCTCGCGCCTACTAAATCTAAAGGTCTAGGTGGGCATGAAAGGGCCCATCCCGGCGCGTATCTAAAAGCCAGCGTGGGCTCGGGCCGGCACCAGGGCCTTCCGAATGATGGAGAGAACCCCCCTCTGCAAAGCCTTTCCGCACCGCGTTTGGACGTAGCGCACCGCTCCCGGTGCAGAGAAGTAGAGCTCAACACCGTCAGTTCCCCGGCATACTGCGCCATCAACATCTGTGGCGTACTTTCCGGAAGGAGTTATGTACCGAGATATGTCGACGAAATGGACGTTTTTGGACGAGCTGGCAATGGCCTTTATCACTGTGTTGATATCATCATGAGAGGTCGCCGAAGCAGCAGGTTCCGGCTGTCCGTTGGGAAGTGTGCCCGGGTTCGACCAGGGCACCGACAGGAAGTAAATGGGAGAGGAAGATACCGCTCTAAGGCCGGCAACGAGGCTCTTTATATGCTGCTCCAACATTTGAACGTAAGACAACTGGTTCAGAGAGGTCAATTGACCATTGATCAAATGCTGAAATGAATCCTCCCATCCCAGCTCTATAACGATGGCTTGTGGCCTGAACAGATGAGCGGTCTTTTCCCAGTATTCCGCTGCGTCAGCACATCTCGGATTCATCGCGGTGATCTGGCCAAGAACTTCCAAACTGTATCCAGTGATAAATCCGCATCCATTTAAAGAGGCGTTGTCAATAAGCGTCCCCCAATTCGATTGATTGAGCGACATCTGAATCCCCATCGTCAAGCCGATGGAATCACCTATAAAAAGCACGCGCTTGGGCGGGCACGTCGTGAAGAGTTTGTACGTGATGATGCCGTGAATGGGAAGGCGAATCGCGCACGCAGTACCGCCACCTTTCCACGGGTACTCAGCTTTGGTCGAGGCTTGGGTCGCAGGGCGTGTCGAGTGGGATGTCGACGCCGATGCGCCGGACGCAGGTTGAATTCCGATAAATGTGAGTGCGATAGCCAAGATGGCGAAGACTTGACGCGAACTCCCGATCCAGCGGCGGCTTTGCATGCGACCACACTATTTCAAAACGGGTTTGTGATCTCAGCGCGACCTGGACCCACCTGGAGAACTCGGTGGCAGGGAGAAGAGTAAGAACAGCGTGAAATGAACCCGATGATCGGTTCGACTTCAGGTCGGATTGCGCTGCAGCCGGTGAATCTCGGAGTTGGCGGCACCACCCAGGGCGGTGACTTGTCGGGAGTCCAAGTGCAGAAGGGAATCGTAGGGAAATAAGTACTTGGGAAATGGGTGTCCTGGATTCGGGTACGAAGATCTGCGTCGGGCCGTTCCGCGATCTTTCCAAGGTCAATGGACCTGGCGCCGGAAGGTGAGCCGAAGCTTTGGTGGACGAGAATAAGGACGGGATGAACGGGTGCATCGAACCTGTCGACAGCGAGCGAGGACATTCACCGAGGCAGCTGACCCAGCTGCAACCAAGTTCTGACGAACAACGCGCAAGTTTCCCGACACTCTGTGCGACTACACCGCCGCCGACTTTCCCAACTCCCGGACCCAGGCTCCCGACTTCATGCTCGCCTACTACATGTTCGATTCGGTCAAGTCCTGGTCTTTCAGTGACCGTCCTACCTGGACTCGAGATCATCTGGAACACGCGGGGCCAGTCACCAACTTCGCCGAAGACTTCGACTCAACGAGACAACCCCGACCCTCCTGTTTGGTTCGTGCTGGAGTCAGACAGCGATCTCCGGGCGAACAATGGTAGAGACCTGCCCCAGCTGTTCCTCTTGCTATCGGTGCTCCTCGCCTCTCCTCAGACAACTTTCAGTGTTTCGAACGGCCAGCATCCAAATGTCGATCGCTCGCCGGGTAACAGCCGGCGATCCACCAGATGCAGTCTCGTCTTTTCGGGCATCCAAAAGATCACGCGCAGAAGTAGGCATCGAATGACAGGGTCTTCATGCGCCACTTCCACAGATCGCCAGTCAGGGGACCCGCCCCGGTCTCCGCAACTAGCATTGCAATACGTGGCCAGAGTGGTTCGGGGCCCCGATTCCAAATCCTCCATCTGGGTTCTAGAACCTGCCGCGCCAGACGACTCCGTTTCCAGTGCCCACTGACCGACGCCCCACCGGGCTAACGACTTCGCCACTCCGGGTGAAATACCGGGCACGTCGACCCGAGCTAGTGGCCAGCTGCCCGCGTAGTACCGTCCTGCTGGTCGCAGGCTGTATTGGCGATCTAGTATGCCTGCCCGCACCCGAGGAGATTTCTGACGGAAGTGACGGAAGTGACTGAAGTGGCGGAAGTGACGGAAGTCGAACTTGGCGAACCCGAAGGGGTTGCATCGGGCCGCTGGCTCGACAGGGTCATGCGGGCAGCACCGTACGCTGCGGTCTGGCTGGTGCTCATTGTGCCGACAGTGCGAACCATGGCTCGTGGCTGGCGCCCAGTCGGCGACAACGGCACGATCGCGCTGCAGTCGTGGAACACGTTCAGCCTGCACGCGCCGCTCGTGGGTCAGGGAACCGGCGCCGCCAACGGACTCGGTGGCGCGCAGTCCGTCGGCAATCCCGGTCCTCTTGAGTACTGGCTCTTAGCGCCGTTCGTACATATCGACCCTGGCCAGGGAGCACTCATCGGTTCTGCGCTGCTTTGCGGCGTCGCCCTCTCCTTGGGTGTCTACGTGCTGCAGAAGACAGCCGGCCTCTGGGCAGCCGTCATCATGGCCTTGGTTGTCGCGGACCTGGCTATCGTTTCACCGTTTGCCTTCATCGACCCCGTGTGGAATTCGGACTTCGCTTCTTTTTGGTTCCTCTCCTTCCTCGCGGTGGCGTTCGCTGTCGGCGCCGGGTACCTCCGTTACCTGCCGTTGCTGGTCTTCGTCGGGTCCGTCACAATCGACGCCCACCTCCTTTTTGCTCCCTCGACCGTATTCATTTTCATAGCCGTGGTGGTTTGCGGCCTGCTCTTCCGAAAGCCGGATAACCACAGGTGGGTGTTGTGGACGGTCGTAGTCGCCGCCGTCTGTTGGATTGCGCCCCTGTGTCAAGAAATATTTGGCTCGCATCCCAACCTCACTGCTCTGCTCCACAGTGTCGGCGTGGGATCCGGATCCACCCAATCGGTCGGGACGTTCGGTTCGGCGCTAGGGCTTCATGCTCTTGCCCGGGCTGCTTCGCCTAAGGCCGTGTGGGCGACGCCGAGGCCGATCCAGCCAAACGCGTCTTATAGGGATGTGCTTAATAACGGACCCCTGGTGTACTGCTTGGTGATCTTCGCTCTCGCCGCGGTCATTTTCCTCGCTTGGCGGCACAAGAAGACGTATCTCTTGAGCCTCTCGGCGGTGACGACCGCGTCAGCGCTCGGCCTCGTGCTCCTGTATGCCCGCGTGCCAAAAAATTACACTCTCTCCTTCGAATGGGTCAGCCAAGCCGTATGGATCGTGGGGATCTGCATCTGGATCACGGGCGGATACGCCGTCGTGATCTGGGCGCGAAGCTACCTTTCAGCAGAACGAGGCATCAGTGTCCCGAGTGTCAGGATCCCGAAGAGTGCGGTGAAGATTTCCGTCCTCTGCGTAGTTGGGATCTCCGTCATTGCTGGCACGGCTGTCGTGTTGTTCCCCTACAACGGAAGAGGGCAGAGGTTGGACTACGCCGCCTGGGGGCGCGTGCAGCAGGAGGCCAAGATCATCGAGACGTACTTTCCCAAGTCAAACGTGGGAATCAACGTCCGCTATTCGGGGCAGGATTACATTCAGCGTTTCCAAGACGAACATGGCACGGCCTATCTGCTGCAGACAGCCGGCTGGGTGCCCGGGTTGCCCTCGCAAAGCAACGGTCTGCTACACGACCCACTCCATTCGGATAGACCTTCGGTCGTGTTCGACGAGAATCGCAGGTTGTTGACCGGCTTCGAGCTCTATCCCGACTACTCACCCTATGAGATCCTCTTGCCGAAGCACTGCGGTCGGATTACACCGTCTCCCGACTCGCTGGCTACGACACAGGGAAAGAGTTGGGACGGGGGATCGATACGACTTGCCAGTCTTAAACTCAAGTCTCTTGCGGAGTTTGAGTGCCTTACGAAGAGCCCAGGCCGGGCTGCTTTACCTTTGAACGTCAAAAACCTGCAGGTCCACAGAGAGTTGGCCCAAGCCCTGAGCGCGAACTCAGACCAGGATGTGCCCGATGCGGTCGCGATTCAGGATTTTCAGAACTTCTATTTGCTTGAACAACTCAGGAACTACGACCTAGCTAAGCTCAAGTTCTTGTACAAGTTGAAGCACTCGTAGGAGGTGGGGATCGCGTCGAGACTATTGGGGCGGCTTGTCCAACTACGTGAATCCTTCGAGTCGTACTGCACTCGATAACGGCGCGTGAGTGCGCCGGGCCTGCGGGGAGATGCAAGAAAAATCCGGGGGACAGGCCTCGAGGCAGGAAGTGCCGAGCGAGGTGCCCTCGTCTATTAAACGTTCTCCGGTTTCCTCGCACTTCACGGGTTTCGTAATTCGGCTCCTCGAAAGTTTCCCTCGTCAGTCTTGGCTGACTTGTTCCTTGGTCTTATTCCCCGTGGGCGTTGCGTCATCGGTCCTCGTGAAGAAGAGCGGAGTGGACTTGGAGAAGTGTCAGGTGAGCGCGAAAATTCATAAGAGAGCGCGTGACTCCCGAAGCGCATCCGTGCGGGCGTGTGGACCGGTTTTCAACGCTTAAGTACGCCGCCTCGGAAGTGCGCTGGCTGGACCGCGACGGCTCAACCTTGCTATCCAAAGCTGGGACAGCACAATAGGAGTCATCCCAGGAAATTTGATTTTCGCGGCCGGCGAGCTCTTGCGGGGCGATATGAAGAACCTCGACGACAAGCAGCGTGTGATGGCCTACGGCCTAGAAACAAGCGAAGCCTTCTTCGCCCCCCACGGCATCGCCGTCCAGTCGGTGATCACCGAACGTGCATCCGGGCACGACACGCGGAAGCCCAGAGGACCGGGCTTTGTCTGCTGTCTCCGCATTTCGTCACCGACACCACACCGCCATTGGCGGCCCGCTCATCAATTGCGTATCTCTCAGGTCACGACGGCTAGCACGTAGCTCGTGTGGACCGCCCGTTTGTTCTTACCGCTTCAGGTCTTCTCGAATCAATGAAAGGACGCCACGCTGCAGAGCCATTCCACATCGGGTGTGAACGTAGTCGAGCGTTCCGGCGGGTGCGTAATACAAGTGAACGCCATCGCTATTTCTACAGATGCCACCGTCGACATTCGTCTGGAACGATCCGGCTGGCGTTATGTAGGGCGAAACATCGACAAAGTGCGTTGTCCTCGATGACTTTGCTGCCTGTTCTATAAGAGCGTTTATCTCGTTATGAGAAGCTGCGGAAGCGGCGGGCTCTGGCTGTCCATTCGTCTCAGGAGGGTCCATCCAAGGAACAGACAAAAAATAAATGGGCGCGGCGGAGGCGGTCCTGAGACCCGCGATGAGCGCAAGAATCTTTTGTTCGACCATATCGTCGTATTGCGGTTGAAGAAGGGTCGCCGCGCTGCCGTTGATCATGTGATCAAACGAATCCCACCAACCCAACTCAACCACTATGGCTTGAGCTTTGAAGCTACGGGCATCTGACGCCCAAGTTGCTACTTCGTTATCGCAACTGTGGTTCATCGGGGTATAAGCGCCGAGGTGCTCGATGCTGTATCCCGTGACAAATCCGCACCCATCCAGTGCGACATTGTCTATCAGTGTTCCCCAATCCTCTTGAGCCATTGACATTTGGAGTCCCATTGTCAATGCAAGGGAATCTCCAATGATAAGCACGTGCTTTGGGGGACAAGTGGTGTATTTCGCATAGGTGACAGCGCCCGGAGTCGGGACTTGGACAGTGCACGAGTGATCGTGCCCCTTCCATGGAAATTTGGTATGCGCAGCAACCAATGCGACCGGATCCGTCGGGCGGGCTGCATCTGCACCGGTAGTCTGAAGGACAACAATTGTGAGGGCAATGGCCACGGCGGCAAATGCCACCGAGGCTTTCTTCGCCGAGCCAGTCAGATTCACCCGTCGAGTATTACACAGACGTTTTGCTGATCCCGGGCGGGCTCCCGAGACTCCTGTGGCGGGCCCTTCGGTCTGGAGGCACCTTATTCGCCGCGCGGTGGCATACCCGGGTCGATCTCTTGTCAACCGAGCTGCTCGTGCCCTGACCGCCAACCTCGGAGCCGCGTCCACCACCTGAAGAGACGGGTCGCGCAAACTGACGCCATGGCTACTCCTGAAGGTGCGCCTGCCCTGATTAGGAGGCAGGCTGTTACAGCGGATTGTGCGAGGGGAGGCGGACAGAGCGACAAGTCGATCGTCAAATGGCGCCGAGCCTTGGTCGTGCCCCCGCGGGCGCAAACATGGCAGCGATCGCCAATTGATGTAGACCACCACGGCCCTAGGCGCCTCCGCAAGATCCTTTCTGTAGAGGGTGTCGTCCAACGGACAAGACTTGGAAGCAGTAACGCGAACGCATGCGTGGGGACGTGATGGCCCTCATCGAGTATCTGCTGGAGCCGGAGCGGGAGCGGACCTTCGCGTTCGACGAGTTCAGCCCGCTGGCCATCAAGCCCGAAAGTGGGTCGGTCCCTCCAGCGGGACAGCATCGCCCATAGCGGCACCGTCGGTTTCGGCGCCGCCAAGGACAAAGTCGTCTTCTTGGGCCCGCTGGGAACGGGCCAGACCCACTTGGCCACGGGTTTCGGGATCCGGGCGTGCCAGGCGGGCACGACGTCGCCTTCGCCACCGCGGCCGAGTGGGTATCACGCCTCGGCGAGACTCAAGCAGCACGGAGGCCTCCACGGAAAATTCACTCAGCTGGCTCGCCTGCCGCTCCTCGTGATTGACGAGGTCGGCTACATCCCCTTCGTCGGCGAGGCCACCAACCTGTTTTCCAGCTGATCTCGGCTCGCTACGAGCGCGCCAGCGTCATCCTCTCTTCGGACAGTCCCTTGGGAGTTGGAGAGAGGTTCTCGACGATCCCGTCGTGCTGCCGCCATGTTCCATCGCCTCGTCCATCACGCCGAAGTGGTGAACCCGAGGGCAACAGCTACCGGCTGAAGGACCGAGACGTTGGGAGGATGACGACAAGCGATGAAGGCTGACCCGCCGTGACGGAGGACAATCTTTGACCGCCGCGGGGTCAAAACTCAGCCGTCCTTGACACCAGTTACTTCGCTCAAACGCTAAATGCATCGGGCCGACGTGGACCATGGCGTCAACGAGGCCTGACCGGAGGCGAGAACACCGAAATCGTCAAGTTGCGTCGTGACAAGCGCAGCCATGCCTGCGCTACGCCGGCCTTGGACCGATCGGATCCGATGGTTCCGTCACGCTCCGAACGCCGACAACTGAAACCCGGTCGGTAGTCAAGTCTCAATGGACTGACAACTCAACAACAGGCCACGGCGGAATGTCTACAGACACAACTCGACGCCGCCGAATGAAGAGACCAAAGGGCAAATCCCTCGCGAGAGGGAGACGCAAAGTCACGGGACTCTCCGAGTCAGCCGGACCGCACACATAGTGACTGCGCTGTCGCTGTGCCCGCGGACGCTTGAACTCGGGCCGAAGGGATAGGCAATGGCGCAGCAAGCACTTCAGCAATCGTCACGCGGTTCCGTCCTTGCGCGGCTCGCCATGATTCTTGCGATTCTGTGCAGCGCTTTGGTTGTATCGGTCAGTGTTGGGGTTGCACAAAAGACATCGGCTGGAGCGTCGCCGACAATCTGGGGAGACTACGGAGGTGGCCGCCAAGTCGGAATAGATCCCAATGGAGGCTACTGGATTGCAAGCTGGACCGGAGTCGTCACGCCTTACGGCGGGGCGCCTTCATACGGCTCGCCGGCCTCGTTCGGACTCCATCTCAACAAACCTGTCCTCGGCATGGCAGGCACACCGACCGGGCACGGCTACTGGTTGGTGGCATCCGACGGTGGCATTTTCAATTTCGGTGACGCCAGCTTCTACGGATCAACCGGAAGCATTCATCTCAACCAGCCCATCGTCGGGATGGCCCCCACACCCTCCGGGCACGGGTATTGGCTCGTCGCATCCGACGGTGGCATTTTCAGCTTCGGTGACGCCAGCTTCTACGGATCAACCGGAAGCATTCACCTCAACCAGCCCATCGTTGGGATGGCCCCCACACCCTCCGGGCACGGGTATTGGCTCGTCGCATCCGACGGTGGCATTTTCAGCTTCGGTGACGCCAGCTTCCACGGATCGACTGGCGGACTACACCTGAACCAGCCCATCGTGGGCATGGCCGCGACAACAACTGGGCACGGCTACTGGTTGGTGGCATCCGACGGTGGCATCTTCAGTTTCGGAGATGCAACCTTCTATGGATCGAGCGCCGGCAGCGGAAAGTCGGCCTTGGGACTCGCAGTCGACCCGGCCACTCTCGGCTACTCGGTCATCTATATGAACGGGTCCGCGCAAGGCTTCTCTTCATCAGGTCAGATTGCTGCGGATGTCGCGGTCTCAGGCTCGCCAGGAGCCAGCATCGGCGGAGGGACTCAAGGCGCTGATTGTCAACCCACGGTCCAACCGACGGCGTCAGTCGACACGGGTTTGACCCAGTTGTTCGCCAATGAGACCGGCCCTGGTTGGCTCGGTGCGGACATGGGGTATTCCACATTGCTTCCCAACGGGCAGGAGTCCTTTGTTTTCTCCGACACGTTCATCGGAACCGCCCAGTCGAATGGTGAGGCCAGTATCACTGGTATGCCCAACAACAGCGAACTCGTCGGCGGTCTGCCAAATCTCAACGCCGACATCAGCGGCACCTATGGATCACCAAGCTCCCTGATCCCTGACCCAGATGGAAACCACTGGTGGACCGCTGGGACCTATGTTGAGAATGGGAGCCAATTGGTCTTTGTCAATGAATACCCCGCGTCAGGCAACCTCGATCAATTCACCGGCAACTCGGGGATCGCCGTTCTGTCCCTCTCCAATGGCGGCATGCCCACCTTCAGCTCGATCACGCCACTCCCGACTGATGCCGACACGACATGGGGTCGAGCCGTCGTTCAGGTCGGCTCCTACACCTACGTCTACGGTCTCGTCAGCGCTCCCGGCGAGTTCTACGGCATGAAGGTCGCCCGCGTTCCCCTCGGAGAATCACTGCAGACCAGTGACTGGACGTACTGGAACGGCTCTCTGTGGGTGGCTGGCGAGTCCAACGCCACGCTCATCCATCCCGGGGCTCTACTCGCTGGTGTCATGGCACAAGCCGGTGGATCCGGGTACGTCGGCGTATCAATTTCGGGGGGCACGAATGGGGATTCGCAGGTCGCCCTCTCCTACGCGTGCTCGCTCACGGGTCCCTGGAGCACACCGCAGGCTGTCTACTCGGTTCCGCAGGTTAGCGAATACCCCAACGAGATCGCCTACACCGCAACCTTCCATCCGGAAATCGGGGGTCAGGGGGGCCTCGTAGTCTCGTATGACATCAACAACACGGTCACCGGAGCCGACCAGCAGGATATGCACGAGTACCAGCCACAATTCATCGTGCTCAACAACTGACCAGGATTTCCCCGCCCCCACGAGATCGGGATTGTCTGCAGAACTGCCAACCTCTATCCAAATTGGGGACAGATGGGCGGCCGACCTACCCGGCCCTAGGGGAGAAGTGCCCTGAGGCATCCCGTGCCGCACGAAATCAGTACGACCTTGCATCGACCTCTTCGATATCCGTGGCCTGGTCATGGCACCGCAAGGGGACGTCCAAACGCGAAGCGAGGAGTAGACGCGTTCCTCGTCTTCTTGGTGTCAGCGCGGAACTCCGGGAGCCCTAAGAGTTGCAGTGAGACTGCCCTGCCGTCAGCCCCACCACGTTCGCGGCGGTAGAGGACACGCAACTCAAATGGATACCAACCTCGCTCGGACGGTCGCTAAGCGCCGACGACGCGCCGAACCCGAGCTGGCCCACGTTGTTTTGCCCCCACGCCCACACCGCATCCGAGCTATCGATTCCGTACACGGTTGATCCGCCGGAGATTACCCGGTCAAATGACACGCCAGATGGGACATCAACCCGTGT
>Ga0302177_10001436_pt1 | contig 17167 bp, 19 predicted proteins | sample I_Palsa_E1_2_FD_198780 | JGI IMG/M metagenome (GOLD analysis project Ga0302177, IMG submission 198780) | Peat permafrost microbial communities from Stordalen Mire near Abisko, Sweden - I_Palsa_E1_2 | ecosystem: Environmental > Terrestrial > Soil > Palsa > Peat permafrost | place: Sweden... | reverse complement strand
ATGATCGGGCCGGAGATCGTGTGCAGGTAGTCGCGGATGAACGTGGAATCGTAGTATAGCCCCTGCAGCGGATTCGGCGGCACGTCCACGGTGTATCCGTCGTGCTGCAGTCGGCTGACCTCCCCGTTCCAGCTGGAACTGTCGGCAAAGGCGCCGTGGACGAAGACGATGGTGGGCTTGGCCCCGTGACTAGCCTGCGGGTGCGGCGTTCCTGCAACGGCGCCTGCGGCTGCGGCCTGACTCGCGGGGAATGCAACCGCAGCCGCGGCCAGTACTGCGGCGACGACGGCGAGGCGCGGTCTGCGCCTCGCTGCGCGGATGATGTTCATACGTTCGGCTCCCTATGTCGGCGGACATATGTCCGCGCGGGAAATGTGCTTCCGACTGTGGATCTGTGGACGGGTTACGGGTATCCACACTGCGACCGCACCACGCAGGATGGCCCGGCTTCAGTCGTCATGTGGATGAATGGAGGGGCGACAGCGGCCCGTCCGTGGTACCCGAAATTCCAGGTCAGCGACCTACGTGGTGTTGGCGCGGCAAGTGGTGACTGCAGTTGCGTGCGCGGGAACAGTGCAGTCGGCATGCCGTCAACTCCGAGCAGTGCGGCTCGGCCAGGAGCCGGCCGGCCGCGTCAGGACGCGGCACAGCAGCGCTCGCGAGATATTCGACGAGATCGGAACGGTTGCATTCGCCGACCGGCCGGCGCGCGAGCTGGCCGCCACCGGCAAGACGATCAGGAGTTGGCCGGACGACGGCGGGCCCGGAAACGCCCTGAGCGTGCGCGAGCAGCAGATCGGACGCCTGGCTGCCGACGGCCTGCCGAACCGGGAGATCGGTGAGCATCTGTTCATCAGCCACCGTCGGCAACGACCTCGGGCGGGTGGTCACCAAGTTGGACGTTGCCAACAGGCCCAGCTGCACAACGCGCTGGAGCCGGGTCGTCCTCAGGTTAGGCCGGCAGGTCGTTCGAGACGCCCGACGCGCATTCCGTCGCTCGTACGGACACGCAGCGGCGCGACGACTTAGTGGGCGAAGCCGGAGGACGGCGCCAGCAGCACCTGGGTACACGGGCAGCGGGTAGTTGGCTGACCGGCGTCACGCGATCAGCCGCATCACGGAGGCGTGGGCCTCTTGCAGTAACTTCTTGAGCAAGCCGGGCAGCGCCTTGGAGGCCCCGCGCGCTCGGACACGGGGCTTCCCGCCTTCATTCCCCTCGCCTGCAAGGAAACCCCGCTGGGCTGCCACGTCTAATTAGGCGTCGTGACGCCACTGGCTTCATTCACGCCCTTGTGCACTGTAGGTTCTCGCCACGGATGTCGCTTCAGGTGCTGCCGAGCTGCGGATCTGCCAAGGTTCTCATCGGTCTGTCGTCGGCCTTTCTCTCACGTGCTTTGTCGTTTTCCTCGGCGCCGAGGCGCTCAGACGGCTACCAGAGATGCGCTTCAGAGCACACGATCTTCTGGTCTGAGCAAGACTGGGGAAGGCGAACCTCCGCACGCTATGTCAGGAGCGCAGCGCAGCGTGCACCAGATCCTGCAATTCTGCGTCGGGGATGCGCGCGGCGTCCCCGGGCCTGAGCTTGATGGTCCCCTTTCCCGCGGTCAGCTCAGGATGACGCGCGGAGAAGCCGCCGTCCCGGTTCGGCGAGACGTACAGCGAGAGCCCGTGCTTCCACACTCCCACGTTGAGACGGCGCCGCCCGATCCGGTATGCCGGCATCCCGTAGGACAGCACCACTTCGGCGTCAGGGCAGGCCGCCACGATCAGCCGGTGCAGGCGATCGAAGACCGGCCGGTACTCGGTGTCCATCTCGTCGCGGTAGCGTCGCACCACCTCATCCATGACGCCAGTCTCGTCGTCCCGCACCTGCTCGCTCATCTTCCCCTCCTCGTCCGGCGGTTGCACTGACGATAAGACTGCCTCCAAGCCCGGAATTCATCGCACCGCCGTCTGGTTCCGGTTGATCGCGGCGACGGCGGGGCTCGCCACGCAGCCAGCCTCGCGATGCGAAAAGATCAATCGGTTCGGGCGATGCAGACGTCATACCGTCTCTTGGGCGCGCAGTCCTCGCCATACCGCGTCCGGTGCAGCTTCTCGCGCGAATGTCGCAAGCGACATTTGGGCGACATGGGATCTGAGAAAGCGACATCGCAGACGAGAACCTACATCCACTTTCGTTTTCTGATCTTGATCGTCCGCTTTGCCACTATTGATTCATGATCCTTGAAGCCGTCACACCCATGCACCATCTGATGCCCATGGGCAGTTCTGCTGCCCCCGCTGGCGGGGGATCGGCTGGTGACGGTCATCGCGACACTGAGCGGGAAGCGTCCGACCTGGAGTGCAAGTCGGCGCAGTAGACCGCCGGAGAGCCGCCTGGCCGTCGGTGGGGTACCGGCGCGAAGCCCTCGCCATGGCGTACGCGTTAGAGCGGTACGTGGATTACGGGAAGACCAGTCGCAGGCTGTCATGTTCTGCGAAGTCGTTGAAATCCTTGATGTTGAAGGTGGCCAGCGGGAAGTCGTGGGCTAGACAGCATGCGGCGATCCAGCTGTCGTTAGCTGGCCGCGGACGTCCCCGGCGCCTGGCTTCCGCTGAAATCCTGCCCCATGTCCGCGAGGTTGCGTCATCTGAGTCCAGCACCACAACGCGGCCAAGCCACAGCTCGAGATCTTCGCGGGTCCGCGGTCCCCAGCTGCGCGTGGTCGCCCACTGCCACAGTTCGCCAACGGTCACGAACGTCACGCACCAGGCCATACCGGTCAGTCGCGCGGCCAGCGGATCAGTGAGCTTGCCCTTGATCGCCCGGGACGCCACATCGGTGTCAAGGATGACGTAGCGCATTGGGCCGGTCAGGCAACGTCTGTTTGACGGGCAGCGTAGACGTGCGCGAGGAACTGCTCCAGTTCCTCATCGGACTCAAAAACCCCGGCCTGCGCCATGTCCTCAACAGACTCGACTGGCCGGATGCCCTTGCGCCTAACCTGCTCATCGATGGACTCAGGACGGGCATCGGGCGAGTCTCCCGGATAGGAAGCGCTATTTGTCATCCCGCCTCCTTACGATGGGGACGTATCAGTGCCAGCATAACTTGCGGGATAAATACAAAACGCAAGACGAACTCCCTGCCGACCACGCGGAGGAGCAGGTGCTGGCTCTTCATCCTGCGGCACCTTGTCGCTGCTTCGGCCGGAAAATCTGGTCCATGACCTCGGCTCCAGTCGCGATCACCGGCCGCAACTCCCGCCGGTAGATGACCTCGGTAGTCCGCGAGCTGGCGTGCCCGGCCAGCCGGGCGATCTCCTCGACCGGAACGCCCTGGTAGCTCATCATGCTGACGAACGAGGTCCGAAGCTCCTTCGGCACCCACCGCGCCCCGAGCCCAGCCGCCGCGGTGACCCGCCGGAAGTCCCGCCGCAGGTTATGCGACTCATACCCCGTCCCCACCGACGTGGTGAACACCAGCCCACGCTCCTGCCACATCTCCCCGGCCTCGGCCCGCTCCGAAGCCTGCCGCCGCCGCTGCGCCCGCAGTGCGTCCACGGCGATCTCCGGGAGCTTCAGCGTCCGCCGCGACCGGTTCGTCTTGGTGTCGCCATGCGCCCGCGCCGACCGCCAAACCGAGATCGTCCCGGCCTCGTGATCCACGTGCTCCCACGTCAGCGCCCGCGCCTCCTCCGACCGGACCCCGGTCAGCAAGCACAGCACGATAAACGCGTGCAGCCGCGACGACTCGGCGGCCTCCAGCAGGGCGGTCGCCTCAGCCAGCGTCAGCGACTGCGAAGGACGTCCTTCAAGCCCGCGCGGAGTATCGACCAGCGCCGACACGTTCCGCCGGACCAGATTCTGCCCCTCCGCGTGCCGCACCGCCCGCGTCAGGCAGTTGTGCCCCTTCTGCAGCGTCCGGGTGGAGTGGGTGGCCGCCATCTTCTTCAGCGCCGTCCGCACGTCCTACACTGTCAGGTCCTTCAGCGGGATCCTCCCGATAACCGCCAGCAGCGGCCGCAGCGAGTCCCGGTTCGCCTCGACCGTCTTGGCGACACGCCCCGGCAGCCCTTCGTCGAGCCAGTCGGCCGCGGCCTTCTCCACCGTGTAACTCTGAGCGGTCCGCAGGCCAGCATCCAGCTCAGAGTGCAGCGCCTTGAGCTTGTCCTTGGCCTCGGTCCGCGTCTGGCCGCTTACCTTCTTGCGGATCCGCTTGCCGTCCGCGTCAAAACCGAGCGAGACCACCCCGCGCCAGCGCCCAGCGCAGGTCTTGTGATGGGCGCTGTCCCCGGCAGTCCGCCCGGTGATCGAAGTAGATGCCGTCTTCACCGTAGTCACGGCGTGAAGCCCCAGCCATACCGGAAGTCTACAACTTGGCTCCCACAATGGCTCCCGAGCCGAGCCGACGAAAATTAGAAAAGGAACCCTGAACTGCAATTTCTCGGTGGAGCTGAGGGGATTTGAACCCCTGACCCCCTCGATGCGAACGAGGTGCGCTACCGGACTGCGCTACAGCCCCGAGAACCTGAGCCAGCCTAGCAAACGAAGCACCCTGCCCGCGCCTCCCAACCGGCCCGACCAACCACCTGGTGACAGCCACGCCGCCACGCGACATGATGACCATCATGCGGCCCCACCCCGGCCGCACCGCGCCGCGCTAACCCGGAGGAGGCCCCAATGACGACGACCGCCACCGCCCACGGCTGCCCTGTCGACGACTCCTTCGACCCCCTCGCCCCCGCCTTCCTGGCCGATCCCTACGCGGTCATGTCCGCGCTTCCCCTCACCGGAACGCCCGTCTTCTTCGCCCCCTCGATCGGCTATTACGTGATCACCAGCTACGCCGACATCGAGGCGGTGTTCCGGGATCCGGCCACGTACTCCGCGGCGGTGGCGCAGGCTCCGCTCGCGCCGCTGGTCGCCGAAGCCCAGCGGATCCTGCTCGCGGGCGGCCACAAGCCCGCGCCGACCATGGTCAGCCTGGACGAGCCCGAGCACGGCAGGCTACGCAAGCCGGCCGCCCGCGCGTTCAGCATGAAGCGGGTCACGGCCCTGGTCCCGACCATCGAGGCGACGACGAAACGGCTACTCGACCAGGTCGGCGACGCGACCGAGTTCGACCTGGTCGCCGCGCTGGCCTTCCCGCTGCCCGCGAACATCGTCTTTTCCCTGATGGGCGTGCCCGAGCGGGACTTCGCCCAGCTCAAGTACTGGTGCGGGTACCGGGCGGCGCTGTCGTGGGGCCGGCCCGCGCCCGAAGATCAGGTCGAGATCGCCACCACCATCACCGCCTACCGCTCGTACATCCGCGACCTGGTGGACATCAAAGCGAACGAGCCAGGCGACGACCTGACCAGCGACCTGATCGCCATCCACGACGAGGACCCGGAGCGCCTGACCCTCGATGAGATCTCCTCGATCTTGTTCTCGCTGTCGTTCGCTGGCCACGAGACCACCACCGGGCTGATCGGGAACACGGTCCGCCGCCTGCTCGAGGACCCGGCCCGCTGGGCCGACATCGTAAGGCAACCCGGCCTGATCCCGGGCGCGGTGGAAGAAAGCCTCCGCTACGACCCGTCCGTGCCGGTCTGGCGGCGGGTCACCACCCGGCCGGTCACGCTGGGCGGCGTGCCGATCCCCGCTGGCGCCAAGCTGTTCCTGTGGCTGGCCGCGGCCGGCCGGGACGCCACCGCGTTCGACCGCCCTGATGAGTTTGACCTGCACCGCGCCGAGGCCGGCCGGCATCTGGCGTTCGGCCAGGGCCTGCACTACTGCCTGGGCGCGAACCTCGGCAAGCTGGAAGCCCAGATCGCCGTGGCCGAACTCGCCCGCCGCCACCCCGGCCTGCGCCTCGTGCCGGACCAAAAGTTCACCTTCCACCCCAACATCTCGTTCCGCGGCCCGCAGGTCCTGGCCGTCTCCCCCATCTCGCCTCACTTGATCATGCCTCCGGTCCCTCCAGACTCGGCACCCCCGCCACAGCCACCGCCCGAGACGCACCGAACGCTGCCGCCACACGATCGGGCCGACCCGATGTGACATCAGTGCGCCTCCCACCGCCCCAATGTGACATCGGTGCGGTCGCGGCGCGACCCGCGGGCGGCCGGGCGGGGGTAGGGGGGGTGGGGGTGCGGCGGTTCTTGGCCGGGCTGCCGGGGTCAGAGAGGTTGAGTGCTTACGCGGCGGCAGCACCTAATCCCGGCGCCACCACCCAGCCCGCGCTGCCGGACCCGGCCATTGCCGCGGCGCCGCCACGGCTGCACGTCAGCCTATGCCGGAACGACCCTAATCACCGACCGCACGCAGCTTCGCGTCCGCGTACTGGTCGTAGAACTCCTCGCCGACCGGGCGCAGTGACGCCGAGATATCGATGATCTCCGCCTCCAGCACGCGCATCGTGCGAGGGGCAACAGGGGCGGCAGGGGCTGGAACGGCCGTGTCCGCGCCGCCCACCCGAGCCCCCCGGGCACCGATCAGCTCACGCCGTTCGGCGTCGGCCTTCGAGGCTTCCCTGAGCAGGGTCAGGTAGCCCAGCAGCATGGCGCTGGGCGGTCCGAGCACCCACCAGGCAGCCAACCGGGTGACCACGAGCGCGCCTGATCCGACGGTGATCAGCACCAGCAACCCGAGCAGGCGCCTGCGGGCGGAAAGCACCCGCGCGTGTTCCCGGTCCCGCATGATGTCACCGCCCCCCTCCTCCCGCCGGCCGCCCTCACGAGCCAGAGCGGTCTGAACGGTCTGAGGGGTCTGAACGGTCTGAGGGGTCCGAGCGGTCTGAGGTGCCCGAGCGGTCTGAGGTGCCCGCGCCTCCCGCAACTCCCGCGGGGGCCGACGGGGCTCCGGCACCAACCGCTCTTCGACGTCCAGCGTCTCCTCCGTCGTGGCGGTCTCGTCGCTGACGCGTGCGCTGGAATCTCGGCGCAGCCACCGGGGGATGAGCACGCAGGCCCAGATGGCCACGATGGCGACGTACAGTATCGCGCTGCTCAACTATCCTCCCCTCGGCGTGGCGAGCGCTGGCCGCCCCGGATGGCCCGGGCGGCCCGGGCGGCCAGACCGCGGATGGCCCGGACCTCGGGAGTGGGCATGCCGCTCCCCTTGAGCGTGCTCACGTGACGCAAAGTAATAGCTGAAGCGGCCGTAGACGAGCACCCGGCCCGGTGTGTCGCAACATTCCTCGCGACCACCCGGCAAGATCAGCCGGCGTTAGACATCAGCCGGCGTTAGACCGTGACGCCAGCAGAATGCTCCGCCACCGCGGCATCAGCCCCTGCGGCACTTCCTCCGCCGTCAGCGCGTAACACACGTGGTCTCGCCAGGCCCCGTTTATGTGCAGCTGCCGCACCCGGATGCCCTCCTCGCGGAAGCCGAGTTTTTCCACCACCCGCCGGGACGCGTGGTTCTCCGGCCGGATGGAGGCCTCGAGCCGGTGCAGTCCGACGACGCTGAAGCAGTGGTCCACGGCCATGGCCAGCGTGGTGGGGGTGATGCCGCGCCCGGCGCACGCTTCGTCGACCCAGTACCCGACTTGCCCGGACCGCGCCGAACCCCACGTGATCGACCCCACGGTCAGCTGACCGACGAACTGCCCCCCGTAGGTCATCACCCACGGGATCGCCTGGCCGTCCCTGGCTTCGCGGCGCATCGCCCGCACCATCGCGATGTAGGGCCCGAGGCTACCCCGGTACAGCGGCGTTTCCGGGTTGGTCGGCTCCCACGGACGCAGCCACTGCGCGTTCCTGACCCGTATCTCGCGCCACATCCGGGCGTCGCTCACCCGCACCGGGCGCAGTCCTACCGGTTCGCTGAGCAGATGCGGCTCGGTCAGGGTGACCGGCCAGCCACGCATGCGTCCCACGTATCCATCATTCCCCTGTATTGCCCCAGACGCTACGCGATCCCGGCTAAGCCTTTCACGCCGGAGTGGTGCCTTTCGCGCTAGGGTTCGTCCTGGCGTGATCGCCCCCGTTAATCTGGGACACCGCGTGCCCCAGCACGGGGGCCAGCACGGCCATGCCGTCGCGCACGCCGCCGGTCGAACCGGGCAGGTTGACGATCAGCGTCCGGCCCGCCACCCCGGCCAGGCCCCGCGACAAGATCGCGGCTGGCACTCCGGCCGCGGCCCCGGCGCCGCGCAGCGCCTCGGCGATCCCCGGGATCTCCCGCTCGAGCACCCGCCTGGTCATTTCCGGGGTCAGGTCGGCCGGGGTGAGCCCGGTCCCGCCGGTGGTGACGACGACGTCGTAGCCCGCCGCCAGCGCGTCCCGCAGCGCCGCCTCGACCGGATCCCCGTCCCCGATGACCACCGGCCCGTCCACCACCGAACAGCCCGCCGACCGCAGCAACTCGACCAGCACGGGCCCCGACTTGTCGGCGTACACCCCCGCGGCGGCCCGGTTGGACACCGTGACCGCGAGCGCCCTGATCACGGTCTGGTCCATCGCCCGGTCTTCCCGCCTTCTTTCCACTCGACCCGCACGTCGGTGATCACCGCGGCCGGGTCGATGGCCTTGACCATGTCGATCAGCGCCAGGCCGGCCACGGCCACCGAGGTGAGCGCCTCCATCTCGACCCCGGTGCGGTCCGCGGTGCGGGTGGTGGCGGTGATGTCCACGCCCTCGTCCGTCACGGCCAGGTCCACGGTCACCCCGTGCAGCCCGATCGGGTGGCACAGCGGGATCAGGTCGGGCGTCCGCTTGGCCCCGGCGATCCCGGCGATCCGGGCCACCGCCAGCGCGTCGCCCTTCGGCACCTCCCCGGCTCGCAGGGCCGCGACCGCCGCGGCCGACAGCAGCACCCGCCCGGTCGCGCAGGCCGACCGCGCCGTGACGTCCTTGCCGGACACGTCAACCATCCGTGCGTGCCCACCGGCGTCCAGATGGGTCAGGGCCTTAGTTCTTTTTTCCCGAACGAACGCTGGCTCACCCGCCCGCCCCCCACCCGCCGTCATGGCAGGACCAAGACGGAGACCGTCTCGCCCCCGGCCATCTGCGCCACCCACTCGGGCACGATGACCAGCGCGTTGGCCTTGCCCAGCGTGGCCACCTGGTGGGAGCCCTGGCCGGTGAGCGCGGTCACCCGCCCGGTCGAGCGGTCCAGGACGCCGCGCAGGTAGGACCGCCGGCCGGCCGGCGAGCGCACCGGGTCGGTGAGCTCGGCCGTGATCGCCTCCAGGCCCAGCCCGTCGTAGGCCTGCAGGGCGCCGAGGGCCGGCCGGGCGAAGACCTGGAACGAGACGTAGGCGCTGACCGGGTTGCCGGGCAGCGTGAGGATCGGCACCCGCTCGACATCACCCGCCGGACGGACCGCGGGTTCGGTCACTTCCCCGCGGTCCGCGAGCCTGCCGATGATGCCACCCCGAGCGCTGGGCTCGGGGTCGGCGGGGGCGGTGAAACTGATGGTGCCGAACCCCTGGGGCATCCCCGGCTGCATCGCGACCTTGCGGAACGCGACGGTGCCGAGCTGCTGCAGCGCCGCCTTGACCACGTCGTGCTCGCCGCCCATGCTGACCCCGCCGGTGGTGATCATCAGGTCGGCCCGCACCAGCTGGTCCTCGATGGCCGGGAGCACCTCGTGGGGCTTGTCCGGGACGATGGCCTGCCGGTAGGCGTCGCAGCCCGCCTCGCGGGCCGCTGCGGCGATCATGAAGCTGTTGGAGTCCCAGATCCGGCCGGGGACGATCGGTGTCCCCGGTTCGGCCAGTTCGTTTCCGGTGGACAGCACCACCACGCGCGGCCGGGGCCGGACCCTGACCGCGCCGCGGCCGGCCGCCGCGATCACGGCGATGTGCATCGGGCGGAGCCTGGTGCCCTCGCTGATCAGCACCTCCCCGGCCTTCGCGTCCCCGCCGGCCAGCCGCATCGCGTTCCCGAAGTCCGCCTGGGCGCGGACGGTGACCCGGGCCGTGCCGCCGTCGGTCCATTCCACCGGCACGACGGCCTCGGTGCCGTACGGCAGCATCGCGCCGGTCATGATCCGGATGGCGGTGCCCTCAGGCAGCGAGTACGCGCCCGTGTCGCCGGCCGCGACCTCACCCACCACCGGCAGCGTGACCGGGCTGTCCTGCGATGCCGAAGCGATGTCCTGCACCCGCACCGCGTACCCGTCCATCGCCGAGTTGTCGAACGAGGGCAGCGGGTGGCTCGTCGCCACGTCCTCGGCGAGCACCAGCCCGTGCGCCTCGGTCAGGCTCACCTCAATCGGCGCGAGCGGCCGGATGGTCGACAAGATGTCAGCCAGATGCGACTCGACCGAGATCAGAGCTGCGCTGGCCCCGCTCGTAGTCACGGCAGGCTGTCGACGTACTTGCGCAGCCAGGGCACGATCTCCTCGGCCAGGTCGGAGCGCTCGCAGGCGAACTGGACCAGCGTGCGGAGGTAGTCGAGCTTGTTGCCGGTGTCGTAGCGGCGGCCGTGGAACAGCACGCCGTGCACGCCGCCGCCCTGGTCCGGGCTCATCTTGGCCAGCGTCAGGAGCGCGTCGGTGAGCTGGATCTCCCCGCCCCGCCCGGGCGGGGTCTCGCGCAGCACGCCGAACACGGCCGCGTCGCAGACGTACCGGCCGATCAGGATCCAGTTGCTCGGCGCGGAGCCCGGCACCGGCTTCTCCACCAGGTCGGTGACCGTGACCACGTCGTCCTCGCCGGTCGGCGAGACGGCCGCGGACCCGTACTGGGAGACCTGCTCCGGGTCGACCTCCATCAGCGCGACGACGCTGCCGCCGTACTGCTTGCGGACCTCGATCATCCGGGTCAGCAGCTTGTCGCGGCTGTCGATGAGGTCGTCGCCGAGCAGCACCGCGAACGGCTCATGGCCGACATGCTGGGCCGCGCACAGCACGGCGTGGCCGAGCCCCTTCGGGTCGCCCTGGCGCACGTAGTGCACGGTGGCCAGCTCGCTGGACTCGCGCACCTGAGCCAGCCGTTCGGTGTCGTCCTTGGCGGCCAGCGCCTCTTCGAGCTCGTAGTTCCGGTCGAAGTGATCTTCGATAGAGCGCTTGCTCCGGCCGGTGACCATCAGCACGTCGTCCAGGCCGGCCGCGACGGCCTCTTCCACGACATACTGGATCGCGGGCTTGTCGACCACCGGCAGCATTTCCTTGGGTGTCGCCTTGGTCGCGGGCAGGAACCTGGTGCCAAGACCGGCGGCGGGAATGACGGCCTTGGTCACATCCTTGTCAGCGGCGGTGGTATCAGCCATGCCTGAACACTAGCGAACTCTTTGGTGTGTTCTCGGCGTCGGTGGGCTGGACGTGCTCATTCTCCGGTCAAATCTCGTGCGGGGTGCGGGTGGGCCGTACGGTGGGTGCGAGCCGTCCGGCGGACGGAACGCCGGTCGGCTCGCACCCACCGCACCACTATCGGGCCAGGAGTGAACGTGGGCGATATCCAGGCGCAGAAGGCCTCTTTGCGCTCTCAGGTGCTCGAGTCTCGGGGCAGGCTGTCTGCGGAGGAGCGGAGGGAGGCGGGGCGGGGGATTCGGGACGCGGTGCTTTCTTTGCCGGAGTTGGGGATGGCGGGGACGGTGGCGGTTTATTACTCGATTGGGGGGGAGCCGGAGACTCGGGGATTGGTGTTCGGCTTGTGGAAGCGGGGGACTTACGTGGTGCTGCCGGTGGTGAGGGGGGACGGGGACCTGGACTGGGCGTCTTATGAGGGGCCGGAGTCGATGGTGCCGGGGCCGCGCGGGTTGCTGGAGCCGGGGGAGAGGCGGCGGGGGGTCGAGACGGTGGCCCGGGCTGATGCGGTGCTGGTGCCGGCGCTGGCGGTGGATCGGGCCGGGAACCGGCTGGGGCGCGGCGGCGGAAGCTTCGACCGGGCCCTAGCGCGCGTCGGGCCGCTCGTTCCGCTCATCGCCCTGCTCTACGACGACGAACTGGTGGAGCGCCTGCCCGCCGAACCCCACGACGTCCCCGTCCGCGCCGTCGTCCGCCCGACCCACGGAGTTACGCCGCTCCCCGCCTGAGGAATCTAGGGGGCGCCTGCGTGGTTGCTATGCTTAGCAGTCGGATGTCGAGAGTGCTAATCTGAGCCACCAAAAAGTTGTGCCCGCGCGGGACTGAAGCCTGCGCGAAGGAGGGGTCCGTGCCCACGTATCAGTACACCTGCACCGAGTGTGGCGAGCCGGTCGAGGTCGTGCAGAAGTTCACCGATGAGCCGCTGACCGTGTGCTCCGCCTGCGGCGGCAGGCTCAGGAAGGTGTTTTCCCCGGTCGGCATCGTGTTCAGGGGGTCGGGCTTCTACCGTACGGACAGCCGCAAGGGCCCGCTGACGGCCGACAAGCCGGAGAAGTCCGAGAAGTCGGAGAAGGCCGAGAAGGCGACGAGCGATGTCGGCGCCTCTTCCTCTTCCTCCTCGAACGGGTCGGATTCCGCCAGCAACGGTAAAGAGAGCAAGCCCTCCGTCAAGAAGGCCGAGACCGTTTCCGCGTCGTCCAGGTCGTCCTCGTCCAGCGAGAAGGTCGCCTAACGTCGCCATGGCGGACGTCGCGAGCATCGCCGTCGTGGGCGGCTCGGGCTTTTACGAGTTCCTCCAAGACGCCGAAGAGGTCAAGCTCAACACCCCCTTCGGGGCGCCGAGCGACCCGGTCACGGTGGGCGAGGTGGCCGGCCGGCGCGTCGCCTTCCTGCCCAGGCACGGCCGTGACCACCGGTTTCCTCCGCACAAGATTCCCTACCGGGCCAACATGTGGGCGCTGCGCTCACTCGGCGTCCGCCGGGTGCTCGCCCCGACCGCCGTCGGCTCACTGACCTCCTCCTACCGCCCGGGCACGCTGGTCATCCCCGACCAGCTCGTGGACCGCACCACGACCCGGGAGCAGACGTATTTCGACCAGGGCGCCTGCCACGTGCCGTTCGCCGACCCCTACTGCCCGTCAATCCGCCCGATCGCGATCGCGACCGCCCGCCAGGCCGGCTGGGCGCCCGAGGATTCCGGGACGCTGGTGGTCATCGAGGGCCCCAGGTTCTCCACCCGCGCCGAATCGCTCTGGTTCGCCGCCCAGGGCTGGACGCTGGTCGGCATGACCGGCCACCCCGAGGCCGTCCTGGCCCGCGAGCTCGCCCTCTGCTACACCCCGCTCGCCCTGGTCACCGACCTCGACGCCGGCCTCGAGGAAGGCCAGGGCGTCACCCAGGCCGAGGTCTTCGAGGTCTTCGCTGCCAACATCAAGCGCCTGCGCGACCTAGTCGCCACGATCATCGCCGCCCTCCCCCCGGACCGCGAAGACGACCTGTGCGCCCACGCCCTAGACGGCATCACGCTCCCCTTCACCCTCCCCTGACACCCCTATCCCACGCCGCTACCCTCAATGAGTGCATGGATGCGGCAACCTGCACAGAGGATTGTGCACGGTGCCGCAACCATACAATCCTGATCCCGCGTGACCCGCTGAGGAGCGCTCCCGCGCGGGACAGACCCATCGGCCGGGGTGACAGACCGGTAGTGTCGGCCTCATGACGGACCTCAAGATCGTGCCGGGCGGGTCAGCGTCGGTCCATATCCTGCACGAGGGCTACGTCGGCCGCGACGGCGACGACGAGCGGGTGGCGGGGACCGTGACGCTGATCATCGACGGAACCGCGGTGATCGTCGTCGATCCCGGCATGGTGGCCTCGCGGGCGGCCCTGCTGGCCGCCCTAGCCGGTCACGGACCACAGGCCACGGACGTAACGGACGTGGTGTTCAGCCACCATCATCCCGATCACACGGTCAACGCGGCGCTGTTTCCCGCGGCGCGCATTCATGATCACTGGGCCGTGTACGAGGGGGACCGCTGGATCGACCGGGACGCTGACGGTGCAGAGCTCGCGCCCGCGGTCCGGTTGCTGCGCACCCCCGGGCACACCGCCCAGGACATCTCCACGGTGGCGTCCACCCCGGACGACGTCTTCGCCTGCACCCACGCGTGGTGGTCCGCCGGCGGCCCCGCCGACGATCCGCTCGGCTCGGACGCCGCGGCTCTGCACGTCAGCCGGGACCTGCTGCTGTCCTTCGCCACGGTGATCGTGCCCGGTCACGGAGCCGCCTTCCGCCCAGACCACAGCACGCCCCGCTAGCCCGCCACCCACCGGCGTGCCGGCGCCTGTCACCGCGCAGCAATGGGAAGGCCGAGCCAGTTGGCAGGCCATGCCGGTTCACGGCCCCCGCCCAGGTAGGCTAAACCCTCGGTAGGCCCCGATAGCTCAGCGGATAGAGCGACTGCCTCCTAAGCAGTAGGTCCCGCGTTCGAGTCGCGGTCGGGGCGCAGGTCAGAGGCCTAGAGCCTCGGCTGGTGGTGTGGCTGGGCACGCGTACGTGGTTCTGAGCCTGCTGGTCGGCATCCGTACCGAAGAGGCCCGCGCACTGCGATGGGATCACGTGGTGACCTGGGTAGATGATGCAGCCGGATGGCAACCGGTCGACAGTTCCAGCTTCGATCCGTTCCGGCTGGGTGAAAGCCGCTTCGCGCTCTACGTCTGGCGTTCGGAGCGCGAGGGCGACGACACTAAGACCAAGAGGTCCCGGAGGACCCTGGCCCTGCCGCGACGTTGCGTGGAGGCTCTGCGACAGCAGCAGGAACAGCAGCAGCAAGACCGGTTGGCCGCCGGTGAACTCTGGCAGGAGCAAGGTCTGGTCTTCGCGTCCAAGGTCGGCACGCCCCTGGGCGTAAACAACGTGATCCGCGCGTTCCGGATAATCACGAAGAAGGCAGGCCTTGGCGACGACTGGGTGCCTCGGGAGATGCGGCACAGCTTTGTGTCGGTGCTATCCGCCAGCGGTGTGCCCGTGGAAGGCATCGCGTTGCTGGTGGGGCACGATCGCACGGCCACTACCGAGTCGGTTACACGAGATCCGTCCCGCGCTCACCCAGGGCGCTGAGGTCATGGACACGATTTTCGGCTAGGTCGGTAAAGCCTTTGCCGGTCCCGTCGGAGCGGCGCGGTGGAAACGACTCACGTTATCCGTCCTCCATATCAATCATGATCGGATGTTCGGTCTGGGCCGGCGTGCGTAGCGTTTTGGGACGATCTGCCTGGATCGCTGTCCTGTCTCGGGCTTCTCGAACAAAGATCTGATACTCTGTATAGACGGTCGCGAAGAATCGAAGACAATGTCGCTGGTCACTGACAGCGCGGCCCGGCATTCGGAGCTGTGCAGCACATGCAGGCCATCCAGGATCAGCAGCACCGGCACCGTCATCGCGGCGAAGGCGTTGCCTAGCCGCGGCACGACCGAGCCGGGCACCGAACTGGCGGGAGAGGCCAGCGCGTCGAACACCGGCCGGGCCACTGGGCGCACCGCATCCAGCGCCCTGGCCACGTCGCCGAGCAGGACCTTCGAGTCGTTGTCCTGCTCGTCCAACGACACCCAGGCCACGGCCTGGCCGCTGCGTTCCGCCCACTGCACCAGCAGCGTCGTCTTCCCGTAACCCGCCGGAGCCACGACCGACACGATCGGACGGGTGACATCCCGCACCAGCCGGTCGATCAGCGAAGTCCGGGGACTGACGCGGGCCGCGTCGAGGGAATGCGCAGCTTGCCGACCAGAGCATCGAACACCGGCCTAGCTTCATTGCCCACCCGGCCGGGTCGCTCTCCCACGCCCGCGTCAATCATGACGCGCCAGTTCCCCTTGTACCCCCGAGGGTAGCCGTACCATCATCAGCTGAGAACGCAGGTCGGATCAAGCGACACAAACCGGCTAAAAGCCAAGCCCGTACCGTCCTGAATACCAGGCGCGAGGAACGACGGCACTGCACCCCGCGGCACTGCGTGACCAATTGAGACGCCTGGACCTAAGCGCCCTGAGCAGGTGCCCCGCTTGACACAGGGGGCACCAGGGAGAACTGCGATGGCAGAAGACATGCCGGGAGCCGGGGCTGCCGTCGGCGGCACCACCGTGGTCATTCCTGGCGAGATGGCGGCCCGGGTTGACCGCCTGCCCATGAGCAGGATGGCCTGGGAGCTAGCCCTGCTCGTGCAGGTGGGCTGGGCGTGCTCGGCCTCGGTCGCCGGGACTGCCGCGCGGCTGTACCCGTTCATATGGCTGCCGCGCCACGTCATGGATTCATTCGAGTACTCGGTCCTGTACGCCTTGGAGACCGGGATCAGCGTCTTGATCGGCGGCTACGCCATCGGCTGGCTCGCCGACAGGATCGGCCGGCGCAAGGCACTGATCCTGTCCTCGGTGCTTGCCGGGGTGTTCACCTGGCCGTTCGGATACGTGACGGACTATCCGGCACTGGTTGTCCTCTCGCTCGCCGACACTCTCGGGTTCGCCGGGTACCTGGCCGTCAACGTGGTGTACATGAGCGAGATGATGGGGCCGACGGTCCGGAGCAAGGTGATCAGGAGCGCGCAGGTGCTCGCCATCTTCCTTCTTTCTGTCGTCCTGTCCAGCCTCATCCCGCACTACTGGATCCCCGGCGAGTACCGGCGCTACCTGTGGCTGCTAGCCGCACTGAACATCGTGGTGGCGCTGGCGCTGTCCTGGCGGATGCCTGAGTCGCCGCGCTGGCTGGAGGCCAGGGAGCGCCGCGACCAGGCGCGCACGATCGTGGAGCGCATGGAGGCGCGGTCATGAAGCGTCATCCCGTGCTGCCCGAGCCTGACCTGACTCCTCACCAGGTGGTGGCCGAGGAGAAGACAAGCTGGCTCGCGCCGTTCGGCAGGCAGTACGTGGTCGTCACCGTATTCCTGCTGGTGGTCATGGTGCTCGGCTACGGCCACGTCTATGGCTACGCGGGCTACCGGTTCTTGTTCCTGGCCGGAAGCCGCCACTATAGCGCCGGCTTCATATTCGCCCTGGCCGCCTGGGCCGCGGCAGCCTCCGCCGCCATCTACCTGCTCAACGCACTCCTCGGCGAACGGGTCGAGCCCAAATACACCCAGCTCGCCGGCGCCATCATGTTCGCCGGCGGCTGGTGGGCCGTCTACGCCACACACAACACCCCGGCCCTGGTCACCTTCTTTATCGTGGCGACGGTCGGCACCACGCTGTGGCAGTTCAGCATGTGGGCATACATCCCGGGCAACTACCCGACCCGGATGCGCTCGCTGGGCACCGGCTGGACCGAGAGCGTCGGTCACGTCGGCGCCTCGGGCGGCGTCCTGCTCAGCGGAGTGGTCTTCGCCGCGGCCGCGCCGCTGGGCTGGATCTTGCTGATCACGATACCGGGCGCGCTCCTCCCCGCCTGCATGG
>Ga0302177_10001432_pt1 | contig 17183 bp, 18 predicted proteins | sample I_Palsa_E1_2_FD_198780 | JGI IMG/M metagenome (GOLD analysis project Ga0302177, IMG submission 198780) | Peat permafrost microbial communities from Stordalen Mire near Abisko, Sweden - I_Palsa_E1_2 | ecosystem: Environmental > Terrestrial > Soil > Palsa > Peat permafrost | place: Sweden... | reverse complement strand
ATTGGGCACCGGCACTGGTCGAGGTCACCGCTGCGCTGGTGACTCCGAGGGCTACGAAGGCCAGCGCGCCCAGGGTCAGCCGGGCTGCGCCGACGAGACCTGTGGCGCGGCGGCGGCGCGGAGCGCGAGATGGTTCCTCGGTGGGCACGGGTCGGGAGTCGACACGCCATTGGGTTTCCTGAAGGGGCGCACCGGGGGTGACCCTGGTGATTTGGGCGTCAGTTGCGAGGAGAGCCGGCCCGGTCGCCCCGACAGGCGGTCAGGACTTGACCGCGAAGAGGTAGTTGTACGGGGCCGCCGGAGGCGTGAGAGTGAAGGTCCGCTGGCCCGATGTCACGATCACCTTGGTGCCCCCCGCCCCGACCTCCACCTCGGAGGGGCCCAGGAGGAGCTCTTTCTGCGAGCTGTTGGGGTTCATGACACCGGCGAACGTCGCCTTCTTTCCCGCCGCCGCGATGCTCACCCACGAGCGGCCCGTCGACGTGGTCACCGTTATGGTGTAGGCGGCGATGCCGATCCGGTAGGTGGCCCCCGTGGCACTCGTCGTCACCTGTGTCACCAGTGGCGCCTTCGAGGCGGCGGGCGCATGATGGTGCGTCGTCGGCGCCGCCTGCGGGCTCCCCGCGCTGTTCTTGTCGATGACTCCCGCCTTCACCAGCCCGAGCGCTGCTGCTGCTGCGACCACGACCAGCGCCACGAGGACCACGAGAACGCGGAGCCACCGTGCCGCCCCACGCCGGACCGATGGGGCGGGGCGGTACGCAGGGATCTTGTCCGTGTCCGCGTACGTCGGGTGGCCTTCGTTGAACAGCCGTCCCTGGGTGTCCGTGACCGGCCGTTCGACGACGGCCGTGGCGTACGGATCAGGGCGCAGCCCTGCATCGTCGGCTTGCACGTCCATGGCCGTCTCTCGACCTCCTACGCCCCGAACTTGAACTTCGCCAATTATGCGGCCTCGACACGCCTCGCGGGACGCGGGCCTCTCCGGGCAGGGTACCGGCTGCTGCCGGATCCACGATCGCACGCCCGAGGGATCGAATTGTGGGCAGGTCGGGGGCGAGGCTGGCGGTGCCTCGGAGAGCGCCCGGCGCCCCATTCCGGCACCGCTCAGCGGCCCACCCGCCCGTCGAGCAGCTCACGGGTGATGTCCATGTGCCCCACGTGGCGGGCCGTCTCCTCAATCAGGTGGAACACGGCCCAGCGGAAGGTGGTCGGGCGGAAGTCACCCCTCGACGGCGGATCGAGGGTGGCGGTCGCATCGAGGACAGCGTCGGACCGGGCGCTCTCCGCGCGGTAGAAGGCGACGGCCTCCTCCACGCCCCAGCCCTCCGGGAGTTCGAACATGTGGGCGCGCCAGGCCATGTCCATCGGTTCTCCGGCGCTGATGGCCCGCAGCCACAGCCGTTCGGTGTAGCCGAGGTGCACCAGGATCACGCCGAGCGAGTTGGCCGTCGGCGAGGGCTGCCAACGTAGCTGCGCGGCATCGAGACCCTCGACCTTGAAGATGGCGCTGTCGCGGAGGTGCTGGAGCCAGGCCCGCGCCATGGGCATCTCGTCCAGTGGCTCGGCCTCCACGGGCCGGGCCACCCTGAGCGTTGGCGGGGTTTCGGGCACCGGGCTTCGAAAAGGAGTTAGGGAATGCTCACCGTGGTCGTTGTGATGGGGGTTCCCCCGCAGACCGACGTGTACCAGTTGGCGATGGTCAGGCCGTCGGCCTCGATCTTTGTGTCCTTGCCGAGCGTGGCGAAGGACGCGATGAGCGCCTGCTCGCTCGATGCGCTCTGAATGTCGTCGCGGAATTGCTTCTCGTACGACAGCAGGTTCTTGAAGGCCGACTGCACGTTGGCCGGAGCCGTCTTGATCACGCCCAGTGCCTTGCTGACGTTGGCCAGGTCGGCGTTGTAGGCGTTGAGCATCGCCTGCTTCGCCGACGCGAAGTTGCCCGACGTCGCCGCCTTCTCGATGGCCGCCCCCGTCGAGCTCGAGCTGGACTGTTCGGATTTGACGTCCTTGCACACGGAGCTATTGGGGGCCGAACCCTTGGTGTGTTTGGAGGATGGGTGGTGCCTCGACTTGTGGTTGCTGGCCGAGGCCGCCGTCAACGGGGCCAGCGCCAGCGCGAGGCCCAGCACTCCGGTGCCCACTCCGAACCACTTCGATCGCCGGGCCATCGCCGCCACCTCCGCTCGCTGAAACCTGGGTTGAAGGGTACTGCACCCCTCCGCCGCCGCCCCGCCGCCACCCCGGCCACCGCCCCGGCACGAACCCCCAGGGTCGCGCCTGCTCCCTGCCCGTCTTCGGTCTGAATTCCGGGCCGGTGGGCGTTATGGTGGAAAGCTGACGGGGCGTCAGAAATCGGGGGCATGCGTTGGATGATCTGAACGGCAAGGTTGCCGTGGTCACCGGGGGAGCAGCGGGCATCGGCCGCGGCATCACCGAGTCGCTGTTGGAGGAGGGGGCACGGGTCGTCATCGCCGACGTCGAGGAGCCGGTGCTCCAGGCGGCGGTGAAAGAGCTCGACGATGCGGGCAGCGTGCGGGGCGTGCTCACCGACGTCTCGTCGGCCCCCTCGGTCGAGGCGCTGGCGGCGGACGTGTTCGCCAACGAGGGCGCCTGCCACCTGCTCTTCAATAACGCCGGGGTGACCTCGGGCGGCGGCGGCAGGCCCTGGGAGCAGGAGCCCAACGACTGGACCTGGTGCTTCTCGGTCAACGTCTTCGGGGTGGCCAACGGCATGTTGTCGTTCGTGCCGCGCATGATCGCGTCGGGGGAGCCCGGCGTGGTGATCAACACGTCGAGCATGGACGGCGGCATCGCGCCCGTCCCGTACGCGTCGGTGTACGCCTCGAGCAAGGCGGCCATCTCGTGTCTCACCGAGGCGCTGGCCCATCAGCTGATCGCCGCAGACACAAATCTTCGGGCCTGCGTGTTCTATCCCTCCGGCGGGCTGCTCGATACAGGGCTCTGGACTGCCCAGCGCAACCGCCCCGACGCCCTGCAGCGGGAACGCCCCCGGCCGCCTGCGCCCGGCACCACCTTCGAGGAGTTCAAGGCGCAGCTCGAGGCGGCGGGTCGCCCCGTGAACGTCATGGACCTGCACGAGCTCGGCCGCTTCTGCGTGCAGGGCGTGAAGCGGGGCGACTTCATCATCGGCTACGGGCTGGAAGAGGCCGCGGCGATGCTGCACCGCCGGGCCGACGCCATCGGTGCCGGCCAGCTCCCCCCGGCGGCGTTGACCTGATGACGGCGACCGTCCCCGAACAGGCGCGCTACACGGTCGTCTCGGCCGACGGCCACGCCGGCGGCGACATCCAGGATTACCGGCCCTATCTGGCCAGCCGCTGGCACGATGAGTTCGACGCCTGGGCCGCCGAGTACGTGAACCCGTTCGCCGACCTGCTGGCGCCGATCGCCTACCGTAACTGGGACAGCGCGCGGCGCCTGGCCGAGACCGAGTCCGACGGCATCGCGGCCGAGGTGCTCTTCCCCAACACCGTGCCCCCCTTCTTCAGCGAGGGGAACCTCGTTGCCCTGCCCCCGACGCCCGAGGACTACGAGCGCCGCTGGGCCGGTGTCCAGGCCCACAACCGGTGGCTCGCCGACTTCTGCGCCGCCACGCCGGGGAGGCGGGCGGGCATCATTCAGGTCTTCGCCAACGACATGGCCGACGCGGTCGAGGAGGTGCGCTGGGCGGCCGAGACCTTCGACCCCTTCGGTGGCATCCTCCTGCCGTCCATCCCGCCGAATTCCCCGCTTCCGCCGCTGTGGGAGGACCACTACGAGCCGCTGTGGCAGGTCTGTGCCGACCTCGACGTGCCCATCAACATCCACGGCGGCACGGCCCTGCCCGACTACGGCGAGCACGAAGCGGCACGGTCGATGATGCTGATCGAGATCCCGTGGTTCAGCCACCGTTCGGTCTGGCATCTCATCTTCTCCGGCGTGCTCGAGCGGCACCCGACACTGCGCTTCGTGGTTACCGAGCAGGGGGTCGCCTGGCTGCCCCGAGGCCTCGAGACGCTGGACTGGTTCTACGGCCGCATGACCATGGACAACGCCGCCGAGTCGAAGTTCTTCGGTGCCGCCGCCGCCAAAATGACCATGACGCCGAGCGAGTACTTCGCCCGCAACTTCTGGATCGGCGCCAGCTTCCTGCGCCCCAGTGAGGCGCCGCTGTGCCGGGACCTCGGAATCGAGCACGTCATGTGGGGGGCCGACTACCCGCACTCCGAGGGCAGCTACCCGTACACGACCGAGGCGCTCCGGGTCGCGTTCGCCGACTACCCCGAGCCCGAGGTGCGGGCCATGGTCGAGTCCACCGCGGCGTCCTTCTACGGCTTCGACCTCGACCGGCTGCGCACCATCGGCGACCGGGTCGGCCCCCGGGTGGACGAGGTCGCCCAAGCGCTGGCGCCCGAGAACTGGCCGACGACGACGACCTGCAACGCATTCGACCCCACGCAGATCCTGCGTGCCTGGTGAGCAGAGAGGGAGGGCACATGGTCCGCTACGGCGCCCGAGCCAACCAAGTCAACCGCGAGATCGAGGCCAAGAAGGCCGACATCTGGTCCGAGGCGGTCACCGCCATTTACGAGACCGATCCCGAGATCATCGCGGCCATCCTCCCGCCGCCCCTCGAACCGGGCCCCGAGCCGCTGGTGCGCATCACGATCACCAGAGTGGAGATGCCCGGCCTGCCCATCTTCGGGGCGGGGTGGATCGGCGTGCAGGCGAGGCACGAGGACAGGCTGGGGGAGTACCCGATCCTCATGCCCATGACCACGGAGCAGTCGCTCATCGGCGGCCGGGAGATCAACGGCGAGCCCAAAAAGCTGGCCGAGGTCGAGGTCAGCCGCGACGGCAACCACGTGTCGGCCCACATCGCGCGCATGGGCTCGGTGATCTGCGAGATCACGGGCACGGTGACCGCGGCCCGCGAGAACTACGAGCTGGAGAAGACCGACTTCTGGTTGAAGCTGTCGCCGTCGTGCGAGGAGGCGGGCGTGCTCGACCAGGACCCGCTGCTCGTTTACGGGGAGAAGACGGAGCGGACGCGGTTGCACGAGACGATTGAGGGCGAGCTCATCCTCAAGGAGGCGCCGCTCGATCCCATCGCCGACCTCGTGGTGCGGCGCATGATGGACCTCAACTGGACCGAGCGAGCTTCCACGCAAGTGGGCCGCGTCATCGGGCCGGTGCCCCGGGCCGGGGTCGAGCCGTTCATCCACCAGCGCTACGACGACCTCTCGGTGCTCGGGGCGGCGAAACGATGAGCGACGACCGCTACCTGATCATCTCCGCCGACGCCCACGCCGGCCTGCCCGCCGAGGGTTACCGGCCCTACCTCGACGCGGCCTACCACCGCCAGTTCGACGAGCACCTGGCCGAGCGGCACGCCAACCGGGACGAGCTGCTCAAGATGAATTACGACTACATCATGGGGTGGGAGACCGACAACGAGGAAGGGTTGCGCGGCGCCTGGGACATCGACCAGCGCGACAAGGAGCTCGACGCCGACGGCGTCACGGCGGAGGTCATGTTCGCCGACGCCGACGCCATCACGGGCATGGCCTCGCCGCCCTTCGGCGCCGGCCTCTCGGCGGGCTCCATCGCCGACCCCGAGCTGGCCTTCGCCGGGGCGCGGGCCCACAACCGCTTCCTGGCCGAGATGTGCAGCCACAGTCCCGAGCGCCACGGTGGCATCGCGCTGGTGCCGATCACCCACAGCGTCGAGCGCTCGGTGGCCGAGATCGAATGGCTGGCCGAGCAGCCGGGCATCCGGGGGATCATGGTCCCGACCATGTGGCACGACCTGTTGCCCTACAACCACCCGGACTACGACCCGGTGTGGGCGGCCTGCCAGGAGGTCGGCTTCCCGGTCCACACCCACTCGGGCGAGGCGCCCCAGGACGAGTACAACGACAATGTCGGGATCTACCTGGCCGAGGTGGTGTGGTGGGCCGCCCGGCCGATGTGGCACCTCCTCTTCTCCGGCGCCTTCGAGCGCTTCCCGCGCCTGAAGTACGTCGTCACCGAGGCCGCGGCCTACTGGGCGGCCGACATGATGTGGAAGTGGGACCAGTACATGGGCGGTGGCCACACCACCAAGAAGATGGCCGCACTGCTGAAGGGGAAGATCTCGAAGCTGCCCTCGGACTATTTCGGGGAGAACATCTTCATCGGCGCCTCGACCATGTCGAAGGAGGAGATACGTCGCCGCCACATCCTCGGTTGCGACGTCGTCATGTGGGGGACCGACTACCCGCACCCGGAGGGGACGTGGCCGCACACCCAGGAGCGACTGCGCGGCGACTTCGGCGGCATCCCGGTGGAGGACGCCCGGAAGCTGCTTGGCCAGACGGCCGCCCGCTGCTACGACTTCGACCTGGACGCCCTGCGCCCGGTGGCCGACCGTATCGGCCCCACGCCCGAAGACCTCGGACAGGACCCGACGCTGCGCACCGACCCCGAGGAGGTGCGCACGGCGCGCTGGTGGAAGGACGAATACAAGGTACAGCCACCCGGCTGAACGTCGGGGCCGCGGCGGCTCCATGCGGCGGCGTGGGTTCGGCTCACACGATTTTGGCTGACCCGATGCTCCGATGATCACGGTCCTGTTCGCGCTGGGGGCGGCGTGCTCCAACGCGCTGAACATGATCACGCAGCACATCGCCAGTACGAGCGACCCCGGGCACACCAAGGGGTGGCAATTCGTGCGCTACCTCGTGTCGAACCCGCTGTGGCTCTTCGGGTGGGTGGCGCTGGGCGGGTCGTTCCTCTTCCAGGCGCTCGCCCTGCACAACGGGCAGATGTCGGTCGTGCAGCCCATCCTCGTGACCGAGCTGGTCTTCGCCCTGGTGTTGCGCCGGCTCTGGATCCGCCAGCAGATCCGGAACGTGACCTGGTGGGCCGCGGCCATCACCTGCGGGTCACTGGCGCTGTTCGTGGCCGTGTCCGAGCCCACCGGCGGGCACGTCGACCCGACCAGCTCGGCCTGGGTCAGCGCCACCATCGCCGCGGGCGGGGCGGCGGCCATCCTGGCCCTCGTCGGAAGCCGGGGCTCGCCTGTGCGGCGGGCGGCGGCGCTGGGTGCGGCCACGGCGATTTTGTGGGCGCTGGTGGCCACCTTCATCAAGGCGATGACCGACACCCTCACGCAGTTCGGGTTCTTCGGCATGTTCGCCCATTGGCCGGTCTACGCACTCATCGTCGTGAGCATCCTGGCCGAGCTGCTCGACCAGACCGCGCTGCACGTGGGACCCCTCAGTGTGTCGCAGCCGTTCATCGTGATCGTCGACCCGATGGTCAGCATTGTGCTGAGTGTCTGGATCTTCGCCGAGGTGTTCACCGAGAACCCGTTCCGCCTCGCCGTCGGCATCGTGTCCTTCGCCGTCATGTGCGCGGCCGCCGCCGTGCTGGCTCGCACGACCCCGGCCACCATGGCCCCGGGGTCGGCTCGACCGCATCCTCCGGGACGTAGCTGACCCAGTCGGTCGGCAGGGAGGCGCAGGCCGCCGGACCGGGCCGCCACGTCACGGCGCGGCGGTCATCCTGCGAAGTCCCAGCTCTCGCCCTTCTCGTAGTGGTGCAGCACGTTCTTGGCGATGAGGATGCGGTGCACCTCGTCGGGACCGTCGGCCAGGCGCAGCGTGCGGGCGCCGAGGTACATCTGGGCCAGGGGGAGGTCGCTGGTCACGCCGGCCGCCCCCCAGACCTGGATGGCCCGGTCGACGACCCGGCTGTAGGCCGCCGGCACGAAGACCTTGATGGAGCTGATCTCGGTGCGGGCCTGAGGATCGCCCTTGTCGACCTTCTCGGCGGCGTGGATCGTCATCAGCCGGGCCGCTTGGAGGTCCATGTAGCTGTCGGCCACGAAGCCCTGCATGAACTGCTTGTCCTTGAGGAGCCCGCCGTGCACCTCGCGGGTCAAGAGGCGCTCGACCATGAGGTCGAAGGCGCGCCACATCTGGCCGACCGAGTTCATGCAGTGGAAGATGCGGCCCGCACCCAGGCGGTCCTGCGCCGCCCGGTGCCCGTCGCCCACCTGGCCCAGCAGGTTCTCCTGGGGCACCCGGACGTTGTCGTAGCGGACTTCGCAGTGGTCAGACTTGGCGCTGCCCCAGATGCCGATGCCGCGCACGATCTCGACGCCCGGGGTCGAGGTCGGGACGATGATCTGCACCATCCGCCCGGGGCCTTCGTCGTCCTTGGACTCCTTGGCCCGGCACATCACGATGAAGAAGTCCGCCGCCAGCCCGTTGGAGGTGAACCACTTGTGCCCGTTGATCACCCAGTCGTCGCCCTCGCGCACGGCGGTCGTCTGAATGGAGCGTGGGTCCGAGCCGGCGTTCTCGGGCTCGGTCATGGAGAAGCCCGACTGCATCGTCCCCTCGATGAGGGGGAGGAGCCACTTCTGCTTCTGCTCCTCGGTCCCGTACTTGACCAGGATGGTCTGGTTGCCCGAATTGGGCGCCACCACGCCGAAGAGCGACGCCGCGCCGATGGCGTAGGCGAGGATCTCGTTCATGTAGGCGTGCGCCATGAAGTCGATGCCCATGCCGCCGTACTCGGGCGGCAGGTGCGGCGCCCACAGCCCCTCGGCCTTCACCTCGTCCTGAATCCCCTGGCGCAGGGCCTTGGCCTCGGCGCGGTCCTCCTCGCTGGCTGTGCCGCCCCGGGCCCGCCACAGCCGGGCCTCGTTGGGCAGAATGCGCTCGTTGACGATCCGCGCCGTGCGCAGGCGGATGTCGTTGATGTGGTCGCTGAGCCCTTCGTTGGGCGTGACGTTGATAGGCATGGGTCGACCCCCCTGGGTTGTCGTCTTGTTCCGGGCCGAACTCTACGCAGGTGTGCCGGGTCGCTTGACCCGGGCCACCCAGCGCCCGGTCAGCGCCCGCTCGTACCGCCCGTGCCCCACGAAGCTGATCGCCCACCGGGTCAGCGCGCCGAGCCGGTTCTTGAAGCCGGTCAGGAACGTGATGTGCACGACGAGCCAGAGCAGCCAGCCGATGAACCCGCCGACCTTGATCGGCCCGATCTTGGCCACGGCGGTGAAGCGCGAGATCACGGCCAACGTCCCGAGGTCCCGGAAGCGGAACGGCTTGGTCGGCTTGCCGTCGAGGCGGCGCAGGATGGAGCGGGCGGCGTGTATCCCCGACTGAATGGCCAGCTCGGCCACGTAGGGCAGGTCCTGCGATGCCATGACGTCGCCGACGACGAAGACCTCGGGATGCTTTGGGAGGGAGCAGTCGGGGCTGACCACGACCCGGCCCGCCTTGTCGGTCTCCGCCCCGGCGGCGTCGGCGAGGATGCGCCCGAGACTGGCCGCCTGCGTCCCGGCCGCCCAGACCTTGGTGGCGGCGGGGATGTGCTCCTTGCTGCCGTCCTGCTTGGTGATGACGACGCCGTCGTCGTCCATGTCCGTCACCAGGGCGCCCAGGTGGATCTCCACCCCCATGCGGGTGAGGTCGCGCCTGGTCATTTGCGAGATGTATCTTCCCATCGACCCGAGGAGCTCGTCGGTGCCCTCCACCAGGACGACGCGGGTGTCGACCGGGTCGATCATGCGGTAGTTGCGCCGGAGGGCGCGGCGGGAGAGCTCGCGCAGCTGGCCGGCCATCTCCACCCCGGTTGGGCCGCCTCCCACGACGACGAAGGTCATGAAGCGCCGGCGCTTCTCCGGGTCCACCTCTGCCTCGGCGAGCTCGAAGGCGCCGAAGATGTTGCCCCGCAGGGCCAGGGCGTCGTCGAGCGACTTCATGCCGCACGACACCTCGCGGTACTCGTCGTGGCCGAAGTAGGAGCTGGTCGCTCCGCAGGCGACGATGAGGCTGTCGTAGCTGACGGTGAGCGGTTTGCCGAACTCGTCGACGTGGACCTGGCGCTGCTCGACGTCGATCTGCTCCACCTCGCCGAGGATCACCCGCGCCTGGGGGTAATTGCGCAGGACGTCACGGATGGGGGGCGCGATCTGCCCCTCCGAGAGGATCCCGGTGGCCACCTGGTACAGCAGCGGCTGGAAGAGATGGTGGTTGGTGCGGTCGATGAGGGTGATCCGCACGTTGGCGTGCTTGAGGGCCCGGCAGGCGAAGAGCCCGCCGAAGCCGGAGCCGATGATGACGACGTGATGGCGTGGTGCCGTTGGCTCCGTCGCGCTCACAGGAGCCGGTCCACGACGATCTGGACGTAGTGGGCGAGCGGCAACTGCCGTACCTCCTCCGGCGTGAACCAGCCGACGGCGTCGGTCGTGCCGTCGACCTCCGGCCGGAGCGTGCCCGACCAGGAGGCCACGCTATAGATGATGCGCACGGTGTGCAGGCTGGTGCCGTCGGGGATCGTGCGCACGTCCGAGAGCACATCGAGCAGGGGACCCACGGTGACGTCCAGCCCCGATTCCTCCTCCATCTCCCGCGTGAGCGACGCCGTCGGGCTCTCGCCGTGGTCCACCCCGCCGCCGGGCAGGAACCAGCGCCCCTGCAGGGTGATGGCGGGCGAGGCCCTCGCCAGCAGAATCCTCCCCTCGCGGTCGCGGCAGACGCCGTACGCGGCGATGCGCTGGCGTTTCTTGGCCCCGGGCACGCCCGGCATGCTGCTCCCGAATCCGTTCCCCTGCCAACTCCCGGGAAAGTACCCTGGCCGCGGCCTGCGCAGGGCCAAAGTGAAGGGGGTGCACCCGTGGACACCGCGGCCGAGCTCGAGACCATACGCCGGTTGAAGTACGCCTACTTCCGGACGCTCGACCTGAAGCAGTTCGACGACCTGGGCGCGCTCCTGACGCCGGACGTCACCGCTTCCTACGAAGACGGCAAGACGGTGCTCGAGGGCCGCAGCGCCATTGTGACCTGGCTCACCGCCGTGCTCGGCGACCCCGGCATGGTGACCGAGCACCACGGCCATCACCCCGAGATCAACTTCCTCTCGGCGACCGAAGCGGAGGGGACCTGGTACCTGCAGGACCGCGTCATCGTGCCGGCCGCCGACCTCGAGATCGGCGGGACCGCCTTCTACGCCGACCGCTACCGGCTGACCGACCAGGGCTGGCTGATTGCACACACGGGCTATACCCGGGTCTTCGAGGAACACCGCACCCACAGCACGCTCGAGGTGCGCTCGTTCACCTCGCGCTTCGACGCGCCGGGCTGAGCGGTCTTGCCCGGTCCGGGCCGGCCCGGGCCGGGTCGGGTCAGTGGGTCAGGGGCGCGTGGTGGGGCTGAGGGTGAAGCCGGGGTCGAAGAGCGTGGTGGGCTCGAGCACCTTCTCAATCGCCGCGACGAAGTCGGGCTCGAGCACGACGTCGAGCGCCTTCACGTTCTCGGCGATCTGCTCGGGCCGGCTGGCGCCCACGATGGCGCTGCTCACGTTCTCGTTGCGCAGCACCCAGGCCAGCGCCACCGACGCCGGGGTGTAGCCCGCCTCCCGGCATAGCGCGGCGTAGGCCTGTACGGGCTCGAGCACCTCGTCGCGCAGCAGCCAGCTCATTTCGCCGCCCTCGGGCCCCTTGGCCCGGGAGCCCTCCGGCGCGTCGGACCCACCGGGGAGGTACTTACCGGTGAGGATCCCCTGCGCCAAGGGGGACCAGACGATCTGGCTCACGCCCTCTTTCTGGCTCAGCGGAACCACCTCGGCCTCGATGACCCGCCAGATGAGGGAGTACTGGGGCTGATTGGAGACGATGCGGTCGAAGCCCATTTCGTCGGCCATCCGGAGCGCGTCCTGAATCTGGTCGGCCGTCCACTCCGAGACCCCGATGTAGTGAACCTTGCCCTGGCGCACCAGGTCGTCGAAGGCGCGCAGCGTCTCTTCCAGCGGGGCCTCGTAGTCGAAGCGGTGCGCCTGCAGCAGGTCCACGTGGTCGGTCTGCAGTCGCTCGAGCGACGAGTGCAGCGATTCGATGATGTGTTTGCGCGACAGCCCGCGGTCGTTGGGGTTCGGGCCGGTTGGCCAGTAGACCTTGGTGAAGATCTCGACGGACTCGCGCCGCACGTGCTTGAGCGCCCGGCCCAGCACGGACTCGGCGGCGCCGATGGCGTAGACGTCGGCCGTGTCGAAGGTGGTGATGCCGGCCTCGAGCGCCGCGCGCACGCAGGCTGTGGCGGCGTCCTCTTCGATCTGGCTGCCGTGGGTGATCCAGTTGCCGTACGAGAGTGCGGAGACGAGCATGCCCGAGCGTCCAAGGTGTCGGTAGTCCATGGCTCCGGAGCGTACCCGGGTGCCCGTACGCTCGTCGGGTGGCCGGAGACGACTTCCTGCATGTGCAGCGCGGGCTGGACCTCCCGCTATCGGAGATCTCCTGGCGCGCCACGACGTCGGGCGGACCGGGCGGCCAGCACGCCAACCGCACCTTGAGTCGGGTGGAGGTGCAGTTCGACGTCGCCGCCTCGCAGACGCTCGGCCCGCGCCAGCGGACCCGCCTCCTCGAACGCATGGGCCCGGTGGTGCGGGCCAGCTCGTCGGAGTCGCGCTCCCAGGCCCGCAACCGCGAGCTCGCCCTGCAGCGCCTGGCCACCAAGCTGAGCGCCGGCCTGCGCGTCCAGCCGGCCCGCGCCCCGACCAAGCCGACGAAGGGCTCGCAGGTGCGGCGGGTCGACGCCAAGAAGCGCCGTTCGGCCATTAAGAAGCGCCGGCGTCCGCCGGGGGAGGACGACTGAGAAAGGACGACGGCGTGGCTGCTCGTGGCTCTGGCGGTGACGACCTGGCCCGGCCAGCCAAACCAGTAAGAGACCGAGAGGCGGTCGGTCTACCCCGAACCTGCGGACCGCCGAGCCGCCGTCACCCTCGTCCAAAGGGGCGAAGGGCGCGAGACCATGACCCGGCCGGTGGGGGTTTTGATGCTGAGCTCCTTATTGGCGTTGCCCGTCAGGGTCCATCCTTTTCGGTGCACCACACCGTGGTGGTGTTTGCACAAGAGCACCAGGTTGGGCAGGTCGGTGCCACCGCCGGGTTTCCACGGCACGATGTGGTGGACAATGACAAACGTGGCGTTGGTACAGCCCGCGAACCGGCAGTGGCGGTCCCGGCGGATGATCTCTCGGCGCTGGGCACCAGAGGGGAAGCGCCGGGCCCGGCCCTCGTACATGGTGTGGCCCGCCTCGTCGTCGACCGCCACGACCACGGTGGCGTCACAGGCGATGCGCTGCACCGTCTCGACGTCGATCAGGCCGTGATGCTCGAGCTCTGCGGCCAGCTCACTCTTCTCGCCTGACTCCTCCACCAGGGCCTCGAGGGGAACGTGGGCCACCACGAAGAACGGGTTGGGCGCGGGCACCCGATCCGACGAGGTCCCGCCGCCATGGCTCTGACTGCCCGGAGTCGCCGCGTCCACCATGTCCATGAACCCGTCACAGCGGCGCTGGTCCAAAGGCGTCTTCGTCTCGTCTCTGTCCTCGTCCCCGTCCTCGTCCTCGTCCTCGTCCTCGGAGGCGAGAGCGCCAGCCCAGGCGTCGACACAGGCCTTGGTGCGGGCGTACTGCTCGCTGGGGACCTGCAGCGACATGGTGCGGTGACCGTCGTTGAAGCGCAGGTAGCGGCTGTCGTGTTCGGAACGTGAAGGCGATGAAGAAGCCGACCGGGCCCGCTCGGCGACGTTGCGGGCCACTTCGACCAGCTCACGGACACTGTGCTCTTTGGCCACTTCGCACAGCTCTTGGTCGCTCGCCCGCGTCGCCACGCCGACGACGGCCCGCACCTTGTCAAAGGAGATCTCGCCCGCCCCCAAGGACCCCACCAGGTGGGGCAGTTCCTGAGCCTTGTCTGCGACCTGGGAGAACGAGCGGGCCGTCGGCGCCGAGATACCGAAGCACTCGGCCACCCAGGCCTCGGGCGAGGTGGCACCGTCGTCACGGAACATCTCGCGCTTGGTGGACTCGGCCAAGCGCACGACGAATCTCGCCTGGGCCCGAGCGATCCGGCGCCGATCGTCTCTCATCCCTGCCGCCAACGCCTCGTTGGATTCGGCCGACACGGCACTCATGAAGGCGGCTCCGCCGCTGGCGTCGAGCGCAGTCACCTCAGCAGTGTTCTCGGCCATCGGTAACAGAACGGTCGCCCCATCAAACCGATGTCACCGCGATTCGATGAAAGGACGCCTGGGCTCGGTGTCCGGACGACGGCGTGATTCAGCCGCCGAAGTCGAAGCCCGCCAACGCCGCCGCGAGACCCAAATCGAGAGTGCCCAGCAGCTCCTCGTCCTCCTCGGCGCGCGGACCGCGCAGCGCAGTCAGGGCGGCATAGCCCTGGGCCACCAGTGTGGCGTCCTCTGCGGCGGAGTCAGCCAGGCCGAGGTCGCCCGAATGAGGGAAGGGCGATCCGACGGTCAGCACGATCTCGCCCTTCTCGTCCGGTTCGCCCTCCATGACCGAGCGCGCCGCCTCGGCCGCCGCCGGCCCCTCGATCTCCTCCTCGTTGGGCGCCTCCCAGGCCCCTGTGCCCCGCGCCGACTTGATCAGGCCAGCGCCGCTCACCCGGGCCCAGCGCAGGCCGCGCACCTCCCCAAGGGGCAGGTGCGGCACGTTCAGGTTGAGCACAGTGCGCACCGGCGCGGCCCGCAGCAGCGGAATGAGGGCGACGGCGAGTTCGGCCGCCGACTCCCATGGGTCAGGCCCGTCGCCGACGCGCAGCGAGACCGCCAACGCGCTGATGCCGAGTTGGCTGGCGGTCAGCGCGGCGCCGACCGTGCCGGAGTGCAGCACGGAGCGGCCCACGTTGACGCCGTGGTTGATGCCCGACAACACGAGGTCGGGCTTGGGCCCGACGGCCCCGAGGGCGCCGGCGATGACCGACAGCGCGGGAGAGGCATCGAGCCCGTAGGCCTCGACCGCCTTGGCCCCTTCGACGTAGGCCCGCTGATACGGAATCGTCGTGGAATCGGTGACCGAACCGACGGCGGCTCCGGCGCCGCTGTAGTTGGAGGACGGTGCCACCACGATGATCTCGTGAGGCGGGTCCCCGCCATCCTCGCCCGAACCCGCCCGCTCGGTCCAGCCCACCAGCGCTCTCGTGAGAGCCGCAAGCCCGGGGGCACTCACACCGTCGTCGTTGGTGACGAGAATCCTCACGGTGTGCCCACCCTACCGCCGCCGCCAGCGACCCCCAGGCCCGTCCATCCCCCGTTCGCCCCAGCGTCACCGGGACGTCACACCAGGCAGCCGAGCGCCCCCAGCCTCCACCTTCACCCACGCCCCAGCCCAGGTCTGCTTCAATTCACTCGCCATGCCCGCCTCCCCGTCACCCAGGATCTCCATCGCCTCGCCGACCGGCCAGCAGTGGCGGATCGGGCACGGCCGCCAGGAGGTCGTCGTCTGTGAGATGGGCGCCACCCTGCGGGCTTACACGGTCGGCTCGACCGCCATCCTCGACGGCTTCGGGGCCGACGAGTGGTCCCATTCGGGCCGGGGCCAGGTCCTGGCCCCCTGGCCCAACCGCCTGGCCGATGGCCGCTACGAGTACAACGGCGTGCAGGCCCAGGCCGCGCTGGACGAGCCGGAGCGCCACAACGCCATCCACGGCCTCGTGCGCTGGATGCCCTGGACCCTCCAGACACGCCACCAGAACCAGCTCTCGCTCCGGCTGCAGCTCCACCCCCAGCCGGGCTATCCCTTCTCGCTGCTGCTCGAGATCGACTACCACGTGGGCCGCGAGGGACTGTCGGTCACCACCCGGGCGCAGTCGTTGGAGGAGGGCCCGATCCCCTTCGGCCTGGGCTTCCACCCGTACCTGACCGCCGGGACCGGGGCCGGGGGCGGCACCGGCACCAACAGCATCGACGGCGCCATCCTGCAGGTGCCGGCGCACCACACCCTCGACACGGACGACCGGGGGCTGCCGACCGGGACACTGACGCCGGTCGAGGGGACCGACCGCGACTTCACCACGGCGCGCTTCGTGGGCCCGGTCGTGCTCGATACGGGGTACACCACGCTCGACCGGGACGCCGACGGCCTGGCCCGGGCCAGGCTCGAGGCGCCGGGCGGCGCCGGCGGGGCCGTCCTGTGGACCGATCCCGGCTTTCCCTACCTGATGGTGTACACGGGCGACACCCTGGGCGAAGTGCAGCGTCGCCGCCACGGCGTCGCCCTGGAGCCCATGACCTGTCCCCCCAATGCGTTCCGCACCGGTGACGACGTGATCGCGCTGCAGCCCGGGGAAGAGTGGCGGGCCCGCTGGGGGATCGAGCCCCAATGAGCGCACCCGAGGCCGCCGGCGCGGCCCTCGCCGGGCAAGTCGTGGCGATCACGGGCTCGTCCAGCGGCATCGGAGCCGCCACGGCGCGGGCCTTCGCCGCCGCCGGAGCGGCCGTGCTCGTCAACTCGGCCCGCTCAGTCGCCGAGGGCGAGGCGGTGGCGGCCTCGCTGCCCGACGCCCACTACGTCCAAGGCGACATCACCGACCCCGACGTCCCCGACCGACTGGTGGCCGCCGCGCTGGAGCGCTGGGGCCGACTCGACACGCTGGTGAACAATGCCGGGACCACCGCCGTGATTCCGCATCAGAACCTGGCGGCGGCCTCCATCGACGTCTGGCGGCGCATCTTCGAGGTCAACGTCTTCGCCACCTGGGCCATGACGGTGGCGGCGGTGCCGGCGCTGCGCGAGGCCCACGGGTCGGTGGTCAACGTGGCCTCGGTGGCGGGGGTGCGGCCGACGGGCTCCTCCATTCCCTACGCCGCCAGCAAAGCGGCGCTCAACCACATGACCCAATTGGTGGCCAAGGTGGTCGGGCCCGAGGTGCGGGTCAACGCGGTGGCGCCCGGCCTGGTCGACACGCCATGGACGGCGGACTGGGAGCTCGTGCGCGACGTTGTGACCCAGGTGACACCCCTCAAGCGCTCCGGGCAACCCGAGGATGTCGCCGAGGTGATCCTGGCACTGGCCCGTGCCGCCTATGTCACGGGCCAGGTCGTGGTGGTCGACGGCGGGCTCTCGCTCGCCACCTGATCGCCCTATTCGGGCGGCGTGACGACCCAGCGCAGGGCGGTGGCCAACCCGCGCGCCAGCGGCATGACGGCGGCGGTGTCGACGAGCAGGTCGAGCGGCCCGGCGAGGGAGAGCCCGAGCTCGCCCCGGGCCCAGCCGGGCAGGACGCCGACGGCGGCGGCCACGACGAGGGCGTAGACGGCCCGCTCGCCCGGCCGGCGGGCCACGCCGCGCAACAGCCAGTCCCGGGCCGCCCGGGCCTGCGGGCCGGCG
>Ga0302177_10001425_pt1 | contig 17219 bp, 18 predicted proteins | sample I_Palsa_E1_2_FD_198780 | JGI IMG/M metagenome (GOLD analysis project Ga0302177, IMG submission 198780) | Peat permafrost microbial communities from Stordalen Mire near Abisko, Sweden - I_Palsa_E1_2 | ecosystem: Environmental > Terrestrial > Soil > Palsa > Peat permafrost | place: Sweden... | reverse complement strand
GCAGCTGCCCGGCATCGATGGCCGGCATGGGTGCGATCATGATTGGCTCTCCGCGCGCGCAGCTTGCACAAAACGGGCGATCTGAAGCGCGCTCTTGATGCCCGGTTTTTCTTCCACGCCGCTCGAAACATCGACGCCAAAGGGACGGACAGCGTGGATGGCAGCCGCGACGTTGCGCGCGTTGAGACCACCCGCTAAAACGAGCTGCGTCTTCTGCGCGAACGCGCGTGCGCGGGTCCAGTCACAGGGAACGCCCGTGCCACTCACCGGCCCTTCGAATAGGACCCGGACAGGCGGCGGGTCCGGGGGCTCATGGCCCGCACGCACTACGGCGAGCACGGCGAGCTCACGCGGCAGGGCGAGCCGCGCAAGGTCGCTCAATTCGGCCTGCAGCACATCCGGTGCAAAGGCGGCAAGGATGGCGTCAAACTCCTGTTGCGTCGCCTGTCGGATCACTGCGACGCAGGGCACGCGGCCGCGCGCGGGAGCCGCGAGCTCATTTGCGGCCTGCGGCGTCACGCGCCGCACGGATGCGGCAAACACAAAACCGATCGCATCGGCGTGCGCCTCGAGCGCGGCAGCGACCGCCGCCGGTGTCGTCATGCCGCAGATCTTGACCCACATCGCCTAGTGCCGCCCTGCGTGCAGCATCTGCCGCAAGAGCTCCTCGGGATCTGGCGCGCGCATCAATGCGCTGCCGATGAGCGCCATATCGTAGCCCGCCGCGCGCACCCGGATCGCATCGGCAGCGGATGTAACGCCGCTCTCCGCCACGCGCGGCACGCCGCGCGGCAGGCGCGGAGCCAATTGCTCGAGCCGCTCGGGCACTACCTGCAAAGTCACAAGGTCCCGACAGTTGACGCCGACGAGAACGGTCGGGTTGGGACTTTCCCGAAACCCCGCGACCAATTCGTGCGCGAGCTCGATGTCCGTCTCGTCAAATGCCTCGAGCAATACGAACAGCCCCAGCCGCTCCGCCGCGGCCATGAGCGCCTGCAGCTCCTCGCGCGCGAGCATGCGCAGAATGATGAGCACGCCGGCAGCGCCGGCCGCTCTTGCCTCGGCCACCTGATACGCATCGACCAGGAAGTCCTTGCGCAGCGCCGGAATTCCCGCCGGCTGCAGTGCGCGCGCCGCCAATTCCAGGTGCGCAAGCTCGCCCTGGAACTCACTGGGCTCGGTCAGCACCGAAACTGCCGCCGCGCCTGCCGTTGCATAGCCCTCGACACGGCGGCCGATGTCTTCTTCGGGTCCGCGCAGCGCGCCGGCGGCAGGCGAGCGCAGCTTCAGTTCCGCAATGATGTCGAAGCCGGCCGTGTTCAGCACCAACGGCTGGGGCGCGGCGGATTCCCGCGCCTTCTCGAGCATGCGCGCGGCGGAACACTCGCGCAGCGCCGCCCGCACCCGCGCGCGGCTGCCCTCGGCCATCCGCTTGAGAAAATCTCCGCTCATGAAGGCCGCGACTCAAAGCCGGACACCAGATCGAGCACGTGGCGGGCGGCGCCGCCGTCGATCGCTGCGGCGGCGCGCGCCACGCCTTCACGCGGCAGCCGTATCTCGCCTGCCACTTCAAGCGCGAGCGCAGCGCCCAGGAGCAGGCAATCCCGATGCGCTCCTCGATCCTCGCCGTACAGCGTGGCGCGCAGCGCACGCGCGTTGTATTGGGCGTCCCCGCCGCCAAGCGCGGCCGGCGTGCAGCGCTCAAGCCCATAATCTTCAGGCGTGCGCACGCCGACGCTGACCGCGCCGCGATGTACATCGTAAAGAGTGAACGGACCGATAGGCGTCGGCTCGTCCCACCCTGCAGCGCCGTGGACCACGAAGGCGCGCTCGATGTCGAGCCCGGCAAGTGCATCGGCGATGAGTTGTGCCGCATCCACGCTGAAGGCGCCGATCAGCCGCAGCGGCGGTGCAGCGGGGTTCGTCAGCGGCCCTAAAATGTTGAATATGGTGCGCACGCCAAGCGCTGCGCGCACCGGTGCGAGCGCCTTCATCGCCGGGTGGTAATGCGGAGCGAAGAGGAACGTGAAATTCGTAGCCGCGAGGCACTGGCCGGCGGCCTCCGGATCGAGTGGCAGCGCGAGTCCCAGTGCTTCGAGCACGTCGGCGCTGCCGGCGCGGCTCGAGACCGAGCGATTGCCGTGCTTGATCACCGGCATGCCGCACGCCGCCGTCAGCAGCGCCGTCCCCGTGGAAATATTGAGACTGCCGGAGGCGTCCCCGCCGGTGCCGACGACATCGATCGCGCGCACTCCGGGTGCAATCTGCGGGCGACGCGCAAGAAGGCGCATGGCGCGGGCGAAGCCACGTACCTCAGGCGCGCTTGCACCCTTGCTGCGCAGCGCGGCGAGCACCGCGCCGGCGAGTGCGGGCGCCGCATCCGGATCCGTCAAATGCGTAAGCAGTGCCTGCGCCTCGGTTTCGGAAAGGTCGCGCCGCTGCAAGAGCTGCTCGAGAAACTCACGCAGAGGCTGCATGCAGCACTCCGGGAGTGGCATCGGGGCGGCGCTCGCCCTGTGCCAAATCGAGAAAGTTGCGCAAGAGCTGCGGACCGTCCGGCGTCAATATGCTTTCCGGATGAAACTGCACGCCTTCAACGAGGAGAGTGCGATGCCGCACGCCCATGATCTCGCCTTCAGCAGTGCGTGCATTCACCTCGAGATCGGCGGGCATCTTATCGGGCGCGGCGATGAGCGAATGATAGCGGCCCACTTCGCACGGCTGCGGCAATCCAGCGAACACCGTGCGCGCGTCGTGCTCGACGAGCGAGGTCTTGCCATGCATGAGGCGCGCGGCGCGCACGACCTTGCCGCCGAACACTTCCACAATCGACTGATGGCCCAGACACACGCCCAGCACCGGCACCTTTCCTGCGAAGGCTCGGATCATCTGCATCGATACACCCGCGTCATACGGTGTCCCAGGGCCCGGCGAGATGCACAGATGAGTCGGTTTGAGCAGCAGCGCATCGCTTACGCTGATGGCGTCGTTGCGGTACACGTGCACGTCGGCGCCGAGCACGAGAAATGCCTGCACCAGGTTGTATGTAAAGGAGTCGTAGTTGTCTATCAGCAGCAGCTTCGGCATCACAGCCCCCCCTGGGCAAGCTCCAGCGCGCGCACCAGTGCGTGACTCTTGGCGAGCACCTCCTCGTGCTCGCTCGCGGGCACGCTGTCGGCAACGATGCCCGCGCCCGCCTGATAGCTGTACTCATCGCCGCGAAACACGAGAGTGCGGATGGTGATGGCCTGATCCATGTCGCCACGCGCTCCAAAGTAGCCGACGGTGCCGCCGTAGAGACCGCGATTTACAGGCTCGAGCTCGTCGATGATCTGCATGGCGCGCACTTTCGGAGCACCGACGAGCGTGCCGGCGGGAAAGGTTGCCGCGAACAGGTCGAAAGCATCGCACGCGGCTGAGAGCTCGCCGTGCACGCCGCTCACCATGTGCATGACGTGGCTGTAGCGCTCGATTGAGCGATAGGGTTCGACGCGCACCGTGCCGGCGCAGGCGACGCGGCCGAGATCATTGCGCGCAAGGTCCACCAGCATGATGTGCTCGGCGTTTTCTTTGGGATCGGCGCGCAGTTGTGTCTCGCGGGTCGCATCGACGTCCGCATCGTCAGAGCGCGGCCGCGTGCCGGCGATCGGCCGCAGCTGCGCATGACGCTGGTTGAGCTTCACCAGCGCCTCGGGTGATGAGCCCACGACCGTCACATCACCGAGCACGCAGTAGTACATGTACGGCGAGGGATTGATGAGCCGCAACGCACGATACGCCTGGAAGGGGTCAAGCTCGTGCTGCCCGCCAAAACGCGCCGACAGCACGAGCTGATAGACGTCTCCCGCGGCGATGTATTCCTGAGTGCGGTGCACGCCGGCCATGAAGTCGGCGCGACTGAAGGCTGCGCTCGGCGCATCGTAGCGTCCGGCGCGCGTGCCGTTCGGCAGCGCACCGCGCAGGGCGCGAATGACCTCGGTACGCAAGGAGCGCCGCTCGGCCTCGGAACCGGCGTGCAGGAGCGCAATACCGCGCGTCAAATGGTCGAACACCAGGATCGATTGCGGCGCGACGTAGTGCATCGCCGGCACGGCGTTCGCAATTGGACGGCGCGCCGGCAACCGCTCAAAAAAACGCACGACGTCATAGGATGCGTAGCCGACGAGGCCGCCGGCGAGTGGCACGCCGGACATTTCCGGCAGCGGCCGCGGGGCACGCGCAAGTCCCCGCCGCAAGAGGTCCAGGAGCTCCTTGGCGCTGCCGGGCAGGGGCGCTGTCTGCCCCCCGATCGTCACTGCGTTCTGCCCGACCATGAGTTCCAGGCAATCGCCGAAGCCGATGAAGGAATAACGGGCAAGCCGCTCGCCTCCCTCGACGCTCTCCAGGAGGAAGCGCGGATTGAGAGCCCGCAACTTCATGAACGCCGAGACGGGCGTATCAAGATCACCGGATATGTCGAATGGCGGCTTCAACAGCGTTATTCCAAAAAAAAACCCATCCCGCGGATATCCGGAGGATGGGTTCTCGTGGCCTTTGAATCTTTAAGTCGTGGAAACTGACAGCGCCCGGACACCCCCTCCGTCAGAAGGGACGCCACCAAGAGCGCGCGAAAATGTTCAGGTGCGATAGCGACATATGCGCAGCAGTATGGCCGCAGGGTCGAGCAGCCGTCAAGAATTCGCGCCGCGCGCTTCGGATACAATGGCACATCCACGGCGGATCCCGGGGAGTCACACGTGAAGTGGACCGAGCTGATTGAGAGTTGGCGCCACGGTGCATCCAGCGCGCGCACCGCGAGCAAATATGCCATCCATCTGCCGCTCGAAGACGCGGCGCGTCTGCACGCATTGAGCGAAATGTTTCCCGGCCGCAGCCCCGAGCAGATCATCACGGATCTCCTCGGCGTCGCACTGCAGGAAGTCGCGGCAGCCATGCCGTACATAGCGGGCACCAAGGTGATCGCCACCGATGATCAGGGTGATCCCATCTATGAGGACGCGGGGCCCACGCCGCGCTTCATGGAGCTCACCCGCCGGAACCAGAAGAAACTCAAAACCGAGCTCAAGAAGGGCTGACAGGCCGATGCCCTCGTTCGATGTCGTCTCCGAGCTCGACGCGCATGAAGTCACCAATGCGGTCGACCAGGCGAATCGCGAGCTATCGCAGCGCTTCGATTTCAAAGACACCGGCGCGCGCTACGAATTGGCGGAATTTGTAGTGACACTGCACGCGCAGGTGGAGTTTCAGCTGAAGCAAATGCTCGACATCCTGAAGCTGCGCCTCTCGAAGCGCGGCGTGGACGTCGCCTGCCTCGAGGCAAAGGATCCGCAGACGAACCTTGCCGCCGCGCGTCAGGAGGTGATCCTGCGCCACGGCATCGACCAGGAGATCGGCAAAAAGATTGTGCGCTTGATCAAGGATTCCAAATTGAAGGTGCAGGCGAGCCTGCAGGGCGACAAAGTGCGCATCGCCGCCAAGCAGCGCGATGAGCTGCAGGCCGCGATCCAGTTCCTGCGCAAAGCGGGCATCGAAATGCCGCTGCAGTTCAATAATTTCCGGGACTAGAAGCGCCGGTTCACGGTGCTGTGCGCTTGGCGTCGATGAGCTCGCACAGCGCCGCCGTCGCTGCGAGCGCACTCGGACCGAGACCCGTCAGCCGCTCGTCCTCGAAGGCAATGAGCCGGCCGTCGCGCACCGCTTTAAGTGTGCCGAATGAGCGCCACGCGGCAAGCCACGCGGCCGCGGCACCGGGCGGGGCGGCCGCAATGATCATGTCGGGGTTACGCGCAATAACGGCCTCAACGTCGACCACAGGTGCGGGCTCCTTAAGATCGCCGAACACGTTGCGCGCGCCGCACAGCCGCAGCGAATCCGATATCAAATGCATTCCGCCCACTGTGTAGACCGGCCGATCCCAGATCTGCAGCAACACGGTGACCGGCGTGCGGCCCGCATAGCGTTGCGTGAGTCCGGCCAGCTGCACTTCGAACGCGCGCGCCGCACGCTCCGCCGCCGCGCCTGATCCGGCGAGCGCACCCAACCGGCGCAGCGAACCGGGGAATTCGCTGAAGGCATCCACCTGCTCGCGGTACACAGGCAGGCCGACACGCTCAACTGCCGCGATCTGTGCAGGATTGCCGCCCTCCGGCCAGACGACGACGATGTCCGCGTGCAAGGCGACCAGGCGCTCGATGTCGATGGCGGCGGCGTCGCCGATACGCGGTACACGGCGCGCCTGGGGTGGATCGTTCGAATACTCCACCGTTGCGATGACTTGATCGCCCGCGCCTGCGGCAAAGAGCATCTCCGTCGCGCCCGGGGCGAGACTTGCGATTCTTTGCGGCGCATGCGCCAGAGTGATTGCGCGGCCGGTGTCGTCCGTCACGCTGATGGCAGCGTGAGCGGCAGATGCGATGGCTGCGACCGCGGCAAGCGCGGCCGCGCGCCGAAGCACGGACGGCACGGCTGCCGCGGTTCGGCCCGCTGTGAGTTTTCGGCACATCTCGTCAGCCGTTATGCGGGGCAGGCGCCCTCAGCAGGGCGCTCGTTACTTGATGGATCCCGGCCGGCGCATCATCTTGCGGATCTCGGCAAGATGCTCTTCTTCGGCCGCGATCTGCGTGCGCGCGTACTCCTCGAGCATGATGCTCTTGCCGGTCACCATCGCGAGAAGCCGGCGGTATTCCTCGAGTCCCAGATCCTCGTGCTCGAGTGCCTCGGTCAGAATCTCATCGACGTTGTGCTTGTGGGTCTCCAACAAAGATCCGATCTTGAGCGACGGATGTCCGCCGAGATTTGTAATGTGCTCTCCCGCGAGCGTGGCGTGCGTCTGCGACTCGTTGGCTTGCGCCCGCAGCCAGGCAACGATCGGAATCCGGGTGTGGCCAAAAATCATGAAGCTGTAATGCAGGTAGCGCACGAGCCCCGCGAGCTCAAGCTCCAGAATCTGATTGAGCGTGCGAATCACGGCGGCACTGTCTTTCTCGCTGAAGGGTGAGTCGCTCATGAAAGGCTCCGGCAGGGTGTGCATTCAGGGGCGCAAGTCTAAACGAGACGGCCGCGCCTAACCCGTTTGGCCGCCGGTCGCCTGTCTTAATGTGCAATCATTGACAGAGTGTCAAGCTCTACCTTAAGGTAATCCGGCCATGAATGACCTTGCCGATCGCCGCAACGAAGAAAAAGAACGTCGGCGAGCAGAGATACTCGATGCCGCCGAAGCGGTCGCAGCCAGCGAAGGCTGGGACGACATGACCATGGATCAGGTCGCGCGCCGCGCACGGCTGTCGCGCGCACTCCTCTACGTGTATTTCACCGATAAGAATGATCTGTTATTCGGCGTAGGCGAGCGAGCGACCGCGATCCTCATGCAGCGCTGCAGTGACGCTGCAGGGCAGTACGAGCGTGGCATCGCCCAGCTCGAGGCGATCGGCCGCGCGTACGTGGCGTTTTCTCAGGAGTTTCCGGTGTACTTTGGCGTGCTGGCGCGCTGTGAACTGCGCTCCCCGACGGACGCCAACCCGCAGAGCAACAAAAGCGAAGCCGCCCGCCATAGCGACGCCCTGCAGAGCATGATCGTGAGTTCCCTCGAAAGCGGGATGCGCGACGGATCCGTCCGCGCTGATGCCGGGCAGCCGGCGGCCGTCGCCATTGTCCTGTGGGGATTTTTGCACGGCGTCATCCAGCTCTCCGCCAGCAAGGCAAACCTCGTGGGGCGCCGCGGCGTAAGCATTCGAAACCTGCTCGATCAGGGACTCAATCTCGCGAGCCGCTCGGTAGCCACGGCCCCCTAAAGGCCGCTCCCAGACGAAGGCTTTTGACATCTGTGCAACGGCTGCACAGATGCCACGCGAGCTTCGTAGATCTAACCCCGCGAGAGCGCTTGTGTCTTACGCGGCCTTGAATGCCTCGGCGGCCCTTGCGACGGCGTGCACCGTCGCCGCGATGCGCACGGCGCTCTGTATCGCTTCCCGGCTCGTGCCGTGCTGCCGCAGCTGGCGCTCGTGGGCGACGACGCACGTGCCGCAGCCGTTGATCACTGAGACGGCGAGCGACAAGAGCTCGAAATCCATTTTGTCAATTCCCGGATTACCGATCACGTTCATGCGCAACCGCGCCGGCAGCTGTTTGTATTCCTCGTCCTCCACCAGGTGCAGGAAGCGATAATAGACATTGTTCATGCCCATGATGGCCGCGGCTGCATGTGCGGCCTGCACATGCGGCGCATCCAGATGCGCCAGAGACAGCGCCTCAATCTCGCGCGTGAATGCGCTGTTGCGCGAAGCGGCAGCGCAGGCCAACGCCACCGCCCAAATCTGCCGCTCGGTGAGCCCCGGCGCTCCCGCCGGGGTCAGCACCGTTCCAAGATTGAGTTTCAGATCGCGCGCGTAATCGGGCAGCGCATCGCGAATGTTCTCGAGAGTCATATCAGGCCGCCTTCAGCGTATCGTCGCCCTGCTTCCAGTTACAGGGGCACAGCTCATCGGTCTGCAGTGCATCGAGCACGCGCAGAACCTCATTCGGGCTGCGGCCGACATTGAGATCGGTGACGTAGATGAAGCGGATCACGCCCTGCGGATCTACGATGTAGGTCGCGCGCTGCGCGACACCGGCTTGCAGGTCCAGAATGCCGAGCGCCTGCGAGAGCTCGCGTTTGATGTCGGAAAGCATCGGGAAGGGCAGATTGCGCAACTCCTCTTTTTCCTTGCGCCAGGCATGATGCACGAACTCGCTGTCGATGCTCACTCCCAGCAGCTGCGCGTCGCGCGCCTTGAATTCCTTATCGAGCTTGCCGAATGCGGCAATCTCCGTGGGACACACGAAGGTGAAATCCTTCGGCCAGAAAAAAACGACCTGCCATTTGCCGGCGAAGCTGTCGTTCGAGAACGGCTGAAACCCCTTCGCGAGGTCGTTCGAGACGACTCCGGTCAGGGAGTAAGCCGGGAACTTTTGACCAATGCTCAACATGTCTTTCTCCATTAGGACGGTGTCATGCGACACCGAAAAGTGACGATGCGCATCATGAGCGTCGTGCAGTCATTGGTCCAATCGATTAATATGATAACTTCAATAGATACCCTGAATGGCTGTAACTGCATATGTCCGATTTGAAACTGAAGGATCTGCGCTATCTTGTCGCGGTAGCGGACACCCGGCACTTCGGCCGCGCGGCCGAGCGTTGCTTTGTGAGCCAGCCGACCTTGTCGACGCAGCTCAAGAAACTCGAGCAGTATCTTGGGGTGCAGCTCATCGAACGCCAGCCCAAGCGCGTGGCGCTCACGGCCGCGGGCGAGGAGATCGTGGCACGTGCGCGCCGCATTCTGGAGGCGAGCGATGAGGTGGTCACGCTCGCGCGTGCGCATCGCGATCCGCTCGCCGGCGCACTGCGCATCGCCCTGCTGCCGACCATCGGCCCCTATCTCTTGCCGCGTGTTGCGCGCGACATCAGAAAAGCGCTGCCGCGGCTCGATCTGCGGCTCTATGAGTATCCCACTGCGGCGATGCTCGCCAAGCTGCGCGCCGGCGAGATTGACTTGGGTATCCTGGCGCTGCCGGTCGACCTGGATGGACTCGAGGCGCGCGAGCTGTACGACGAGGCCTTCATGGTCGCCGTGCCTGCCTCCCATGCGCTTGCGAAACGTCCCACGATCCGCGTCCAGGACCTGCAGGGCGAGACGTTGCTGCTACTCGAGGACGGACATTGCCTGCGCGACCAGGCGCTGGCTGTGTGCAGCCACGCGAGCATGCAGGAAAAGCAGGATTTTCGTGCGACGAGCCTGGAAACCCTGCGCCAGATGGTTGCCACCGGCGCGGGCGTCACCCTGCTGCCTGAGCTTGCGACGCATGGTGCGTACCGTCATGCGCGCGGAGTCGTGATCCGACCCTTTGCCCGTCCAGCGCCGGTGCGCAAGATCGGAGGCGTATGGCGCAAGACCACCGCGCGCCATGCGGCGATTGCCGCGGTGTGCGCGCAGATCGAGCTGCTTGTCGCCTAGGAGCGTGCGCGCTGCGCGCACAATCCCCGCCACAATGTTAGCGCCGACGGCGTGAAGGGCTCATGACGATCGAAGGGGCGTCTTGGCATAATCCCCGTGCCGCGTGTGCGCACCCGCCGCGCACACACTGAAGAGCGTTGCTTGGCCAAGTCTGAAGTTTTGCCGCATCACATCTCGCCCTACGACCGCCTATCGTGGAGCGACGCTCAAGTGGAAACGCTGCTCGCCACCGGCGAGCACCGTCACGAGCTGGAAAACTACTTCGGCGCCGCTGAGTATCGCGAGCTTGCAAGCCTCGTGCGCGCCGCGCGCGACACGTCGATCGCGCCCAATTCCCCACGGGTGATCATCGTCCCTGGAATCATGGGGTCGCAGCTCGGGCATACGCGCCACGCGCCGCTGCCACCGGACATCCTCTGGATCGATCCGGTGGATATCGCCGCCGGACGCCTTGCGCTTCTGAAGCCCGCCCCTGATGACGGTGTCGTCGCACTTGGCGTGGTGCTGTACACCTACCTGCGATTGAAGCTTCATCTGCAAGCGGCGGGGTTCGGCTGCTCCTTTCACGATTACGACTGGCGGTTGGGTGTGGACGTGCTCGGGCAGGCGCTTGCCGCACGGCTGCGACTCGAACCTGCCAAACGCGTAATGCTTGTCGCCCACAGCATGGGCGGCCTCGTCAGCCGCGCGGCGCTTGCAATCGCCGGCACCGATTGTGTTCAACGCGTGGTGCTGCTCGGCACTCCCAATTTTGGCTCATTCGCACCGGTGCAGGCGCTGCGCGGCACTTACGCGGTGGTGCGCAAGATCGCGCGCCTCAACCACAAGCAATCCGCCGAGTGGCTGGCCGAGAAGGTCTTCAACGCCTTCCCGAGCCTCTACCATCTTCTGCCCGCCCCCGCTCACAGCGCCGGCCTTGATCTCTTTGACCCCGGAGTGTGGCCGCAGAGTGGGCCGGGACCGCGCACGCGGCTCCTCAGTGCGGCACGCAATCTCGCTCGCACGCTCGCCGCTGCCGATGAGCGCTTTGTCGTCATCGCCGGCGTGAATCAGGAGACAGTGACGGCGGTCGCGCGCCGACGGGATGATTTTGTGTACACGATTACTCGCAACGGCGACGGCACCGTGCCCACCAATCAGGCGCTCCTGCCCGGTGCGCGCACGTATTTTACGGCCACCGCTCATAGCGAACTCACGCGGGATCCCGAGGTCGCGCAGGCGATTGCCGACTTGCTGCGCAGCGGCAGCACGCGGCGCCTGCCGACACGCCGCGCACGCGCGAGTATGGCCGAGGCGCGCATCAGCGACCGACAGCTGCGCCAGACTCAAATACCCAAAGTCGAATGGAGCGCACTGCCGCAGACTGCGCGGCGCATATTTCTGCAGTCATTGAATGAACCGCCCGCACTTACACTGCGTCAGCCGACGCGGGCCAAGCGCGCTGCAGCCTCGAAGCGCGCTAGATCAGCGCCGCGTCGCTCTCGGTAACACTGGGCGCACCGCTTTGAACGATGCGCGCCAGCGCCAGCGCCCGCGGCAGCACCTGCTGGGTGTAGAACCGCGCGGTTACAATCTTTCCTTCATAGAAATCGCGCTCCGCCCCGGCGCGGCGTCCCAGCGCGATCGCAGCGGATTTCGCGAGGAGCCAGCCCCCGGTCACGAAGCCGCAGAGGTTGAGATAGGGAACCCCAACCGCGAGCGCACGCTCCTGCCCGGCTGAGAAAGCCTCCAAAATCGCATCCGTCGCTTCGCGCAAACGGTCGACGGCTTCGATGGTCGCATGCTTGATGGTGCGAATCACGGCATCGCTACCCTCCAGAGCCTCAAGCTCTGAGTGCATCTCGAGAATGAGGGTATTCATGGCCGCACCACGATCACGCCCGAGCTTGCGGCCGATCAGATCATTGGCCTGAATGCCGGTGGTTCCCTCGTAGATCGTCGTGATGCGCAGATCGCGCATGTACTGCGCAGCGCCTGTTTCTTCGATAAAGCCCATGCCGCCGTGAATCTGCACGCCTGTTGCAGCGAGCTCGTTGCCAAGCTCGGTGCACCATCCTTTGACGATCGGTATCAAAAGGTCGACGCGCGCCTGCGCGTGCAGGCGCCGCTGCGCGTCCGGATCAAGCTCGGCGATATCAAGCTCGAGCGCAGCGTACATTCCGAGCGCACGCATGGCCTGAACGCATGACTTCATGGTCAGCAGCATGCGTTTGACATCGGGGTGATTGACGATCGTAGCGGCAGCGCCAGCGGGCGCGTTGAGCGGTTTGCCCTGCACGCGACTCCTGGCCCACTCGGCCGCGCGCTGAAAAGCGCGTTCGGCGACCGCATAGCCCTCGATGCCGACCGACAGACGTGCGGCGTTCATCATGACGAACATATATTCGAGGCCGTGGTTGGCTGTGCCTATGAGGTAACCCACGGCGCCGCGCGTGTCTCCAAACGCAAGCATGCAGGTGGGACTCGCATGAATCCCCAGCTTGTGCTCGATCGACACGCAGCGCACCTCATTGCGCTCACCGAGCGTGCCATCAGCATTCACGAGAACCTTCGGCACGATGAACAGCGAGACACCCTTCACTCCCGGCGGCGCGCCCTCGATGCGCGCCAGCACCATGTGGATGATGTTGTCTGCGCAGTCGTGATCGCCCCAGGTGATGAAGATCTTCTGGCCGAAAAGCCGGAAGTTCTCGCCATCAGGTACGGCACGCGTGCGGATCTGCGCAAGATCCGATCCAGCCTGCGGCTCGGTGAGGTCCATGGTACCGGTCCACTCACCGCGCACCATTTTCGTTAGAAAAGTGTCCTTTTGCGCCGTCGAGCCGCATAAGTCGAGCGCCTCGACCGCACCTTGGGTCAGCATCGGACACAGCTTGAAAGCAAGATTTGCAGCGCCCCAAAGCTCGCGCACTGCAGCGCCGAGTGCCTGTGGCACGGGCTGCCCGCCGTATTTGGGATCCAATCCAAGTTGCGGCCAGCCCGCCTCGACGAATTGCCGATAGGCCGCGGCGAAGCCTTGCGGCGTTACGACCCCGGCAGGCGTCCAGCGCGCACCCTCGCGATCACCGCTTTGGTTAAGCGGCTCCAGCACCTCTTCTGCGAAGCGCGCCGCCTCGCCCAAAATCGACTCGGCCATTTCCGGCGAGTAGTCTGCAAGCGCAGGATAGACGCTCAGATCTGCGGCGCCGAGAAGCTCATCGAGTACGAAGCGGATCTCCCTGATGGGTGCGCGGTACATCTAACCTCCTTTCGATGAGCGCGGTGTAGAGAATGCCCCAGACGCAGGTCCGGACGCGAGTGCGGGCACGATATTAGCGGCGAGAAACTCGACGAAGCGCTGCACGCGTGTGTCAGCTTCGAGCGTTGCGGCATAAACAGCATAGAGAATCGCCGCCGGCGCGAGCGTCCAGTCCGGCAGCACCAGTTTCAGGCGCCCCGTTGCCAGACCCTGGCGGCATAGAAATTCCGGCAGGAGCGCGATGCCCAGACCCGCGGCACAAGCACCATGCACTACTGCCGGATCATTGACCGTGAGCTTCGGGGCCACGCGCACCTCGGCGCGCTGCGAGCCGCGCGCAAGTTCGAGACGATACTCGGGGGAATCTGCGCCCGGCGTCAGCAAGTCATGCCCGCGCAGATCCTCGGGGCGCACGGGCGAACCGTGCTGCTGCAGGTAGGACGGAGTTGCGCACAGTACAGCAGGTGGCGCACCGAGCAAGCGGTGCGCGAGGCTTATCTCCTTGGGCATGCCGGCACGGATCGCGACGTCCCAGGAGTCCTGCGCTTCAATCGGCTGCAGCACCACCTCGAGCGGAACATCGGGAAAGCTTTCGAGAAAGCGCGGTACGAGCGGCGCAAGCAGCGCGCGTCCATAGGTCGACTCTGCCGCGACGCGCAGTGGGCCACCGACGGGAGCATGCAGTTTTGCGATGAGAACGCGCGCTGCATCCACCTCCATCACCACGCGCTTGGCATACGGGTAGATCAGACGGCCGGCTGCGGTGAGCGCAATGCGGCGCGTCGTACGCTCCAGCACCCGCACGCCGAGCGCCTTCTCCAGATCTGCCACCGAGCGGCTCACAGCCGCTTTCGGCACGCCTAAGCTGCGCGCCGCGGCCGAAAAGCCGTTGAGATCGACGACTTTTGCCAGAAGCGCAAGCTGCGCCGGGGCCCAGAGCTCATTCATTAAGCCATCAATTAGTGATGATTCCGGGCTCATTGTTTCATCTGTGAAGCACCGATGCCAGAAGGTATTGTAAAGTCGCCTGTTAGTCCGCTTGGGGGTTCCGCGATGAAAATCTCGATGTACTCGATGTCGGTTGAGAGCTTCGTGCCGATGCTTGGGACTTTGTCTACCCTTGTGGAAAAGGGGCTCAAGTTCGCCGCCGAAAAGAAATTCGACCCGGCGGTGCTCGTCAACGCGCGCCTTGCGCCGGACATGCTGCCGTTGTCGCGACAAATTCAGATTGCCTGCGACATGGCAAAAAACGGCAGCGCGCGGCTTGCCGGACAGGAAGCGCCGCGCTTCGAAGACAATGAGTCGACGCTCGAAGAGCTGCGCACGCGCATCGCGCGCACCGTCGATTATTTGAAAACCATTCCGGCGAGTGCGATCGACGGTTCCGAGGATCGCGACATCAAAATTCCGCTGCGCGAGCGCCCTCTGGAAATGAAAGGGCTCGCGTTTCTCAGGACCTGGTGTTTACCGAACTTCTATTTTCACGTCGTCGCAACCTACGCGATTCTGCGCCACAACGGCATACAGATCGGCAAGCAGGATTTCCTCGCCCTGTAGCCAGCCATTTTACAAAACCAGCTTTTACAGAAACCGGCTAAAAGTCGCTGATCGGATACAAACGCGAGCGGAATCACGCTCACGGCGACGCCGTCCTGCCATGCTGCGTGCCACAGCCACAGGGACGGAAAATTTTCTTGCCACTCCCGAGCGCCAAAGCAGCGCTGAAGACGTCGATTGATGAAACTGTCACTGCCGAGACTTTGGGCCGGCAGCTGCGCGCCGCGTTACCGCCGATGCGGGTGCATTCCGTCTCCATCTACGACGGTGCGGGCGATGTACTTTGGCTGAGTGAAGGCGCTCTGGGGCCGGACGAACATAGCGTGGTAATCGAGGGCATGGAGACGCTGCGCTCGGCCGAAAGCAATCTTATTTTGACGCGCACCCTCGATGACGGCCGCAGCGCCATCCTGCTCGCGGTGCGCGCGCCCCGCGGCGACCTGGTGGGTCTGGTCATGATCCTGGCCGATCCCAAATCTTTGAAGGGCGAAGCCCCGATGCAGTCCGTCACTGCACCGTTACGAGCAACATTGCAAAAAATTGCGGTCCTGCTGCGCAAAAAAAGCGGAAATACCGGCGCCACGAGTGCCGTGGCGAAAATAGACCTTGCGACGGACTCAGGCTCCATCGCCGTACCGGATGACCTCGCGCTCACGACCGGGCCTTTGCCGGTGCTTGCCGTCGCGCACCCGGAGACGAACGGCCAGGTATTCACACCAAAGAATACCGACGATTTCCTGACATTCGAGCTCATGCCCGAGCTCTCCGCGACGCCGCCCAAAGTTCAGCTCAAAGCGCCCCCTGTTGCCCTGGCGCAGCCCGGAGCGTCTGCCGCCGCCCACCCACAGCCCAAAGCTTCGGCCCCCGCCTTCGCACAGTCCGTGGCTCCCGCACAGCCCAAAGCTTCACCCCCCGCCTTCACGCAGTCCGCGGCTCCCGCACAGCCCAAAGCGCCTCTCCCCGCTCCCAGCGCCATGACCGATCAAGAGCAGGCGGCGGATCTGATTCTGGACGTGCAGCAGTTGACTCAGCTGCGCTCGGGCGGCCGTACACGGCGCTACGAAGTGCTGGCGCGCTCCCGGCGTGAAACCGCGCGTATGCAAGTACCGGCCGCATTCGTCGCGCCCGCGGCGCGTGGCCCCGTGGGTGCGGCGCTCGACAGCCTCGTGCTCAACCAGCTTCTGACTTGGCTCGGGGCGAATCCGGTGGTGTGGGAGGCGGAACCAGCGAGCTTCTCCATTAATTTATCGATCGGCGCGCTCGAGGATCCCCAGTTTCTGCACCGCTTACCTGCGGACCTGGCGCGCACCGGCATCGCGGCTCAATGTATCGGCTTTGAGATAAGCGAGCAGGCCTGCTCTCAGTGCCCCGCACAGGTTGAGCGTTTTGTCGCCAGCTGCGAAAAGATGGGCTGCTTCGTGGTCCTCGATGACTTCTCGCTCGCACCTAGCGCTCTGCAGTTGCTGCGCTCGCCCGCGCTGCGACTGGTGAAGATCGACGCGCGACTGACCTCGTCCGCACTGCAGGACAAGCTCTCGCAGGCGCTGGTGGTTGCCATCGCCCAGGCTTGCAAGGTGCTGGGGATCCACTGCGTCGCCAAGCGTGTTGAATCCCAGGCCGCCGTGCAGTGGCTCACTGCCGTGGGATGCGATCTTGGGCAGGGGATTGTCCTCGACCGACCGCTGCCGCTTGAGTCGCTCGCGGCTCCGGCAGGATGCACTAAACCGCCGAGCTCTGCGCTCCGCAAATCCCGCTGATCCGCGACGAACCGACCAAATCGCGCGCTCAGCATGGGCGCGCCGCGCACCCGCGTTTCGACTTGTACCCTAAGCTTGGATATTGTGGGAAAGGTTCCCGCTTTTTTTCCGTGCACTGGCGGTACAGCAGATGACGCTCGATCAGTTGCGTTCCAACCGCAACGCGCTTTTTTGGAGCCTGCACGCCGCGGGCTGGGGCGCCTATGCCATCAGCCAGTACTTCGGCGCGCTGCTGCAGGCCCAGCCGGTCGCCTACCAGCAGGTCATCGCCATTGCCGCCGTTTCGGGGTTCGTTCTTTCCATGCCATTGCGCCCCATCTATCGCAGACTTTGGGGGCGCCCGCTGCGAACGATGATTGTCGGTGTACTCGCGTCGTGCTATGCGACAGCCCTGGCACTGCGCGTTGTCATCAATCTCGCCTACAAGTACCTCGTTGAGCCCACCTGGCAGTTCAAGACCTTATTCGAAGTCCTGGAAGGGTCGCTGTCGACGACGTATCTGTTGCTGTGCTGGAGTGCCCTGTACTTCGGCATCAAGTATTACGAGTCGCTGCAGCAGCAGCGCGAAGCTGCGCTGAAAGCCACTGCCCTCGCCCAGGAAGCCCAACTGAAGATGCTGCGTTATCAGTTGAACCCGCACTTTCTATTCAATACGCTGAACGCCATCTCCACGCT
>Ga0302177_10001424_pt1 | contig 17224 bp, 20 predicted proteins | sample I_Palsa_E1_2_FD_198780 | JGI IMG/M metagenome (GOLD analysis project Ga0302177, IMG submission 198780) | Peat permafrost microbial communities from Stordalen Mire near Abisko, Sweden - I_Palsa_E1_2 | ecosystem: Environmental > Terrestrial > Soil > Palsa > Peat permafrost | place: Sweden... | reverse complement strand
TTCAGCGACAATGTTGCCGCCGGCGCGCTGTACAAGAAACTCGGCTTCACGCACCGGCGCTCGCTCGTCGTCTCGGTGCTTAAGCGGGCGGTGCTGTGACAGAAAGCTCAAGGCAAAGAGACTCTTCATTGCGAGCGGCAGCGAAGCAATCCAGTATGAGATTCCAGTCCGGATTGCTTCGTCGCTATCGCTCCTCGCAATGACGCGCCATATCCGTCGTCATGCCCGGCCTTGTGCCGGGCATCCACGTCTTTGGTACGCGTCGTCGTTGAAGTCGTGGATGGCCGGGACGAGCCCGGCCATGACGAAGAGCGGGCGATTTAAACGCTACCCCGCCTTGCGCTGCCGGCCGTGAGCGCGCGCGGGTTTGCGCGGAGCGTGATGCTCTTCGCGTGTGGATTCGCGCGCCGCTTTCTTGCCGGCAATCGGCAACAGCATTTCTTTCTGGCCTTCGATCTTCTTGCGGCCCTTCTTACCGGCGCCGCTCGCAGCGGCGGTGCGCGCGCCGCCCTTGGCCTCCGCCTGCACCGAACGGCGCAGGGCATCCATGAGGTTGATCACCTTGCCGGTCGGCTCGAATTTCGGCGCTTCGATCTTGATGCCCTTGGCCTTCTTCTCGATCAGATCGCGCACCGCGTGCTCGTAATGGTCTTCAAATTCCTGCGGCTTGAAATGCCCTTTTTTGGTTTCGACAATGTGGCGGGCGAGCTCCATCATGTCCTTGGTCAGCTTGACGTTCGGAATGTCGTCGAAGAATTCGCCGGCGTCGCGCACCTCGTAGGGGAAGCGCAGCAGCGTGCCCATCAAGCCTTTGCCGCGCGGTGAGATGGCGATGATGTGCTCGCGGCTGGTCAGCACCACGCGGCCGATCGCCACCATCTTCATCTGCTCGATGACGTCGCGGATGACGACAAAGGCGTCCTGGCCGACCTTGCCGTCGGGAGCGATGTAGTAGGGACGGATGCTGTAGAGCTCGTCGATCTCGTTCTTCGGCACGAACTCGTCGATGTCGATGGTCTTGGTGCTTTCCAGCGCCACCGAGGCAAGCTCGTCGTCAGTGACCTCGACGTATTCGCCTTTCGCCACCTCGTAGCCCTTGATGATGTGGTCGGAGGGCACTTCGTCGCCGGTCTCGGCATCGACCTTGCGGTAACGCACCCGGTTGCCGGTTTCCTTGTTGATCTGGTTGAAGCTTACCTTCTCGCGCTCCGACGTGGCCGGAAACAGCGCAATCGGGCAGGAAACGAGCGAAAGCCGCAGATAGCCTTTCCAATACGCGCGGGGGGCCACGGTTAACTCCTGGTTAACAACACGTTGACAACATTAGTGATGATACCGCGTTCCGTGTCGGGATTGGAGACTTCGTCGAGCGTCGTTCACTTTTCGTTCGCGGAGGCTCAAATCTAGGGTAAAGTATTTCCTGCGCAGCGATTCGCGCTTAGCCGGGAAATGCCACATGCCTGCCGTCGCCTATCAAGAAAAACCACGTCGTCAAACCCAACAGAGGCCGGAGCCGCGGCCGCCGCAGCGACGGCCGGAACATCGAGCGAAGCAACAGCTCAAGACTTTCCATGCCCGCCTCATCGTCACTCGCGCGGAGGAATGGTGGGTTGAGGCGCATACGCCTGAGGAAGCGCAAGCGCTGCTTGCCGCCGGGCAGGGCCATCATGCCGCGCTCGGCGAGCGCCTGCATGTCGAGCTGGAAGAAGTGCTCGAGGACGGCGAGTAGCAAGCATATCCAAAGTCGCGACGGCCAGTCTTCGTCATTGCGAGGAGCCAATGGGCAGGCGCGCGTTCACGCGCGGGACGCGCTATTGCCCGAAGTGGCCGGCCCGATGACAAGCTTCGCTATCGCTCGCAATGACGAGATTTTAGCTTCGGCGGCCCGCACAATTTCCTCTCCCCTCTTTCGCCGGCGGGGAGGCCACACGAAAAGCGCGCATGTACGGAGCGCCGTAGCGGAGCTATCTTCCTCGGCGAAGTAGTGGATTGTTAGAGGAATGCGCATGCCAACAATTGACGACGTCTCGATCATTAATTGGAACACGGCGGAAGCCAAAGCGGTCGCATCCGGACTGGAGCGTATCCTTTGCAGCGAAGATCTGTGCGGTTCGAAGACGCTGACCGTGTATCAGCGAACGGTGCAGGACGGCCGGCAATTCGACGTGAAGGCCGGCGGCGACTATCACCTCGTCTACGTGATCGCGGCGCCGAAACCGGGCGTCATCACCTTCAACGGCAAGTCGCACGCGGCCGAAGAGGGTGCCGGTGTGCTTCTCGTGCCGGGCGAGTCTGCGCGATTTGAAGCCTCCGGCGCGAAGCTCGAACTGCTTCATATGGTGACGCCTAAGCCGCCTGCGGCCGTGGAAGGCGGCTTGCCGGGCGGTCCGGGATATTTCTTCAATCGCAAGACGCTTCGTCCGCTCAGCGACGCCAGTGGCGGCCGGGTGCGGCGCTTTTGCGCCGAGTCCACCGTGAGGCTTCTCGATGGCGAAAGGCTCACGCCGACCAACGCCATTCAGGCGGGCGAGATGCATTATCACGAAGGCGGATCGTCACCTTATCACCGGCACGTCGGCACGGCCGCCAATCCCGGCGGCGCTTCCCACGCCTACATCACCTTCAAGGGCCGCGGCGTGGTCCAGGTCGGCGACACCAGCCAGGAAATCGAACCCGGCACGCTGGTTTATTTTCCTCCGGGCATACCGCATCGCCTTCGCGCTCACGGCGGGCCACTCGACTATTTCGAGCTCCAGGCTTGGCGGAGTTTCAAGACCGACGTGCTCAGCGAGGAGCCGCTTGGGCTTAAGTGGTACTACGACCCGGTGTCGCCCGGCGCCGCGCGGGTGGAGTGGGACCAGAGCTGACGTTTCGTCATGGCTGGACAAAAGGCGCGCCAGCGCCGTCTTGACGTCAAATGTTCCGGCCATCCAAAAGGGTTGGCTATCGACGAATTTGCTTTCGGGGTTCGACAAAATCCCAAAGGGCAACTTTTTTACTGACCCCATCGCCCCTGTCCATACCCGCTAGTACCTCGTGCGCTAGACCGCCTCAGTTGTGTCCCCTCCTTAATCGCTGACGTCATCGCGGTCTTGGACCGCCATCATCGTCCCGAGCAGAACGGCGATAAGTTTCTCTTTCCCTGCCGTTTCCGCGAATACCTCGGCTTGGGTGAGCACCAACGTTCGGCCCGGTTTCAGGACTCGCGCGCGAGCAATGATGCGATCGCCAATTGCGGGTGAAACGAAATTAATCTTGAACTCAACAGTCAGAACGCCGGTGCCCGGCGGCATGATGCTGAGGGCCGAGTATCCGGCGGCGGTGTCTGCGACCGCGCTGACGATTCCACCATGAACGAAGCCATGCTGTTGCGAGGTGGCCGGTGATGGCCGGAGCGCGATTTCGACCGAGCCGCGCGAGATAGGTCCGATAGTCGCGCCGATCGCCATCATGTGCCCTTGCTTCGCGAAACTGGCTCGAATGCGTTGTTCGTTCGTCGCGTCGTCCGACACTTACTACCCCTGTCACGCCGTCTTCTGTTCGCTTAAGCCGAGCTCCTTGACCGTCTCCTCGCGCATCAAAAATTTCTGCACCTTGCCGGTGACGGTCATGGGGAAGTTGTCGACGAACTTGATGTAGCGCGGAATCTTGTAATGGGCGATCTGGCCCTTGCAAAAATTTTGAATCTCCTCGGCTTTCGCGCTTGCACCGGGCTTGAGCTTGACCCAGGCGCACAATTCCTCGCCGTATTTTTGGTCCGGCACGCCGACCACCTGCACCGTCTCGATCTTCGGATGGCGGAACAGGAATTCTTCGACCTCGCGCGGATAGACGTTCTCACCGCCGCGGATCACCATGTCCTTGATACGGCCGACAATGTTGCAATAGCCGTCTTCGTCCAAAGTGGCGAGGTCGCCGGTATGCATCCAGCTGGCGCGGTCGATCGCTTCGGCGGTGCGCTCGTCGTCATCCCAGTATCCGAGCATCACCGAATAGCCGCGGGTACACAATTCGCCAGCAGTGCCGGGCGGCACGATACGGCCGTCGGCGTCGACAATCTTGACCTCGACGTGCGGATGGACGCGGCCGACGGTCGACACCCGGCGCTCAAGCGGATCGTCGTACGAGGTCTGCGTCGACACCGGACTGGTCTCGGTCATGCCGTAGGCGATGGTGACTTCGCCCATATGCATCTCGCTGACGCAACGCTTCATCACTTCGATCGGGCAGGGCGAGCCGGCCATAATGCCGGTGCGCAGCGACGACAGATCGAAGCGGGAAAATTCGGGATGGCCAAGCTCGGCAATGAACATTGTCGGCACACCGTAGAGCGCCGTGCAGCGCTCGGCTTCGACCGCCTGCAGCGTCGAGAGCGGATCGAATCCTTCGGACGGATAGACCATGGCGGCGCCATGGGTGATGCAGGCGAGATTGCCAAGCACCATGCCGAAGCAGTGATAGAGCGGCACCGGAATGCAGACGCGGTCGCGGTCGGAAAGCCGCTGCGCCTCGCCGATGAAATAGCCGTTGTTGAGGATGTTGTGGTGGGTCAGCGTGGCGCCCTTCGGCGTGCCGGTGGTGCCGCTGGTGAACTGAATGTTTATCGGATCGTCGAACTGCAGTTTGCCGGCAAGTTCGGTGAGTTGCGCGCGGTGGCGCTCGCCGCCCATGCCGAGCACGTCGGCAAAGCGCAGAAGGCCGCGCTTTTCGTCATCGCCAATGCGAATAAGCGTGGTGAGCGCGGGTAGCCGCCTCGATTGCAATCGGCCGGGCGTGCTTCGCTCGATTTCCGGTGCGAGTTCGCGCAGCATGCCGACATAGTCGCTGGTCTTGAAACTGTCGGCGGTAATGAGCGCCTTACAACCGACTTTGTTGAGCGTGTAATCGAGTTCGGCGAGCCGGTAGGCCGGATTGATGTTGACGAGAATCAAGCCGGCTTTTGCAGTGGCGAATTGGGTGATCACCCATTCGGCATTGTTCGGCGACCAGATGCCGACGCGGTCGCCGGGCGAAAGTCCGAGCGCCAGAAGGCCGGCGGCCAGCGCATCGGTTTTTTCTTTAAGCTCGCCATAAGTCCAGCGGACATTTTGCTGCCGCACAATCAACGCGTCGCGATCGGCAAAGCGCGTCGCCACCTTGTCGAAATGCACGCCAATGGTCTCGCCAATGAGCGGCGTCATCGACACGCCATGGACATAGCTTTGGGTGAGCTTGGACATGAATTCCTCGCCGGGATGTTTGACGCGAGTGCTGCCGCCGGGACGACGAGCATCAATCCCTCCGGTGCCGCTTTTGGCAAGAGGCCGTGATGCCGCTAGGTCCACGGAACTTTAACGCCGGTCGCCGCGGAGCGTTCGGCGTGGCGCGCGTTATTGAGGCGCGAAGATGCGAGCCAACGTTTGGGGGGAAAAAAGCGTATCGCCCTGGACGCGTTGGAAAAGCGCCAGCGCGCAGGCCGGGCCCAGCGTCCCGCTCCAAAGAGCGGGATGTATCTGATCGGGCTCGTCCGCGGGCCATGCCCACAAAGTGTTCGTGCGGGAGCCGAGCTGTTCGAGGAGTTGCGCGGCCAGCGCCGCGCGCCGCCCGGCGAGATCGGCAAGACGCGGATATTGGGCGAGCGCGCTCCACACATCGAGTTGCCCGGCCATGCCGTGACAATAGCCTGGATCGGCGAGCAATGCCGTGTCTAACAGCGCGCGCAACGCCCAATCTATCGGCGCGCGCAGTGAAGGATGATCGCCGAACGCGTGCAGCATGCACCACAAGTAGCCGGCCGAGCCGTGGCACCAGGTTCCGCCGCTGGTGCCTCCTTCTAAACCCAACTTGTGGCGCAGCACCCCTCCATCAGAGGTGCGGCCGCTTTGAAACAGACGAAGGAAGGTCTCGCCGGCGAGATCGAGCGAACGCGCGCAGCCAGTATGGCCGCCCCAAACCGCAAGCGATAGCGCAATACCGGCCGGGCCGTGCGCCGCGCCCAGATGCGCCTCTGTGACAGCGTCGTCCGCAGCAGCCTCGCCGGCCGATGGCCAAACCAGCACGCCGTCCTTTTCGGTTACGCTCCGCGTCAAATTGCGGGCGGCCTGTTCCGCCGCGCGCAACGGCCATTCGGATCGCAGAACCGGAGCAAGAAGGCCGGCGCTCCATACAATTCCCGCGGCGCCGGAGAAAAGATCAAGTTCGACGATATTTCCTGCCGCCGAGAGGAAAAGCCGCTGGCCAGCGGCACCCAAGTCGTTCCGTGCGTACTTTTGTCCCGCCAGCGCCAGCACGAACGCTATTCCGGCTTGGCCGGTGAAGAAGCCGCGCGCCGCACTCTCTTTGGCATCGCGCGCCAGCGTCTCGGCGGCGGCGATTATGGCGTCGTCGAAACCGGAACGTTTGGTTGCGAAGTCGATGGCCGCGAGACCAAGGATGTTGCCGGCGAGGCCGGCTGCGATGGCATGCGGGGAGGGGCCGGGCGCCAGCGCAATCGGCAGCGATTGCTCCGAGCGGCTTTTGACAAACTTTTCCGATGCGTTCGCGGCCTCCATGATTTTTCGCCATCGGCGCGGTTTGAATTTTGCGTCAGGTGCGCGCTCCGGCGCTTGGCAGCTCTCAAAAGACGAGGTCCATGGGTCCGGCAGTTCAGCTAATCGGTTTGTCAGTTCGTGCGCCGTCGGGCGCTTTTGCGGATCGGCGTGCATCGCCGCGGCGACGATCCGCGCAATGCGCTGGCGTCCGGTGGATTTCAGCAGCGCACGCAGGCGGCCGGCGCCGGGAGCAAGCGTAGCGGGATCTACGCCCAAGGCGGCATGCGCCAGGCTCGCACCGAGAGCAAAGATATCGGCAGCGAATGCGGCCGGCGCATTGTTGCGCTCCGGCGGCATATGGCCAAGCGTGCCGCCGCCCGGGGCGTCCGTGGTTCCGCAGAATGCAGATAACTCGAAATCCAGCAAATAAACATCGGTCCCGGCGAGTATGGCGTTCGACAATTTCAGATCGCGATGAACGACGCCCAGCCGATGCAGTGCGGTGACGGCAGCGGCGAGACGCGTAACAGCGCGGCCGATTTCGGCGCGCGGTAATTCGTGCAGCGGAATGCCGTCGATGTCTTCAACGACAATGGAGTGTTCATTCGAAGCGATGAGCCTCGGGCATTTGAAGTTGCGGGCCGCCAAGAACTGCAGAAACCGGGTTTCGTTTTTCAGCCGCGCGCGGCAATCGATGCCGGCGGCATTCTCGCCGACGCCGCGACGAGCGGTCTTGATCACGTAGGTGTTCGCAAAATCCTCGCTGGCGGCGAGAAAAGTGTCGCCCTTCGGCGCCGATTGCAGCCTGCCGAGCAACAGATAGCGGCGACCGCAAACGGTCAGCCCGCGCGGGGCTGCTGCCTCAACCGGCCGCGCGCTCGCAATCGGCGACGGCGCCCAGGGTGGTTGCATTCCATCAAGGCGGCGCTCATCCGGCATAAGTGTGCCGTCGGGGTGGCGCACGGCGGCATGAGAAAGCCCGCGCGCATCCACAACGAGCGTGTCGGATTTGAATGCGCCAAAGCGAATGTAGATAGCGCTCCCTGGCCGGAGGCGAAGATCGGTCAGGATTTCGGGTGCCGCTGCCGATTGCCATATCCGATCGAGCCCTGCGGCGACGCCCCGCACCTCGCTGTCGTCGCCGGGATAAGCCGTCACGATCTTGCCGATCAGCGTCCGTCCGGCCGGGCCGGAATTAATGGTGATGGCGTCATCAATGGATGCCGGTATCTTGAACGCGCAATTGCCCGCGAGCAGAGCCGGCACGACTTTGGCAAAGAGGAGCGGGGCGTCGCGGATCGACGAGGCAATATGGATTTTCCACCCTTGAGCCGGCGTGAAGCGGCGGCGGGACGCAAACAGCGTCCAGCGCACCGCGCCGTCGCGGAATTCCACGACGCTTCGGTCCTCGCTCAGATCATAGCGAGCTTTGAGAAGCGCCCGATGGTAACTCTCGCGGATATCGTCGGCGCCGCTCATAAGATCGCCGCATCGGCGCTAGTCCGACATGCTGAGCGCCTGCGGGCATGTGCCGGTGGTGCCCGCGCACCACATGTCATGGGCCGCGATGATTTCCGGCAGACTTAAACCCCCCCGTTCCGCCAAAACGCGGATGTGATTTTGCGCGACTTGCTTGCGGATATCGGGGTCATTCTCCATGTCCGCGCGAATTTTTTTGACGGCATTGCGTATTTTCGTTTGCGTCTTGGCTTCCATGCGATCTCCTCCATTCCGTGCGGCGTTTGTGCGGAGTTGCGGCGATCAGGGCGCGGTGGCGACGGTTTTGGTGCTTGGGATTTCCTCGGCGTCCCGGTTCAAGTTCAAAAGATCGTTCAAGATCGCCAATATCGTAATTGTCTGGTCGCCGGTCCCGGCCTCGCGTACGAAATACAATCGGCCTCTATAGTCGGTATGGAAACGCGCCTGCTCAATCGGATGATCGTAAATATCGAAAGGTATCGGACGCTGCTCGGCGTTCAGCAAGTTGCCGAGATAGTAGAAGACCGCCTCGACCGACCGGATATAAATCACGTATCGATAGTCGGGCAGCGATCCGCTGCAATTGTTGTTTTTCGTCGGCACCGGCGGTTTGATTGGATCTCTGGTGGCGCCCGGTGAGGCGAGGCCGACGGCTATGTATCCGCGGCGCGGTTCGGCCGCGACGCAAAGCACGTATTTCACGCTCGACTTCGAAAGCCGGTATTCGCTGCCAGACTTTTCGACATCGATGTTGGCCGCATCGCTTTGCACCAGGCTTGCGACGATATTGTTCTGTTTCTCGAAAAGATCGGCGGATATCGGCGGGCCGACCTCGCTTTTCTCCGACAGCTCGCCCATTTTAGGAGCAAAGCCGCGGTTGGCAGTCCACGAAGAAATTAATTCCGCCACGCATGAGGTGCCGGTCTTGCGGATTTCTGTCGTGCAAGTGCCGACGAGATTTTTCTCGGACTTGCGATAGAGTTCGACCCGGCTGACGACGAGGTTGAGAAAGACCTTGGGATCTACGTGGCGCTGAATGAAATAAGCGAAGACCTTTACATCGATGCCTTCGAGCATGCCTTCGGCAAATTTCTTCGTGTTCAGAGGCGCGACGTCGAAGCCGGGTTGGCTGGTAACGGCGAGCGGTCCGCCCTGGGCCGAGGCTCCGGTTGCCCCAGGAAAAACCGGCCCGTAGGGGACTGTGGTTTGCGCCTGCAAACTAAGCCCCACCGCTCCGCGTATTTGCGACAAATCCGAAAAATATAGCGGAGCGCCATCGCGCGCGCGCAAAATGTTGGAGACCAAAACGCTGTTGGTCACCGTCTCGACAGCGGTGTTGTAGTCGAGCGTGTTTTCGGCAATGACCGGCGCCAGCGAACAGCCGGCCAACAACAGCACAGCGATCACGGGCGATCCGCTGCGGCAAATGCCGCCGGCGGATTGAGTGTTCTGCCGCCACTCACTGCTGTCGCAGAATTGCGAAAGCCTGCGCATGCCCTGCTCCCCCCCCGGCAGGGATGCTATCAGAGGTTGTATATTATGAAAAGTGCAATCTTATCGCGCATTTACCGCAACGAGCGGTAAGCCTCGGGAAGGATGCGCGCGAGGCGTCGCGCCCATTCGCGCTGGCCTTTTTCGTCCGTGAGCAAATCCTGGCGGATTTCGATCAGCGCATGCGGAATATTGCGGCGCTCGCCGTGTACCGGGATGGTGTAATCGGTCGCGTCGCTGACGAAGTAGGGCTCGTTGTCCCCGATAGTGAGCCCGGCTTCGTTGCGCAGCAAGGCGAGCAGCGCGCGCGCCAGCCGCGCATCGCGATGATAAAGCAGCGCCGCGTGCCACGGTCGCGCGGCGGCCTTGAACACCGGCGTGAAGCTGTGCAGCGCAATCAGCGCCGCCGGCGCGTTCGCCTGCCGGCGGTGCTCAAGAGCAGCGGCAATCGCGTCGTGATAAGGCCGGAAAATTTCCCGCTCACGCGCGATCCGCTCGGCCGTGCTCAAGCCCACGTTGCCCGGAATAGGCGTGAGTTCGCTGATTTCCGGAATCGAAGAAACGGCGCCGGGCGGCCGGTTGCAATCGATGACGAGCCGCGAATAATTCTGCTGGATGAGAGCAGCATCGAGCGCGTCCGCCACGATCCGGCTTAGCTTCGCGATGCCGATGTCGAGCGCGATGTGCCGCGCCGCTTCGGCGGCGGGAATACCGAGTCGGCCGAGTGCGCACGGGAAAATATTGCCGGCATGATCCGCGACAAGAAGGAAGGGCGATCGGCCGTCGCCATTATAAACCGCGACCGGCGGGGGATCGTCGGCAGCGAGCAAGATTTGTTGCGGCGCGTCGTTCATGGAACCTCGCGTTCCGCACCCAACAAAAAGTTCCGGCGTGCAGGCGTATCCGGCTGAAAAAGAATCCCGATTGGTAAACGAGATGTATGTTTTGCCGGCGCCATAGTTGAGCGGTTTAAACCACCTAACGGCCAATTGGCTAGCATCTACAATAATGCAGTCGGCGATGACCCGCGGAACCCCGCCGGCTGAGCTCGTGGCGGCGGGCCTGGGGCCTCTGGCGGATCCATGGGTGTAAATACCGAATTATGACTCTGCCGCTAGGTTTGACTTTTTCCAGGCAGGGCAACTTTGCGCATCGTTATAGTCGATCCGAGCCGGACGATCTTGAAAGCCGTCTCCCGGCTTCTTGAAGATGACGGCCACGCGGTAAGCGCCTTCAGCGAAGGCCGCGAGGCGCTCGACTACGTCAAATCGGCGCCTGACGTCAGCGTGTTAATGACCAGCGCCGAACTTGCCTCGATGTCGGGGCTCGAACTGTGCTGGGAGGCGCGGCTCCTCTCCGGGCGCGACCGTGCCCTCTACATTATATTGATGTCGTCGAACGCCGAGCAGAGCGCCGTGGTCAACGCGCTGGACAGCGGCGCCGACGAGTTCATCAGAAAGCCCCCGGTCCGCGAGGAACTTTATGCGCGGCTGCGCACCGCCGAGCGGCTGTTGCGTCAGCAGCGCGAGCTGATCGTGCTCGCCAATCTGGATTCGCTCACCGGCGCATTCAATCGCCGCGCCTTCTTCGAGAAGACCGGCGATTTCGCTGATGCCGGCCGGCGCTTTGCCGCGGTGATGTTCGACATCGATCATTTCAAAGACGTCAACGACACCTACGGACACAATGTCGGCGATCAGGTCCTACGCGTCATCGGCGGCGAGGCGCGCAAGGACAAGACCGTTCTCGGCCGTCTCGGCGGCGAAGAGTTCGCCATTGTGCTTGAAGGCTCGAGCCTTGACGCCGCGACCCGGTACGCCGAAGAGCTGCGCGACAAGCTTGCAGCGTTGTCCTTCGAGACCGAGGGACAAACGTTCTCTGTCACGGCGAGCTTCGGTGTCGCCGAACGCGCCGCGCAGGAGAGCATCGATCTTCTGCTCAAGCGCGCCGACGCCGCGCTCTATCAGGCCAAGCGCGCCGGCCGCAATCGGGTGATCGCGGCCACCGCGCAAGCATGCGAGCAAGAGGCGCTGTGGTCGAACTTGCTGCGCGCCGGCAAGCGCGGCAGGGGCGACCCCCCTTCGACGTCCATGCCCGGATCGCCGCAAAAAGCCGGAACGACGGACGAGGCGCGATCAATCGCGGCCGGAAGTGTGACCGGGATGGGCGCGCAACCCGCAGCCACGCGCGCATTCGTGCTCGATGACGAACTGCGGATCGCCGCCATGGTCGGCAAGGTTTTGGAAGCCGGCGGGTTCGCGGCGCGGACCTTCACGGCGATACCCCAGTTTTTGGCGGAACTGAAAAACGACGAGCCGGAGCTTCTCGTGCTCGATCTGTCACTCGGCGAACCCGCCGTGGTCGAGATCGTCTACAAGCTCGAGGCCGACGGCTACCGGGGCAAGGTGCTGTTGATCAGCGGCCGTGATGAGACAATGCTCTACGAGATTTCGCAGATTGGCGCCAATCACGGCCTTTCGATGTTACCGCCGCTGAAGAAACCGTTCCGGCCGGCGGATGTGCGGCAGCGTTTCCTGGCGGGGCAAACGGTGTGGACTGCGGAGCCTACGCCGCCGCTCGCCGATCGACTTTATCGAACGGCATCATGATGGCGGCGGCGCTCGGCCGCCGCCGCTTAGAAATTGCAACCCAAAAGTCGCGAGCCTTCTAAAATCAGCGAGCCCGCTGCCGCGTCTGCCGCTCAGCCGCCATTCGCACCGTGATAATCCGGGCTTCCTTCGGGAAACGTGGCGGTCTGAGGGACGGTGACCGCCCTCGAGGGAGCAGGCATCGGCCGGGCAGCATGCACGGCCGGCTGGTAAGAATATGCGGCAGCCCCATTTCCCTGGTTTGCGTTGGCGGGCGAAGTCAGCGGTGCTGCGAGCGCGAATGCGGCGATTGCCGCATAGGCGCAGCCACGAAGTTTAGACATCGACGTTCTCCTGTTGTTTTACCGTGATCTCTCGGTCACGACCGCCGCGAAATCGCTTCTGCGGCTTCCGTAGACGAGACTGTGGCGACCCGCGTTTATTCCTGGCGCGTAATCACGGATGCTTGAGGTGAAAACGATTACGGCGTTTGGGCCGGTGTGCCGTAGCGCTTGCGGTATTGCTTCTCGATCGATCGGAATGACGAGGCGTTAGGGAACCGGCGAGCCTGGAACTTGGCCCGGGAAATGCATGTTGTCGGCATATGCGTTATGGTGGCCGGGTGACGCTATTCTCCAGCAGTAACAGCGTGAACGCGCTCGTTGCGTCGGCGTCTGCGAATGTCCGTGCCGCGCGCCAAGGGGCTGTTTGATGCAGATTCGCGCCGGTTATGAAATCGCTTATCAGTGTCCGCAGCCGACACCGATGATCCTGATGCTCAGCGTGCATCCCTCGCGCGCGAGCGACCTCGTTACCGCTGACGGGCTAAATCTTGTTCCGCCGATTGCCGCCAATGTCTATCGCGACAGCTTCGGCAATGTGTGTCACGTCGTCCATGCGCCCGCGGGCGTCTTCACGATGTCCACGGACTTCCTGATCAACGATAGCGGCAAGCCTGACGCTATCGCGCCGCACGCCTTCCAGCATCCGCTGGAACAGCTCCCGGTCGACACGCTGTTTTATCTGCTCGGCAGCCGGTATTGCGAGACCGATCGCTTTATCCAGCTGGCATGGGCGAAATTCGGCACGGTGCCGAAGGGTTGGCCGCTGGTGCAGGCGATTTGCGACTACGTCCACGGCCACATCCAGTTCGGCTACGCGCATGCGAGCCCGACCAAAAGCGCCTGGCAGGCGCACGAGGAGGGACGCGGGGTCTGCCGCGACTTTGCCCATCTCGCCATCACGCTCTGCCGCTGCATGAACATTCCGGCGCGCTATTGCACCGGCTATCTCGGCGACATTGGCGTGCCGCCGGATGAGACGCCGATGGATTTCTCCGCCTGGTTCGAAGTTTATCTCGGCGATCGCTGGTACACGTTCGACGCGCGCCATAACGTTCCGCGCATCGGCCGCATCCTGATGGCGCGCGGCCGCGACGCGACCGACGTCGCGATCTCGACCTCGTTCGGGCTCAACACGCTCGCGGGTTTTAAGGTCCACACCGACGAGGTGCCGGAGATCGCGGCGGCGCGTTGAAGCCTTTGGGTCTCAGTAGCAAATGGAGCGCCCGCTTTCCTGCGCCATCGCCTTGCCGACACGCAGAGGTATCCGACAGGAGCGCACGACCCACTGGTAAGGGTATTTTTTGATCTTATATTTGTACAGGTTGCCTGGATGGTCCTCGTCCAGAATGCTTAATTGTTCGAGAGGCTCCGGCGATGGTTCAATTCGATTATGGCGCGGCCGCGGAGTTGTTTCCAGCGCGACGGCGGTCATTGGGCCGTCAGTCCTTCGGATACAAGCGATTTGCGCAAGCCTCACAGGCCATCCGTTTCGCCATTGAAGACCTGCCGCCCGAATTTCTTGCCGGCGCATTTCTTGAAGTCGACGAGCAGAGATACGGCAGTGACGATATCCGCCGTTTGTATCAGAGCGCGGAATATCCTCTGAACCGTCGCGATCGGCCGTCATGACCGACAAGACCATCGACCTCGATCAGCATCGCGGGATGGCTTCTCAGAAAGCCACCAACCTTCGCCGCCTATTGGCTGATGTGGAGGCGAACGAGAAAACATTGCGCGCGCGGCAAGAGGAATTGGAAATTCATTTGCTGGCAGCACCGGCAAGGAATTGGCAGGAAGCTGCTGAGAAAGCGCGCTACTTGCTCAAGTTGCTTTCGGCGACAATCACCGCGGAGGACCCGCGCCGCCAAAAGCTGATTGCCGCCGTGCTGGCCGATTTCGAGCGCCTTTCAGACGAAGGCTAGCGATCGAGCCTCTGCCCGAAGTGCAGCGGGCCGTCAAAAATCCTTCGCCCCCAGTTCATAGAACCCTCTTCGCTCCCGTTCGTAGGCGGACTTGGCTACGGCGTAGATCTTTGCCCGGTTGGTGTCGAAAACGCGAAGCAGATTTGCTTCGTCACGCACCGCAGTCGGCTCCAGTCGGCTGAGCGCTTGCTCGGTCACGAAGAACGACCATTCCATCGCGCTGTCATGGCCCCAGAACCGCACCGCGCGTCGGGTGGTATCAAAAATGCGGCTTGAGTTCGGGAAATTTAACATCGTGACCGGCCTTTAATTGATGGTGGAAATCCAGCATTTTCGCAGGCCGTCCGCATCCCGGGCCCACCAATAATCTCCTTCGGGATTACGGCCGGATGCCCTGAATTTCTTCAGATGGCTCTTGACCGCGGCCATCGCCTCTTCGCGCGTGGCATACCTGTGACCGACTTCCGTCGCTTGAACCGCACCGACACCTTTGAACTCAAGAATCTTGAACATCATTGTCGTCCTTTCGGCGGTCCCTTCAGGCTCGTCATGCCGCGCAGCGAGAGCAATTTTCGTCACCGTACCCTCAGTCTCCAAAAACCTGGGGCGGCAACAGCGTAAGATCGCCCTCCGCAACGACGCGCTCGTGGGCTTCGCTCCGGCTCTTGATGCAATATTGGACGCTTTCACCGTCGGTCGGCCTTAAGCCGACGATTTGATAGTGTCCGCTTGCTGCCGATCGCGATATCGACGGGATGAGTTCGACAGTTTGTCCGACCTTGAACTTGTGCGTCAGGCTCGTCATTGCAAAGCCTCCTTGCGCCACGTTTTGCATTTAGGCTTTCACCTCTTCCTTTTTGCTTATCCGCCAGAGCTGAAAGCCTTGAGTCTTGATGGCGGGTTCGATCACGTCGCGTGACAGCCCGTGTGGCGGAGCCTGATCCGGCGCAATGGCGCCGACCGCGTGCCAGGGACTGAACTGTTTCGGCAGCTGGCTACCGACCAAGTCGCCGCCAAATGCGCGCAGGTCCGGGTTCGGTTCGGATTTGAAAATGAATATACGCATGCGCGTGCCTCGCTCCAGTGATAGATCATTGTCGTTGTCGGCCGGCTCATACACCATGGCGGATCATCGCCGGCGGAACTGATGGCGCTGCGCCGGCCGGGGGCTCGATCCGGCACGTTCGTCCTTGTGACGGAAAATCAGTCGCCCTTTGTCGAGATCATAAGGCGACATTTCGATCGTTACTCTGTCACCGGCAAGCGTTTTGATCCTGTTCTTTTTCATCCGCCCCGCCGTATAGGCGACGACTTCATGACCGCTATCGAGCTGAACGCGATATCGTGCGTCGGGCAAAATCTCGAGCACCAGACCATCAAATTGCAGGAGTTCTTCCTTGGTCATGGCGTGACTCTCTTGAAAGCTTGCTCAGCGGCCGGGCGAGCGCCTTTGCGCCACGACCGGGGATCGCGACGCAGAAACGCAATGGTGCCGATGTTCTCCGTGGATCCGCTTTTTGGCTCCTGCGAAGTACTTACCGGCGCTGCGTTGTTGTCGTGACGGCGGCGCTGATTGGAGCGAGAGTGATGGGCATGCCGGCCTTTGCTGCGGCCGGGGTTCGGCGCCGCGTTGCGGCTGCTCCGCGCTGGCGTGCCGGACGCCGGAATCGATTTGCCGATGAGCTTCTCGATCGCGTGCAAGAGCGGCGCCTCATCGGGACCGCACAGCGAAATCGCGATGCCGTCGGCGCCGGCCCGCGCCGTGCGGCCGATGCGGTGCACGTAGGTTTCGGCAACGTGCGGCAGATCGAAGTTCACTACGTGACTGATGCCGTCGACGTCGATGCCGCGCGCGGCAATATCGGTAGCGACGAGTGTTTTCACGTCGCCCCGGCGAAATCCAGCGAGCACGCGCTCGCGTTGACCTTGCGACTTGTTGCCGTGGATCGCCTCGGCCGTTAAGCCCGCCTTGATCAATCCGCGGACGACTTTGTCGGCGCCATGCTTCGTTCGGGTGAAGATGAGAGCGCGATCGACCGTTTCGCGCCGCAAGACATCGACGAGCATAGCGGGCTTGGCGGCGCGATCGACGTGGACGATCCGCTGCTCAATGCGGTCAACCGTCGAGGCGGCCGGCGTCACGGCAACCCTGATCGGATCGCGCAACAGCTGCTTGGCCAATTCAGCAATGGCGCCCGGCATTGTCGCGGAGAACAGCAGCGTCTGCCGCTCGGCCGGAAGCCTGGCGACGATTTTGCGGATATCGTGGATGAAGCCCATGTCGAGCATGCGGTCGGCTTCGTCGAGCACGAGAAATTCGACGCCGCCGAGGCGGAGTGCGTTGCTCTTGACGAGATCGAGAAGCCGCCCAGGTGTTGCGACCAGAACATCGACGCCGCCACTCAATGCGCGCACCTGTCCGCCCATCGGCACGCCGCCGATCGCGAGCGCAGTTCGGACGCGCAGATGGCGGCCATAAGCGCGGAAGCTGTCGAGGATTTGGCTGGACAATTCGCGTGTCGGGCTGAGCACCAGCACGCGGCAGCCTTTGCGCTCCAGGGGTTGGGGAGCAGCCGCGAGCAGGTGCAGGATCGGCAGTGCGAAGGCGGCGGTCTTGCCGGTGCCGGTTTGGGCGATCCCGATCACGTCGCGGCGCGACATGACGGTCGGGATGGTCTGCACTTGAATCGGGGTCGGGGTGGCGTAGTTCTCTTCCGCAATTGCACGCGCAATCGCGTCGTTAAGGCCGAAGCCATCGAAGGAATTCAATGAAAAGCTTTCTGTGTTGCGCGCAGGCGGCCCGTGCGCCAAGCGCCGCGGCCGCATTTGCGGGTAAAATCAAGACACCCCGCGCGATCTAGGTGTCGCAAATGGTTAAGTGAAAAAGCGAG
>Ga0302177_10001420_pt1 | contig 17244 bp, 12 predicted proteins | sample I_Palsa_E1_2_FD_198780 | JGI IMG/M metagenome (GOLD analysis project Ga0302177, IMG submission 198780) | Peat permafrost microbial communities from Stordalen Mire near Abisko, Sweden - I_Palsa_E1_2 | ecosystem: Environmental > Terrestrial > Soil > Palsa > Peat permafrost | place: Sweden... | reverse complement strand
GCGCATAGCGGCGGGCCGGCGTGCGGTTATCACGGGCTCTCTGCACCGTTCGCCATCCTGACTACAGCCGGTCAGACAGGCGCCAAGGTCGTATAACTATGCATCCTCCACGCTTGGCGTTACCGCCCGCATCTGCCGCGAGTCGTTGTGGGCCGGACTCGGTACCCAGTGCGCGCTGGGGGAGAGCAGGCATCGCTTGTGCCAGATGGTCATCGTTGGGTCCGGCTGCGAGGCAAGGATAGCGGGGCCCGTTGCTGATGAGCTGGGTTAGGTGTGGGCCAGGCTTCACCGACCTGGTCTTTTATGATGCGGCCTGCTAGAAGTGATCATCTACAGGGCTGGAAACTTGGAATATGTCTCAGCGAGCCGGTCTTGGAGCGCAGCGTGACGGAACTGGTACACAGCACCCGCTTGCCGCAATACTTGTCTGCTGAAGGCCTCTTCCAGGAGGTGCAGGAAATGCACCCGGCCGCTCCCCTGGCAAGCGAGCACGAGTTCGGTCAGCTTCACCAGGGGAACTTGTGCAGCCAGGAGCCAGATCGGTAGCCCGGCGCCAAGCCCGAACACGACTGCGGCTTCGAACCCGAATGCAGGCCCGAACTCGAGGCCGGCGGCGAGGCCGGCTGCGAGGCCGCCGGCCAGCCCGACCATCAGCCCCGCGATCACGCTGGTGCGAAAGTCGGCGCGGTAGGTGCCAGCCGCGCTTGCCGAGGGCGAAACGGCGATCGGGGTCGCCCACAGGCCACGAAGCGCAAGGACTAGCCCGACTGCAAGTCCGAATACGAACCCCACCACGAACCCCACAATGAAGCCCGACCCTGCTCGGGTTGTGGACCCAGACTCAAGCCCGGCCGCAAGCGCGGCGCCGAGCCCGACCCCGAGCGCGACCGCGAGCCCGACGCCCAGTTCAGTCTGGAGGATCCGGCCGAGCTGGCGCATGCGCGGCCAGCGGGGGATGAGTGTGAGGGGCGCGTGCCTGAGCCCGCGTCCTAGTTCGGCGACGACGCCGGCGCCTCCCCCGACCACCAGCCCAGCTGTGATCGTAGCCACGGGCCCATGCACGTGTCCCACCACCAGCCCGACCAGGTGGCTGGCGGCGAACGCTACCGTGGCTCCGACGGCCAGTCCGATTGCGAGCCCGCGGGTTATGCGGAGCTTCCATTGCGGAATCCAGGTAGAGATGTCCCACCAGGGCAAGTCCCGGCTCGTGCCCATCTGGTGGGCGATCCAGGCCAGCCACCTGGTGACTTGCACCCGCTGGTGTTCGTCGGGGTAGGCAGTGACCAGCAGCTGGTCGATTAGGTGCTCGCGGATCGCATCCTCAGTTGGGAATCTGCCAGGATCGGTCAGGACAGTTGGGTCCTGGGTGGTGTAGCTATCGCGGGCCAGGGACAGGGTCAGCGGGTTATCCAGTGCGCGGGCGGCAACACTGTTGGGGCTGCGCTTCAGGTAGGCGCCGACCTGGTCCCACTGATGCCGGCTCATACCGGTCTGCCCGTGCTGCAAATAAGCTGCGGCAGCGCCAGGCCGGACAGGACGCAGCTCCATAACCGCTGTGTTGCCTAGTCCACCGGATTGCACCGCACCGCGATACTCCTCTGGCCGACTGGTGACGACTACCCGCAGTCCGCGGGCCTCTTCATCGACGCGTTTGAGTGCCCGTGCCCGCAGACCTTCAGGCATTTCGTCTAGGCCGTCGAGGAACAAGGCGACGCGGCCGCCGCGCAGCAGCTCGCCAGCCGCATCAGGCCCATAGTCAGCTGCCCGAAGGGCTGGATGGTCACGATTCATCCTGACGACCGCCCACTTCTGCAGCGAGGTTGTGGCCGGATCCCACCCGCCGAGGGTCAACCACACCGGTACCAGGACCTTGGCGCGCTGCTCGCCACCAAGAGATGCGCGCTTGTCCAACCCGGCCAATAGCAAGAGAATCATCGCCCCAGTCTTGCCAGCGCCGGGTCCGCCAAGCAGAACCAGCCGTCCGTGCGGCAGCCTTGCGTAGACCTCGTTATGCAAGCGAGCCACAACCCCTGATTCCAGCAGCTCTCCCGGTTCCTTGACGTCAGGAATGCTAGGCACCCTAAGCTGACGGATCGTGATCATGCAGGCACTTCGGGCAATCTGGGCGAGGAGCCGTGGCCGCCCGGTCTGACCCGGTCGCGCACGACATGCCTGGCGTGCAGGCCAGCTGGAAGTTCCGCCAGGTCGGCGAGGTTGATCCGGTGCTGACGGTGAACGCACGCTGGCTGTCCCGCTGGCGTGGCGTCCAGGTTGGAGGCGGCAAAGGCCTACCGCTGGAACAGCGGGTCACAGTAGTCGAGCTCATATCTGCTTCATTCAGACGGGCTCGAGATCGGTACGTTCCGGGACGGCGGGCTGGTCGCCAGCGGATGATCCTCACCGGTCAGGGCGGCCAGTGCGGTTGCTACCTCGGGGAGGCCTGCGCGGACGTAGGTGGCCATGGCTCTTCCTCCGCGGCCGTGGTCTTCGTGGCCGGCGTAGGCCTGAGCGGTGGCGAACCCGAAGTTGCGCTAACTGGTAGAGAGCATTGTTCCAACCCTGCGAATAGCTCAGCTCGACGGACGGACGGTTGTCACATCTGCCCTCGTCGCTGCGCTTTTCGGTTGTACCTGCTGCATCATGCGGGCATCCATTGCAACCGAACTGGCTGCAACATCGTCTGGCCTGATGCAAGCGGACGATGACATCCCAGGTCACGCAGGGTGCACGGTCTCCCTTGGCCCCGAGCTTGCTCCACGGCGGCACGCTGCACTGCAGGTAGCGCGCGTTCACCGGATCTGCCGAATGATGCAGCAGGTACAACTCCGCTCACTTCGACCCACGTCAGGATGGAATGTGGCGGATCCAGTGCGTGCTGATGCCCTGGGTCGCCACCCAGGGCAGGTGCCGCCCGATCCGGGTCCACAGGTGGTCATAGCGGCGGTGGGTGATCGGCCGCCCGCCGGCGTACCGCAGCAGCTGCCCGTCCGCCGGGGCATGCCGCTCCTGGCCATGCTCGGTCAGGCGGGCCATCAAGGTGGGGGAGACCGGCTGCCAGCGGACCGTCTCGCCCTTCTCCCGCAGCAGGACCAGGCACTGGTCCGGGTCCAGGTCCCGCGGGCGCAGCGCCAGCGCGCCGCCGCGGCGGCAGGCGGTCTCGGTGTGCAGCCGCAGCAGCAGCGTGTCCAGCTCCGGGTCATCGCCCGTGGTCGCGGCGACCTGGTTGATCTCCGCCAGCCGGGTATCGGGCAGCGCCCGGCGGGTGGTCGGCAGGCGGCGCGGCTTGGCCACCTAATGGGCCGGGTTGTCCGCCTCATTAATGAGCCCGTCGTCCACCGCGCGCCTGTACAGGCACCGCAGCGCGGCCACCAGGTGCTCTTCGGCGCTGCGCCCGCCCCGGGCGTTGCGGCGGGCCACGACATGGGTCTTGATGTAGGTCATCAGATGCCGGATCTCCGACGGGGTGAGCTCGTCCAGGCGGCGGTCGCCCCAGTGCTCGACGACCCGGTTCCAGTACGAGCCGTACGCCCGGCGGGTGCCGGCGCTGACTGCGGCCGACACGACCGGGATGTACTGGGCGAAGGTCGGGACCGGCGGGCGGTTCTGCGGGATGGCGGCCAGGTCCGCCGGGGTCAGGCCCATCCGCTCCAGCAGCACCAGCGCCGCCTCCACCACAGCCTGCCGGGAGGCATCCGGGTTCACGGCGGTCATGGCCGCCTCCCGTCGCCGCAGGCCGGGGCGTGCGCCCGCAGCGCCTGGTCCACCACCGCGAAGGAGTACGCGGCCAGTATGTCCTGGCCAGGCGAGGCTGCCAGCAGCACGTGGTCGCCCGTGCGCAGCCCGCAGCGGCGGCGCAGCGCGGCCGGGATCACGACGTAGGGCCTGGAAGGCACGGTGACCATGCCGCCCGGGTCGCGCCGCGCGATCATCACCCCGGCCTCCGCGGTCAGGGTCAGCCGGTCACCGCCGCGCCAGCCCAGCGCGGCGATGGTGGCCCGGTCCGCGACCCGGCCGGAGGCGTCGATCCGGCCGAAACCGTACACCACGTCCGGCCGGCCCGGCGGGCTGGCCAATGGCATTGGACGGCCCGCGCCAGCTTTGCCCTCACGGCGGTGGCCGCGGCCGGCGCCAGGGATAACCGGGGCAACGGGCCGGGCGGTCATGGCTGCCTCCCGGAGGGGAGGCGGCTGCCCGGCCGGGGGCCGGGGCGGCCGTGATGACCGGCCGCCCGGCGCGTGTTCAAGCGATGTCTGTTTTGGGGAAATCGCACCGGTTTGTGTGTCCGAGGACCGACACGCACCTTACGTACATGATCGATATCGCCCTGACCGCGCAGTTCGATGTTGATCGAGACGCCCGGTGACGACCGGTTGCGCAGTTGGGAGCATAAGGGGGCGACCGCCAAATCCTGCGCCAAGGTCGCCAACTGCACCATGGAGATCGTCGGGCGTCTGCGGCGCCGCTGTTCTCGGCATCTTGCTCATGATCTGTCTCACCTCTATCTCTTCGTGCCATTCACGGATCACTTGTGCTCAGTGGCGACGGTCGCTGGTGAGGCTGTCGGATCGGCCGGCCGCCAGCCGGGGCCACTGGGCAATAGGGCGTCCCTGCGGCCACGCGGGAACCGGGGTCCAGTCCGGCGGCCCGGTCATAGTGCGGGTGTTGGTGCAGTCCTGAGGGCCGCCGGCCGGGGAGTCCTCCCATGATTCCTGCCGGCCGTAGGCGGTCAGGTCCATCAGCGCGTAGCTGTAATCGGTCACCTCTACGCCGCGACCGGTTGTCCAGTACGTTTCGAAAACCCGGTCGCCGTCCCGGACGTAGCAGACGATGTGCATCGTGCCGATCACGCGCCCGGCGAGGAGTGTCTCGAGGGATTGCTCGGCGGAGTACCAGGGCAGCTGCCAGCCCATGAAGTCGCGGTAGCGGGCACTGTCTTTGTAGGGACCCTGGCACAAGACCGCGTAGGTGATACTTCGCGAGTGCAGGTAGGACAGTTCCGTGATCTGCGTGTTGTTCCAGGTACAGCCCTCGCACTGGTCAGCGGCGGGCGCGCCAGGATGCCACATGAAGTAGTAGGCGATCAGCTGCCGGCGCCCCTCGAATGCCTCGAGCAGCGTGACCGGACCGTCCAGCCCGGTGAGCGGCGTGGCCGCGTCGACCTCGACCATGGGCAGCCGCCGCCGCACCGCAGCGATCTCGTCTCCCTCCCGGGTGTGCGCCTTCTCCCTCACCCGCAGGGCCGCCACGTCCGCCTCGAATACGGCCCGTCCGGTCACGGCCGGTAGGCCGCGCGCATTGCCGGCGCCAGCCGCATGCGGGGCGGCGTTCCCTGTTTCCTTCGTCATGATGATCTCCTCCGGTATCACGGGCCCGGCCTCTTGCGGCCAGGATGGTCTTAACGGTAGGTGCTCTCTTCGCGTACGCGGCGCCCTGTGCCGATGGCCGATGGCTCTTGGCGTTGCGCGCCGGTGCGCGCCTGGCTATCGGCGCGGTGGCGGGCGGCGGTGACGGTCGGCTGCGGCCGGGGGCGCAGTCCGGTCCAGATGAACGCCGCGATGATGACGATCGCCGCGACGCTGATGATGACGGCCAGGTGGAGGCCGGGGAGCAGGATCGGCCGGCTCGCTGCAATCGCGCTCAGGATCGGAGCACCGATGGTGCTACTGACCTGCAGCGTCATGGTGGTGAGGCCGGTGGCCAGGCCCTGGTCGAAATCCGGTAGCCCCGAGGTGGCGGCGACCGTGTAAGCCACGATCGACGTCACGTGGCCGAAGAATCCGAAGAACAGAACCGGAACCAGTACCGCAAGCCACATCCTGCCGGTGCCCAGGAGCGCCAGGGGAGCGGTGAAAGCGGCCTGCGTCACCAGGCCGGCTGCCAGCACCTTCCGCGCGCCGTGCCGCCCGATCAGGCGGCCGGCGATGACACCTGCGACTACCGAAGCCAGGCCAGGCACACCGAAGACCAGCCCGGTGGTGAGCGGGGCGAGATGCAGTACATCCTGCAGGTACAGCGTCATCAGGAAGATGAGCCCGCTTTCCACCGACAGGGTGACCAGGCCGCCGAGGTTGCCCCACTTCACGGTGGGCCGGGCCAGGATTCTCGCTGCGGCGAGGGGAGCTTGCGCCCGCCGTTCGATCAGCAGGAACACCACCAGCATCGCCAGGCCGGCGAGCAGGACAGCCGGGTTGCGGTTGATGACACCGAAAGCGAAGGTCAGCAGACCGGCGGTAACGGTTACCGCGCCGGGCACGTCCAGCCTGACTCCGCCCGGGGCCCGGCTGGCGGGCACCAAGAACGGCGTGGCCGTGAGGATCACCACCGCCACCGGGACGTTGATCAGGAAAGCCCAGCGCCAGCCCAGTCCGCCCACCAGGGCTCCGCCGGCCAGCGCGCCGACGGTGAACCCGCTAGCCAGCAGCGTGCCGTTGAGGCCCAGCACCCTGGCCCGCCGCCTCTCGTCGTCGAAAGAGGTGATCAGCAAGGACAGGGCGGCCGGGCTGGCGATTGCCGTGGCGAAACCGTGCAAGGTTCGGGCCGACAGCAGCAGCCCGGCGTCCGGGGCGAATCCGCCGGCCAGTGACGCCGCGATCAGCAGGGCCACTCCGGTCAGGAACATCCGCCGCCGGCCGAACAGGTCCGCGAGGCGGCCGAAGAGCAGGCTGAACCCGGCGGCCGGCAGCGCGTACGCCGATATCACCCACGGCAGCTCAGACGCTTTCAGGCCGACGCTCACGCCCAGCGCTGGCAGCGCGACGTTCATGATCGAAAAGTCGATGGAGAGCATGAAGCTCGTGCCGAGCAGCAAGACGACCGCCAGTCGTTGCCGGCTAGCCATCCGCGCCTGGTGGACCCGGCCCGTGAGCACGGCCATGACGATGGCCTCCCTTGTCTGTTTAACCTCTGCCGCCGGATGCGCAACGGCGCTTGTCCGGATGATGCTGAGGCGCCGCTGAAACTGGCTTGTGTCACCAAGGCTGCCGACACCTGCACCCGTGCCGCATCGGGTGCCAGCCCTATTTCGGCCGCCAGCGGTACGCATGACGAGATAAGAAAACGCCTAGCGGCTCGTCCAGGGCGCTCTGTAGCTAGCCACCTGCGCGACGGAACTCGGCTTGCCAGCGCAGGTCAGGCGGGCCGGCCGGGCCTGCGCACAACCTCAAGCCGACCAGTGCCAGCCCATCGTTCCCGAAGGCGCTTATGTCCGCTCGGCTCAGCGCCCATGGCCCCAGTTGCGGGGTGCTGTCCCGCTCGCCTCTGAAGGCCTCGACGGCAAAGAGGGTCCCGCCTGCCCTAACCATCCGGCCGACGTTGGTCATGGCCTGCCGCTGAGGCGGATCCGGGAGCGCCTGCACCGTGGCGATCTCCACTACCAGGTCGAAGGCATGTCTCCACTGGCCGGGAGGATGCAGCACGTCGGCTGCCTGGTAGTGGACGGCCGAGTCCGGGTAACGCTCCCTGGCGAGCCTGACGGCCGTCTCGGCGACGTCGAAGGCTATGACCTGGAACCCGAGCCGGGCGAGATACTCGGCGTCGGCCCCCTGGCCGCAGCCGACGACGACAGCGCGCCGCCCGGATCCATCGAGTCCCCGTTTCGCCGCCCACAGGGTGAGGAGCCGGTGCGGCTCATCGCGCTTCCACGGCAGCTCGACTTCCCCCGCCGCACTGGCGCGGTAAAAGTGCTCGAACCAGCCAGCCGGATCGCCGTCCGCCAGTGCCTGAGCAACCAGCTGGTCCTCCAGTTCGGTTGTCCCGCCGGGAACGATCCGCTCGTCTTTCATCGCATCTCTCCTTAACCGTGGCCGCCATTTCAGCACCGGGCTGCGCTACCGAAGCGCGTTGGCTAACACGATTAAGGCTCGCGGAATGGGCTTCGCTGCGCATCGGGCGCCAGCCGTATGGCAGCGGTGCAGCTCGGCGTGCCTCGCTAGGAAAGCGCCTAGATCAGGCGCGGCCTGCGTATGTCTCAGTCAGTGAGGTGCAGGCGATGGGCGGCGGACGCGGCCTCGACCCTGTTGCTGACCCCGAGCTTCCCGAGAATGTTGGACACGTGCACGCTCGCGGTCTTGGGGGAGATGAACAGCTCTGCAGCGATCTGCTGATTGCTCCGGCCAGCCGTTACCAAACGGAGCACTTCCAGCTCGCGGGAGGTCAGGCCAAACGGCACCGGCGAGGCGGCCGCAGGGCTGGTGGCCAGGAATCCGTGCGCGCCGAGCCAGCCGGGTGATCTCACTCAGCAGCGGCCTGGCGCCCAGCCGATGGGCTATCTCTGCGGCCCGGTGCAGCTGCGCCGCGGCAGCATCCTTGTCATGCTCGGCGGCCGCGTCGTTGGCTGCTCGCAGCAGCGCCCAGGCCAGCTCATATGGCTGCCCGAGTTTTTCCCAGGCCGCGACGGCCGCGTTCCAGGCCGCCCGACCGCGCTGACCGTTAGCGCGGGCGTTCTCGCCGGTGAAGACGGCCGCGTGCGCGCGTTTCACCGGGCCTGGCTGAGGGCTGTTGTCCGCCACGTGAACCAGGGCATCGCGCACACCGGATCTTGCGCCAGAGCTGGACGCTGCGGCGCAGGCGGACATGGCGGCGGTGAGCAGCGGCCATAGGTATCGAGGATCGCCGGCCGGCATGCCGGGTATCGCGCCCGCAATGGAGAGGGCCCCGTCGAGATCGTCTTGCGCGAGCCGGAGCCGGATGGCCAGCCGGGCCAGCGGTAGCACGCGATGCGTCTCGGCTTCCGCGCCGGGTAGCGAGCAGAGATCTTGCAGAATCTGTGCTGCCGTTTCCTGCTCGCCCCGCGCGACGGCAATGTCTGCGCGGCACGACAGCAGGAACCAGCGCACGAACGGCGCCGGATCCACGGCGAGCCCTTCCTCAATCACCTCGATCGCCTCATCCCAGCGTCCTACCGAGATCAGCGGCTCGGCCAGGTTGCTCGCGAACGGCGCCGTGCCGTACCGGGACAGGCCGACCTGCTCGGCCCTGGTCATGTCGTCGCGACTGGCGCGGATCGCTGCCTCGTGTTCACCGCGTGCTTCCAGTGTGAACGCGATGCCATCGCGGGCCAGAACCTCGAGCCGTCCCGAGCCAATCCGCCGAGCCGCCGTGACCGCCTCCGCCAGGACAGGGACAATGTCAGTGCTGTGCGCATCCAGCTGGGCCAGCCGGATCCGGGCCTCGATCTCGTATTCCTCGTCGCCGATCCGCTGCGCCAGCGTCCGCAGCTCTTCGGCCAGCGGCCGGGCCTCCTCATTCCGGTCCCGCAGCCACAACGCCGCGGCGAGCTGAGCGAGCACCGCCGCCCTGACGCGCGTGGGGCGCACTGCCTGGCTTAGCGCCGCTTGCAAGTCGTCGAGCTGGCCTGGCAGCAGCATCTGCGCTCGCAGCGCAGCGCGCAGCCGCAGCAATGAAGCAGTCCGCTCCGCGTCGCGAGCCCGATCAACGCCGCCAATTGCCGCGTCGACCAGCGCCAGGCCGCGTTCTGGCTCGCCGGCCAGCCGCGCGGCGGCAGCCACCATCTCCTCGACGTCGGCACGATCCATGCCTGTACCCGCGACCGCGTCCGGTGCCCGTTCCCACAGCTGGAGCACCAGCTCCAGCACCTGCAACTGCTCGGCATAAGCCAGCGCCTGGCCCGCCGCCGCCGCAGTCCAGGCTGCCCGCAGCGCCCGCTCGTCTTCGCCTGCGTCCTGCCAGTGCACGGCCAGTTGCAGCGAGGACCACTGCCCGGATCTCAGATCCGAGTCAGCCTCAAGGGCCTCGGCGAACGCCCGGTGGGCCCGGGCCCGCTCCGCTGGGAGGAGATCTGCCAGCAGGGCCTCGCGGAACAAATCATGCCGGAACGCGTAGTCACCCTCGGGATCTGTCACCAGCACCCCGGCTGCCAGAGCCGACCGCAGTGCTGACAGCAGGGCGTCGTTCCCCAATCCGGTCCCCGCAGCCAGCAGGTCATGGGCCATGGAGCCACCGCTCACCGCGGCGATCCTGAGCAGTTGCCGGGCGTCGTCCGGCAGTTCGCCGACCCGGCTCGACATCAGTTCCCGCAGCGTCCAGGGCAGCCCGTCGGCGGCAGTTCCGTCAGGTTCGAGGAGCGCCTCGGTGAACAGCGGGTTGCCTCCGCCGCGCTCGTAGATGCCCGTTACCGCCGCAGGCTCGGGTGGGCGGCCCAGAATTCCCTCTATCTGCGCGGCGACACCCCGGCGAGACAGCGGCGGGAGTTCGAGCCGCAGCACGCCGTCCGCACGAGTCAGGTCGGCCACGAGCCGTCGCAGTTCTGGGACGCGGCCTAGGTCCTCAGTTCGGAAGGTGAGCATGAGCAGGACTGGGTGGTGCCGGAGCGTACGGAACAGGAAGGCCAGCAGATCGGCGGTACCGTGGTCAGCCCAGTGGATGTCCTCAATCACCAGCACCAGGGGCCGCTCCCCGGCAAGCTGCTCCAGCAAGAGCAGCACCGACCCGAACAGTCGGCCCCGTGCTGTCTCCGGGTCACCTGCGGCCGGACTGCCGAGCTGTGGCAGCAACCGGGCCAGCTCTCCCGGGCCAGCGCCGGGCAGCATCCCCGCCACGTCTGCGGCGCCACGCTGGCGGACCAGTTCCAGCAAGGCCCCTATGAACGGGGCATAGGGCAGGCGCGTCCCGCCCAGGTCTATGCATTCTCCAGCCAGCACCTGCGCCCGGTCCTGTACCTGGGCCGAGAACTCAGATGCCAGCCGCGATTTCCCGGCTCCCGCCTCTCCGCCGAGCAGCACCACTCGCAGCGCGCCATCAGCCGCCTCGGCGAACGCGTCCGCCAAAGCCTGCATCTCGGCCTCCCGGCCGACCACGACCGGGCTCGTCCTGCGGCTGATCATGACCCAGGATCTCACGGGCGTCCGACAGCCGTCGGGCAGCGGCGCAGACCTCCGCCAGGCGCGCTAGCCGGTGATGACCTGCGGCACGGACACGGCCTTGAGTCCCTCGACGCCGAACTCCAGGCCGTAACCGGAGTGCTTCGCGCCGCCGAATGGACCAGAGGGTCGATGCCGCCATGGCTGTTGATCCAGACGGTGCCCGCCTGAATGCGGGCCGCGATCGCCCGCGCCTTGTCCCGATCCGCTGACCAGACCGAGGCTCCCAGTCCGACCTCAACGCTGTTGGCCCACTCCACGGCCTGGACTGCCCGATGCCAGCATCGACGCGGTGCTCTGCACCGACGCCATCCAGTTCCCCGACGAGCCCGCCAGCGCCTATGAAGAGATCCGGAGGGTCCTCAAGTCCGGCGGCCGGGTGGCGCTGACCTGCTGGGAACCGCTGGACCGCAACGATGAGCGGCTCAGTCCCCGGATACGCAGGGCAAACCTCGGCGCCGGCCTGCGCCAGGCGGGCTTCCCGGCAGCAGGCAGAAACGCTACCAGCCCCCGGACCCGCTCCTGGAATTCCTCGAGAACCCCTACCGTAACCCCCCGGATTATGCCGTCCGTGACGGCCCCGGCACACCCGTGACCAGGGAAGTCACGGCATCATCGGCATAACCGGCGGATCGGCATAATCGCGCTGGATGCGACCACGGTGGCCGCGCTGCGCGGCCGCGCAGCGCGGCCCGCCCCAGACCTCGCCCCTGTTCGAGGAGGCAGGCCTAAGCGCGGCTAACGACGGGTGAACGTGACGTGGGTGACGCCGCTGGGGGAGCTCACCGACTCGATGGCGAAGCGCTCCTGCAGGCCCTCCAGGCCGTCCCAGAGGGACTCACCGCGGCCGAGGAGGATGGGCACGAGCGCGATGTGCATGTGGTCGATCAGGCCGGCGGCGAGGAACTGGCGGATGGTGGCCGGGCCGCCGCCGATGCGGACGTCGAGGCCGCCCGCGGCCTCCTTGGCCGCCGCAAGCGCCTGCGCCGGGCTGGCGTCGATGAAGTGGAAGGTGGTGCCGCCCTTCATCTCGATCGAGGGCCTGAGGTGATGGGTGAGCACGAAGACGGGGGTATGGAACGGCGGCTCCTCGCCCCACCAGCCCTCCCATTCCTGGTCGGTCCACGGTCCGCGCTGCGGGCCGAACTTGTTGCGCCCCATGATCTCCACGCCGATGCCCGGCCCCCAGTTGCTCGCGAAGGCGTCGTCGATGCCGGTGCTCCCGCCTTGCTGGACCTGCATGACGTGAAATGAACGGGTGCCGGTGAACCATCGCACCAGCCGGTCGCCGGCATGCCCGAAGGGTGCCTCCGGGCTCTGGTCAGCACCGGTGCTGAAGCCATCGAGCGAGACGGACAGGTTGTGAACACGAACAAGTGACATGACGGGCAGGCCTCTCTGGTCGAAGCTGAGTTCATCAGTACTCATGGTGTGGTCGTAGCCAGGATCGCTTTCTCGACACCTGAGCACCCTTGACACCTGAGCACCTGCGAACGGCTGGCAGCCTGGCCTAAGCGGCGCATGACACGTCCCGATCGTCCGATTCGCGCGTGTCGGCAGCAGGCATCGGACAGTTCTGATATCCGACTGTGCCATTAGAAGGCGCAGCCAGGGCGCCCCGCTGGCCATCCAGGCCGCCGACCGGTGGCACTTGTGGCACGACCTGACGGTCCGCCGCTACGCCGCGGCCGCCGGCCAGCTGATCCCCGGCGCCCGCCTGATCCGGCCGGGCCTGCTCGGCCCGCACCAGGACTGGCTGCGGCAGCGATGGGACGAAGGGGTCCGCAGCACCGAACGGCTGCATGCCGACCTGCGCGACCGCGGCTACCGGGGCCTGCGCACGCTGCGCTGGCTCACCGCGCTGCTGCGCCGACACCGCCGTCCCCGAGCCCCCGCCAGCAGCGGTGATAAGCGCTGCTGCCTGCGGGTGAAGTCCGTGCACGCGCGGCTCGGTAGCGAGCCGCCGCGGTCCTGCCCGAATATCCGGCCGCCATATCAGGCGCGGCCACGGCCGACATAGCCGACCTGATGGGAGCGAGCTAACAGGACCGACTTCCGTGATGTGTGTCCCCAGGGACTTGAACCCCCATGGTGTCCGAGGGGGGACTTGAACCCCCATGCCCTATACGGGCACTAGCACCTCAAGCTAGCGCGTCTGCCTATTCCGCCACCCGGACATGCGATGCACGTAGGCATCGGCTGGCTTACCTTAGCAAAACGAGCGGCGTCAGGCGAGCGCGGAGCACACGAAACCGCGCCCCGGCCACCTTCGCGACAACCCCGACCCGTCGGGCCCCGCGACCACCCCGTAGCACCGCTGCACGCCCGCGACCACGAGCCGGCCGGCACCCTCGACTGCCCATGATGCCCAGATGCGACGATAGTCCTGTGACAGCGAACCAAGGGACCGCGCAAGCCGCTCAGGACGAGGTCGTGACCATCTGCCGCGACCTGATCAGGATCGACACCTCCAATCCGGGCGACCACTCCGGTCCCGGCGAGCGGCAAGCCGCCCAACACGTCGCCGCGCTCCTGTCCGAGGTCGGCCTCGAGCCCGTCGTCCTGGAATCTCACCCCAAGCGCGCCAGCGTCGTCGCCCGGATCGCCGGCCGGGACAGCACAAGACCCGCCCTGCTGGTGCACGGTCACCTCGACGTGGTGCCGGCCAGCGCGCCGGACTGGCGGCACGACCCCTTCTCCGGGGAGATCGCCGACGGCTGCGTGTGGGGCCGCGGCGCGATCGACATGAAGGACATGGACGCGATGATGCTCGCCGTGGTGCGGCAGCGGCTGCGCGAGGGCCGCCCGCCCGCCCGCGACGTCGTGCTCACGTTCACCGCCGATGAGGAGGCGGGGGGCGCCTGGGGCGCCCGCTGGCTGGTGGACAACCACCCGGGCTTGTTCGAGGGCGTCACCGAGGCGGTCGGGGAGGTCGGCGGCTTCAGCCTGACCCTCGGCGGCCGGCGACTCTATCTGCTTCAGACCGCGGAGAAGGGCATGGCCTGGCTGCGGCTGACCGCGCGCGGCACGGCCGGCCATGGCTCGATGATCCAGCCGGACAACGCGGTGACGGAGCTGGCGGAGGCGATCGGGAGGCTGGGGCGCCATGAGTGGCCGACCCGCCTCATCCCGTCGGTCCAGGCTTTCCTGGCGGGCGTATGCACGGCTCTTGACATCGAATTTATCCCGAACGACCCTACTCAAGCACTCGGCAAGATCGGCGCCATATCACGCGTTATCGGAGCAACACTAAGGAACACGGTAAATCCGACAGTTCTCCGCGCCGGGTACAAGGTAAATGTCGTGCCGCAAACCGCGACCGCCGAAATCGACGGCCGGTTCCTGCCCGGCTATGAGGAAGAGTTCTTCGCCGAACTCGACCGGGTGCTCGGGCCGGGTGTGACCCGCGAATTCATCCATAACGACATCGCCGTGGAGACTACCCCGGACGGGGACCTGTACGACGCGATGACCAGCGCCCTCGTCACGGAGGACCCGGGCGCGCGGGTGATTCCCTACTGCCTGTCCGCGGGCACCGACGCCAAGTCCTTTAGCCGGCTTGGCATGCGTTGCTTCGGCTTCACCCCGCTGCGGCTGCCGCCAGATCTGGACTTTTCCGGAATGTTTCACGGTGTTGATGAGCGGGTGCCCGTCGACGGACTCCGCTTCGGAGTTCGTGTCCTCGACGGGTTCCTCGACCGCTGTTAGCCCCGGACGCTGGCGTCCCGGGCGGCGGCGGCATCCCCTCCCGAGGGCCGACCGCACCGGCTGCCTGGCCGCCGGGTGCTTACGTCCGAGTCGCGAGATGAGTTCAGAATGTGCGGACTGGGCGTATGATTCGCCTTCGGAGGGTAGCCTTCCTGCTGCCGTCCGCGCTGAGCAAGAGTCTGGACAGTTCCCAGCCTCCGTATTCGGCGTGGTCGGTCAGGACCTGCCGCGCGGCGTCGCGAGCGTCTCGGGACGTTCCGCGTGGCAGGTACACGACCAGGTAGGCGTACTCGGCCATCGTTCCTATTGTGCTTGAGTTCACCGGCGATTCAACCTGCGGTTGGAAAATCGCCGGCTTATTCTGGCCAACCCGAGGGAACACACCCCACCGGGTCGATGGTTGCAGCTGCAGGGCGGCGCGTGGCCACGGGTACCGTGAGACGGTCACAGCGCGGATGAGGACGGGAAGAGCGTGCCAGCAAGGACACCAACGGCAAAGACGAAGGCGGCGGCAACCGCCACGAAAGCCAAGAGCGGCGGGGCGACCAAGGCCAAAGCCGCCGTGACTAAAGGCACCGTCGCGACTAAAAGCAACGGTCATGGCACCAAGCTGGTCATCGTCGAGTCCCCGTCCAAGGCCAGGACGATCGCCGGGTACCTCGGCCAGGGCTACGTGGTCGAGTCCAGCGTCGGCCACATCCGCGACATGCCCGACAGCGCGGCCGAGATCCCGGCCAAGTACCGGGGTGAGCCGTGGGCCCGGCTGGGCGTCAACGTCGATGACAACTTCCAGGCCCTCTACGTGGTGCACAGCGACAAGCGGCAGCAGGTCGCCAAGCTTAAGAGCCTGCTGAAGGACGCGGACGAACTGCTGCTCGCGACGGACGAGGACCGCGAGGGCGAGGCCATCGCCTGGCACCTGCTCCAGGAGCTCAAGCCGACCGTCCCCACTCACCGGATGGTCTTCCACGAGATCACCCCGGAGGCGATCGCCCGCGCCATCGCCAGCCCGCGTGAGGTCGACGACGGCCTGGTGGACGCCTACCAGGCCCGCCGGGTGCTCGACCGGCTGTACGGGTACGAGGTCTCGCCCGTGCTGTGGAAGAAGGTCATGCCCAAGCTGTCCGCCGGGCGGGTGCAGTCGGTCGCCACCCGGCTGGTCGTCGACCGGGAGCGGGAGCGGATCGCGTTCCGCCCGGCCGCCTACTCCGACCTCGAGGCCGAGTTCGCCACCAAGGACCACGGCCAGCCAGAGGTCACCCATCCGACTTCGTTCACCGCCAACCTGGTCAGCGTGGACGGCAAAAGGGTGGCCCAGGGCCGCGACTTCACCTCCGTCGGCGAGCTGCGCGGCACCGAGGTGCTGCACCTGGACGCCGCGGCCGCGGTCGCCCTCGCCGGGCGGCTCGAGGGCGCGGCTTTCGCCGTCTCCAGCGTGGAGCGCAAGCCCTACCGGCGCTCGCCGTACGCGCCGTTCCGCACCACCACGCTGCAGCAGGAGGCCTCCCGCAAGCTCGGGTTCTCCGCCAAGCACACGATGTCGGTCGCGCAGCGGCTGTACGAGAACGGCTACATCACCTATATGCGCACCGACTCGGTGACGCTGTCGCAGACCGCGATCAGCGCGGCCCGCAAGCAGGCGGCGGAGCTCTACGGTGCCTCCTACGTGCCCGAGGCTCCCCGCCTTTACCAGTCCAAGGTGAAGAACGCGCAGGAGGCGCACGAGGCCATCCGGCCGGCCGGCGACAGCTTCCGCACGCCGGCCCAGGTGGCCAAGGACAAGCTGTCCTCGGACGAACGCCGGCTGTACGAGCTGATCTGGCAGCGCACCGTGGCCTCGCAGATGAAGGACGCCACCGGCGAGTCGGTCTCGGTCCGGGTCGCGGGCACCTCCACCGCGAACGAACGGGCCGAGTTCGGCGCCACCGGCAAGGTCATCAGCTTCTACGGGTTCCTCAAGGCCTACGTCGAGAGCACCGACGACCAAACCGTCGACCGTGACGATCAGGAGCGCCGCCTGCCGCCGGTGGCCGAAAACGACCCGCTGGACGTGCTGCGGCTCGTCCCGGCCGAGCACTCCACCCGGCCGCCGGCCCGCTACACCGAAGCGTCGCTGGTCAAGGAACTGGAAGACCGGGAGATCGGCCGCCCGTCCACCTACGCGACCATCCTGGGCACCATCTTGGACCGTGGCTACGTGTTCAAGAAGGGCACCGCCCTGGTCCCCTCGTTCCTCGCCTTCGCCGTGATCACCCTGATGGAACGGCACTTCGGCCAGCTGGTCGACTACGAGTTCACCGCGCGGATGGAAGACGTCCTCGACGAGATCGCCCGCGGCGAGGCCGAGCGGGTGCCCTGGCTGCGCCGGTTCTACTTCGGCGCCGAGGGCGCCGGCGCCGAGGACGACCCTGGCCTGAAGTCCCTGGTCGGCGACATCAGCGACATCGACGCGCGGGATGTCAGCTCGTTCCCGCTGGCCGATAGCGACATCGTGGTGCGGGTCGGCCGGTACGGCCCGTACCTGGAACGGGACGGGCAGCGGGTGAACGTCCCGGAAGACATCGCCCCGGATGAGCTGACCGTAGAAAAAGCAGAGGAACTTCTCAACCAGCCCAGCGATGACGTGGTGCTCGGCGCCGACCCCGGCACCGGCCTGACC
>Ga0302177_10001419_pt1 | contig 17253 bp, 15 predicted proteins | sample I_Palsa_E1_2_FD_198780 | JGI IMG/M metagenome (GOLD analysis project Ga0302177, IMG submission 198780) | Peat permafrost microbial communities from Stordalen Mire near Abisko, Sweden - I_Palsa_E1_2 | ecosystem: Environmental > Terrestrial > Soil > Palsa > Peat permafrost | place: Sweden... | reverse complement strand
CTGCTGGAAGAACGTCAAAAGGAAATTGAAGAAGACCTCGTGCTGGCCGCGCGCGTGCAGCAAAGCCTTGCTCCCAAATCGCTTGTTTGGGGAAGCGTCCATGTGGAGACGTATTACCATCCCGTTCGAACGATCGGAGGCGACTTCGGTCTGGTCACTCCGTTGAGTGACGATTCCTTGAACTTGCTGGTCTGCGACGTTTCCGGGCACGGCATCGGATCCGCTCTGGTGGCTAATCGAATTTACGCCGAAACCATGACCCAGCTTCGCAACGGCGTACCACTGGCGACGATGCTTCGCCAGTTGAATCGTTTCGTTATGCACAATATCGGGAGTTCAGTTTTCTTTTTCACCATCGCGGCTGCGCAATTGGATCGCGCCGGCCGGCGTCTGCTCTTTGCTGGAGCTGGCCATCCGCCCGGCATGATCGCGCACGCCGGAGCCGAGCCACGCCTGCTCGAATCCCGCAGCATGGTCTTAGGTGCGCTTCCAGACGCCGTAGGAACGGAAGCGACTCTCGACGTAACCCTCGAAGCGGGAGACCGCATCGTGCTCTACACCGACGGAATCACGGATGTTTTCGATTCGCGCGGCGAAATGCTTGGGGTGGAGGGCGTGCAAAAAATCGTGCGCGAAACTTCCTTGCTTCCGTTTAAAAAAATGAAACAAGGAATCCTCGATAGCGTTGCCGAGTGGCGCGACGGCCCGGCGACGGACGATGTGTCTCTCGTCCTGGTGGAAGTTAACTAGAATCCCCGTAAAGAGAACGATAAATCTTTCGATGGCCAATCTTGAGTTCGTCCGCGAGTTCGCAGTTCCGCCGAAAGAGATTTTCGTTTTCTTCGTTCCGCAGCGCATGGCGCTTTGGTACGGCGCCGAGATGAACAGCTGCCTCGAAGTGCAGGGCGGAGCATCGGATTTTGCAGTCGGCCAAAAAGTGCGCATCACGGGCCGGCTCGGCAAGCGCGAAGTCACGTTGACTGCAGTCATTACTGATTATGAATGGGAATGCGTGTTCGAATGGCAGTTTCGAGACGCTTACGGCGTGCGCGGAAAGCAGCGCTGGGAATTGCAGCAAATGGGAAGCACCACGAGGCTGACGATGCGTGACCAATACGAAATGCCCGGACGCACGGGCAAAATTGTCGATTGGCTTTTCACGCGCTATGGAGTTGCGGCGCGTGATCGTTCCGGGCTCGATCGCCTGCAGCGCCTCGCCGAGCGCCGTTGAATTTCAAACTCCCACAACGCGCAAGAATCGCTTCTTGCCCACTCTGAGGGCCAGCAGGTCGCCGGGATTCAGGACAATCGTGCGTTTCACATCTTTTTCGACTTCGCCGTTTACCTCGACGGCCCCCTGCTTGATCAGCCGCTCGGCCTCGCTTCTTGAGCTTGCCAGTTGCGTTTCCGTCAAAACAGCAAATAGCGGCCGCGTGCCCCACGGCAATTTCATTTCCGGCAAATCGGTAGGCGCTTTTCGGTCGCGATAAACCAACCGAAACTCTTCGGCAGCTTCCTTGGCGGCTTCTTCACCGTGAAAGCCCCCCACAACCGTGTGCGCGAGTTGCATCTTTGCGTCCATCGGGTGCAGCACGCCCATATTGACTTCCTCTTGAAGCCGCACGATCACGGGTGGAGAGAAATCCGTGAGCAGTTCGTAGTAGGACCACATAAGCTTGTCCGAAATCGACATCAGCTTCCCAAACATTTGATCCGGTGCCTCGGTAATGCCGATGTAATTGCCCAAGCTCTTGGACATCTTGCGTTCGCCATCGAGCCCTACCAGTATCGGCATGGTAAGCACGACTTCTCCCGGCAGGCCGTATTCGCGCTGGATGTCCCGGTGCACCAGCAAATTGAATTTCTGCTCGGTGGCGCCCAGTTCCACGTCGGATTTGAGCGCCACCGCGTCGTAAGCAGTGAGCAGCGGATAGAGCAGCTCGTGGACGGAAATCGGCAGGTTCTTGTCGAGGCGGGAGCGAAAATCCTCCCGCTCGAGCATGCGGGCAAGGCGATATTTCCCGCAGAGCTGAACGACTTCAGCGCTCGAAAGCTTTCCCAGCCACTCGCTGTTGTAGCGGACTTCTGTTTTCTTCTTGTCGAGAATCTTGAATACCTGTTCGAGGTAAGTTTTTGCGTTTGTGTCTACTTGTTCGCGAGCCAGAGGCGGCCGCGTTTCGGATTGGCCGGTAGGATCGCCAATCATGGCTGAAAAATCGCCGATCAAAAAGATCGCCGTGTGGCCCATATCCTGAAACTGCTTGAGTTTGCGTAGTACTACTGTATGTCCCAAATGGATATCGGGAGCCGTTGGATCCACGCCGAGATACACGCGCAACGGTTTTTCCTCTTTCGCGGACTTCTCGAGCCTAGCTTTGAGCTCATCCTCGCGGATAATTTCCGCCACGCCCTTCTGCAGGTACGAGAATTGCTCCGGAACCGGCTTGAATTTTGTGGACGACACTATTTTTTCTCCTGCGCTCTTTCAGGGAGGATCAACACGCGGCGGCCCTCGATTCGATACCTTCCTTCGAGCACGATGCGCACTGCTTCCGTATAAATGCGGTGCTCCTCGCGCAGAATTCGCTCGGCGAGCGTTTCCGGCGTGTCACTATCTTCGATTGGCACGCACGACTGCAGCACGATAGGCCCCGCATCCAGATTCTCATCCACAAAATGTACGGTGCAGCCTGAAAACTTCGCGCCATGTTCCAGAGCCTGGCGCTGGGCTTCGAGGCCGGGAAACGCGGGCAACAACGACGGGTGAATGTTTAGAATGCGATTGCTAAACGCGGCAACGAATTGCGGCGAAAGCAGCCGCATGTAACCCGCCAGACAAACCAGATCCACGCGCTCTTCCTGCAGCGCCGCGATCACGAGTTTATCGTAGGCCTCGCGCTCGAGGCCTTTCGACGAAATCACGCGTGCTTCGATGTTAAATGCGCGCGCCTTTTCAATTCCCCGCGCGTCTTCCCTGTTGCTCAGCGCAATGACGATTTCAGCGTCGGGAATGCGCCCGGCTGCAACGCTTTCCGCCAGCGCTTCGAAATTCGAGCCGCGTCCGGAAAGCAGAACACCTAAACGTTTCTTCATGTAGGCCCGAAATTAGCATAGTTACGCGAACAGACAAAACGGCCAACCGATGGCGGCCCTTGACACCGCGCGTGACGCCGAGGCATCTTGTTTCACGCCCATTCGAACATGCTAGGAGGAAGTTCATGCCGCGTTTCCAACCATTCACTGTTCTGCTCGCCACTCTTCTCATTCTGGGTTCCAGCGCCGCGTGCAGCATGCAGCAGGGAGTAAAAGACGGAAGCGCTGAACGCGAGCGCGAAGCACAACAATCGCGAGCCGCGGATGAAGCCGCGATCCGTGCTGCGAGCACTGCCTGGAGCCAGGCCGCGCAAGCAAAAGACCTGGACAAGGCTGTGTCGTTCTATGCCAACGATGCCATTGAATTTGCGGACAAAGGCCCGTTGACGAAGGGAAAAGAAAGCATTCGCGAAGGCTGGAAGACGATGCTGGCGCTGCCGGGTCCGGGGCTGAGCTTCGCCCTCACGGCTGTGGAAGTCGCGAAGTCCGGCGACATGGCCTACGAATACGGACTGTACGACATGGTCACGACCGACAAGAAAGGCAAGACGAACGACGAGAAGGGCAAGTACGTAACCGTGTGGAAGAAGCAAGGCGATGGGTCCTGGAAAGTTGCCATCGACATCAACAATCCCGGGCAATAACTGCTGCAGCTTTGGCTTCAGTTTTCCGCGCTATAGCGCCAGGGTACCGGAATAGTTGACTCTGGGTTTGCCGCGGCGCGCTCGCTCGATGCGCCCGATCAAATAAAACTTTTCGCGGCGTCGTCGCAATTCTGTTTCCACGCGCGAAATATGCTTCGCCGGCACCACCAGAATCATCCCTACGCCCAAATTAAAAGTTTGCAGCAGTTCGTCCCGCTCGATTTTACCCAGCCGCGCGAGATAGCGAAAAATAGGAAGCACGGGCCATTGACCGAGTTCGACGATTGCCTGAACGTTTGTCGGAAGAGCGCGCGGCAGATTTCCGGTGATTCCGCCGCCCGTGATGTGGGCCATGGAGGAAACCCAGCCTCGCGCGAGAATGTTTTTCAGAAGGGGCCAATATGCGCGGTGAGGCTTTAGAAGCTCCGCTCCAATTTTGTTTCCGATGTCCGCCACGTATGTGTTCGGACTCAGCTTGGCGACTTCAAACACAAGCTTGCGGGCCAGAGAATATCCATTGGTATGCAGACCGCTGGAGGGGAGCGCCAGCAGAAGATCTCCGAGTTTTACACGGCGCACGTCGAGCTGTTTTTTCCGTTCTACCGCGCCGACTATAAAACCTGCGAGATCGTATTGGCCTGCTGCGTAGAATCCTGGCATCTCCGCGGTTTCACCGCCAATCAAAGCGCAACCCGCTTTTCTAGCTGCGCGGCTCATTCCTTCGATCACCTGCTCTACTATCCGCGCATCCATTTTTCCCATCGCGAGGTAATCGAGAAAAAATAACGGCTCGGCGCCTTGCGTGAGAATGTCGTTCACGCAGTGATTCAGAATGTCGGCGCCCACAGTGGAATGAATTCCCATGGCGAACGCGATTTTCAGCTTAGTGCCCACGCCATCGGCGCTGGCTACCAGGATCGGATCTCGCCACCTCTTGCGATCCAGCTGAAAAAGCGCACCAAAGCCGCCAACGGGCGCCAGCACGCCACGGCGAAACGTTTTTCCCGCCATGGCAGCGATCCGGCGTTTGACGCCGTCGGCTATCGAGATATTTACCCCTGCATCGGAATAGCGCATGAGAAAAATCTGCTTCCTGAAGGCGGCAGAATAAAACTAGAAAATATGAAACAGACGCTTCCAGCGCACTTCGCCCGGATGGATGATGGCGTTGAGGTACGTCTCAAAGCGTTCGCCGATGTGTCCCGGTTCCCAGACATCCTCTGGGGCGTCGATGGACATGTAAATCATCAGCGGCGTGCCGATGATATTTTCGCGCGGGACAAATCCCCAGTAGCGGCTGTCGTAAGAGTTTTCCCGATTGTCGCCCATCATGAAGTAATCGCCCGCAGGAACCTTGTACGGCCCCCGGTTTTCAAGCGCGTTGGGAGGGTCGGGACGATAAGGTTCGACCAGGGCAGTTCCGTTGATGTAAACGACCCCTTGTTTAATTTCGATGGTATCGCCCGGCAACCCGATCGTGCGCTTGATGAAATCGGGAAAACCCTGTTCGGGCAGCGGCGCGCGAAAAACGATAATTTGCTGCCGTTTGGGATTGCGCCACAGGGGGACATGAATGTTTGTGAACGGGATTCCGGCATCGTAACCGATCCGGCTGACAATCAGATGATCGCCAATCAAGACCGTTTTTTCCATGGAGCCGCTGGGGATCACACGCGCCTGCACCAGCGTGCCTTCGATAAAAAGAAATGCGAGGATCACCCAGAACCAGGAAATCACTTCGTGCCAAATGCGGTCGCTCGCCGTGAGCTGCCTTACCTTCTCCTCGGGGGCGTCGTCCGGAAAAACAGCCTCTGTATCTACATCAGCTTTCACAATGAGCCTCCACTTCGAATTGCATCAGTTCAGAAAGTTCGAAACAGGCGATTCCAGCGAATCTCGCGCGGATGAATCAGCGCGCGGAAGTAAGTGGCAATGCGCTCACCGGTGTGCCCCGGCTCCCAGACCTCGCCGGGCCCTTGGATGGACATATACACGATTACCGGAGTTCCAATAATATTTTCGCGCGGCACGAATCCCCAGAAGCGGCTGTCGTTCGAATTGTCGCGATTATCGCCCATCATGAAATAGTGACCGGCGGGGACTACGAGTTCACCGTTCACGACATTTTTGGCCATCTCCGCGCCCCAACCGGGAACGTCGGAAAAAGCCAGTTCGGAGCCTCGCTCAGGGAAATTCTCCCACGGCAGGCCGGCTGCTCCGGGAGTATGAATCGCATTTGGTTCATCGACGCGGACATCATTGACGTAAACCTGTCCCTGGACAATCTTGATGTGGTCGCCGGGGACTCCGATGCATCGTTTGATTAAATCGGGAAATCCCTGATCGGGGAGGGGTGCGCGGAAAACGATGATCTGTTCACGCTTGGGATTACGCCAGAGCCGCACATGATAATCGGTGAAAGGAATGCCGGCATCGTAACCCAGGCGGCTGACCATCAGGTGGTCGCCAATCAGGACCGTGTTCTCCATCGAGCCGCTGGGAATCACGCGAGCTTGAGCGACACCGCCTTCGATTAGGATGAATGCGAATATGACCCAAAACCAGGAGATGATCTCACTCCAGACGCGCTTGTTCTTCGACGGAGCCTGCTTATTTTCCTTTTCGGCCAGTGCGCTTTTTTTAGACTCAGCTTTCACGATGAGCCTCCACTTCGAGTTGCACCAGCTCGGTCGGATAGCTGCCGGTGTAGCACGAAGTGCAAAATTTTCCTTCGGTATCTTCCACGGCGGCGCGCATGGATTTCAGAGAGAGATAACCCAGCGAATCCGCTCCAAGAAACTGGCGAATCTGCTCCACGGAGTTGTTTGCGCCAATCAACTCCTCGCGCCGCGGAGTATCCACGCCGTAGTAACAAGGCGAAATTGTGGGCGGACAGCTGATGCGTACGTGCACCTCGGCGGCGCCCGCTTCGCGCATTAGGCGAACAATCTTTCGGCTGGTGGTACCGCGCACGATGGAATCGTCAACCAGAACCACGCGTTTACCCTCGAGCATTCGACGGACGGGATTGAGTTTCAGCTTCACGCCAAAATCGCGAATAGCCTGTTCCGGCTCGATAAAGGTGCGGCCGATGTAATGGTTGCGAATCAGTCCCATGCGAAAGGGAATGCCCGACTCCGCCGCGTATCCGATGGCGGCAGGCACACCAGAATCAGGCACAGGCGTCACCAGATCGGCTACCGCCGGATGCTCTTGAGCCAGCAATCGGCCCAGGCGTTCGCGGCTTTCGTTCACCGGTCGCCCGAAAACCACGCTATCGGGCCGCGAGAAGTAAACGTGCTCGAAGATGCAATACTGATGCGGCTTTTCGGGCGCGAAGCGAATGGATTCGATGCCGCTGCGCGAAATCCGCACCATTTCCCCAGGCTCCACTTCGCGCGCGTACTCGGCGTCGATCAAATCAAACGCGCAAGTTTCCGATGCAGCCACCCACGCTCCATTCAGCCGGCCCAGACACAGAGGGCGGAAGCCGCGAGGGTCGCGGATGGCGTAGATTTCGTCGCGGGTCAGGAGCAGCAGCGAATAAGCGCCTTCCACTTGATTGAGCGCATCGGCAATCGCTCCGGAAAGATTTCGCGCGGAACTGCGAGCGATCAGATGAACGATTACCTCGGTGTCGCTGGTGGATTGAAAAATCGAGCCGCGATGCTCGAGTCTGCGCCGCACTTCGATCGCATTCGTCAAGTTGCCGTTGTGTCCCAGCGCAAGCTTTCCTTTATTGCAATCGATCACCACGGGCTGCGCGTTCATCAGCGATGTGTCGCCGGCAGTGGAATAGCGTGTGTGGCCGATGGCGACTTCTCCGGGAAGTTGCGCAATCACATCAGGTGTGAAAATCTCCTGCACGTGGCCAAGGCTTTTGTGCACGTGGATATTCGCGCCGTCGGTGGAGGCGATACCGGCGGATTCCTGTCCCCGATGCTGGAGCGCGTACAGGCCCAGATAGGCCATCTTGGCAGCCTCGGGATGGCCAAATATCCCGAAAACTCCGCAATGATCGTGGAAATGATCGTCGTCGATTTGTATTAGGCGGCTCATAGATGCGTCAGCGGGCCTCAACGGCGCTCCCGATACGTCCTGCCCAGATTTTGCGAAACGAACCGATATCCCCGTGGATTACTGGCGTGCCTTTATATTGGATGCGAAAATCACCGCGCGAGACTGTACCAATTGGCTGAGCATTGACGTTATATTGTGCCGCAACCGCACGCAGGCTAGCAAGGGAAGAGGCGGCGAGCGACACTACAACACGCGCGCCATCCTCGCCGAAAATGGCGTATTCGGCGGCTTCGTGCGCGCTATCGGAATCGAGTTTGACTTCAGCAGACAGTCGTTCACTGCTGAAGCAGGATTCCACGAGGGTAACGGCAAGGCCACCATCACTGACATCGTGGGCAGAGAGAATTATTTTCTGGCTGGCGAGCTTAACCAGACATTCAATGAGCCGTTTTTCAGCGGTGAGATCGATTGCCGGCGGCGTACCAGCGACGACTCCATGAATCGTCTTCGCGTATTCGCTCGATGAAAACTGGGTCGACGCTTCTGTAGCGGCGGTCTTCATACCGGCGTCTTGCCCTTTTCCTTCCAGCAGCAGGATCGTGTCGCCTTCGTTGCGGAAGCTGGAACCCAAAGCGAATTCTGCATCGTCGAGCAAGCCGAGGACGCCCAGGACCGGCGTGGGATAGATCGGCTTGCCGAGCGTTTCGTTGTAGAAGCTGACGTTGCCGCCGGTGATGGGGATGTCGAGCGCGCGGCACGCTTCGGAAATTCCGTCGATCGCCTCCGAGAACTGCCACATCACTTCGGGCTTCTCGGGATTGCCGAAATTCAGGCAATTTGTGGCGGCAATTGGCCGCGCACCGGTACACGCCACGTTGCGCGCGGCTTCGGCGACAGCGTGCATTGCTCCCAGGCGCGGAGCGAGAAAGCACCAGCGCCCATTGCCATCAGTCGCGAGCGCGAGTGCGCGTTTTGTTTCTTTCAGCCGAAGCACGGCGGCATCGGCCGAGCCTGGGCCGAAGCGCGTATTCGTGCGTACCATCGAGTCGTACTGCTCGGTGATCCAATATTTTGAAGCGATTGTGGGCGAAGCGAGCAACTGGCGGAAATTTTCCGTTAGGTCCGATCCTTTTGGCGCGAATTCTGCAAGGCGGGCTTTCGCCTGCAAAGCAGCGATCTGCGGCGCTGCCATGGGGCGTTCATAACGTGGCCCTTCTTCCGCGATCGCGTGCGCGGGAATTTCCGCAGCTAAGCGGCCGTGATCGAGTATCCGAAGCTTACCGTCATCCGTGACCCGACCGACTTCGACGGCGTCGAGTCCCCATTTGTGAAAGACCTCGAAAACTTCGTGCTCGCGTCCGCGCTCGGCGACCAGCAACATGCGCTCCTGCGATTCGCTGAGCATGATTTCGTAGGGAGTCATTCCCGTTTCGCGCTGAGGAACACGCGCGAGGTCGATTTCAATTCCCAAGCCGCCGCGCGAAGCCATCTCCGAGCTTGAGCTGGTGAGTCCGGCAGCCCCCATATCCTGAATCGCAACCACCGCTCCAGTGCGCATGGCTTCCAGGCAAGCTTCGAGCAGTAACTTTTCCAGGAAGGGATCGCCCACTTGCACGTTAGGGCGTTTTTGCTGCGACTCTTCGCTGAATTCCGCGGAAGCCAGCAGCGAAGCGCCATGAATTCCGTCGCGTCCCGTCTTCGCGCCGGCGTAGATCACAGGATTGCCCACGCCGCGCGCTCGAGCGAAAAATAAATCTTCACGCCGGGCGATACCGAGCGCCAGCGCGTTCACTAGAGGATTATTCGAATAGCACGGCTCGAAGACCACTTCGCCGCCCACGGTGGGAACTCCGAAACAATTTCCATAAAATCCGACGCCGCGAATCACGCCGTCCAGGATGCGGCGATTGCGCGCGATTTCTTCGGCGGTAGCGTTTCCCGCGCCCGGTCCGGGTGCAATTGGTCCGAAGCGAAGAGAATCCAGCACGGCAATCGGCCGCGCGCCCATGGTGAAAATGTCGCGCAAGATTCCGCCCACGCCCGTGGCCGCGCCCTGAAACGGTTCCACAAAGCTGGGATGATTGTGCGACTCGATTTTGAAGACGGCGCAGAGGCCGTCGCCGATATCGACGACCCCGGCGTTTTCTCCCGGGCCCTGCACCACATATTTTCCCTCAGTGGGAAGGCGCTTCAGATGGATGCGGCTGGATTTATAGGAACAGTGCTCGCTCCACATCACACTGAAGATGCCGAGCTCGGTGAAGCTGGGGTCGCGGCCCAGGATATTCCGGACGCGCGCGTATTCATCGGGTGTAAGCCCGTGTTCAGACGCAATTTGCGGTGTGACTTTGATTTCAGTGTCGATCATTTTGCGATTCTTGAACGAAAAATTGCCCGTTTCCGAACGGATTGTCCCAGCAAATTAGCCTCCGAGCAAGAGGTTGAAATCCGAGCCGCATGGACTAACGGAGAGACGCGATCGGTGAAAAGATTAGCGCGCGTCACGCGGGAACGGACGCGCTACGCGCGAGGCTCGCGACCATCGAGAGGAAAATGACTAGACCATCGGCGGAACCGAGTGGAGATTCTACAGCCCGTTCAGGGTGGGGCATCAAGCCGACCACATTGCGCTCGCGATTGCAGATTCCGGCGATAGCCTGAAGCGAGCCGTTTGGATTTGCTTCGCGATCATTTTCGGCGGCATCGTGCCCATCGGGTGTGACGTAACGAAAAATAATCTGGTCGTTGCGTTCGAGTTCGGCGAGTGTGGAAGGCTCGCAAAAATAATTTCCGTCATTATGCGCGATTGGACACTTCAAAACTTGCCCGCGCTGCGCCGCGCAGGTAAAGGGCGTGTCCGTGGATTCCACGCGGATATGAACCTGGCGGCAAAGATACCGCAGGCCCTTATTTCGCATCATCGCGCCGGGCAGAAGTCCGGCTTCGAGCAGAATCTGAAAGCCGTTGCAGATGCCCAGAACCAGTCCGCCGGAATGCGCAAACCGATCGACTGCTTTCATTACGGGAGAAAACCGCGCGATCGCGCCAGTGCGAAGATAATCGCCGTAGGCAAAGCCGCCCGGAAGAATAATCGCGTCGAAGCCGGAAACTTTCTCGGATTGGTGCCAGATAAATTCAACCGGCTGGCCGATGACCGAGCCGACAGCGTGGTAGGCGTCGTCGTCGCAATTAGAGCCGGGAAACTGGACCACCCCGAATTTCATAGGACAATTCTACCACATTTAAAAGCAGCGACTTTCGAGTCGGGCGCATACTCAGCGGGATTTTGATTTTGCGCGCCGGCGGGGTTTGCTGCGCCGTGATGACTTGCGAGTGCGCTTGGAGGGTTTTGATTTTGCGATGCGGGCTAATTCTTTGCGGCGCGCCGCTGCCCAGCCAGGCTTGTTGACCTGACGCCCGCGTGCGAGAGCCAGCGCATCAGCGGGAACATTCTCTGTAATGGTAGACCCGGCGGCAACATACGCTCCGCGCCCCACCCGCACGGGCGCCACGAGAGCGGTATCGCTACCGATGAAAACTCCATCGCCTATTGTCGTGGGGTACTTCGCGAAGCCATCATAGTTGCACGTAATTGTGCCCGCTCCGATGTTCGAATCGCGCCCGATCGATGCGTCGCCGATGTAACTCAAGTGCGGCACCTTCGCGCCCTCATGAACAACTGACTTCTTAACCTCGACGAACCCTCCCACATGTGCGCCCTTGCGAATATCCGAGCCGGGACGCAAATGAGAAAACGGCCCGATCTTAGCTTTAGGCCACGCGCGGCTGGAATCGAGAATGGAATGCGGGCCGATGACGGCATCGTCATCAACGCGTGTATCGCGAAGAACGCAGCCGGTTTGAATTTTGCAGCGCGCGCCGATGCGTGTTGTGCCGAGAAGCTGGACGCCCGGCTCAACTAGCGTGTCAGGGCCGGCGGTGACTTCCGGATCGATGACCACAGTTTCCGGAAGATAAATCGTGACGCCGGAGTCCATCAATTCGGCAGCCTTGCGCGCGCGAAAAATGCGGTCCACGTCGGCGAGCGCAGCGCGCGTATTGCATCCGAGAATTTCACGGGGATCAGGAGCGACGTACGCGAGGACGCGTTCGTTGCGCTCGCGGAGAAGGCCGATTACGTCAGTGAGATAAAGTTCGCGATGAGCATTTTCCGGGCGGAGAGCCTGCAAGCAGGGCCACAATTTTGTGAGGGTGAAGCAATAAATGCTGGAGTTCACTTCGCGAATGGCGCGTTGCTCGGGCGTGGCGCTTTTTTCCTCGACGATGGCTTGCACGCGGCCTTCGGAATCGCGCAAGACGCGGCCATAATCCGTCGGATCGTCGAGTTCGGCGGTGAGGATCGTTGCGGCCGCTTCGCCGCGGCGATGCGTGTCGAGCAGTGCTGCAAGAGTTTCGGTGCGAAGCAGTGGTGCATCGCCCGGTACGACAAGCACAATCTTCGCGCTTCTGCGGATTGCCCGGCGCGCGATCTGCATGGCATGGCCTGTGCCGCGCTGCGGCTGCTGCAGAACGGTTTGCGCGCCTAGCTCGGTGACGACGGCGCTCACTTCCTCCGCTTGGTGTCCTACGACAACAAGCAACTGCGCTGGTTTGAGTGGCAAGCAGGCGCGCACAACGTGCTCGACAAGTGAGCGTCCTCCGGCGCGATGCAGGACTTTCGCTAGATCGGAACGCATGCGCGTCCCTTTGCCGGCCGCTAACAATACGATTGATGTGTCTTTAGCGATCATTTTCAACGGTTTGTCGCTTCCCGTCGGGGCTTTGGCAATTGAAACAGGCGAAAACGCATCAAGACGACGCCGGGACAGAATCGGAAACTTCAACAGTTTCGGGCGAAGAAGGTGAGGCTTGCCATTCGGTAGTTTCAGTCCACAAGCTGCGGTCGGCTAGCAGGCGAGTGACGAGTTGCGTGTGCAGGGCGTGACCAGCTTTGTGCGCCACAATGCGCGCTTTCAGAGGGCGGCCCACAAGCGCGAGGTCGCCGATCAGATCGAGCGCTTTGTGACGGCCGAATTCATCCGGAAAACGCAGCGGGCCGTTGAGTATGCTGTCATTGTCGAGGACGATGGCGTTTTCAACCGAGCCGCCGCGGATCAGGCCCATGGCTTGCAATCCTGCAAAATCCTTCATAAATCCAAACGTACGAGCCGGAGCAAGTTCATGACTGAATGATTCGCGATCCACGACCATTTCCACTTCTTGGGGGCCGACCGCAGGATGATCGTAGTCCACGAAGCAATGCACTCGAAATTCCTCGCATGGATAAATTCCAATGCGGCGGTCGCCGTCCGAAAACTCCAGAGGCTTCGTCACGCGAATGTAGCGCCGGCGGCGACGGAGGGTCCGAGTTCCCGCCTGGGCCAGGAGGTCGATGTAAGGTTGCGACGAGCCGTCCAGGATAGGAAGCTCTAGCGCGTCCAGTTCGACGTAGACGTTATCGACACCGCAAGAATAGAGCGCTGCCAGCACGTGTTCAACTGTGGAGAGCAGCACGCCCTGTTTCATCAAGCTGGTGGCATAACTGACGCGAGCTACGTTGCAGACATGGGCTTCGATCTGGAAACCGTCAAGATCCACGCGGCGGAAAACGATGCCGGTGTCTGCGGGCGCGGGTACGAGTCGAACGTGGCTGCGGACGGCAGTGTGTAGGCCGACGCCGTCAATTTCCACCGGGCGTTGGATGGTGAGTTGATAAGGCATCGTAATGCAGCTTGGATTATACTAACATTTCGGTAACCCTCGTAACGGTTTTCTATGCCTTTGTAATCAATTAGTTACGGTAATTTTTAGCGGAAATATTTTTCCCGTGTTGCAAATGTACAACAAATCGCTCCCTAGCGGTGTGGACGATTTGATACAGGGATGCTCTCTTGGCAATACCCGCCGAGCCGATGTGTAGAGGATGTCCTGACTGACGTAGAAAGGGTGTCGAGCGATTTGAAACGGAGCGGAGGTTGTTTCAAGGGGATGTGCCGCGTAGAATAGCTTTCGAATTCGAGCATATGGCTACCCCGTTCACCATACTGTCCAACAGTGCCACGCCGCCTCCATCGGCCCATCCGCGGCCTTCGTGGTTGCGTGTAAAACACTTCGGCGGACCGAATTACCAGGAACTCAAGCGGATCATGCGGACGCTCGAGCTCCACACCGTATGCGAGAGCGCGCGTTGCCCGAATATGGGGGAATGCTGGGAGCATCGCACGGCGACATTCATGATCCTCGGAAACATTTGTACCCGGGCGTGCGGATTCTGCGCGGTGCCAAGCGGAAAGCCACTAGGCCCTCCCGAGGAAGACGAGCCCGAGCGAGTGGCCGAAGCCGTGGAGCGGATGGGATTGCGGTACGCCGTAGTGACTTCCGTGAACCGGGATGACCAGCCAGATGGTGGCGCGGAGATTTTTGCGCGCACGATTTCGAAAATTCGCGAGCGTGTGCCGGGATGCAGAGTAGAAGTGCTGATTCCGGATTTTCGCGGCGATTGGCAGGCGCTGGAAACGGTTATGGCGGCGCGTCCCGATGTGCTGAACCACAATATGGAGACGGTGCCACGGCTTTATCGAGCGGTGCGCAAAGGCGCGGTGTACGAACGATCGCTTGAGCTGTTGCACCGCGCCGGGCAACTGATGCCTGAAGTGGCAACCAAAACCGGGATGATGCTGGGTCTGGGTGAGACGCGCGACGAAGTCCTTCAGGCGATGCAAGAAATCGCCGCGCAGGGAACGCACATTCTTACGCTGGGACAATATTTGCAGCCGACAGCGGAACATTTGCCAATCGAGCGGTACGTCCATCCGGATGAATTTGTCGACTACAAGAGGCTGGGCGAAACGATGGGATTCAAGCACGTGGAAGCTGGGCCGCTGGTCCGATCCTCGTATCACGCCTTCGAGCAAGAAGAAGCCGCGCGCGTCTGAATGGACCAGGTCCTGTCGGCCTCGTCTGCGAAGAACTCCTGATGAATCCCTGGCGCGGCCTGCGAGGACTTCCCCGAGAAATCTGGATTTTGTTCGCGGCGACACTGGTGAACCGCTGCGGCACGATGGTTCTCCCGTTTCTGGTGCTGTACCTGACGCGGGTGCTTGCTATTTCCGTCTCGCATGCTGCGCTGGCGCTCACGGTGTACGGAATTGCCGCGCTGCTGACCATGCCCATCGCGGGCGGCCTCACCGACCGTCTAGGCGCTCTGTTTGTGATGCGCTGCTCGCTTCTCCTCTCCGGATTCGTGCTGTTTTTATTTCCCCTGGCCCACCATTTTGGGGCGATTCTTGCCATTACGTTTGTATTCGCCATTTTGAACGAATCGGTGAGGCCGCCGAGCCTCGCGTTGGTTTCCGATCTCGTTGAGCCTGAGCAGCGCAAACAGGCTTTCGCGCTCAGCCGTCTGGCCGTGAATCTTGGTATGAGCTTGGGTCCGGCGATCGGCGGAATCCTGGCGGTGTATTCATTTCGATTTTTGTTTTTCGCCGACGGCGCGACATCAATTCTGGCCGGATTGGTTCTTATCTTCGCCTGGCCCGGAACGCGACGCACAAAGGCGACTGAGCCGCAATGGGACGATCCCGAAGACCTTGGACGCGAAATCGAGGCGGAAGGGCCAGCGCTGTTGGCCGCGCCGCACCCTGCCGCGGACCTGCGCGCGTTCCGAAACCGGCGAATGCTTTATTTTCTCGCGGCGCTGATCCCTACACAGCTCGTATTCTTTCAACTGACCTCGACCCTGCCGGTCTTTCTAGTGCGCTATCTGCGGCTCCCGGAATCGTTTTACGGGACTGTGTTCACCCTCAACACACTGATGATCGTTGCGCTGGAAGTTCCGCTAAACAATGCGACGGCTCACTGGTCACACAGGCGTTCGCTGACGCTCGGCGCACTTCTCTACGCCATCGGTTTTGGATCGTTCGCATTGGCGAGCGGACCTGCAGGAGTCTTCGCGGCGGTGGCTGTGTGGACTTTCGGCGAGATGATCCTGATGCCAGGGAGTGCAGCGTATGCGGCGGAAATCGCGCCAGCAGGAAGACGCGGCGAATACATGGGGCTCTACACCATGTCGTTCAGCTTCGCATTTTCCGTGGGTCCGTGGTTGGGCGCGATGCTTTTAGACATTCATGGGCCGCAGATTCTTTGGGGCGCGGCGTTTTTATCCGGATGCATTTCGACGCTGCTGATGAGCCGGATTGGGTTGAAGACGAATCACGTCAAGGGCAATTCCGCGCTAGTGGAGTGAAGCAAGAAAGGAATTGGCGAGGTCACGAGCGCGCACGAAACAAGGCATGCAACTGGAAACAGGAACGCCGGGAGGAGTTTCGCAGGCGGATTGAATTGCCGGAAGTTTCAGAACGGCGTGAAAATATTCAGCGGCTCTGTCGTTGCGCGACAACTCCGCATTCAGGTTCCCTAGCAGCAGAAGGTAAATTGGATTGTTCGGATACTGCTCGACGAGCGGCTGGCCAATGGTGACGGCCTGTTCGTACTGCTGGTCGTACTTGCGCAAATTCTTGGCTAGATAAAAGCGCGTGTCGACTGCTAGGAGCACGCCGCGATCCATCCCGATTTGCATTTGCCGGATGCCATCCTGCTTGTTTCCGCCGGGAATGCCCATAAAAATGCCGAGCATCTTTACGATCGACGAAAGCGAATCCACGTAGTAGTTGTAAAGGCCGAGGCCTGCGGTGGCGTCCGCCATATCGGGATCGATTTCCAGCGCGCGAAGAAATTCCGTCCGCGCAGACACGCCCGCGTGCGCTACGGCACGATGCTCGCCTCGCAGTCCCAGAAGACGAGCTTTGAGCGCGTAGCCAGCGCCGACGTAGAGATGCATTTCCGCGGTATCGGATTTAGCGATTTGTGCCTGAGCCAGTTCGATCGCTCTGTCGGCCAACGCGAGGTAGGCTTCGTCTTCCGGCTTCTTTCCGCGTTTCCATGCGTCCACCATCCCGTACTTAATTTCCGAGGATGCACAAAACGTTTTCCACCAATCTGCTTCAGCCTCCAGGATGAAGCCAAGCGGATGGTCCGGTTGCAAGAGTTGGAGTTTTTGCGCGATGACGATGGCGCCGTCAGGATCACCGCCGTACATCAGTGCCATCGCTTGCGTAGCTTCGCGAGGCAACGTGAGACTTCCGGCGCGAACTGGGTTCGCGAAAATCGAAATAGCGAGAAAAACGAGCCATACTGATCGCCGCAATATTTTGGGGCGTGCGGTTTTCATCTTACTCTCTTCAGCCGGCTGCCAAGTCCAGCCGAAATAACGTACATCACGAACCTAGCGGACGCAAACGGCGGAAACTTGTTATGCTTTGCCGTCTTTGAGCAGATGCGGGGCTAGACGCGCCACGCACATAGGTTCAAATAGACGCAACACTATGAACGAACCGGAAAAACTCGAGCGCGGGCTGGGATTGATCGAAGCCACGTCGCTCAACATGACGTTTATGGTGGGGATTGGGCCGTTCATTGTGATTCCGTTCATCATTCG
>Ga0302177_10001415_pt1 | contig 17321 bp, 14 predicted proteins | sample I_Palsa_E1_2_FD_198780 | JGI IMG/M metagenome (GOLD analysis project Ga0302177, IMG submission 198780) | Peat permafrost microbial communities from Stordalen Mire near Abisko, Sweden - I_Palsa_E1_2 | ecosystem: Environmental > Terrestrial > Soil > Palsa > Peat permafrost | place: Sweden... | reverse complement strand
GAAATGAGCGCCGCGCGGCGAACAGGTTCATTTTGCTCGTGTATTCAAGCCCGGCGATGGCCGGCGACTGGGACGCCCCACGCCTTGGCACTGACCGGTAACCGATATCTTCGAGAAGCCTGGAAAGCTCGGTGGGTCTTGCGAACCGGCGGAAGTCATGGATTGACTTGTACAGGCCAGACACAAACAACGGGCCGATGGTGACGAATGCCAGCCAGGTGTACAGATTCCGGTCCGGAGCCACATAAAACACCCGCCCGCCGGGTTTGAGCGCACGATGGACATTCGACAAGACCGCGCGGTGCTCCCCACAATGGTCGAGTATTCCGTGCATGTAGACGACGTCGAACTGATCGCTGGGCATAACATCGCGATCGCGGATGTCCCCGACATGGAATTGAACGCTCGCGGTGTCGGCGAAGGACCTCCGCGCTGCCCGGATGGCTTTGTAGTCGACGTCGAAACCATCGATTTCCCAATCCCGCAGCTCGGGGTGCAGTTTGAGCAAACCACGGATCGCGTTACCGCTGCCGCAGCCGGCCACCGCGATGCGCAGAGGTTCGGTTCCCGCTGACTGGGGTAAGTAGTCACGCAGGAATCGCCAAGCGGCGTAGTCGATTTTGCTGACGAGTTGTTCGGTGAACCGCCAGTGCCCGCTGGCCTGGGCTTGGGCGAAGTAGCGCACACCGCGTTCAATTGTGCCGTTGTGGACGCTCACCAGGAGCTTGTCCAACCAGGAGTAGCGGTAATCCGGCTCGCCGCTGGCCTGGTTGCGCCGCTCGCGGTCGAGGAAGTCGAAGTATGCCCGCTCTTCGACGTCTATCGGCGCGGTCCACGAGTGCGCCCGACCTAAGACGCGCTCATGGATCCATGAGTCGAGGACCCGGCTGTACACGTCAGTCTCGAACAGCATGAGCTGATGGCCGCCGCCGGGCATCACAAACAGGTCTTTGGGTCCGCCGATGCGCTCGTAGCAGGCCCGGACATGGTCGGGGTCGACGATCTCGTCGTTCTCGCCACAGGCAATCAGGACGGGCGTGGTATTCGCCGCGGCGGGCTGACCCGGCTTGTAGTTGAAGACGGAGTGGTAACTCTTGAAGCCGTAGGACCAAACGTTGAGCGAGTCGGCTAGCTTCTCCGGCAACAGATCTGGATCATCCTGATATGCGGCTCGGAAGTCGATCACCCGGCGTAGCGGCACCCGAACCCGGTCGCCAAAACCTCGGGCCAGACGATGCATCATCGGTGAACGCATCAATTGAATCGCGCGGTTCATCGGCAGCTCGTCGTTCAGCAGGATATTCATGCACACGGCCCCGGCCACCCGCGGGCAACGAGCGAGCGCGTGGAACGCAATTTCGCCACCCTGGCTGGCCCCATGGAGCACTACCGGAAGGCCAGTGCGTTCGGCCGCGTGGTCGCACACAGCTCGAACGTCCTCGAGGAAGTCTTCGAAGGTGAAAACGCCTCGGGGGCCAGGGGTGCGCCCGTGGCCGGTCAAGTCGAAGGCCCAAACCGTCGCCGGATAGTGTCGCCGGAATTGCTCGGCGAAATCGTGGTAGGCCGCGCTGTAGCCCGCGGTGCCGTGCACCAAGACCAGCGTGTACTGGGCGTTCGGATGCTCGTAACGTTTCAGGAAGAGGGGCTTGCCTTTACTGCCGGTAACGCACCCGTCGATTGGGGACTCAAACGCGCTTTCCGGCTCGAATGTCGTCATGGCGCAGAAGGCTCCGTCCCTTGGGCGATGAGATGGTTGATCAACAGTTGAGCGTGGGTGTCGAACTCGGCCCGGAATACGGTTTCGACGTCGGCGAAGGGGCGGCGCATCGCCATCCCGAGGAGGAATGTCTCGATGAGCCCGACGGATAAGTCGGTCTCTGCTCCGGGTGCCAGATCGTCGACGAAGCGCGCGACATTCCGCCGTTGGGTTTGCTGGTGGTCCAAATAGGCTTGTTTGAGGCCCTCGTTGTGGTTTGCCGCCGCGGCGAATTCCACGGTGAAGGTCGCGGCGAGCAAATTATTGACGAAGAGCACATACAGCAGTTCTTTTGCGCCATCCAGTCGTTCAGCGACAGACCCTTGCTGCGGTAACTGGTCGAATGCCGTCGAGAAGATGCCGGCGGCCATCTCGCCAATCGCCGACTGCAGCAGCCGTTCTTTGGTGTCGAAGTGGTGGTGAATCAGGGGTTGCGAGACACCGGCGCGCGCCGCGATCCGCTTCATCGAGGATTTCTCATAGCCAAATTCGCAGAAGCACTCAAAGGCCGCCGCGAGGATGCGCATTCGGGCATTCGTCGCAGCGGGCGGACTCGGCTCGGGCGTGTCGACGGAGTCTCCGTTGTCGGTTGTGAGTGGTCCGGGCTACAGTAGCTGACTGATCGATCAGTTAGCACCCATATGGCGACAACTCAGAGCTAGCGTTGCCAGTTGACGCACTCGTCCCCGGAGGGGAGGGCCGAGCGCCTCGGCGTCGGAGTAAGGGAGGTCAATCAACGTTGTGGCGCGAGGTAGACGGGTCACACTCACTTTCGACAACGGACCGACACCCGGCGTGACCGACCAGGTTCTCGACATACTCGCGGAAAGGTCACTCCGGGCGATCTTTTTCGCCGTCGCCAACCGCGTAGATCGAGACGCGGCTGCGCGTGCTCTGCTCGAACGAATGGTTCGGGATTGTCACCGGGTGGGGAATCACTCGCTGACTCACGGTCGGCCCCTCGGCGAGCTGCGCGAGCAGCAAACTGTCTCCGAAATCGCCACGGCGCACGACATTTTGCGGGAGTTTTGCGGCGAAAGCTTCCTCTTTCGCCCTTGGGGCACAGAGGGGCAGCTCGACCGGAGGTGCCTTAACCGGACTGCTGTCGATTATCTAGTCAGCGGCGAACATACCTGCGTGTTGTGGAACAGCGTGCCGCGCGATTGGGCGGATCCAGTCGGATGGGTCGATCGCGCGCTATCCGACGTCCGGGCCCGAGAACACACCGTGGTGGTAATCCACGACCTGCCATCCGGGGCTATGGACGAACTACCACGCTTTCTCGACGAACTGGACCGCGAAGGTGTCGCAGTCACCGGCGAGTTGCCTGACGATTGCGTACCGATCATAGGTGGCCGCATCGTCAGTCCTGTCGACCACCTGATGCCGCTTTGACTGCCGATTAGCGTTAGCGTGCCTTCCAGACCGGCTGACGCTTTTCGGCGAACGCCAGCGGGCCTTCCTTGGCATCCTCGGTTCTGAGCAACGTGCCGAACTCGCGTACGGTGCGCGCCCAGGCGGGCTCCTCGTCCGGGATGACGCCGTCGTCGGCGCCACAGGCGATGCGCTTGCTGGCCTGCACCGACAGCGGCGCGTTGACGGTGATCCGCTTGGCCAGCGCCAGTGCGGCTTCCAAGACGGTGCCGTCCGGGACAACCTCGTTGATCAGCCCCCAGTTCGCGGCCTCGGCGGCGCTGATCGGCTCACCGGTGAGCAGCATCTGCATTCCCACCTTCCGGGGCAGCTGCTGTGCGATCCGGAACACGCCACCAGCGCCGGCGAGCAGGCCCACCTTGACCTCCGGCAGACCGAACTGCGCGCGTTCCTCGGCCACCACCAGGTCGCTGGCCAGGGCCAGCTCGGTGCCACCACCCAGCGCCGTGCCGTTGACCGCGGCGATCGTCGGCTTGTCGACGAAGTGGTGGACGTAACCGCCGAAGCCCCACTCACCGTGGTCGGGGTGATACAGATTCTCGCGGCGCGAAATCGCCTTGAGATCCGCTCCGGCGCAGAAGGATTTGTCGCCGGCACCGGTGATCACCACCGCCCGCACGTCGGCGTCGTGCTGCGCCTCCTCGAGCGCGTCACCGACGCCGATGCTGACCGCACCGTTGACGCAGTTGCGCGCCTCGGGCCGGTTGATCGTGATGACGAGGACATCACCCCGGCGCTCGGTGAGCACCGCGGCGTCGGTCACAGCAGTTCCACGATGGTGGCGTTGGCCTGGCCGCCGCCCTCACACATCGTCTGCAAACCGTAACGAATTCCCTTGTCCCGCATGTGATACAGCATCGTGGTCATGATCCGGGCACCGGATCCGCCGAGCGGGTGGCCGAGCGCGATCGCGCCGCCGTTGGGGTTGAGCTTCTTCTCGTCGGCGCCGATGTCTTTCAGCCAGGCCAGCGGCACCGGCGCGAACGCCTCGTTGACTTCGAAGACCCCGATGTCTTCCAGCTTCAGGCCGGAGCGCTTCAGCACCTTCTGGGTGGCCGGGATCGGCGCGGTCAGCATGATCAACGGGTCAGCGCCGGCGAGGGTGGCGGTGTGCACCTTGGCAATCGGGTTGAGCTTCAACTCCCTTGCCTTCTCCGCCGACATGAACAGCAGCGCGGCCGACCCGTCGGAGATCTGGCTGGAGTTGCCGGCGTGGATCACGCCGTCTTCTTTGAAGGCGGGCTTGAGCTGAGCCATCTTCTCGATCGGCGTGCCGCGTCGGATGCCCTCATCCTTGAGCAGAGCGTTACCGTCCTGGTCTTTGATCGGCGCGATCTGGTCGTCGAAGGCACCGGAATCCTGTGCCGCCGCAGCCTTTTCGTGCGAGGCGAGGGAGTATTCGTCAACCGCGGTCCGGTCGAAGCCCCACTGCTCGGCGATCATCTCTGCGCCGATGCCCTGGTTGGGGATCTGGCCGTGGTAGCGGTCCAGGAAGGTCTGCGGGAACGGCCGGCCGCCGTTGGCGAGGGTGGATCCCATCGGTGTGCGAGACATCGACTCCACGCCACCGGCGACGACGACGTCGTAGTGGCCGGCAACCACGCCGGCGGCGGCGAAGTGAATCGACTGCTGGCTGGACCCGCACTGACGGTCGACGGTGACACCGGGCACGGTCTCAGGCCAGCCGGCCGTCAGCACCGCGGTGCGCGCGATGTCGAGGGCCTGCTCGCCGGCCTGCGAGACACATCCCCAGATCACGTCGTCGACGATCCCGGGGTCGATGCCGGCCCTCTGCACGAGCGCGTTGAGTACCTGCGCGGACAGGTCGGCGGCATGTACGCCGGACAGGCCGCCGTTGCGCTTACCGACCGGTGAACGAACTGCCTCGACGATGACGGCTTCAGCCATGGCATATCTCCTTTGACATGAGGTTCTGCATCGATTGTTGACCAACCCGTTAGTTGGGTCGCCGCCGGGGTGCTCAGCTGGCCGGTAGCGTCGGTAGACATGTCGCGCATTCTCATCGTCGGCGGCCACGGGAAGGTCGCTCTGCACCTGGCCCGCACTCTGACCGACCGTGGCGATCAGGTGACCTCGGTGTTCCGCAACCCCGATCACGCCGACGATGTCAGCGCGACGGGTGCGCGTCCCGTCGTCGCCGACATCGAGAACCTGGGCACCGACGCGCTGGCCGATTTGCTCGCCGGCCACGACGCGGTGGTGTTCTCCGCCGGCGCGGGCGGCGGCGATCCGGCTCGCACCTACGCCGTCGATCGCGACGCCGCGAACCGGGTGATCGACGCCGCCGGCCACGCTGGCGTGCGACGGTTCGTGATGGTGTCGTACTTTGGCGCCGGTCCGGACCACGGTGTATCGCAGGACAATTCGTTTTTCGCGTACGCCGACGCCAAAGCGGCCGCGGATGCTCACCTGCGCGCCAGCGACCTGGACTGGACCGTGCTCGGGCCCGGACGTCTCACGCTGGCACCGGCGACCGGCAGGATCGCCGTCGGCGCTGGCGCCGCCGAGAAAGCGGAGGTCTCCCGCGAAGACGTCGCACTCGTGGCCGCAGCCGCGCTGAATGACAATTCGACGATCCGACGAACCATCGACTTCAACAACGGTGACCTGCCCATACTTGAAGCGTTGGCCACCGAGTAATCTGCAATACGCAGTTGGTCTGCCGACTACGTCAAAGGTGATGCGGTCGGCATCGACCGAAGCATGTTAGAAGTGCTTCGTAAGAGGGAACCCGGTGAGAGTCCGGGACTGTCCCGCAGCGGTATGCAGGAACGACCGCCGTCTAGAAGCACTGATCGCAAGATCGGGAAGCGACGGCCATTAGGAGCACCACCCTGGTGCGTGCCTGCGAGTCCGAAGACCTGCCGGCTGTGTCGGGCGCGCCGCGCCTGGCGGCTCACCGCCTCGTGGAATGGGCGTCTGGCCGTGGACGGTTGTAGTGGCTGTATGCGCGCTGCACCGGACCGGTTTTGCGTCCGTTGGCGGTGACCAACCCGTCGATTGAAGGACCAAGAACCATCGTGACCCCTAAACCCTTTACCGCCACCGTCACCGGCTCTCCACGTATCGGCCCGAAGCGCGAACTCAAGCGCGCCACCGAGGGCTACTGGGCAGGCCGCACCAGCCGCTCCGACCTGGAGAAAGTCGCCGCAACTCTGCGCCACGACACCTGGTCTCAGCTGGCCGCCGCCGGCCTGGACTCGGTTCCGGTGAACACCTTCTCCTACTACGACCAAATGCTCGACACCGCCGTCCTGCTCGGTGCGCTGCCGGAGCGCGTGCAGGCCGTCTCCGACAACCTCGACCGCTACTTCGCCGCCGCCCGCGGCACCGGTGACATCGCACCGCTGGAAATGACCAAGTGGTTCGACACCAACTACCACTACATCGTCCCGGAGATCGGGCCGAAGACGAAGTTCGCACTCAACCCCGAAAAGGTGCTGTCGGAGCTCAAAGAGGCTCAGGATCAAGGCATTACGGCCCGCCCGGTGATCATCGGACCGGTCACCTTCCTGCTGCTGAGCAAGGCAGTCGACGGTGCGGGCGCACCGATCGAGCGCCTCGACGAACTGGTTCCGCTCTACACCGACCTGCTGGGCCAGCTCGCCGACAAGGGCGTGGCCTGGGTGCAGATTGACGAACCGGTGCTGGTGACCGACATCTCCGCGGACGCGCCCGCCCTCGCCGAGCGGGTTTACAACACCCTGGGAGCGCTGGACAAGCGGCCCGCGATCCACGTCGCCACCTACTTCGGCGATCCCGGCAAGGGCCTGGCCGCGCTGGCCCGCACCCCCATCGAGGCGATCGGCGTCGACTTCGTCTGCGGCCCCGACACCGCGGTGGCATCAGTCTCCGGGCTGGCCAACAAGACGCTGGTGGCCGGAGTCGTTGACGGACGCAACATCTGGCGCACTGATCTGGAATCGGCGCTGAGCAAGCTGGCCAGCCTGCTCGGTTCGGTCGGCTCGCTGGCAGTCTCAACGTCGTGCTCGACGCTGCACGTGCCGTACTCGCTGGAGCCCGAGACCGACCTGGACGACGCACTGCGCAGCTGGCTGGCATTCGGCGCCGAGAAGGTGCACGAGGTCGCCACATTGGCGAAGGCGCTGAAGGACGGCCGCGACGCGGTGGCCGACGAGATCGCGCAATCCAACGCGGCCGTCGCCTCCCGCAAGAAGGACCCGCGGCTGAACAACAGCCAGGTGCGTGCCCGCCTCGAATCGATCGCCAAGTCCGGCGGCAGCGAGCGTGGCCCGGCCGCCAAGCGCCGGGAAGCGCAGAACGACCGCCTGCACCTGCCGCCACTGCCGACGACCACCATCGGGTCGTTCCCGCAGACCGTCGAGATCCGCAAGGCCCGCGCCGCGCTGGTCGCCGGTGAGATCGACGAGGCGGAGTACACCCGCCGGATGCAGGGCGAGGTCGCCGACGTGATCAAGCTCCAGGAGGAGCTGGGCCTCGACGTGCTGGTGCACGGCGAGCCGGAGCGCAACGACATGGTGCAGTACTTCGCCGAGCAGCTGGACGGCTTCTTCGCCACCAAGAACGGCTGGGTGCAGTCCTACGGCAGCCGTTGTGTGCGCCCGCCGGTTCTCTACGGTGACGTGACGCGCCAGCACCCGATGACGATCGAGTGGGCCAAATACGCGCAGTCGCTGACCGACAAGCCGGTCAAGGGCATGCTCACCGGTCCGGTGACGATCCTGGCGTGGTCGTTCGTCCGCGACGACCAGCCGCTGGCCGACACCGCCAACCAGGTGGCGCTGGCCATCCGCGACGAAACCGTGGACCTGCAGTCGGCCGGTATCGCCGTGATCCAGGTCGACGAGCCCGCACTGCGAGAGCTGTTGCCGCTGCGGGACTCTGACAAGCCGGCTTACCTGGACTGGGCGGTCGGTTCGTTCCGGCTGTCGACATCGGGTGTGGCGGACTCGACGCAGATCCACACGCACCTGTGCTACTCGGAGTTCGGTGAGGTCATCGGTGCGATCGCCGACCTGGACGCCGACGTTACCTCGATCGAGGCGGCCCGCTCGCACATGGAGGTGCTCGACGACCTGAACTCGATCGGCTTCTCCAACAGCGTCGGGCCGGGTGTCTACGACATCCACTCGCCGCGGGTGCCCAGCACCGACGAGATCGCCACGTCGCTGCGTGCCGCGCTGAAAGCCGTTCCGGCTGAGCGGCTTTGGGTCAACCCGGACTGCGGTCTGAAGACCCGCAACTCCGACGAGGTCAACGCGTCGTTGGCCAACCTGGTCGCTGCGACCAAGGAAGTCCGCGCCAACGCCTAACGGCAAGTAACGAAGGCCGGGTCTGGGGGCACCTCCCGTAGCGGGGTCACGTTCGCGTGACCCCGCTCGCGGGGGACACGCGTGCGTGGCGCCCGGCCTTCGTCGTTGTGTCGCTGCGGCTTTCGGACTCAGAGACCCGACAGCGCATCTGTCACCAGATTAGGCGCCAGATCACCCAGCAGCGCGGTCAGATCGCCGGCCAGCGTTTCTGCGATCTCCTGCGGAAGCCGCACCAGGAATTCGTCGAGAAGTCCACTGCCCATGCTCGGGCTCATACGTCGCTGGTCGCGGACTCGACGTGTACCGGCACGTCGTCGGCCCAGGGTTGCCGCGTCACCATGTCGGCCACTCGGACGTAGCCGCGTTCGAATTCGCCGGTGGCGGCGTCGACAAGCCGGTACTTCTGGGTCTGTCGATGAATGGGCTGGGCATCGAGCATCACGACACGCACCTCGCCCGGTTCGAAGTGGCAGCGCTTGTGCAGAGCCGCGACCAGTTGCTCGTTGCTGAAATGCCCGTCGCCGAAATTCCAACCGATGGCGGTGCTGGTGACGCGTTCACCGTCGGTCAGGACGTAGTCGTCCTCGTTATGACCGGCCATCACGCGGTGCGCCAAAGTGAACAGCGCCCGACCGTGAGTATTGAAGGCGCGGAAAGCATATCCCATGTACATCGGAATCTGTGCGGCTTCCTTGCTGCCGTAGAACTTCTCCAACTGGGCGGCGGGCATGCTCGAGATAGCGACGACGCCGTTGGCGATTTTCGCCTCCGCCGACGGCTTGATGCACCATAGCGTGGTGTCCCAGTTGCCCGCGTAGTAACGCATGCCGGGCAGGAAGGAAACCTTGCGCGGGAACAGGTTTCCGGTCACGACGGTGCCCGCCACGACGGCAAACAGCAGTATCGGCAGCGGTGTGGTCAGGTCACGTAGTCCGATCGAAGCGTGCCCGACGAACAGCGCGAGCACGCTGAACATCATGAAGACGTTCCACTCCAGCGGCACGCCCATCGGGATCGACGACAAAATGCCGAAGTGGAAGCACAGCATGACGAACGCGGCGATCGCGGTAGGCCAGCCGCCATGGCTGAAGAACAGCACCAGCGGCACCAATCCCTCGATGGCCGTGCTGAAATGCGCGAGCCAGCGCGAGCGCCAGCCCGGACGAAGGTCGTCCGGGAAGTGTTCGAAGAACTGGCGTTTGATGAACCGCGGCCGGAACAACGGGTTGTTACTCATCATCGTCGAGATGACGAACGGGAAGTGCTTGTTGAGTTTGGATGTCGCCGCACCCAGCCAGATGACCAGGCACACCAGCTTCGCGCCCAGGATCAGGTCGACGCCGTAACCCGCGAACAGGAACGCGACGGTGAACGAGGCATACACCTCGCCGCGGGCGGCCAAGAAGATGACCTTGTCGCGCAGGCCCAGCACGGCCAGCACACCGAGCACTGCCCAGATCTGCCACGCCGGCAGCACCCCGACCGTCGTGCCCAGCGCGGGCATCGGGCCGGTGCCATCGGAGAAGATCGCGATGACCAGCAGCACCAGCAATGCGCCGTAGAGCACCGCGTCGAACGGTGTGCGGTTATCCCCCTTCGTGAACGGAATCCAGCCCGGCCACGGTGGCAACCGAATGGTGCCGGGTCGCAGCCAGTACAGGATCGAGCCCATCGGCGGGAAGAACCGGTTGTTCAGTGGCCCGAAGCCGCAACCGAGACCGACTACTTCGAACAGCATCGTGTAGAGCACGACCTTCTCGAACACGATCGGCTCGGCGTACCAGTGCGCGACATTGGTGAAACCGTCGATGCCGGTCGTACTCAGCGCCAACAGCCAGGCCGCCAAGATGTACAGCACGATCTTGACGACGTAGAACAGGTGCAGCAGCACCGGGGTACCGAAGCCGACCTCGGCCCAGTGCCGGGCCATCGGGATGATCTTCTCGGCGCGGGTGCCCTTGCTCCACTCCTCGAAGTCGATCTGCGGAGTTTCCTGTTTGAGAAATCCCATGGCGGCAAGATTAGAACGTGTTCTAGCCCAATGGTCCCGGTTCGCCGGAACGCTTGACTACTACTTTGCGTAGTAGTAGAACGGTTGTCAGGCACTTAGGACGGTGATCCGCGATGACAAGTCAGCTTTCGCAGCCGCCTGCCCCCTCCGATCGATATCTCCGTTGGGCGGCAATAGCTTTCGCTAGCGGCTGGGGCGTTCATGTGCTCGATCATCTGCGACGCGGCATGTCGGCGTCGCCGCATGCCATCATGATCGGCGGCATGATTCAGGGGGTGTTCGTCGTGGTCTCGATCGCGATGGCAATCACCGGACGCCGTCGGGCACCGGAAGCGGCGATCGCGGTCGGCTTCGGCAGTGCCGTCCTGTTCAGCTACGCGCATCTGTTGCCGAGCTTCCTTCCGGCCTACCAGGACAGCTTCGTCTCCGGACCATGCATCAACGTGACATGGTTCTCCTGGATCAGCGCCGTCGCAGAGATCGGCACCGGCATCGTGTTCGCGATCGCCGGCTTGCAGGCTCGCCGCCCGCCCGGCGTAGGCTCGGTGGTGCAACTACGCCCACGGCAGGGGGTATCCCGATGAACGCCACAGCGGGCACGCTGTTCTTCGACGGAGCGTGTGGAATGTGCACGCGCTCCAAGGATTTACTGCTGAAGTTCGACCGAACCGGAAATATTCGGACCGAGCCACTGCAAAGCCCCGGAGTAGCGGAACGGCTCGGCGTCGCACCGACGAGCTTGCTCGATGCGGTGCGATGGCTGGATTCTTCGGGCACGGTCTACTCCGGCGCGGAGGCCGCCAACGCGGCGCTCTCAACGGCGATCGGCAGCCGAATCCCGTTGGCGGTCTATCGGATTCCCGGCATCCGCCTCATCGAGGACGTCGTCTACCGGTGGGTGGTTGCGCACCGGTATCGATTCCCCGGGACCACGCCGTACTGCGAATCGCACCCAACCGCCTGCTAGGCCCGTCGCGGCGGGCGGGGCACAAACCGGGAAACCCGGTCGACCACATCCTGATAGTCGGGCCGCCGCTGCAAGCTGCGCGTCTCCATCATCGGGATGCTGCCGCCGAGGAACATGCCGAGCATCCCGAGGGCGCCCAGGCACACCCACCAAGCGTCCGACGGCGCGACGGCCACACCGAACAACGCCAGCGAAACCCAGAAACTGAACTCCCCGAAGTAATTCGGATGCCGTGACCACGACCACAATCCGCGGTCCATCGCCTCACCGTCTCGCCGGTCCCGGACGAACCGGTGCATTTGCACGTCGGCGACCAACTCAAGGATCACGGCCGCCAGCCCGACGACGAAAGCGATATCGGTCAGCCAACCGATGTCGCCGCCGGGTCGGGTCACCGCGACGTATACCGGCAGCATGCCGGCGAACACCAGAAGCGTGGGGATGAGATGGATCGTCACCAGATCGACCACGAATTCCCATCGCCCGGCCCGCTCGCGGAACATCGGGTAGCGCCAATCCTCATGGTGCAGACCGGGAAACGCGTACAACCAGTTGGCGGTCAGACGTATCGCCCACAACACCACCACCACCGCGATCAGCCAGCAACGCAATTGCTGTACCCCGGATTGACTCCACCAATAGAACAGCAGCACCGGGGGAATCACGCTCCAGAACGCGTCGTAGAAACTGGAGTTGCCGTACACCCGGCTGTACGCGAAAATCACCAACGTCGCCAGTACGTCGGCGACCAACGTATCCAGCCACAGCCGGCCGGTGTGCGTACCCCACACCAGCCAGGCCGCGCCCACCGCGATGGCAACGACGTACGCGATACCGACCAGCGTCAGCGACTTTGCCTTGCTCATCGTCTCTGTCGTCACGTGCGCCTCCATTCTTTTTGACGGCGCCGCCAGTGCGGGCTCTTGACCGCCTCGAGTGCTTCGGTGACATAGCGGTCAAGCGCCCTCGGCTTTTTCGTCGACTGGCTGACCCACCGCTGAAACGCGAAATCGGCTGCCGCAAAGGCAAGTTGAACCAGCAGTCCGGGCCGGATGTCGGTGTCGGGGTTGGCGCCCATGCGTGCGGCGACCAGCTTGGTCGCCCGCTCCTTGTCGGCGGGCCGGTGCACGGTCAGCTTGCCGAGCAGGTCGGGCGCGACCAGCAGGGCTTCCCGCCACTCTTCGGTGTCGGCCACCCCGAACGAACGGGTCCGGGTGATGATGGCGTTGATCAGCGCCAGGTCGGGCGACTCCGCAGCGGGCCGCTCTTCGAGCAGGCTGACGATGGCGGTGCCGCCATACCGAACCGGCGCCAGCAGTAACTCCTCCTTGGTCGGGACATGCCGAAAGAAGGTGCGCGGCGAAACGCCTGCGGCCGCGGCGATTTCCTCGGTCGTCACCGCGTCGTAGCCGCGTTCGATGAACAGCCGGAATGCCGCTCGACGAATGTCGGCCCGGATCTGCGCCCGCTGCCGATCGCGCAGCGACTCGGTCATCGGAAGCAGCCGATCCCACCGTCGACGTGGATGGTCTGCCCGGTGACGAAAGTCGCGTCGCTGCTCAGCAGGAACGCTACCAGCGCCCCCACGTCGTCGCGAACATCGCCGATGCGCTTCATCGGAACTCGTCGCACTGCCTTGGTGTAGTCGTCCGGCGCGAACTGCTTCCACAGTTTGACGCCGTCGGATTCGGCGAACGGGCAGACGACGTTGACGCGAATGTTGTCCCGGCCCCATTCCAGCGCGGCGACTTTCGACAGCCCACGGATGGCTTCCTTGGCGGCGGCGTATCCGCCCCACTTCGGCTCGCCGCCGGTGCCCGTGCCCGAGCCAAGGTTGACGATCGAACCGCCGCCGGCCTGAACCATCAAGGGATGCACGGCCTGCATGAGCAAGAAGCTCGCTCGCGGCCCGACGTCGTGGCCGAGGGCGAAGTCTTCAGTCGTGATGTCGACGAAAGCTTTCGGCTCGTTGGTGGCGATGGCGTTGTTGACCAACCCGTGCACCGCACCGAAGGCGTCGACCGCGGCCGCGACGATCCGCTGAGCTGATTCAGGATCGCGCAGATTGGCGACCAATTGTTCGACGCGGCCGGCCGCTCGGAGTTCATCGGTGGTCGCGGCCAGCTTCTCCTCGAGAATGTCAACCAGCAGCACCGCTGCCCCACGTTCGAGCAACGCGCCGGCGATGCCTTTACCGACGCCCTGGGCGCCACCGGTGATGATCGCGACGTGGCCGCGCATCGAGTCGGGGTGGGTGTAACTCATTCGACCGGTCCCATCCGCAGCGGCACACCACGGTGCATCTCGTAGATGCTGCGCACGCCACCGGGCAACTCGATGAATTCGACCGGGGTTCCGTCCGGGTCCTTGACGAAAAACATTCGCACTCCCCCGATCTCGAACGGATCCTGTTCCGGCGGATAGCCGGCCTCGCGGATGCGGCGGTGAGTGTCGTCGAGATCGACAACCGACAGCGACACGTTCTGGATGCCGGTGACGCCTCGGCGGACCGGCTTGTCCGTGGCGGGTTCAGCGCCCAGCGACAGCAGCTCGACCATCAGCCCGCCCAGCAGTCCGCCGACCACGCGGCCCTCCTGTTTGTGCTTCGCGTGCAGCACAGCGTCGAAAGGCTCGCCGGAGATCAGGGTTTCGAAGACGACGTCCATGCCCAGCGCATCGCGATAGAACGCCAGCGCGCGGTCCATGTCGGTCACCCCGACGACGAGATGACAGAACGAGATGTCGGTCGCAACGGCCATCACGTGCTCGATGCGAGATGGGCAGCTGGGCGCCCCGCGAACATCGGCAGGTCCAGATAGGTCTTGATGCCGGGTTCGGCGGCGCAGACATCGGGGATGGCATTGACGCAATGGTTGGCGGTGACTACGACGCCCGGATTCTTCACCAGCCCTTCGGCGATCGTCTCCGGCTGCAGACCCTTGAAGGTGAGACTCACGGTGGGGTCGCCGGTGATCTCGACCTCGAAGCGTTCGCCGCGGTCACCGAAATTCCAGGCGGGCTCGAGATTTTCCTCGCCCATCAGCCAGTTGACCGCCGCGGTGATCACCGGCTCGCCGTCGACCAACGCCTGCCAGCGGAACCGGCGCGCGGCCACGGTGCCCGCGCGGATCGGGAACGGGTCGTAGTCGATGTCGGCGGTCGCGACCGCGATGTCCTGGATCGTCCTGATCTTCGGCTCGATACGAAAACCCATGTGGTCGGCGATCATTCGCACCGACATCTTGAACCCGTTTTCCAGCAGGCTGGCCATCGGCCCCTGGATCGCCTCCTCGGGGGTGCCACCGAAACCCATGATGTGGCGTACCACGTCCGGGGCGTTGTAGGTACGGATGTCGGAGAACTCCTCGGCACGCACGTGGGTGACCGCCGAGGACAGCGACGAGATCATCAGCGGGAACCGCTCGGTGATGCCGCCGGGATGGATACCCGACCCGTGCAGCGTCACCCCGCCGGCGACGGCGGCGTCGGCGATCGCCGTGACCGCGGGGCTGCTCAGGTCGGGGTACACCCAGCCGACCGGGGTTACCACGTTCTTGCCGGACCGCAGGATGGCCACGACCTCGTCGTCGTTGGGAATCAGCGGGCTGTACACCACGCAGTCGGCGTCGAGGGCGAGCACGTCGTCGATGCTGGATGTCGCGGCAACGCCAATCTTTCCAGTGATGCCCAGGATCTCCCCGACGTCGCGCCCGTTCTTGTCCGCGCTGTGCACCCAGCAGCCGGCCAGCTCGAGCTGCGGATGATTCAGCACGCATTCGATGGCGGCCTTACCGACACCTCCGGTCGCCCACTGAACGACACGCAACTTGGCGGGGTTACTCATGCGTGGCACAGTATGACTGGCTGGCAGTCACTGTCAACGACGACGAAGGGTCGGCGAATGGGTGTCCTCGACGGCAAGATCGCGATCGTCACCGGAACCAGTCGTGGCGTGGGAGTCGGCATCGCCCACGAGCTACTGCGGGCCGGGGCCACGGTCATCGGCTGCTCGCGTTCGCCGCTGGACACCATCCCCGGCATCGACACCGAATGGGCGTCCCGCGCGTCTCAGCAGGTTTGCGACCAGGGCGACTATCGCTCGATCGACTCATTCGTCGCCGGCGTCGTGGCCACCCATGGCCGCGTCGACATCCTGGTGAACAACGCCGGCGGGACGGTTCCGGCGCCGCACGCGGAGAGCATTCCCGAACTGGTGCAACATATTCAGGGCGCACCGCGCAGTGACGACGACTTCGAACGCACCGCGCTGTTTCACGCCTTTGCGGTACAGATGAATCTGATCAGCCCGCTGTGGTTCGCCATCCGGGTATACCGGCAGATGGCCACCCAGGACGGCGTCGGCTGCATCATCAACATCTCCAGCGGCGCCGGGCATCCGGCGGGCTCACCGACCCTGGTGTCCTACGGAGCGGCCAAGAGCGGGCTGAACCAGTTGACCCGGTCGCTCGCCCAGGAGTGGGGACCGAAGGTCCGGGTCAACTGCGTCGCGCTGGGCCCGACGATGACCGAGAACTTCCGGTCGTTTGTGCTGCCGAAGGACGACCCGACCGGTGAAAAGTACTTCGCCGCGGTCCCATTGCAGCGTGCGGGCGAGCCCGACGAAGTTGGCCGGGTATGTGTCTTTCTGGCCGGGGGCACCGCGGACTTCGTCAACGGCACGACGATCGAGTGCGACGGCGGCATGTTGCCCGGCGTGCTCTACGACGCCGGCCTGAAGACCATTACCGACCTGCTGTAGCCGCGGTGAAGCTGCGTTGGGGCTGACCGGAGTAATCCGACAGCGGCCGGATCAGCGCATTGGACGCAGCCTGCTCGATGATGTGGGCGGTCCAGCCGGTAATCCGGCTCATCACGAAAAGCGGTGTGAAGCTGGGGATGTCGAATCCCATCAGGTGGTAGGCCGGCCCGGTCGGAAAGTCCAGGTTGGGCTTGATGCCCGTGGCGGCGAACATCTCCTTTTCCAGGATGTTGTAGATGTCCAGCCAGCGCTGGCCGTTGCGGGCCTTCGCGACGCGGATCAGCGCCTCTTTCATGGTCGGCACCCGAGAGTCACCGTTCTTGTAGACGCGGTGCCCGAAACCCATCACCTTGTCTCTGCGAGAAAGCTTGCCGTGCAGCCAATCCGCTGCCTTCGATGGCTCGCCGATCTCGATCATGTCGTGCATGACGGCCTCGTTGGCCCCGCCGTGCAGCGGGCCCTTCAACGCGCCGATTGCAGCCGTCACCGCACTATAGATATCGGACTGCGTCGAGGTCACCACCCGCGCAGCGAAGGTGGAGGCGTTGAAGCTGTGCTCGGCATACAGAATCATCGACTGCTCAAACGCGGTGACGATCACCGGGTCCGGGACCTCGCCGAAGCACATGTTCAGGAAGTTCTCCGCGTAGCTGAGATGACTGTGCGGTGCGATGGGCGCCAAGCCCCGACGGCGACGCATGTCGATCGCCACGATGGTGGGCAGAACCGCGAACATGCGAAGAGACTTGGCGTAATTGGCGGACTCGGCGCTGTCGTCCTCTTCCGGGTCTTCGGCACCCAGGTAGCTGATCGCGGTGCGCACCACATCCATCGGGTGGCAGGTGTCGGGCAGCTTGGCCAGCAGTGACTGCAACGACCGGTCGATGCGACGGCTGGCCCGCTCACGTTGGTTGAACAACGCCAACTCACCGTCGCTCGGCAGCTCGCCATGCCACAGCAGGTAGGCGACCTGCTCAAAACTGCAGTGGGCGGCCAGATCCTGTACCGGGTAACCGCGATAGGTCAGCGAGTTGGTCTCAGGCACCACCTTGGAGATCGCAGTGGTGTCGACGACCACA
>Ga0302177_10001406_pt1 | contig 17385 bp, 10 predicted proteins | sample I_Palsa_E1_2_FD_198780 | JGI IMG/M metagenome (GOLD analysis project Ga0302177, IMG submission 198780) | Peat permafrost microbial communities from Stordalen Mire near Abisko, Sweden - I_Palsa_E1_2 | ecosystem: Environmental > Terrestrial > Soil > Palsa > Peat permafrost | place: Sweden... | reverse complement strand
CGCGCGATGGTCGCGGTAGCATCAAGATCGATGTTAGCCGCCGCTCGCAAGCATGTTACAGACCACGTCACTCGTGCCGCGAACGATGACTTCATCAACGGCGGGTCCTGCACTCGAACTAAATATACTTACGACTTAAACGGCAACCAAGCGACGCGCGATGGCCTAGGCCTCACCTGGGCGTCGTTCAACCTACCCACGGTTATCAATGCATCCGGCGGCGTCTCGTCGAATTTTACGTACGGGCCCGATCATCAGAGAAAGCAGCAAGTAGCGACGTACGTATCTGAGGGCGATAGCGGCACGGAAACCACAACATACGTCATGGGGCTCTATGAGCTCGAACAAACTCCCGCGCAGACGCATAACAAGTACTTTGTACAAGTACCTGGCAGCACGCAGATCATCTATGACATTCAATCGGTCAGCGGTACGCAAACGACGTATCTCACTGCGGACCACCTCGGTAGCGCGAGCGTGCTGTTGAATCAAAGCGGGTCGGTCCTCATAAAAGAGAGCTATGGGCCGTACGGGCGGCGTCGTGCCCAAACCTGGGCAAACTCTCTTTCGGGCACTTCGTCTGACTATTCAGTGATCGCGTCGACTACGCGGCGCGGCTTTACCGATGCATTCCATGAGAATCTCGATAACGTCGCCCTCATTCATATGGGCGGCCGGGTGTACGACCCGGTCGTCGGCCGTTTTTTGTCACCCGATCCCGTGTTAACGCAGGTAGGCGACTCGCAGCGAGGCAACCCTTATAGCTATGTGGAGAATCGCCCCCTGAGTATCACGGATCCCACGGGGTTGGATCCGGACCCCTGTTCCGGGGATGGGGGGTCGTCGAATTCCGCCGATTCGACGTCTTCCGATACCTCGGGAGCAACCGCGACACCCGCGGACGCAGGTGCCACAGCGGGATTAAATGGCTCCGGTGGCGGAAATAGCGCGGGAAATGATTCCAATTCGGGCAATCGCGGAGATGTGACACCCGGCGGCGACGAAGGAGCGGGGGCGGTGCGTGGAGCAGGCGCCTGTGGCGAAGATCCTGACGCCTGCGGAGACGATGACCCCGGCGACGATGAACCACCAGGCGATGGCGGGGGGGATCCAGGAGATAATGGGGGAGGTCAGGTTCGTCGTCGCTCGGTATCGGGCCGACACGGCGCGATTCCGGTGCATGCACTTGGAGCTCGCCAGAAATGGACCGCCGCAATCGGGTTTAACATGACGGGTGCGGCTGGTAGCAGTGCCGTCGTTCAGCAGAACGGATACTATTTCAACTCAGACACTATGTCCGGGGGGTCCTTCACCACAATCGGTAATCAGGGCTTCGGTTTGGAAGCCAGTGGTGGATTTTCCTTCAGTTATACCCGCGGCCCTTTGTCGAATTTCACCGGAGACTGGGTAAATCTGGAGGGCTCGGCCCCGCCTTCTGGTTTCGGATTTGGCGTATCGTGGTCACCGAGCTCAGATTTCAATCAGGCGATTATTCCAGTGGCTTTCACTGTTAACTGGGGAGTAGGCGGCGGAGCATCCGTGACGCTAACCAATACGACCATTCAGCAATTGTTCACTGTTCCGGATCTGCAGCAGCAAATCGCGATCTACTTGAACAAGGCTTTGCAGGGCGACTCCGGCCCGCAGAATAACTCGAACATGTGCCCACGGTGACCTCGTTCGGGTTCGCCGAGATTCGCAAGTGGCTTACGACCTTGCTCGCAATGCGGCGCTAGTCGGCTAGCTCCAAGCGGGTGATGACATTGCCCGGCCATATCGGGGATGAGATGTACGTTATCTTGGCTTCGACCCCCTCTCGGATGGGGCCCCCATGCGACTGGGTTTGATTGAAGCATCCGGTGCGGACGTAGTCTGAATACTCGAAGCACGCGTCCTGCACGCAGAAGCGCTCCATGGCGTGCCCGGAATAGGGCATAGGTACGAAGTCATGAACTACTCCTTCAACCGTCTTGGTAGGGAGTGTTGTTGTTGAGGTGGTTGCTGCTGTCGGTAGCCGCAATATCAGAACGGCAAAGGCTAGCGCCGCAACCAAAAGGACGATGTGTCGTTGAGCGCGCCATAGAGTAGGAAATAGGAGTCGAAAGGCGAGCACCAGGCCGACCACGATACACGCGGTGACTACCTTGGCGTGCGGCGTAGCGATCGGCACTTTGGCGATTCGGAGTGCCGTAATCTCATGTGCGGCCTTTGCGCATTCAAATACGAGGTGATAGTTCATAAGAGACTATATCAGTGGCGCGGCGCGGCGCGGACCACCAGATGTGGAGTTGCCCCTATTGAACCGGACATGCTGCGGGTTGATGGCTGCGGATGAACTCACGCATGGTCATCACCTCAATGCCTCGCTCCAACGCTCGGAGTTGCCGAGCGCTGCTTTCTCGGCGTATCCGGTAATGAAAAGAGCCTTTAGTCCCGGACGCGAGACGCGTGTGGCGTCCGCCACCTGACGCCCGTTGAGCCCCCCGGGCAGCCCCACATCTGTGGGCCGACCCGTGGTGCCCGGGAGAGGACTCGCACCTCAAACTTAAAATCGCTGCGCAGTCAAAAGCTTAACGCGGTGGGAGTTTTTGAGCTACCCATCCCAATCGGGCGCTGTAATGTGACAACCTGGCGTCGCTTGAGTGCGCCTGAGTACCCCAGGCGACCGAGCCCAAGATCCAAAGGGAGCGCATGTGAAGATCCGGGTGGGCTACGAGCTGATCTACGACTGTCCGCAGCCCACGCCGATGATGTTGCTGCTGAATATTCACTATACGCGGGCATCTGACCTTGTTGTACCGGATCGTGTGGTCACCGTCCCGTCCATTCCTATATCGGTCTATCGCGACGGCTTCGGCAATTGGTGCAGCCGTATCGTCGCCCCCGAAGGAAAGACGAGGATCACGAGCACTGCCGTCGTCAACGACTCGGGCGAGCCGGACGTCGTTGCGACGTCTGCGCAGCAGCATTTGATACAAGACTTGCCTGAAGAGGCCCTCGTTTTTCTCCTGGCGAGCCGATATTGCGATACTGAGAAATTTTGGCAGATCGCGTGGGGCCTTTTTGGTCAAACCCCGACGGGCTGGGGGCGAGTCCAGGCGATCTGCGATTTCGTGCACAATCACGTCTCATTCGGTTACGAGCATGCGAGCGCGACAAGAACAGCGTGGGAAACGTTCAACGAGCGGCGCGGCGTCTGCCGAGATTTCGCACATCTTGCGATAGCCTTCTGCCGATGCATGAATATTCCGGCGCGGTATTGCACGGGCTATCTCGGCGACATAGGCATTCCGCCGCCCTACGGTCCGATGGACTTCGCCGCTTGGTTTGAGGCGTATCTCGGCGGGCGCTGGTATACCTTCGACCCCCGCAACAACGTCCCGCGGATCGGGCGAGTACTGATGGCAAGAGGCCGCGATGCGATCGACGTTGCGATAAGCACGACGTTCGGGATCAATACGCTTGTCAGCTTCAAAGTCTGGACTGACGAGGTACCGTAAGCTTGATCGCGACGCCGCCAGCGCGACAACTGTAATCACATCGCGTGAGCTGCTCTTCTCGCCGTGAAGTTCAGCCTGAGAGTCGCCACCGACTGTTCGTGAATGCCGCACTCAGATCGAAGGGGCGCCCGAGAACAAAGGAGCCTTCTGCCGCTCATCGCTGGAGGTTTGAACCTGGCTCTGAGCAGTGTCCCCCGCGCGTGGCGGAAAATAGGTCTGAGCGATGCCCTCGTGCATAACGATGATGTGCAACTGTAATCGATCGATGAGCTCGTGCAGAGCAGGTTGGTCGAGAGTCGCCGGTATCGCATTAACGAGGAACCCGCGGGCCTCTCCCACAGAGCCCAGCACGCTAGCGCATCGGGGTAGCGCCCGCAGGAAATGCTCGACCTCTTTTAGGCAGAACAGACACGCTCGCGGGAACTGGAGGTCTCGCAGCACGAATTCGAGAACGGCTGAGCGGCTGACGCGGGTTCGTTGGCTCAAGCGGTACATCTGATAGCCGGACAGCGATTTCAGCAGGTTTAGCCACTGGATGGTGTCGAACGGCTGGAACCCGGGGGCGTCCGCGGGGAGGAGCTGCGCGGAACGCACGTCAATGATCCGGCTGGTCATGTCGGCACGCTCTAGATTGCGGCCGAGCATCAGCAACGTGAAGGCATCGTTGCGGCTCATAGTCCCTTCAAGCTCCCCAGTCAGCGTCTGCATGCTCCGTACGATGTGCTGTAGAAAATGGAAGCGGGTGCGCTTGCTCAATGCCGCCGGCAACTTCTCTTTGATCTCCATGAACAGCTCATTCATGTGCTCCCAGACTTCGTTCGGAAGAACGTCACGCAGTGTTCGGGCGTTTTCGCGCGCGGCGCACACCGATGAGAAAATAGATCCGGGGTTATCGAGGTCGGCGATGAGGAAATGCACTATGTCACGTTCCTCGGCACGCTTCTCGCGCGCGTCGAACAGTTCGCGGTTGCCGGTGATGTCGACGAGCGCCAGCCAACCGGGCCGGTATTCGGGCGGCAGGTCTAGGAGCAGCTTCGCGTTGACATTGACTAGGCGCGCGGTGTTCTCCGCGCGCTCGAGGTAGCGTGCCAGCCAGTAGATATTCTCCGCGACACGGGAGAGCACGCGCTATGCCTCCATATCGACGATCCAGGTGTCTTTGCTGCCCCCGCCCTGCGAGGAATTGACGACGAGCGAGCCTTCACGCAGGGCAACTCGGGTCAGCCCACCGGTCGTCACATAGGTCTTCGGCCCGCTAAGAATGAAGGGACGCAGGTCCACATGACGCGGTTCGATGCGGTGATCGACAAAGGTCGGCACTGTGGACAGGGTTATCACCGGTTGCGCAATGAAATTGCGCGGCTCCGCCTTCAGCTGGGCGGCGAACTGATTGCGTTCGCGCAGGCTCGCGGTTGGGCCCATCAGTATTCCATAGCCACCCGAGCCGTCGACGGGTTTAACGACGAGCGAATCCAGATGATGCAAAACGTGCTCGAGCTGTTCGGGTTCCGCGCAGCGCCACGAGTGAACATTTGGCAAAATCGGGTGCTCACCGAGGTAGTAGCGAATCATATCGGGCACGTAGGTGTACACGAGCTTGTCATCCGCGACGCCCGCGCCGGGAGCATTGGCCAAAGCCACGTTGCCTTTTGCCCAAGCGCGCATAAGTCCCGGAACGCCGAGCGTGGAATCCGCGCGGAAGGATTCCGGATCGAGGAAGTCATCGTCGATCCGTCGGTAGATCACATCAATACGTGTCCAGCCGTGGATCGTTTGCATGTATACACAGTCATCATCACGTACTGCCAGATCTCGGCCCTCGACGAGTTCACACCCCATCTGTCGGGCGAGATATGAATGTTCGAAGTACGCCGAGTTGTAGATGCCGGGCGTCAGCACCACGATCTCCGGCAATCGCTCGCGTCGGGGAGACAGCGCCACCAGCATCTCATGTAGTTGGGAGGGGTAATCATCGACAGGAAGGATCGTAGTATTCTCAAAAAGCTCCGGGAGCACGCGCTTCGCGACCTGACGGTTCTCGATCATGTACGAAACACCAGATGGTACGCGCAGATTGTCCTCGAGCACGTAAACTGTGCCGTCTTTGTCGCGCACCAGATCCGAGCCGCAGATGTGCGCCCAGCAGCCCTGGGGCGGACGGACACCGACGCAGTTCGGGCGAAAGTTTTTCGAGGAAGTGATGACATGGTGCGGAAACACACCATCCTTGACAATCCGCTGCTCGTGATAGACATCGTTGATGAAGTAGTTGAGCGCCGCGACGCGCTGTACCAGACCCGCCGCGATCCGGTTCCACTCTTTCGAGGAAATGATGCGCGGGATGATATCGAGTGGCCACGCGCGATCGATCGAACCGCCTTGCTCGTGATACACGGCGAAGGTCACGCCCATCACCTTAATGGCGAGCTCCGCGGCCTGCTGGCGCACGCCGATCTCCTCACTTCCAAGCTCCGACAGGTGGCGTATCAGCGCACGGCCGGCGACACGCGCGCCGCCACCCGGGCCGATCAGCTCGTCATGCAGCCCGGATGCGCAGTAGCTGGTCCAATTGATGCTCATCAGCACTCTTTAAGAGGCGTGGGCCCGAACATCGGGCACTCTATCTGAGCATACCAGTGCAGTTTGGCGGCAATCGAAGTCGTTCCGTTGACCCGCTTCGGTGCCGCACGGCCCAGAATGGTGCACGAGAGATGCGGGCTGCGCCGTCCCCCACCTCCCCGGTGGCATCCGTATAATCCCGCTCCGTGTCGATCCATATTGCGCTGAATCATGTTACGCGTTACCGGTATGACCGGCGCGTGGCTTTAGGCCCCCAGATGGTACGTTTGCGGCCGGCGCCGCACTCGCGCACGCGCATTCTGTCCTATTCGTTAAGCATCGAGCCGGCCCGGCACTTCATTAACTGGCAACAGGACCCGGAATCGAATTACCTTGCGCGCGTAGTTTTCCCAGACAGAACCGAGCAGTTGCACATCGAAGTCGATCTAATCGCCGAGATGGCGGTGCTCAATCCGTTCGACTTCTTTCTCGAGCCGCACGCGGAGCACTTTCCGTTCGCCTACAGCGACGAGGAGAGGAGTGATCTTGCGCCGTATCTGTCGAAGGCACCCGCAAGTCCGCGCGTTGCCGAGTACCTCGCCTCGATTCCCCGTGAGCCCGTCAATACGGCGAATTTCCTTGTCGACCTCAATGGGCGTTTGGCCCGGGATGTGCGGTATCTGATTCGACTTGACCCTGGCGTACAGACGCCCGAACAGACGCTATTGAGCGCTTCGGGATCATGCCGCGATTCGGCTTGGCTGCTGGTGCAGTTGCTGCGCAACTTGGGCCTTGCCGCTCGATTTGCTTCGGGTTATCTCATCCAGCTCGTAGCCGATGTGCGATCCCTTGAGGGGCCCTCCGGACCCACCACGGATTTTGCGGACCTACACGCTTGGTGCGAGGTGTATCTGCCCGGTGCCGGATGGATCGGCCTCGATCCCACTTCGGGACTACTCGCAGGCGAGGGCCACATCCCACTCGCGTGCACTCCCGAGCCGTCGTCTGCGGCGCCTATTAGCGGGGCAGTCGAAGAGTGCGCGGCCCAGCTCGAGCATACGCTGCGTGTGGATCGTATCTGGGAAGCACCCCGTGTCACGAAGCCCTACACCGAAGCGCAGTGGACACAGATCGAACGCCTGGGCCACGCCGTCGACGAGGACTTGGTGGAGCTCGATGTGCGCCTCACGATGGGTGGAGAACCGACGTTCGTGTCCGTGGATGATCCGGAGGGCGCGGAATGGAATACCGCCGCGCTCGGGGACAATAAGCGCGAGCGGGCGGTCGATCTATACCAGCGGCTGCGCGCGCGGTACGCCCGAACGGGCCTTGTGCATTTCGGCCAAGGGAAGTGGTATCCCGGCGAGCAGCTGCCGCGCTGGTCGCTCAACTGCTTCTGGCGTCGCGACGCCGAGCCGATCTGGTGCAATCAGACGCTAATTGCCGAAGAGGCGACCGATCAGGGCGCGACCGCGCAGAGCGCGCACCGATTTCTTGCTACCTTCGCCTCCCAACTCGGACTGTCGCCCGAGTTCGTGTTCGCTGCTTTCGAAGACCCGTTTTACTATGAGTGGCGCGAGCGCCGGTTGCCCGCTAACGTCGACACCCGGGATTCACGGCTCGACGATGCTCCGGAAGGCGCTCGCCTCGCTCGCAAGTACCACCAAGGGCTCGACAGCGAGACCGGTTACGTCTTGCCGCTTGCCCGAGATGCGAGCGGCACGCATTGGCAGACCGGCGCTTGGTTTCTGCGCCGCGAACGTTGCTACCTGCTGCCCGGGGACTCCCCGATGGGCATGCGGCTTCCCCTGGATTCGCTGCCTTGGGCCGCACCCGCCGACCGACCACAACTGCATGCGCCGGACCCCAACCAGGAGTTTGCTCCGCTTCCCAACTACGCTGAGATTCGTCAACGGCTTGGCACCAGAACCCCCGGATCGGGCGGATCGCAAGCATCAAGAGCGCCACGCGAACACGAGTCGGCATATTGGATCGCACGAACCGCGATCTGCGCTGAGCCTCGTCACGGGGTACTCTATATCTTCATGCCGCCGACCGGTCATCTCGAGGATTATCTCGAGTGCATCGCCGCAGTCGAAGCCACCGCTGAACTGTTGTCTCAACCGATCGTCCTCGAGGGTTATGAGCCGCCACGCGATCCGCGTGTCAGTAACTTTCGGGTGACGCCGGATCCGGGTGTCATCGAGGTCAACATTCATCCCGCCTCGAGTTGGGATGAACTCGTGGACCGAACCACTCATCTTTATAGTGCCGCGCGACAGTCGCGGCTCACCTCCGAGAAGTTCATGCTCGACGGACACCACACGGGCACGGGTGGCGGCAATCACTTTGTCTTAGGCGGTGCCACCACTGCGGATTCGCCGTTTCTGCGCCGTCCTGACCTATTGCGAAGCCTTCTGGCGTATTGGCATAATCACCCTGCGCTGTCGTATCTGTTCTCCGGCCTGTTCATTGGCCCCACGTCGCAGGCGCCTCGCTTGGACGAAGCGCGCAACGACTCGCTGAGCGAGCTCGAGATCGCCTTTCAGCAGTTGCCGACGCCCGGCGCCGAGTGCTCACCTTGGTTGGTCGATCGGCTGTTCCGCAATCTGCTCATCGACGTGACCGGCAATACGCATCGCGCGGAATTCTGCATCGACAAGCTGTACTCACCGGATGGCCCGAACGGGCGACTGGGGCTGCTTGAGTTGCGTGCCTTTGAAATGCCGCCGCACGAGCGGATGAGCCTTGCACAGCAACTCCTGTTGCGCTCCCTCGTGGCGCGCTTCTGGCGTACGCCGTACTCGCCCGCCCGTTTGGTGCGCTGGGGCACGGAGTTGCACGATCGCTTCATGCTGCCACATTTCATCGCACAGGACTTTGCCGATGTCATTGCGGAGCAGAATGCTGCTGGCTATCCACTGCGGGCCGAATGGTTCGCGGCGCATGTGGAATTCCGCTTTCCGAAGTACGGCGACTTCGGCGCGCGGGGCGCTGAGATCGAGTTGCGTCAGGCGCTCGAGCCTTGGCACGTCATGGGCGAAGAGGGCGTCGTCGGCGCTACTACGCGCTATGTCGACTCCTCGCTTGAACGCGTGCAAGTCAAGGCAACCGGACTGGCACCGGATCGGTATGTAGTGACTTGCAACGGCAGGCCCATTCCGCTGCAGGCGACGGGCACGGTGGGAGAGTTCGTTGGCGGCGTACGCTACCGGGCTTGGCAACCGGCATCGGCGCTGCATCCGACGATTGGCGTTCACTCGCCTCTCACGTTCGATCTGTTCGATACCTGGATGAGCCGCTCGTTGGGCGGCTGCCAGTATCACGTCATGCATCCGGGGGGCCGCAATTACACGACTTTCCCGGTCAATGCCTTCGAGTCCGAAAGCCGACGTCTGGCACGCTTCACCCGCACCGGGCACACGCCTGGTCAGTATCGGCTGTTGCCGGCGCACGTCAGTCCGGATTTCCCCTGCACGCTCGATCTGCGGCGCACATGAAGACTGAAACGATGGGCGGCCACCGTCGCGTGACCTCCAGTGCCGGGACCGAGGCATGTCTTGCGAGCTACGTCCCCGATTCGCGCCGCTACGACGAACTTCTCGATGAATACGGGGCATTGCGGGTGCATTGGCGCGCGCTTGTTGAACGTCTGACCGCCGACAAGGCGCATGATGCGGCGCGCCGCGCGCTGGACCTCACGCGACGTTTGATCGTCGAGAACGGTGTCGCGTACAACGTCTACTCCGATCCGCAGGGCGCAGACCGTCCGTGGGCTCTGGACCCATTGCCACTCGTCCTCTCGCAGGACGAGTGGCGCAAGATTGAGAAAGGCGTCGCGCAACGCGCATGCGTGCTCGAAGCGTTGCTCGCGGACCTCTACGGGCCGCAACGCCTTCTCGCAGAAGGATTGGTGCCGCCGGAGCTGCCGTTTGGGCACCCGAATTTCCTGTGGCCCTGTCATGGCCTTATCCCCAAGGGCGCGAGCTGGTTGCACGTCTACGCCGCGGACCTCGCGCGCGCACCCGATGGACGCTGGTGGTTGCTGGCGGACCGGACTCAGGCGCCTTCGGGAGCGGGCTACGCGCTGGAGAATCGCGACATCGTCGAGCAGGTTCTGCCCGAGGCAATCCGCGATCTGGGCGTGCGACGCGTACGCGATTTCTTTGGCGAGATGCGCGAACGCCTGCGCAACCTATTTGACGACAGCGCGAATCCGCTAGTCGTCATTCTCACGCCGGGGCCTTTCAACGAGACCTATTTCGAGCATGCCTATATGGCACGTCAACTGGGCCTACCCCTCGTGGAAGGACACGACCTCACGGTGCGCAATGAGATCGTATATCTCAAGACGCTCGGTGGACTAAAGCGGGTGCACACGATCCTGCGGCGACTCGATGATGACTATTGCGATCCGGTGGAGCTGCGTGCCGCGTCTGCTTTAGGCGTGCCCGGCCTCATCAGCGCAATCCGCGCCCAGAATGTAGTAATTACCAATGCCTTGGGCACGGGCGTGCTCGAATCCGCGGCGTGGCTCGGATTTCTGCCGCGCGTCGCGGAGCGCCTTCTGGGTGAGTCTTTGCAGCTGCCCGCCGTGGCGACCTGGTGGTGCGGCGAGAAGCCAGCGCTCGACTACGTGCTCGGGAATCTCGAGCGGCTCGTCGTGAAACCTACTTATCCCAATCAGCGCTTCGAGCCGGTCTTCGGCAGTGATCTCGAGGGAGAGGAGCGCACAGCGCTCATTCGGCGACTAAAGGCCCGTCCCTATGCGTACGTGGCGCAGGAGCACGTCGCACTGTCGCAGGCGCCTGTATGGCGCGCGAACGACACACCGAATTTTTCCGCCCGGGCATTCACGATCCGCGTCTACGCCATTGCAACTGAGTCTGGCTTTCGCGTACTGCCCGGCGGATTGGCGCGTGTTGCATCGGAGAGCTCCGTTGATGTCGTATCAACGCAGCGCGGCGGCGGCAGCAAGGATATCTGTGTATTGTCGGGTGGCGAGGATGAGCCAGCGGCAACGGCATCGCGCCGCTTGCAGGTGTCTATTCGACCCGACGATGTGCCTTCGCGGCTGGTCGAGAATCTCTTCTGGCTGGGGCGCTACACGGTTCGATGTGCCGACAACGCCCGGCTCCTACGCAGCACCGTGCGTGTGCGTGTGGACCGGGGCGTGTGGATACACGCGGTGCGCATCTGCCGCGCCCTCGGTGTCATTGCGAAGGACTCGCAGCCGCCCGGGAGCCAACGCGACGATGGTGATCCATATGGTATCGCAGCGGACGTCAAGCGAATCGCGTGGTGTGCCTCCCAGGTGCGCAGTCGTCTCTCGGCGCGCTACTGGCGCGCGATCGTCGGGCTGCAACGGCAGCTTCAAGAGGCGGCTGCTTCGCGTGAGGAACCACGCGAAGCGCTTGAGCGAATCGCGCTGTCACTGGCCGCACTAAGTGGCTACGCCGCCGAGGACATGACGCACGATGAAGGCTGGCGGATGCTGCGAATCGGCCGACGTCTCGAGCGACTACAATTCACCGCCGGACTGCTGGCGCAGCATCTGATCGCGGCTTCAGCGACGCGCCAAGGGCAGGTCGAATGGGTTCTCGATGTCTGCCACAGCATCAGTATCTATCGATCACGGTATTTCGGAGCTCCGCGGCTGGGTTCGGCGCTCGATCTCTTGGTGCGTGACGTTCATCACCCGGTCGCGCTGGCGTTTCAGTGCAGTTCCATCGGCCGTGATCTTGAGGAGCTGGCGGCGTCTCTGAAGATCAGCCGTGATCCGGGACTGGACGCGACGATCCCCGAGTTTACGGATGCCGAGTTGCTGACACTCGAGGGTGAGGGCGACGAAGCGCAGGCGGCGCGGCAAACGCTGGCGGCAGGACTCAGGGCACTGCACGTTGCCGCCGCGAAACTCTCGGACCGCCTCTCGATGCGCCACTTTTCACACACCTGGGATTCGCAGTCGGTTTGGACGTGAGCGAGAGCATGCACTATAGCATCCATCACAAAACGGCTTACGAGTACGCCAGTGACGTGCTGCATGCCCACCACATACTGCATCTTGTCCCGCGTCCGGCGCCGTTCCAGCAATGCCTGGAACACAAGATCAGCGTAGAACCTGCAACCTTTCTTCGGCGTGACGAGATCGACGCCTTCGGCAATGCTGTAACGCGTCTCGAATTTGAGCAGCCCCATCGCCGGCTCGAGGTAGTGACGCAGATGGAGGTCGACGTACACGAACGGCCGAAGATATTGGCCGATCACAGCGTGTCGTGGGAACGAATCTGCGCCGATCTTGCGTATCACGGTGCGTGGCCGACGCGCGAGAATCTAGAGGCCTCGCGCTTTCGCCATGAATCGCCCTACGTGCGGGTGAAGGAGGAGTTCACCGACTACGCAGCCGAATGCTTTCCGGCTGGGGGTCCGATTCTCGTGTGCGCCGATGCACTCATGGTGAAGCTGTACCGGGACCTGACATACGCGCCCGGGGAAACCGCCGTCGGCACGCCGGTACGTGAGGTGCTGAAGAAGCGCCGTGGCGTCTGCCAGGACTTTGCTCATCTCATGATCGCGTGCTTGCGATCGCGAGGACTGGCCGCGCGCTACGTTAGCGGATATCTGCGAGCCGGGCCGATGGGCGGGGCCGCGGCGGGCGGGTCGCCTGGGATCGGATCAGGCGCCTCGCACGCATGGGTGGCGGTCTACGCTCCACCCCTTGGCTGGCTCGAATTCGATCCCACGAACGATGTACGGGTGGGCACGGATCATATCGCGGTCGCCTGGGGCCGCGATTTTGGCGACGTCTCGCCGCTACACGGGGTGATCCTGGGCGGTGCCAAGCACGAGCTTTCGGTGTCCGTGACGGTGGACTCACTTACTCAGTAGTCACAGTCACATTCACTGACAGCGATAGGAAAGATCCCGCGGGACCATTGAAGCTGCCCACCACCGGCACCGCCTGCGCCGCGTCGCGTGCCACTGCAACGCGAATGAGATTGCGGCCGCCGACGAGGGCATTAGTCGGATCAAACTCCACCCAACCTGCACCGGGCAGGTAGACCTGCAGCCATGCGTGCGTTGCACCGGTGCCGACCATGCCGCTTGCCGCACCAACGAGGCGCTCATCGTAGAGGTAACCCGACACGAAGCGCGCCCCTAGGCCGAGGCCGCGCGCCGCCTCCATCATGAAAACCGCGAAGTCCCGACAGCTGCCACTACGTAGCGCGAGCGTCTCGAGCGGCGACTGCACGCCTTCCTGTTCACGCACAACATACTGAAACTGCTCCCTGATCGACGAGGTCATCGCCACCAGCGTTTCGAACGTGCCTCCCCCATGTGTGTGGTCCAGCACGTCCTTTACCCAGTGGTCAATCCTGTGCTCCAGATCCGGATAGACGCGCTCCTTCGACCGCCCCAAGTCCAACGCGTCGTCCGCGGAGTAGCTGAAGGGAAAGCGTGAGGCGTAGGGCTCGATCGCAATTTCCTCCGAGACCACCGGATAGTGTTGCGCCCGAAAGGTGGATTCGAATGTGAGCGTATCCGCCGACCGGTCGAAAGTCACAATTGCGATGGAATTGCCAAAAACATCGTGGATCCATCGCAGTGCCCTCGGGGGCGGCTCGATGAGGAGCGTCGTGTCAATGAGCCGCAGATCATGGCTGTCGCGGGGCCGGGACATTAGCCGGTGTTCGCCGAACTCCACGGGCTGCGAATAATGGTAGCTCGTGCGGTGGTGGACATTAAGAATCGCCACGGGTTTTCACACTCTCAGCGCCGGTGTACTCGGAGCGTTGCAAACGATCGGACTTGTAGACAACGCATGCACGGAACGGGAGAGGTCGGAATGGTGTGGCTGCGCCCGCGAGTGGCAGGGCGGCGCCAATCCGCCTGAACGATCTCATGGCTGCAGTCGCCTCGAAGATCTGTAGCAACTATGGCGTGAGGAATTTAGACCGCTAGTCCGCAATCCGCATTGGGAAACAAACTGGGCCCTGGCATTCTCATTCGCTAAGGAGAATTCGATGATCAACGCGACTTCCTTGAGGGGCTGACGTGTCTCGCGACTGCATTGCCCAGCCATTGTCGCACGACACGAGGGTCAGCTGCGCCCGCGCAGCCCCGATATCAGCCGGGCGTAGGACGTCCCCTGCGAATGGCATTGAAAAGCGCTTACTGCTAGATACATCTAGCGGTTTTATAATTCGTCTTTTCCGAGCAAAAACTAGGGAGGAGGCCTATGCTCGCGATCCTTGAGTCCATTCATTGCAAGCATCCCGAACGGTCTCGCATTCCCGCGACCGCGCAAGCGCAATGCGCAGGCGGCTTCTGACGCCCCACGATGTCGAGGTCTTCAGGGAGCTCTATCTACTCACCGCTCATTACGAGTAAGCACCACTGCATCACCGCCCGCAATGCGGGTGCGGTTCTGCTGCTCCGCCCCCGGAACAGCAGGCTGGTGTGTGCCGCTAAACGACGAGGACGACCTGCCCGCGGTCGCCGCGCGGGCGCGCCTTGACTGAGGGCGTATTTGACGGAGTGCTGCGCGAAAGGAAGACGAGTCGGAAGTCGAAGTTCCGGCGACCCAAGCCTTTTCCGGAATCCGATTCGCCCGTCCCAGAGCGTCCTTCCGTGCTCCAGTTAGTCGCCAAAGGCGTGAATAACCCTTTGTAAAGACGTATTGAATGCTAGAAATTGTTGTACGGACTGTCTTCGTAGCCCTCGGACTTTGGGCGCTGATTTTGCTTCTCTGGATGCTCGCGCGGGCCGCACGTTTCCCAATCTCCGAGGGAGTTCTAGTCGCCTTTCTGATTGGCGCCGCGGGCGGAATCGCGGGCTACTTCAGCAATTCTGTAGCGAAAAGAAGGCGCAACGCAGCGCCCAAGTCGAGATCCTCCGAGCCGATGTGACGTGCGAAGCCCGGACTGCGTCGCAGCGCGACACTAGCTGAGGCACGCTTCGTCGCACAATGTATGCCTTCCACCGCGCGAAGTAAGCACGGTGTCGGACAAATCTGTCTGAAGCTCTTACGCTCACAGAGTGCGGCTACCGAGGCCGAGCCGTCTGCTGGGTCCGGATGTAACTCCGATTGCTTGGGTAGGGTTCATCAATTCAGCGAAATCCTTCTGAGCGTTTCGAAGCTAAGGCAGACCCTTGGGCTCGCCCGGCCGGCCTTCGTGTCGTCGAGCCGATGTCCTCGCCCGCGTCAAAACTGCGTCGACGATCCTTGTGTATTGTTCCTCTGCAAAAAAGGACGCTAAGAAATGAAGTCGACCCGTCTGACGTTTCTGGCGATCGGCTTTGCAGCGATTTCGCGCGGCCTGGCACCCGATGCAGCATGGGCCGCGGACAGTCCCTTCGTCGGTGATTGGAAGCTTGACCCATCCCGAAGCAAAGTCACGGATGTGATGCGGGTCGAGAGACTCGACCCCAATAAGTACGCCTTTAATTTTGGGGTAGGCGGCTCTGAGACGATAGTCATTGATGGGACAGATCAATCCGGCATTTCCGGGACGACGTTGTCGGTTAGCGTCGAGCGGCCTGATGCCTGGAAGGTTATCCGCAAGAAAGACGGTCGCACGCTCCTCATCGCGAACTGGGAGCTGTCCAAAGACGCGAATATGCTCACCGATAATTTCAACGAAATTGCGCCCGACGGAACTTCCTCCACCGTGGACTACGTGTATCACAGGAAGGGGCAGGGGTCCGGTTTCGCAGGCACGTGGGTTAGCACGAGCGCGGTAGTGAAGTTCGTCTATGTCCTTCAAATCCGGCCGTACAAGGAAGATGGCCTTTCCATCGCCAATCCTTCTTCACAGCTTACGAGGAAGATGAAACTGAATGGTAAGGATTATCCGAATATAGGCCCGGACGCAGCCGTACTCGCAGCGTCTTCGGTACGCCGCCTAGATGAGCACACACTGGAGCTGACGGACAAAAGGAGCGACGGCAACGTCTACGACACTCAGCAGGTCGAGCTTTCCTCCGATCGCAATGCGTTGACTGTGACCATACACACCGTAGGTCGAGACGAGCCAAATATCCTCGTGTTTGAACGGCAATAGACCAGTGCCATTCCGACCCTGGGAGAGAGCCGCCGAACCCTTGCGCGCGCTAGAGAGCCATCCCGCGGCTGCCGCCGTTGCGAACGCGGAACTCTATGGAATCGGCCCGGCACGGACAAGATTCGGAGGTGTCCGCTCGCGCGCAATCACCGCAGAAGCCAAAAAAAATTCTGGACCCCATCGAGCCGGCATCGAGCACTGTCATGAGGCGGGTGTTCGTTGCGGCGATCAGACAATTCTCTGTCGCAACTCCGGCGATCGGGAGGCCGCTGGCAGCGTGTCTTTCGGCGCACGGCATCCCCATGCTCTTCGTGGGCGACCTTTATGATCGGGGGAGGTCAAGTGCCCGCTCTGCCTCAATAGTTTCAGGGTGTCGCGCCGCACCATAAGCGCTGCGGGGGCCCAATCGAGACCAATCGATTTCGCGAGACGCCGGCGAAGGTCGAGGCCGCAACTGCGCCGCGAAAATGGGCGGTGTTTCGCGCCACGGGGTTGCTTGGCTTGCAACCCCGAAGTGGGTGGAGGTTGTGATTTCGAACCAGCATTTCACATAACCCGCCGGCGTTCGGTGCCAGCGAGGAGTTGTCGTGCGGTGAGTCAGTGACCCTGGGCCGGCGCGCGACCACAGTGACTCGCGAGCCGCATTGCGGCACCTAAGGCCACGTGTTAGCGTCGCTGACCACGTTGGGGAGCGGGTCACATGTCAAAATTCTCGTCAGCTGTCGTTGCTGCGTTCGCGGGCTTGCTAGCGCTGGGACCGCTCTCGACTGCGGCGTGGGCACAATATGTGCCGTCTGCAACTCCCGAGTACTTCGTGGAGGGCGGCCAAAACGTTGAAGCTTTCGGCCAGGCGACGGGGAACACAACCGGCGTGGGCGGAGGTTACGGCAGCGCGGCCAGCTCCGCCGCGGTTAGCGCTGGTCTGTCCGCAAGTGTAGGCGGCCAGTCGATAATCCCCACCAGCGATACGGGTAACTACTACGACGCAGAGGCGAGCGCCAACGCGCAGGTGTATTACTACTTTGCGGCGGTCGGCCCGAATGCCAATGTGAGTGTGCCTGTAACCATTTCCGCGTTGGTCGGCGCGACGGCTGCCGGTGTCTCAGAGGCAAGCGCTGATGCCTACGTGGAGTGGTCGCTCAACGGCGTACAGCAGGGCAAGGTGAACATCGGGACGGGCTGCAACGGGGGTACCTGCACCAGCAACGATTACGTTCAAGGTGTGCCGGCAAATGACGAGAGGGCTACTTCGCAGGGCCTTT
>Ga0302177_10001403_pt1 | contig 17394 bp, 16 predicted proteins | sample I_Palsa_E1_2_FD_198780 | JGI IMG/M metagenome (GOLD analysis project Ga0302177, IMG submission 198780) | Peat permafrost microbial communities from Stordalen Mire near Abisko, Sweden - I_Palsa_E1_2 | ecosystem: Environmental > Terrestrial > Soil > Palsa > Peat permafrost | place: Sweden... | reverse complement strand
CAGCGGCGGAGCCCGAATGCGCTACGACTCGCTGCTCGACTCGGCTGGCCGCACGCCGCTGGTCGGGCTGCCCGCGCTGTCGCCAGCCCCGGACGTGCGGCTGTGGGCCAAGCTCGAGGAGCGGAATCCGACCGGCTCGGTGAAGGACCGCGCGGCCCTTTTCATGATCGGCCAGGCGGAGAAGGACGGGGTGCTCACCGCCGGGGCGACACTGCTGGAGCCCACCTCGGGGAACACCGGGATCTCGCTCGCCATGGTGGCGAGGCTGCGCGGCTACCGGATGATCTGCGTCATGCCGGAGAACACCTCTGCCGAGCGCCGTCAGCTGCTGGAGATGTACGGCGCGTCGATCATCTCCTCGCCGGCCGCGGGCGGGTCCAACGAGGCGGTCAGGGTAGCCAGGCGGCTCGCTGCGGAGAATCCGGACTGGGTGATGCTCTACCAGTACGGCAACGAGGCGAACACCCGCGCGCACTACGAGACCACCGGCCCCGAGCTGCTCGCCGACCTGCCGGGGATCACTCACTTCGTTGCGGGACTGGGCACGTCCGGGACGATCATGGGCGTGGGCCGGTTCTTGCGGGAGCGGGTGCCAGGCGTCCAGATCGTGGCCGCCGAGCCGCGGTACGGCGAGCTGGTCTACGGCTTGCGCAACATGGACGAGGGCTTCGTGCCCGAGCTGTATGACGAGTCGGTGCTGACATCGCGCATCTCGGTAGCATCGTCCGACGCCCTGCGGCGTACCCGTGAGCTGCTCGATCACGAGGGGATCTTCGCCGGGATCTCGTCCGGGGCCGCTGTGCACGCGGCGCTGGCGGTGGCGGAAAAAGCACGGGCAGCGGGGAAGCCGGCCGAGATCGCGGTGATCATCGCCGACGGAGGCTGGAAGTACCTGTCGACCGGCGCCTACACGGGAACGCTGGCGGAGGCCGAGGCGCGGCTGGACGGCCAGCTGTGGGCGTGACGGCTGGGTGCCCTGCGGTCGCTGACCACGGGCGGGGCGGCGCATGACGATCTTCGATGAGGCGACGGCCGTCCGGCGGGCCCGTCCGGGCCGCTACGAAGTCCGGCCGGACGAGCGGTTCGCCCTCGTATCGCCTGGCGGCAAGACGCCCCCGGCGGTCAATGGCGGGGTGCTGATGGCCACCATGCTGCGCGGCGTGCTCGACTCATCGCCGCACCCGCACCCCGTCGCCACCAGCGCGCATTTCCTCCGGGTCCCGCGGCTGGCTCCGGCGCACGTCGAGGTGACCTGGCTGAAGGAGGGCAGGACCGCGGCGACGGCACGGGCCAGCCTGCTCCAGGACGGGAAAACGGCGCTGGAAATGACCGTCACCACCGGGACCGTGCCTGACCCGGCCGGGGGAGATGGCGCGGGCGGCGGCGACCTGGGCACGAGCCTGAGCTGGACCGGCGCGCCGCCTGTCCTGCCGCCGATCGGGGAGTGCGTCGAACTCGGGCCATGGCCAGGGGCGGTCGGGCCGGACGGGAACCTCGGGTACGCCGGGCAGGTCGAAATGCGGCTCGATCCGGCCACCACGGGCTGGCGGCACGGCGCGCCCGCCGGGATCCCCGAGATGCGCGGGTACTTCCGGCTGCGCGAGGACAGGGACCCGGACGCCTACCTTCTCTCGCTGGCGGTGGACGGGATGCCGCCGGTGGTGTTCGGCCTGGGCGCGGCCGGCTGGGCGCCGACGGTAGAACTCACCTGGTACATGCGCGCGGTGCCGGTGCCAGGGATGCTCAAGGTCGCGGCCCGGTGCCGGCACGTCAGCGGCGGCTGGTTCGACGAGGAGGCTGAAGTGTGGGACGCGGCCGGCCGGCTCGTCGCGCAGAGCCGCCAGATCGCCCGGGTGGGACGCAGCAGCCGGGGCTAGCAGCCGCCGGAGCTAGCCCGTGTCAGCAACTACCAGTACACCCGTTCCTGGGCGTCCAGCTGCACATCCGCCCGCGACCGTCCTCCTCGCGTCGGCGAGCCCCCGGGGGTTAGGGGACGCTCTTGATCTTCCATACGAAGACAGAGCCCGCGATCGCCACGACGGCCGTGGCGGCGAACAGCGTCGGGTAGCCGCCCAGCGACACGAGCGGCGCGGCGAGCAGGGCGCCGATCGCGGACGGGCAGACGATGGCGATGTTGATGATGCCGAGGTCCTTGGCCCGGTCCCTGGCCGCGGGCAGCACCTGCGTGATGAGGGCCTGATCGACGGCCAGATAGCCGCCGAAGCCCACGCCGAACAAGAACGCCGCGCCGAGCGTCGCCTGCCAGGTTTCCACGAACGTCAGCAGCACGGCGGCTACGCCTATCAGGGCGCCGGAGATGGTGACGATCATCTTCCGCTTGCCGATCCGGTCGGAGATGATCCCGCCGACGATGGCGGTGATGACGACGCAGACGGTATAGATCACGATCAGGATCAGCAGCCCGTCCTGAGCCTTCTGCCCGGGAAACAGCCGGGCGTAATGCACCTGATCGCGGAGGAAGTACAGCAGGTAAAGGGTTCCCATGGCGATGGCCAGCGAGACGAGGAAGCGGGTGACCCAGGCCCAGGCGAAGTCGGGGTACTGACGCGGGCTCAGCCAGTAGGACCTGGCAAGCTGCCGCCAGGAGAACGCCGGCCGGTCCGTCCCGTCCAGCGCGTGATCGGGGGTGAGGAGCACGAACGGCAAGGTGAGCACCACCAGGAGCAGCGCCAGCGTGTCGTAGCCGGAGATCAGCTTCGTGAAGACATCGACGACGAGCACGGTGCCGACCACCAGGCCGAGTGCCTGCGGCATCCCTACCCAGCCCGCCACCGTCGCGCGCTGCCGGACCGGGACGTGATCGGGGATGGCCGCGCTCAGGCTGGCGTACTCGCCGTTCTGGAAGGCGCTGAACAGGATCCACAGCACCGCCACGCCGGCCACGCTCGTCTGCCGGGCCAGCACGGCCAGCGCGGCCGCCGCGAGCAGGGCCATGCTGAGCGTCCAGCGGTGCCGCCTGCCGCGCAGCCAGCCGAGCGGGAACCGGTGCGTCGTGCGGTCGGAGAGCGCGCCGGCCAGCGGGGTGGCGATGCCCGACGCGATGGCGCCGAGCCCGGACACCAGCGCGAGCGCGGCGATCTTGTGCTGCGGGGTGATGTCCTGCAGCTGGATCGGGATGAGCACCTGCAGCGGCGTGAGCGACGCCATCCACATGCCGAGGCTGGCCAGGCTGAGGCCGGTGATCCAGCGGCCGCGCACAGCCGCGGTCGGCTCGGCGAGCGCGCGCGGCAGCGTGCTTGGCTCACCGGCAACCTGATCCGCCATCGCAGCTCCGCAGTGGTGGCTGTGCCCGTTCCCGCTGTTCGGGGCCTGGGCGCCCTGGATGGATAATGTCGCGTTCCCGCCCGCATTGGTAGCTGCCCCACCGAATCGCCCTGGCGAGAGGCAGCCGGCGCCCGGTGCGCCTAGCATGGACCACCATGCGGCTGACCGTGATCGGATGCGCTGGCAGCTTTCCCGGGCCAGATAGCCCGGCTTCCTGTTATCTGGTCGAGGCTGACGGCTTCCGGATGCTGCTCGACCTCGGAAACGGGGCACTTGGCGTGCTGCAACGGCATGCCGGGCTGTACGACATCGATGCGATCTGCCTCAGCCACCTGCACGGGGATCATTGCCTGGACATGAGTTCCTACTGGGTTGCCCGGACGTACGCACCTGGCGGCCCCAAGCCCCCGGTCCCGGTATACGGCCCGGCCGGCACCGCCGGCCGGCTGGCCAGGGCGCAGGGCACGGACGCCGCCCAGGACATGTCAGCGGCCTTCACGTTCGAGACGCTGACCCCGGGCACCCGCCGGATCGGCCCGTTCCAGATCACGCTCGATCATGTGAACCACCCCGTCGAGACGTTCGGCTTCCGGCTTGAAAGCCGTGGCCGGGCGCTGGCCTACTCGGCCGACACGGGGGAGTCGGCGGCGCTCGTCCGGCTGGCGAGCGGCGCTGACCTGCTGCTCTGCGAGGCGTCCTACGCCGACGGTGCGCCCAACCCGCCGGATGTGCACCTCACCGGCCGGCAGGCAGGCGAGCATGCGGCCAGGGCCGGGGCCGGCCAGCTCGTGCTCACTCATCTCGTCCCGTGGAACGACCAGGCCGCGACGCTCGCGGAGGCCGCGGGCGCGTTCGGCGGGCCGCTGTCCCTGGCCGCCTCCGGCCGGTCCTTCGACCTCAGCTGACCCGGCTTCCGGACAGTTACGGCCTGTTATTCATACGACACGCAGATAACCCGGAGAGCCCGCGATCGCACTGGGCACCTAAACTCGGCAGGCATGCGGGTACTAGTAACCGGCGGCGCCGGCTTCATCGGCTCACATCTGACCGACGCGCTCCTCGCCAGGGGCGACGAGGTGAGCGTGATCGACGACTTGTCGGCAGGCCGGATGGCCCGTCTGGACGAGCGCGCCGTCCTGCACAAGCTGAGCGTCACGGACGCGGTGGCCCTGAACGTTGTGATCAGCTCGGCGCGGCCCGAGCTGATCTGCCATCTCGCCGCCCAGATCGATGTCAGGGCGTCCGTGGCCGCCCCGGCAGTCGACGCCCGGACCAACGTCGTCGGGACGGTGAACGTCCTTGAGGCAGCGCGGCTGGCCGGCGCCCGCGTGCTGTTCTGCTCAAGCGGCGGCGCGCTTTACGGCCGGGACGCGCCGATTCCCTCGCTGGAGGACGTGCTGCCGTTGCCCGAGTCGCCGTACGGGGTCGCCAAGTACTGCGCCGAGCAGTACGTCGGCCTCTATAACCGGCTGCACGGCACCGCGCACTCGTCACTGCGGCTGGCCAACGTCTACGGCCCGCGGCAGGATCCGACCGGCGAGTCGGGGGTAATCACGATCTTCTGCGCTCGCGTGCTCGCGGGCGAGCGGCCTACCATCTTCGGGGACGGGACGCAGACCCGCGACTACGTGTATGTCGGTGACGTCGTCGCCGCCTTCCTCGCCGCAGCGGACCAGGGCCGCCCGGGCACCTGGAACGTCGGAACCGGCGTCGAGGTCAGCGTGCTCGAGCTGGCCAGCATGATCGGCGACGTCGCGGGCCGTCCCGCCGATCCGAAGTTCGCTCCCATGCGCCCGGGGGAGCTGCAGCGCAGCGCCATCGCGATCGAGCGGGCCGAGCGCGACCTCGGCTGGAGAGCCGTCACGTCGCTCGCGGACGGCGTACGCGCTGCATACCGGTGGATTGAGGAAGGCGCGCCCGACCGTGCCGGCTACTGACGCCCCCCGCTAGGCTGGCCCGCATGCCCAGACCGGATGGACGCAGGCCCGATCAGCTGCGCGAGGTGCGCATGACCAGGGGCTGGCTGGATCACGCCGAAGGTTCGGTGCTGGTCGAGTTCGGCGCCACCCGGGTGCTCTGCGCCGCGAGCGTGACCGAGGACCTGCCGCGCTGGCGCCGCGGCAGCGGGCTTGGCTGGGTTACCGCCGAGTACGCCATGCTGCCGAGGGCAACGAACACGCGCAGCGACCGGGAGTCGGTCAAGGGCCGTCCTGGCGGCCGCACCCTGGAGATCTCCCGGCTGGTCGGCCGGTCCCTGCGGGCGTGCGTTGATCCCAAGGCGCTCGGCGACAACACGATCGTCATCGACTGCGACGTGCTGCAGGCCGACGGGGGTACCCGTACCGCCGCGATCACCGGCGCGTACGTGGCGCTGGCCGACGCGATCGGCTGGCTGCGCGGCAGGAAACGGTGCAAGGGCGACCCGCTCGTCGCCTCTGTGTCGGCGATCAGCGTCGGCATCGTCGACGGGCAGCCTAAGCTCGACCTCTGCTACGAGGAGGACTCGGCCGCGCAGACGGACATGAACGTGGTCTGCACCGGCGACGGGAACTTCGTGGAGATCCAGGGGACCGCGGAGCGCGAGCCGTTCGGCCGTGAGCTGCTGGACCAGCTGCTCGGCCTGGCCGTGGCCGGCTGCGCGGAGCTGACCAGCCTGCAGGCAGAGGTCCTGGCCCGATGACGGCCAGGCTGGTCCTCGCGTCGCTGAACCCGCACAAGATTACCGAGCTGGCCAGGATCCTGGCCGGTGGCAAGGTGGGAGTCGAGCTGGCCGGGCTGGGGGAATTCCCGGGTGCGCCCGAGGTGGCCGAGACCGGCGCCACTTTCGCCGAGAACGCGCTGTTAAAAGCGGAGTCGGCTGCCCAGTTCACCGGGCTGCCGTCGGTTGCCGACGATTCGGGTTTCTGCGTCGACGCGCTGAACGGGATGCCCGGCGTGCTGTCGGCCCGCTGGTCGGGCAAGCACGGGGATGATGAGGCCAACCTGCAGCTCCTGCTCGGCCAGCTCGCGGACACCCCGGATGACCGGCGCGGTGCCCATTTCACCTGCGCGGCAGCGCTCGTGCTGCCGTCCGGGCGGCAGCACGTCAGCGAGGCCGCAGTGCATGGGCGGATGATACGGCTGCCGCGGGGGGAGAACGGCTTCGGCTACGATCCGGTCTTCGTCCCGGACCGCTCCGAGCTGACGACGGCCGAGATGACGGCCGAAGCCAAGGACGCGATCAGCCATCGGGGCCGCGCGCTGCGCGCGCTCGCCCCGGTGATCGCCGCGCTCCTCGGCTAGGCACAGTGGCAGAAAAGGAGCATAAGTGACTGACGATCGGCTCGCGCCGGGGGACCTGGCGCCGGATTTCACCCTGCCGGACTCCGGCGGCCGCGAGCTCAGCCTGTCCTCGCTGCGCGGCCAGCGGGTGATCATCTACTTTTACCCGGCCGCGATGACGCCGGGCTGCACGAAGCAGGCCTGCGATTTCCGGGACAGCCGCAGCGATCTATCGGATGCCGGGTTCACCGTGCTCGGCATCTCGCCGGATGCCCCGGCCAAGCTGGCCAGGTTCGCCGAGCAGGAGGGGCTTTCCTTTCCGCTGCTCTCCGACCCTGACCGCGAGGTGCTGAAGGCTTACGGTGCCTTCGGGGAGAAAATGCTCTACGGGAAGAAGACCGTCGGCGTGATCAGGTCGACCTTCGTCGTCGGGGCGGACGGCCGGATCGAGAATGCCTACTACGGCGTGAAGGCAACCGGGCATGTTGCCCGGCTGCGCAAGGACCTGGGCGTCTGACGTTAGCTAGCCTTGCCGCAGGCCTCGTGCCGCATGCACGGGCGGCGCAGGCGCATTCCCGTTCCGGGGCCGTAGTCCAACGGCAGAGGCACAGGACTTAGGATCCTGCCAGTGTGGGTTCGAATCCCACCGGCCCCACTCAGGGTTACCGACAGAACTGCCGGTGTCGTGCCGACAGGACTGGCTGCGGGTTTGCGGGGTTCCTAGCCGACCCTTCACTCAGCGGGCTTGCTGAGCTTGGTCCGCATCCATGGGTACGGATCGCGCAGCGGCATGCGGCGCGATCGGCGGTGCTCCTGGATCAGGTGGAGCGGCTCGCCAGCGACGTAGTAGCGGCCACGGCCGTTGCCGCGTGCGGTGAGGATCCCTGCGGCTGTCAGGGCCGCGAGGTCGCGGGTGGCGGTTTGCTGGGTTACGCCGGCGCGCTTGAGGTAGCCAGCGCGGCGGACGCGGTAGCCGAGGACAGCGTCGAACATCGCCTCCATCGCTCGCTCGGGCAGGTCATGTGCGGCAACGAGCGCGTCCAAGTCCTTCCATGTGTCCCCGGCTTCCCTGACGCGGCGGGCGACGGTCTGGGCCTGCATGTGGTGGGCGCGGAGGTTGAAGGTTAGCCATATGTGGGCGTTGTCTTTCGGCTGCCAGGAGCCGTGCCCGGTGTGGGCCAGGACGCTGTAGTAGTCGTCGGTATTGGCGCCCAGCCATTCCTCGATGCTGGAGAATTCCGGCTCGCCAATGTCTGAGCGGGTGAGGACCAGCGTGGCGAGGGCGCGGGCCATCCGGCCGTTGCCGTCGCGGAACGGGTGGATCATCACGAGATTGAGGTGCGCCATCGCCGAGCGGACCACGGGGTCGCTGCTGAGGCCGGTGTGCAGGCTGCCTACGAGGGCTTCAATGAGCTCGGGGACCTTGGCGGCATCGGGGGCTTCGTAGACGACCTGGTCGCTGCGTTCGTCGTGAACGTAGATCGGCCCCTTCCGGTATCGGCCCGGGGATTTGGAGTGGTCGTGGCCGAGCATCATGTAGTGCATCGCCCGGATCTCGGTGGCGTTGAAGGTGGAGTATTCGTCGTCGCCCATGGCCAGGACGTAGCCGAGAGCCTGCCGGTAGCCCTGGATCTCCGCGAAGGTCTTCTCGTCCGCGCTGATGGGCTCCTCGCCGTCCAAAGCGGCTGCGGCGTCGTCTTCGTCGACGACGTAGCCTTCGATGCTGTTGGAGCCCCGGATGGCACGGGCGAGCGCGGAGCGGCGCAAGGAGCCTTCCCAGCGTCGCGGTGTGCGCAGGACGTGCCGCAGCTCGCGGCGCATCTGGTGGATCTCGCCTAGGACGGCCTCGTCCTCACTGGTAAGCGTCGGCGCGGTGTAGAGTACCCCTTGATGCGTTGATGCCTTCATGTAGTCATGATATAGGTATGAGGACTGCTTAAACTAATCATCACATCAATGTCCGGTCGCCACCGCTGTCGGACGACGAACACGACGCTGAGGCGGTCGTGCTCCGTCGTCTGGACTCCTGGCATCGAACGGGTTCCTTGCTGACGACCTGAACCTCGATGCCGTGCACGGCGCCGGTCTCGATGACGCTGCGCTTATCGCCGCTGTCCGCCCACGCCGTCACCACCGCGGGCTGCCGGGCGGCCAGTTCGCTGACCACGTCGCGGCCGCCGGCCGCCGGCCCGGGGGAATGGGACTCTCGTCGTGGCGGTCAGCGAGGCGCTCGCCCGGCGATGAGGGCCCGAGACGTTCCAGGGCCGCTTTTTCGCCGCTCGGCGAGAGGTCCATGACGACGCCGTCGTACTCGTGGACTCCAGCGAGCTCCCGGATGACCGGGACCTTCGCGTCCCATACGGCTTTGAGCCGGCGATCAGGCATGGCGGCAGACTAGTAGCGGTACCTCCGGAACGCTGGCACCCGAGGTCAGGCGGCCTCCGGCAGCTCCGCGCCACCATCGCCGGAATGGAAGTCAGGCCAATTGATCCCTGGGGTCGGGTTGCTCTGGCCGGGCGCGCTCTGCCCGGGGGTCATCGGGGACGCGCCAGCGTCAGGTCGGCTGCGTGCAGCTTGAACGCCGTTTCGGCCGCGACGTTGCCTTCGATGCGCCAGTCCTGGTGGTAGATGCCCTGGTCCTGGTCCTTGTCGAACCAGACCAGCCCGAGCATGTCGTACTGGCGCATCCCGGTGAACAGGTTGCGGATCTTGGCGATCTGGCCGGCCTGGGGCCCGACGGCGGTCTCGGACAGGAGTACCGGCTTGCGGGTGAATGCGTGTACCTGGTTGATGGTGGGGGCGAAGACGGTGGCGAAGGTGTCGGTGGGGCGGTAATAGTAGCCGTCGATGCCGACCCAGGTGACGTATTTCGCGCCGGGCCACCAGTCGGCGATCGGCCCGGTGCCGAGATGGTCGGCCTCGATGGTCCATAGCCAGGTGATGTTGTAGGCGCCCTGCTCGCGGAACAGCGTGACGATGTGCCGCCATGCCGCGATGAACACCGGCGGCGGGACATTGCCGTAGCCCCAGGAGTACGCGGTGCTGTTCATTTCGTGGCCGAAGCCGATAACGACGGGATGGGCGTAGTCGCGGACGCTGTCGGCGTAGGAGCTCAGGTAGCCGTCGTAATCACCGGCGGCTATCCCGGAGACGGAGGCGAGGGTGGGATCGATCTGGACGAACGGGGTGGCGCTGTGGGCGTGGATCCGTTCCGCGAACGATGTCGCGAAGGGCTCCGCCCAGCCGCTGAAGTACCCGACGAGGTTCGGCTGCTTGTCTACCGCCGTCGCGAAGTCCGCGACTGGCTGGTAGGCAGGCGGCGACCCGTCCTCATAGACGCCCAGGTATGAGCGCGGCCTGTGCGGGAGGGACGCGCGCACGACCGGAGGGCTCAGCGACAAGGCGAAGCGGCTGCCCGCATAGGTGAGCGCCACTGCGGCGAGCACGAGGGCGATGAGCATCGCGAAACGAGGTCTCATGTTGTCTTATCTCCGGGAAAGATGACGCGGCTCACCACGGCGAGATTGAGCAAGCCGAAGAACACCAGGACCGCGAACTGCGAAGAGGCCATGGTCACCGTCCGCCAGATGGCCAGAGCCGCCCACAGCAGGGCGACGCCGCCGCTCCACCCGGTGACCCCGATCCGGAAACGCCGTAGCGAGGTGCCCGGTGTCCGGGACGGATGCCAGCCCATTGTCCTGCCCCGGGCGCTGTCGTAGATGGCAAAGACATGCGCCCAGCCACGGGCGATCCCCAGCGGCCAGACCGACGGCCCGTAGCTGGAGTGATGCCACAGGGGGTAGAGGACGAACCCGGTGAGCATAGCCGGGAGAAGGATGACGAAGTTCCGCAACCTGATCTGGCCGGGAAGAAAGGCGAGCATGACGATGGGGATGACAGGCCCGAAGAACGTCAGCAGGCCGGTGTAGGCGTAGTAGAAGAACCCGGAGACGTAGGTCAGCCGGGCCGGGAGCGTCATCGGCACGGTCCACAGCCGCCGCGAGAACACGATCCCGGCGTTCCCGGTGCACCACCGGTACTGCTGGCGGACAAAAGCGTCGAGGTTGTCGGGGCATATCCCGGCCGAGAGGACAACCGGCAGGTAGACCAGGGACCAGCCAGCCCGGCGCACGTCGAGTCCGGTGTGCACGTCCTCGGCGTAGGGGATGAGCGTGGGGCCGCCCTGCGGCTCCAGCGCAGTCCGCCGGTAGACCGCAGAGGTTCCCACGCAGATGGCCGCGCCGAACCGGTCGCGGGCCACCTGGATCGACCGGTAGAACACCTCCTGAATCGCGCCTGCCGCGTTCTCGATCCAATTTTGGCTGGCACTGCCCCGGAAGAACTGGGGCGTCTGGACGATCGCGATCGCCGGGTCGTCCATGTAGGGAAGCGTCTCGGCGAGGAAATCGCTGCGCGGCGCGAAGTCGGCGTCCAGGATGACCAGGTACTCGCCACTGGTACGCGCGAAGGCGTACCGCAGGTTGCCGCTCTTCTTATAGGCGCGCAGGTCGGGCCGGCGGATGTAGCCGAAGCCGAAGGACTCTGACACCGAACGGGCCTCGTCGGACGGCCCGTCATCGAGCACGTAAGCCTGGGCTGCCCCCTCGTAGCCCGCGATGAGATCGAAAACGGCATGCCAGGTGTTGCAGAGCAGTTCGATCGGCTCGCCGCAGATCGGCAAGTAGATATCCACGCCTGGGTACCCAGCCGGGCGCCACGCCCGGATGCGCGCCTCGTGAGCGGCCAAGTCGAACCCGCGGCCGGTAAAGTTCACCGGCAAGCCGATCACCTGGTACACGACGTAGGTGGCAGTGAAGACCATGAACGGCCACGCCACCGGGTCGTGTGCCTCGAACCTGACCTGGCTGATGATGAGGCAGCCCGCGCTGACGATCAGTGAGGTCGTCAGGTAGGGCAGATTCCGGTGAATGTAGGCATACTTCTCGTTGTTGTTGGGGGGCGGGGGGGTGGTGTCGTGTCGTGGCGTGGTTGTGGTGGTGGTGGCTGTGTGTGCTGGCGGTTTGAGTGCTTCTTGGCTGGCGGGGTTCACTGGGGGGGCTCGTATCGCCAGATGATGTAGGTGCCGGTGTGGCCGTAGGGGATGACGTCGATGCGGTGGTAGTGGTGGTTGCGGGTGAGGTCGGTGGTGATTTGGTGGTCCAGGGTGGTGGTGTCGGCGTAGTTGAGTGCGACGAGGGAGAAGTAGCCTTCGGTGATGAACTCGGCGAAGACGCCGGGGTTGCCGGCGCCGGTGACGCCTGCGGTGGCGGCGGGGCCGCCGGTGCTGGCTCCTGTGGGCAGGGTGATGTTGCGGGTGCTGGACCATCGTTTCCACTGGCTGCCGGCGGGCAGGTAGTACTCCGCGATGGAGGGGTCCTCTACCAGGAGGTGCCCGGTGCCCTGATCGGCGAGCGGGCGGAATATCGCGGTGAAGCTGAATGCGTTAGGCCAGTCGGTGGCGAATGCCCGGGACTGGCTGGCGCCTAGTGAGAGCGGGAAGGCGAGCGCGATCACGCAGGCCCCGCAGGTGATGGTTCGTGCCTGGCCGGCGGGTGAGGCGGCGATGAGCTGGTCGGCGGCGTAGCCGGCGGCGATGGCGGCGAACCAGACGCCGAGGTCCACGTGCTTGTTCAGCGAGGCGGTGGTGTGCAGGCGTGCTTGCTCCAGCGGCCCGAGCAGCGCGGCGGCGGCCAGGACCGCGAGCAGCCACGTCTGCGCGTGTGGTTGCCGGCGGGCCAGGCTGACGGCCAGGCCGCATACGGCGGCGATGATGATGAGGCCGGTCCAGGACCAGGAATTGGCGAGCACGGACAGCGGGGAGTCCGCGCCGGCGGCCCGCGCCAGCGTTGTCCGCTCGATCCCGCTGGCGTAGGAACTTCCGCCGGCCAGCAATCCCGCCAGCAGGAGCGCGACCAGGACGGTCAGCAGGGTCGCGCAGCGCCCGGCGGCGAGCTTGCCGCCGGGCCGGGGGAACGCGGTGAGCAGCACGAGCCCGAGCACGACCGGGTCGAACAGGGCCGAGGAGTACGCGGCGGCGTTGGCCAGCGCCAGCGCGGCGGCGGCGGCGAGCATCCAGCCGGTCGCGTCCCGCCGTTCCCCGGCGCGGACCACGCACCAGGCCGCGAGCGCGACAAGGAACATCGACATGGCGTCGTAGGTGGCGAACGCCCCCAGGTGCAGCGTCGGGCCCAGGACGGCGAACAGCGCGGCGGCGAAGAAGGCAGCGCGGCGCCCGTAGAGCCGGCTGGCGGTGCCCCACAGCAGGGCGGTTGCCCCGAGCATGAAGGCCAGGGACAAGATCCGGGCCGCTGCCAGGCCGCCGATGCTGTCCGCCAGCGCCCCGATCGGCGGGTAGAGAACCGGCGCTCCGGAGAAGTAGGCCGGGAACGGCGGGATCGGCGTGCCGTGCAGCCAGTGCGCCCACTCCAGGTGCCCGGCCCACAAGTACGCGGCCTCATCCTCGAACGCCGTGTCGGCCCGTACCAGCCGCAGCGACAGCACCGCCTGGACAGCGAGCACCGCGGCCAGCGGCCAGCCCGCCGGGACGCCCAGCCCCCGCGCGCGCGGGGGCCGGCGCGAGGCGGCCCGGGGCGCCGCGGGTGCGCCAGCGGGCGCCGGAGCCTCCGCGGGGGTCCGCGCCGGCCCGCGGACGGCGGCAGGTCCCGTGGTCGCTGCGGCGGCCGGAACGCCAGCTGGCAGGGACTGTGACCCCTCGCCAGCTGGCAGGGACTGTGACCCCTCGCCAGCTGGCAGGGACTGTGACCCCTCGCCAGCTGGCAGGGACTGTGACCCCTCGGCCTGAGCTGAAGACCCTCCGGCCTGAGTTGAGGCCTCCGCCGGATTCGGCGTTGGAATAAGGTCCCTCCCGCCTGTCGTGGTGCCGTAGCCCGCGGGCCGCCGGCCAGCGATCCTGGGCTGCCAGCGGCACCCGCCCCCGGAGCCCGATTAATGTGACGACATCATCACATGCCGTCGCGTTACCCCCAGACAGGACTACTGATACGAAAAGTACTGTCAAGTCCCCCTCCAGGAAGGGCGTTTACCGAATATTCCGCCCGGCACCCCTGCAACCCGGCCCGCTCGTTCACGACGCAGGTCTCGCGAACGTCCTGGCCCCCCGGTTGAACGCGGCGCCGGCAGCGGGGCTGGTGAGGCGCCAGTCCCGCTTCCGGTTGGCGTCGAACCACACGAAACCCAGCAGCCCGTAAGCGCGGATACCAGCGAACAGGTTCGCGATCTTCGCTGGCTGCCCTGCGGCAGGCGAAGCGGCTGTCTCGGAGATGAGTACCGGGTCGAGGGTGAGCGCGCGCACGGCTTTGATGGTCGGCCCGAACAGGGATGCGAACGTCCAGGACGGCTTGAAGTAGTAGCCGTCAATCCCTACCCAGTTCACATACGCGCTGCCCGGCCACCAGCGGGCCGGGGAGGGAATGCCGCCGTGCTTGTCGATGATGTTGATCGTCCACATCCAGGTCACGTTGGTGGCGCCCTGCTCCCGGAACACGGTGACGATGTGCCGCCAGGCGGCCACGAACACCGCAGGGGACGTGTGCCGGTGGCCCCAGGAGTACCAGTAGCCGTTCATCTCATGACCGAAGCCCAGGATCACCCGGGCACCGAAGGCCTTGACCGCTGAGGCGTAGGAGCGCAAGTAATAGTCATACTGCCCGGATGCGATGGCGGCGAGGCTGGTGCCAGTCGGGTCAATCTGCACGAGCGGTATCGCGTTGTGCCTGACTGCAGCGGCAGCGAAGCTGGCCTGGAACGGCTCCCGCCATCCGCTGTAGTACACGGCCACTCCTGGCCTGACCCCCGTAGTCGCGGCGAACGCTTTCACCCCGGCATACGACTCAGGTGCCGGGGCCGCATATACCCCGAAGTATGCCCCGGGCGCGTGCGGGAGGGCGACCTGCTGAGGCGCTGCAGGGGCGGCGGAATTGCCGCCCGCGGGTTTGCCGCCGAGGCCGGTCGCCACGATGATCGCGGCCACGGCGATCGCGGCCACGGCAATGATCGCTCCCCCCACAGCAACGATCCGCCTGAGCCTCATCTGGCCGTTCTCCCCGTGGTCACTATCATCGTGCGCCCCATATCGTCACTCCTTCTGTGCTCACTGCTGAAGGCCCCCGAGGCTGCCTCGCCAGAGCCGATCAGGGGGCAGCCGATCATTCATGACGCAGGGCTCGTGAGCGTTCTGGCGTCCCGGCCGAACGCGGTGACAGCCGCCGGGCTGGTGAGCCGCCAGTCCTGCTTCTTGTCGATGTCGAACCATACGAACCCCAGCAGCCCGTAGTCACGGACACCAGCGGTAAGATTCGCGATCTTCGCTGGCTGCCCTGCGGTAGGCGATGCGGCTGTCTCGGTGATGAGTATGTGGTCGAGGGTCAGCTTGCGCACGGCGTTAATGGTCGGCCCGAACAGGGAAGCGAATGTCCAGGACGGCTTGAGGTAGTAGCCGTCAATTCCTACCCAGTTCACATACGCGGGACCGGGCCACCAGGCAGCCGGAGAAGGAATGGGATGGCGGCCGCGCGCATTGATGATATTGACCGTCCACATCCAGGTCACGTTGGTGACGCCCTGCTCCTGGAACACGGTGACGATGTGCTGCCAGGCAGCTACGAACACCGCCGGGGATGTATGCCGGTAGCCCCAGGAGTACCAATCACCGTTCATCTCATGGCCGAAGCTGATCACTACTGGCGAGCGAAAGACACGGACCTGCTGGGCGTACTTCTCAAGGTAGTGGTCACGGTAGCCGTCTGCAATTGCGGCGAGGGCGACGCCCCGCGGGTTGATCTGGATGACGGGCAGTGCACCATCGCCGAGGATCCGGCAGGCAGGCTTCGGATTCCACTTCTTCCCGAACTGAGCGAAGTAGGCGACGAGGTTCGGGTGGATTCCGGTCGCGCTGGCAAAGCTTTTCAGCTGCCTGCCGCCGGGCCAGCCGGCGGTGATGACGCCGACGTACGGGCCCGGACGGGCGGGCCGACCGCATGGGGCGCCAGACACCTGCCGCGGCGACGCGTGTGCCGGGCGGAGAACCACAGACGTGCAGACTGCGGCGACGGTGACGGTCAGCCCGGCAATCAGGGCCGCCCTGGTCATGCGCCTCACCTGCCATCCCCCGTGGCGGGCACGGCGATCCGGTCGGATGGCGCGACGGTGACAATCTCGACCTGGCCGCGTGTCATCCAGCCCTGGCGCAGGCAGGTGGCGATGCCGTAGAGCCGGACTGGCCGCAGGACGAGGGCCACCCAGAGAGCCGTGATCGGTGCCATGAGGACGACGATGAGCCGGTCGAGCCAGTTCTGGTCTGATCGGTGCACTGTCGTAGTGCGCAGGGCCATGAGCACGGCCCAGACAAACATCGCGAGCACTGCGGATGCAGCGTATGTCTCGGACTGCGGCCATGTGATCGCGGCTATCACGGTGGCGCCGATGCTCGCGACAAAAGCCCAGGAGCTCAGCAGGCTGAACCACCACGTGTAAGAGGTCAGCCGCAGGTAACGGAGCCGCCAGCACGTGCGGATGGTCGAGCCGCGCATCCAGCGAGTCCATTGCCTGAGATGGTGGCGCAGGTTTTCCGGGTACATGGCCAGGCAGATGGCGGTCGGCTGCTGGACTGCCCGGCCGCGGCATTCGGCGAACAACGTGAGCGCGGCGTCGTCGCCGAGTTTTACCCGATGGCCGAGAAACGTCTCGCCGACGTAGGCTGGCACGACATCGCGGATCATGCCGGCCCTGTAGAGCGCGAACGTGCCGCGGTTGACGGTGACGTCGCCGCCTGCGACATTCTGCGCAGCGGATGACAAGAGCTGCCATGACAGGGTGCGGGAGCCGGACATCAGGGTCAGCCAGTTCTTCGAGTGGTTCCATGCGAGTTCAAGGCCGGCGACGGAGTAGACATCGCGGCGCAGGAAGGGGCGTAGTCCTTCCTCGATCGCGTTACTGGTCAGCGTCGTGTCACTGTCGAGGGTGACGAAGATATCGGCGGCCGGATGAGCCGTGAAACAGGTGGCCTGGGCATGTTTCTTCCCGGCATTGCGCTGCCGGGTCCACAGGAGGCGGGGTCCGAGTACCGGGTCGCGTTCCCAGTGGTCGCGAAGCTGCTGGTAGTTGACCCGCGAGCCATCGTCGACGACGTGGACGACATCTGGCAGGCGAGTCTGGCGGGTGAGGGCATACAGTACCCGGTCAAGAGTTGGCGCGTCTTCGTTGTAAACCGGCAGGCTGACCACGACGTGCAGCTCGTCGATGCGATGGGACCAGCCAGCGTAGGGGCGTTCCATGAGCGAGAGTGCCCACTGGGCGAGTGCGAGGACGAATACGATCAACCAGCTCGCCATGAGCACTGGGTACCGCTCATAGACAACGATGAAGTCGGTGTGCCGGGCTAGCCCGAGGATCGCGACGACCGTGGCGAGGAGTGCGTACGGGATTTTGCGGACTCGCTCGATAGCCACGTCCGGGATGTCATAGGAGTCGGTCAGGGCTCCTCGACATGTTTCCCGCGCCGCCACGCCCAGCGGATGAGCGCGGTCAGCACGACGAAGGGAACCGCTGTCCAGAGGGTGATGGCCGTCAGGTCGGACAGAAGCGGTGTCATGGCCTTCTCCTACGGTGTTGCCAAGGGCGACCAGAAGCTCGATCCCGGCCGCCTGTCTACTAGCCTGCGATTCAGCGAATCCGAGGGCCATCGTGTCCGGCGAGCTGGTGGTCGCCGCGTCAGCCGTGGCATGGAGCCCACCCGGATGCCCGTTGCCATTGTTGTTGGGGGGCGGGGGGGTGGTGTCGTGTCGTGGCGTGGTTGTGGTGGTGGTGGCTGTGTGTGCTGGCGGTTTGAGT
>Ga0302177_10001402_pt1 | contig 17400 bp, 15 predicted proteins | sample I_Palsa_E1_2_FD_198780 | JGI IMG/M metagenome (GOLD analysis project Ga0302177, IMG submission 198780) | Peat permafrost microbial communities from Stordalen Mire near Abisko, Sweden - I_Palsa_E1_2 | ecosystem: Environmental > Terrestrial > Soil > Palsa > Peat permafrost | place: Sweden... | reverse complement strand
AGGTCCTCGCGGCACGGGAATTCGCGGGCCACGTCATCGATCGCCTGGTGACCCGCGAACCGATGCAGGCCGCCGGGGCCGCGGTGCTGCGGCTGGCCTGGGCCCATCGTGAGGCCCTGACCGGCTGACCCTGGGCGGCTGGCCCTGGGCGGCTGGCCCTGGGCGGCTGGCCCTGGGCGGGGCCGATCTTGGCGGAAGACGCATGCTCTGCCGTTTGGTGGGCAGGTATGTCGAGGAATTTGAACATCGCGCTTCGCCAGAAGGTGTGGTGCCTCACCAGATGGAGAAACGGTGGTTAGGACCGAAGATCGCAACGTCGGCCGGCATGTCGTTCAGTTCTACGGTCACGACGAGGAACTGGCTGAGCGCTCTTCGTTCTCGCTGTTCTGCGGGTACCGGGCCGACTCGGTAACCCGCGACGGCCGCCTCGACGCCTTCGCTCAGGTGTGCCGGATGCACCGTGAGGTCGTTGGCGCCGCACCTCCCGGGGTGCCCGGTTCCGGCGTGCAGGGTGCGGTGCGCACGTTCGCTTTCTCCCGTGACGCCCCCGCCGCGGCCCGTCATTTCGCGGCGGGCGCGCTGCGCCGCTGGGGGCTCGCTGACCTGGCCGACGATGTGGCCCTGGTGGTAACCGAACTCGCGGCCAACGCCGTCAGGCACGCCCATTCCGGCTTCACGGTCGTCCTTTCGTCCAGCCCGGACGTGGTGCGGATCTCGGTCCGCGACGCGAGCCCGCTGCCGCCTGCCGGCGCCTCCGGCTCCGGCCCGGCGCTGCCCGTCGCGCCTCTGCACGGTCTGGGAGCGGTGAACGCGATGGCGAGCCACTGGGGGGCCGAGTCGCTCGGGTCCTCCGGCAAGACCGTGTGGGTGGAGCTGCGCCGGTAACCACGAGCGGCTCCGGCCGGCTCCGTTGGTCGTGTCCGCTTTACCCGGCCCCCGAGCTGCCTGTCTTGATCGCGAGGAGGAGTGGATGAGCGAGGATCTTGCCGGGCGCACCGCCGTGGTGACCGGCGGGGCCAGCGGTATAGGCGAGGCCTGCGCGACCAGGCTGGCCGCGGGCGGCGCCGACGTGGTCGTCGCCGACATCAACCTCGGTGCCGCCGAGGCGGTCGCCGCCCGCCTTGGCGGGCGTGCCTTCGAAGTGGACCTGGCCGCCGACTTCGACGCCGCCGCGCTGGCCGGCCAGGCCGACATCCTGGTGAACAGCGCCGGGCTGCAGCATGTCGCCCCGGTTCACGAGTTCCCTGCCGATAAGTTCCGGCTGCTGCTTGCGGTGATGCTCGAGGCCCCCTTCCGGCTGGCCCAGGCGGCGCTGCCGCACATGTACGCCCGCGGCTTCGGCCGGATCGTCAACATCTCCTCTGTGCACGGTCTGCGCGCCTCTCCCTACAAGGTCGCCTACGTGGCGGCCAAGCACGGCCTGGAGGGGCTGTCGAAGGTGATCGCGCTCGAAGGCGGCGAGCGCGGGGTCACCTCTAACACGGTCTGTCCGGCTTACGTGCGCACGCCGCTGGTGGAAAAGCAGATCACGGACCAGGCGCGGGTGCACGGGATCTCCGAAGAGCGCGTCGTCACCGACATCATGCTGACCGAGCCGGCCATCAAACGGCTGATCGAGCCGGCCGAGGTCGCCGAGCTCGTGGCCTACCTCTGCTCCAGCCCGGCGTCCTTCGCCAACGGCTCGTCCTGGGTCCTCGACGGAGGCTGGTCCGCCCGCTGACTCCGTGATCGATGGCGGCTTACACGAACGCGCTCAGGCCCGTGATCGCGCGGCCGACGATCAGCGTGTTGATCTCGCGGGTGCCCTCGTAGGAGTAGATCGCCTCGGAGTCGGCCACGAACCGGCCCACGTGGTTCTCAAGCAGGATGCCGTTCCCGCCGAGAAGCTCGCGGGCCCACCCCACCGTCTCCCGCATCCGGACCGTGCAGAACGCCTTGGCCAGCGCGGAATGATGGTCCTCGGCCAGGCCCTCCTGCTGCAGCCCGGACAGCCGGGCGCACAGGCAGGCCGAGGCCGTGACGTTGCCGATCATCCGCGCCAGCAGGTCCTGAACCAGCTGGAAGCCCCCGATCGGGCGGCTGAACTGCTCCCGCTGGCCCGCGTAGGCCAGCGCGTGCTCATAGGCGCCGCGGGCACAGCCGGTGGCCTGCCAGGCGACCCCGGCCCGGGTCAGCCGCAGCACCGCGGCGGTGTCCTTGAAGGAATTCGCCTCCTGCAGCCGGTTGGCCTCGGGCACCCGGACCCCGTCCATGGTGATGTGCGCGTTCTGGACCACCCGCAGCGCGATCTTGTCGTGCATCTTGGAGGTCTCGAAGCCGGGCGCGCCCTTCTCCACCACGAATCCCTTGACCTGCCCGTCTTCGGTGGAACGGGCCCAGATGATCACGTAGTCCGCGAACGTGGCGTTGCCGATCCACTTCTTCTGCCCGTCCAGGACCCATTCGTCGCCGTCGCGCCTGGCCGTGGTGATCAGGCCGCCCGCGACGCCCGAGCCGACGTCGGGTTCGGTGAGCCCGAACGCGCCGATCTTTTCCATCCGCGCCATCGCGGGCAGCCATCGCTGCTTCTGCTCCTGCGACCCGCACAGGTAGATCGACCCCATGGCCAGGCCGCTGTGCACACCGAAGTAAGTCCCGATCGACGGGTCCACCCGGGCCAGCTCCATCGCGATCATGCCGTCGAGCAGGCAGCCGCCGCCAGGGCAGCCGTATCCGGTGTAGGCCTGACCAGCGACGCCAAGCTGGTGGAGGCCGCCGACCAGTTCGAAGGGGAATTCCTCCCGGGTCCAGTAGTGGTTGATGACGGGCTGGACCGACTTCTCCATGAACTCCCTGATCCGGCGCAGCAGCTGTCGGCCCTCGGGTTCCAGCGACCTCTCGATCAGGTAGAAGTCGGCGTCCGTGACGGCGCCCCGGTCGGCGGTTGGCATACCAGTTCACTCCTTCGCCACGAGCGCTACGGTGCGGCTGCGTTAACGGTGGGACCAGGAAACCATCCACTACCGGCGCGAGTTCCGCCGCCTCGGTGACCAGGGCGAGGTGACCGCCGTGGTAGACGTGCAGCCGCGAGCCCCGGATGAGCCGGTGCATCAGCCGGGCATTGACCAGCGGGATGATCGGGTCGTCGTCTCCGGCCAGGATGAGCGTCGGCTGGCGCAGCCACGGCAGGAACGGCAGGCTGGCCCAGCCCGCCGCGGCGGTGAGCTGGTACACGTAGCCGCGCGACGGGCCGACCCGGTTACCGTCGTGCATCGCCGCCACGATCTCCGCGGAATCGATTCTCGCCACTCCGCCGTAGAGGTCCCCGGCGACCCGCTGCAGGTAGCCGGGGTCCAGGTAACGCCGCGGTGTCACCAGGTGCTTGAGGACCGAAGGCCGGGCCGGCACCATCGGCGTGCCTGTCGCGGTCGCGACGAGCACGAGCCGGCGGCACCTGGCCCGCTGGAACGCGGCGAAGTGCTGGGCGACGCCGCCGCCCCAGGAGATGCCGAGCACGTCGACGCGATCGTAGCCGAGCTCGGTCAGCATGGCCGCGATCAGCCGGCAGAGCCCGCCGAAGCGGTACGGCCAGTGCGGCGGGGGCGAGCCGCCGACGCCAGGCGGGTCGAACCTGATCACCTCGACGGCCGGGTCGAGCTGGTCCACGAACGGCTGGAGCAGTTCGAAGCTGGCGCCGATGCCGTTGATCAGCAGCAGCGGGACGCGCTGTGTCCCGGGCACGCCGGGCCGGACCGAGACCCGCAGCAGCTGGCGCCCGACCGCGACGCTGCGTACCTCAGCGGTCGTGGACATAGGTTCCGGGCGCGGCGCACTGGACCGGGTAGCCGGTGCGGCCGAGCTGGCGCGGGCTGCGTTTGCGCCCGCCGCTCCGCCTGGCCAGCCAGGACGAGTAGTCCGGCCACCAGCTGCCGGGGACGGTCTGCGCCGCGGCGAGGAATTCCGCCGGGTCGGGCGGATGGGCCGGCCCGATCTGGAAGGCGGCCTTGGGGTTGTCCGGCGGGTTGACCATAGAGGCTATGTGCCCGCTGGTGGACAGTACGAACGTCACCGGGCCGCTGAGCAGCTGCGTCGTGCGGTAGCACGACTGCCACGGGCAGAGGTGATCGGCGACGCCGGCGATGACGTAGGCGTCGACGTCGACCTTGGCCAGGTCGACCGGTGAGCCCAGCATGGTGGCGGCGCCCGGCACGATCAGCGCGTTGGCCAGAGCCAGCCGGATGAAGTCGCGGTGCAGCGCGGCGGGCAGCCGGGTCGTGTCGGCGTTCCAGTACAAGATGTCGAACGCGGGGGGCGTGCGTCCCTGCAGGTAGTTGTTGACCCAGTAGCTCCAGATCAGGTCGTCAGGCCGCAGCCAGGCGAACACCTCGGCCAGGGCCCGTCCGTCCAGGTAGCCGCGTGCGGCGGACGCCGCCGTCGCCGCCGTGGCGGTCGCCTCGTCGATGATCGCCCCGGCGGTCCCGGCCTGTTTCTGGTCCAGCACGGTCACGCCGAGGCCCAGGCTGGCCAGCTGGTCGAGCTGCCCGGTCAGGCTCAGGTGCGCGGCCACCATGGAGGACACGATGCCGCCCGAGCACAGCGCGCAGATGCTCGCCTTGGCGGCTCCGCTGATCGTCCGTACCACGGCCAGCGCGTCGGCCACCGCGCCGCCGTAGGTATCCAGGCCCCAGTCGCGGTGCCGGGCGTCGGGGTTGCGCCACGACATCACGAACACCTGGTGCCCCTGCCCGACCAGGAACTCGGCCATGCTGCGCCCGGGCGACAGGTCGGTGATGTAGAACTTGTTGATCATCGGCGGCACGATCAGCAGCGGGTAGCGGTAGACGCTCTGGGTGACCGGCTGGTACTGGATGAGCTCGAATTGCTCGCACGAGTGCACCACGCCGCCTGGCGTGACCGCCAGGTCCCGGCCCACCTCGAACGCGTCGGCGGCCACCAGCGACGGAACCCGGGGCGCCCCGGACAGGTCCGTGGCCAGGGCGCGCAGGCCGCGCACAACGCTCTCGCCGCCGGTATCGATCACGGCCTTGGCGGCGACCGGGGACAGCAGCGGGTTGTTGCTCGGCGCGGCCGCCGCGATCAGGTTGGCCAGGCCGAATCTCAGCCGCGTGTCGTCGCGCCAGCCGAGCTCGGCGCCGTCAAGCAGCGCCTCGGCGGACTTGGCCGCCGCCAGGTAAGCCTGGACGGTGCGCCTGAGCCAGGGATTGTCTTTCCAGCCCGGATCGGAGAAACGGCGGTCCCGGGGCGCGGCCGTGACCGCGGACCGGCCCGCCGTGATCCGGCCAAGCTCGGTACCGAGCCGGGCCGCCTGGCGGGCGACCAGACCGGGCCGGCGAGCCAGGCCGGCGGCCAGCCGCAGCAGCGAGCCGTCCGGCCGGAACCGGCGCATGACGCCGAGCGCCGCGTCGGTCAGCAGCAGGTCAAGCGCGGTCGCCGCGTCGGCGGCGTCCTGCGCCCACGCCGTGTCGTCCGCGGACTTCAACTAGCGTCCTCGGGCGGGTGCACCTCGCGGCGCAGGATCTTGCCGGTGGGACCCTTGGGCAGCGACTCCACCAGCCAGACCTGCCGCGGGTACTTATACGCCGCCACCTTGTCCTTGGCGAAGTCGCGCAGTTCGGCAGGCGTCGCGCTGGCTCCCGGTTTCAGCGCCACGGCGGCGCCGACCTCCTCCCCGAGGTCGGGGTGCGGGATCCCGATCACGGCGACCTCGGCGACCGCCGGGTGCTCGTGCAGGACCTCTTCGATCTCGCGCGGGTACACGTTGTAGCCGCCCCTGATGATCAGGTCCTTCTTGCGGTCGACGATGTAGTAGTAGCCGTCGGAGTCCACCTTGGCCAGGTCGCCGGTGCGGAACCAGCCGTCCGTGATCGCCTCCGCGGTGGCCTCGGGCTTGCCCCAGTAGCCCTTCATCACATTGTGGCCGCGGATGGCGATCTCGCCGATCTCCCCGTCCGGCACGGTCTGGCCCGCGTCGTCCACCAGCCGCAGCTGCACGCCCTCGACCGGGGTGCCGATCGAACCGGGCTTGCGGACCTGGCCCGGGTGGTTGAACGACGCGACCGGAGAGGTCTCGGACAGTCCGTAACCCTCCAGGATGATGCAGCCGAACTTCTCCTCGAAGCCGCGCATGATCTCCACCGGCATCGACGCGCCGCCGGAGACGCACACCCGGAGCGTCGCGGCCATCGCCGGATCAGCCGCCTGATGGTGCAGGATGGCGGCGTACATCGTCGGCACGCCCTCGAAGATGGTCACCTTGTCCCGCTGGATGATCTCCAGCGCCTTGGCCGGGTCGAACCTGGGCAGCAGGGTCAGCGTGCCCCCGGCCGCGACGGTCGCGTTCAGGCCGCAGGTCAGGCCGAAGACGTGGAACAGCGGCAGGCAGCCCATCATCACGTCGTCCGGGTTGTTCTTCAGCAGCGTCTGCGCGGTCAGGGCGGCGTTGCGGACCAGGTTGGCGTGGGTGAGCTGGGCGCCCTTGGGCCTGCCGGTCGTCCCCGAGGTGTACAAGATGACCGCGTCGTCGTCGTCTTCGCGGCCGGGCTGTTCGGTCGCCGGGGCATAATCGGTGAGCAGGTCGGCCAGGTCGGGGGTCGCGACGGTGATCGCCTGGGCTCCGGCGTCGGCGGCGCCCTTGGCGGCTTCCCCGGCCGCGGAGTGCCAGGCCAGCACCACCCGGGCCCCGGAGTCGCTCAGGTAGTAGCCGACTTCACGGCTCTTGAGCAGCGGGTTCATCGGCACCACGACCGCGCCGGCGGCCAATGCGCCGTAGAACGCGATCGGGAACGCCGGGACGTTCGGCAGCATGAGCCCGACCCGGTCGCCGGGTTCGATTCCGGCCGAGGACAGCAGCCTGCTCATCCGCCCGGCCGCCTCGCGCAACTGCGCGTAGGTCAGCACCAGATCGTCCATCCGCAGCGCGGGCCGGTCCGGCTGGTCCGCCGCCGCCTCGTCGAGCAGGGAGCTGAGATTCGTCATGGCATCCTCCATTCCGCGCCGCTGCGGCAATCAGAACCGTGACGGTCCCACCTGTAAGCATGCTCCTAGCCTCAAATGGATTCAAATGCCCCCCCAGCGGGCCACGGAGCGAACCCGCGGGCGAACCTCAGCCCCGGCCGATGTACGGCATCGTGGTCGCGGTGATGGTGAGGAACTGGACGTTGGCGTCAAGCGGCAGGGACGCCATGTACAGGACGGCGTCGGCCACATGGCGGGCGTCGAAGGTGGGCTCGGGCATGACGGAGCCGTTGGCCTGGAGCACGCCGCGGCTGAACCGCTCGGTCAGTTCGGTGGCCGCGTTACCGATGTCGATCTGGCCGCAGGCGATGCCGAACGCCCGGCCGTCAAGCGCCAGGGATTTGGTCAGGCCGGTGATCGCGTGCTTGGTGGCGGTGTAGGCGACGCTGTTCGGCCGGGGCGTGTGCGCGGAGATCGAGCCGTTGTTGATGATCCGCCCGCCGCCCGGGGTCTGGGCCTTCATCATCCGCACCGCATGCTGGGCGCACAGGAAGGCGCCGGTCAGGTTGGTGTCGACCACCTGCCGCCAGTCGGCCAGGTCGATCTCGTCGATCCCGGCCGCGGGCCCGAACAAGCCGGCGTTGTTCACCAGCAGGTCCAGCCGCCCCCAGTGCCGCTTGACGGCTTCGAAGAGCGCGGCCACCGACGGCGGCGACGTCACGTCGGCCGGCACGACGAGCGCGGATTCTGCGGGCCAGTCGGCGATCGCGGGGTCAGCGGTCTCGGCGCTTTCCATCAGCGCTCCCTCGCGCCGGCCGGCCAGCGCGACCTGCCAGCCCGCGCCGAGCAGGGCCCTGGTGATGGTCCGGCCGAGGCCGGAACCCGCCCCGGTAACAACGGCTACGCCCATGGGAAAGCCCTTTCTCCTGGTAGGACAGGCGGTCAGGGGACGACGGTGACCGGCCACCGGCCGGCCTTGACCAGCCGCACCGCCAGCGACCCGACGAACCGGTGGCCGGCCTTGGTCGACGCGCCGACGATGACGGCGTCGGCGCGCACCTCGTCGGCCACCCGCCGCAGCTCGATGAACGGGTCACCGCGGGCGGTGATGAACGTGAGCGGCACGCTCAGGGCCGCGGCCCTCTCCTCGGCCCGCTGCCGCAGGCCGGCCGCGCTCTCTTCGAGGGCCTCGCCCTGGGCGGCGATGACGCCCGCCCCGGCCCCGGCGGCGGCGCCGTACATGGCGGAGAGCTGCTCCACGTAGACGCAGACCAGGCGGGCGCCCTGGCGCCGCGCCAGGCCGGCCGCGTAGGCCGCCGCTCGCAGTGAGGTGACGGAATCATCCACGCCGACCAGGATCACCTGGGGTCCGTCGGTGCCCAGTTCGAAGGCTCCGCCCTCTTGTTCCGTCACAGCGGAATTATAGGGATGAATCCGAACGGGCCGTGGTGGCAGCGCCCGGCCGGCGTACGGACACGGTCAAGCCGGGGGCCCAGGCGGCGTCGCTCCCGAGAGGCAATTGCGCGGGGTTCATCGGCGGACCGCCGGGATAGCCGCGGGGACCGGCTCGAGGCTCCGCGGCTCCGCGGCTCCGCGGTTCCCGTCTTCGCCGCACCGCGTGCTCGTCCCGGCTGGGTAATCTGGCGGGCATGGACGAGAATCGTGCGCGTCGGGTCACCGACGGCCTCAGAGACCGCGGCATCAACGCGCATCTGAAGAAGTCAGGGGTCGACGCCTACGCGGTGCAGGTATCGGTGAGCGGCGGCCGCGAGGCCGTCTGGGGCTCCGAAGGCACCACCGGCCTGGAGGCCGAGGTCCTGCTGGACGGGGACCTGGTCGGCTTCGTGCCGCAGATCCCGGGTTCGGACACGTTCGACGAAGCCCAGATCGTCGACGCGATCGCGCGGGCCGACTACGACGAGCCCGTCGGCCGGGAGCTTCCCGAAGCTCCGCCGCCCGCTCCGTCGCTGCCCCGCGAGGGCGGCGTGTTCCGCCGCTTCATCGACGGCTTCCGCTACGACTCCGAGGCGTAGCCGCGGTTTCTAGGTGCGACGAACCCCGCAGGTCAACCGGCTTGGCATCAGCCGGTCTTCTTCAGCGAAACGGGTTGGTGACCCGGATGCCGGCATAGTCCTGGACTCCGAAGCGGCGGCCGCGCGAGACGGGGAACCCCAGCAACCGCCTAGCGGCGAAAACTGGCATGGGTCACTCTGACGGTGGAAGGCTATAGGCGTGCGCTTGGCGACATGGAACGTGAACTCGGTGAAGGCGCGGCTGCCGAGGCTGCTCGACTGGCTGGCCGAGGCCAAGCCCGACATCGTCTGCCTGCAGGAGACCAAGTGCGCGGCGGCCCTGTTCCCCGAGGCCGAGGTGGGCGAGCTCGGCTATGAGGTCGCGGCCCACGGTGATGGCCGGTGGAACGGCGTCGCGCTGCTTTCTGCGGTCGGCCTCGATAACGTCAGCCGCGGGTTCCCCGGCGAGCCGGGGTACGAGGGTGAGCCGGGGGAGCCCGCGCTGATCGACGAGCCCGGCCTGCGCAGGCCGGAGGCCCGGGCGGTGGGGGCCGACTGCGGCGGGATCCGGGTCTGGTCGCTGTACGCGCCGAACGGGCGCACGCCCGACTCGGCCCACTACGCCTACAAGCTCGAGTGGTTCGCGGCGCTGCGCACCGCGCTCGCCGCCGAGCTCAGCCAGGAAACCCAGCTGTCCGCGTGCGGTGATTTCAACGTGGCCCCGACCGACGCCGACGTATGGGATCCGGCGGTGTTCGTCGGCTCGACCCACGTCACCGCGCCCGAACGGCAGGCGCTCGCCGACCTGCGGGCGCTCGGGCTGCGGGACGTGGTGCCGACCCCGATGAAGGGACCGCATCCCTTTACCTACTGGGATTACCGGGCCGGCAGTTTCCACACCGACAAGGGCATGCGCATCGACTTGGTGTACGCGACCGAGGCGGTGGCCGACCGGGTCCAGGGGGCGTACGTGGACCGCGAGGCCCGCAAGGGTAAGGGTCCGTCCGACCACGCGCCGGTCGTGGTCGACCTCAGCTGAGGATGCGCGCGGCGTTGTCGTGCAGCACCGTGCGCACGACGTCGGCCGGGAGCTTGAGGGCGTCAAACTCGGACAGGCACCGTTCCGGGGTGAAGAACGGGAAGTCGCTGCCCCACAGGAACTGCCCGGATAGCCGTCCGCGCAGCTCACGGATCACCTCGGCCGGGATACGCCGCGGTGACCAGCCGGAGATATCGATGTACACGTTGGTCTTGTGCAGCGCGATGGCGATCAGGTCCATCTGCCAGGGCCAGCCGAAGTGTGCGGCCACCACGGTCAGGCCCGGGTGAGCCGCGGCCACCGGGTCGAGCTTGATCGGGTGCGCGAGATCAATCCTGATGCCCTGGCCGCCGGGCTGGCGTGCGCCGATGCCGCTGGTTCCGGTGTGGAACAGGGCCAGCAGGCCGTGCTGCTCACAGGCCGCGAAGATCGGCCAGTACGCCGAGTCGTCGGGCGAGAACGCCTGCAGCGACGGGTGGAACTTCACCCCGCGCAGCCCGAGCGCCGCGATGTTCGCCACCTCGGCCACCGCCGCGTCCCCCTTGTGCGGGTCGACCGATCCCAGGCCGGTGAACACGTCAGGGTAATCCCGGCACGCACTGGCCACGATCTCGTTCGGCACCCGGGGTCGGCCCGTGGCCGTCTCCGCGTCCCAGGCCAGCAGGACGGCTTTCACCTCAAGCCCGCGATACCGCTCCGCTAGCGCCTCCAGCGACTCCCGCTGGGCCGGCGAGCGGAAGTAGGCCTCGGCCGCCTCGACGTATCCAGCCATGCTGCCGTCGAGCCAGTCCGGGGTGGGCAGGTGCACATGAAAGTCAATCGCGCGCGACACCGGACCACAATAGCCGCTCCGTGCTTAGCCGCCCGTCAGTAGCCGCAACGTCAATAGCCGCACCAGAAACCGTCGGCGGCGGCAGCCTGACCTGGCCGCGGACGGCGATTTGCCGCTGCGCCAGGGGCGCTCTAACTAACTCCCGTGGGACGGCATATCCGCCCTTACTCCTAATGCGGGAGAACCCTCAAACGCGAGCGCAGCCTCAGAGCCCGAGGACCCGTTCGGCGTTCGCGTGGAAGACGAGGTCCATCACGGGCGCCTCGAAGCCGAACTCGTCCCATTCCCGCAGGATCCGCTCGTACGGCAGGCTCGGGTAGTCACTGCCGAACATGATCTTCTCCCGCAGCCGGCCCCGGATGTCGGTGCGCAGCGAGGCCGGAAAGTACTTGGGCGCCCAGCCGGAAAGCTCCCAGTACACGTTGCCCTTGTGCAGCGCGACCGCGGTCATCTCGTCGGTCCACGGCCAGCCGGGATGGGCCGCGATGATGGTCAGCGCCGGGACGCGCGCGGCCAGGTTGTCGATCGACAGCGGCCGGGCGTGCTCGATCCGGGCGCCGAGCCCGCCGGGCAGGCCCGCGCCCATCCCGGTGGTGCCGACGTCGATCATGACTGGGACGCCGAGCCCGGTAATCGTCTCGAACAGCGGGCTGAGCGCGGGTTCGTCGACCGCGAAGTGGCCCATGATCGGATGAAAATGGAAGCCGAGCACGTGATGCTCGCGGACCGCCGTGATCGCCTCGGCGATGGCCTGCTCGCCCTTTAGCGGGTCGACCGCGCCCCAGGCCGCCAGGAACGTTCCCGGGTGCCGGTCACGCAGGTCCGCGACGTAGGCGTTCCCGCACGGCGGAGCGCCGGTCAGTGACTCGATGTCGAAGGCGACAAGCACGGCCTCGACGCCGGCCGCGGTCATGTCGGCGACGACCTCGTCCTCGGTCTTGGCTACCCAAGGCTTCCCCCAGTAGGCGCCCAGTGCCTCGGCGTAGGGCCCCTGGGATGCGATCCACGTCTGCGTGCCCGGATAGCAGTGCAGGTCCACACGCCGCATGATTATCTTCTCGCCCCCGGGGCGCTCATCGAGTCTTCCCCGCAAGGTCGGCGGCGAGATCTTTCTTGGAAACTTTGCCGAAGCCGGACAGCGGCAGGGTGTCGAAGAACTCCAGCCGTTCCGGCAGCTTGAACGTGGCGATCTCGAAGTCGCGCAGGAACCTCACGAGATCCTCCAGGGTGAGGAGATGACCGGGGCGAAGTACCACGCAGGCGCACATCCGCTCGCCGAGCACCGGGTCCGGGTAGGGCACGCAGGCGACGTTGAGCACGGCCGGGTGAGCCAGGATGAGATTCTCTACCTCCTCCGCGCTGATCTTCTCACCGCCCCGGTTGATCAGGTCCTTGACCCGGCCCTCGACAACGTAATTGCCCGACGGCATCTTCCTGAGCAGGTCGCCGGAGCGGTAGAACCCGTCCGGGGTGAAAGCCCGGGCGTTGTGCTCGGGGGAGCGGAAGTAGCCGCGCAGCGTGTACGGGCCGCGGACGATCAGTTCGCCCGGCTCGCCGTCGGGCACCACGTGCCCTTCGGGGTCGACCAGGAAGACCTCGTCGTCGGGCGAGGCCGGCCGGCCGCAGGTTTCCCTGCGCACGCCGGGCGGGTCGGTGGACTGGACGAACATGATCAGTCCCTCGGCCATGCCGAAGTTCTCCTGGATGAAGCAGCCGGGCAGGGCCCGTTCCGCCCGGGCCCGGACCTCGGGCTGTAGCCGCTGGCCGCCGCTCTGGAGCACCCGCAGCGACGACAGGTCGTACTCGGTGATCGACGGGTCGTCGATCCACCGGATCAGCAGCGCGGGCACGAGATGGACGTGGCTGACCCGGTGCCGCTGGATCAGCTCGAAGACGTCCCGGGGGCGGGTGCTGGTGCCGAGCACGACCGTCCCGCCGGACAGCAGGAAGCCCTGCAGGCCGGGACAGCCGAGCGGCAGGTTGTGCTCGATCGGCAGCACGTCGAGCAGTACGTCGCCCGCGCCGATCCCGCAGACCGCGGCGGCGATCTTGGAGTTGTACAGGTAGTCGTTGTGCGATCGGGGGATGAGCTTGGGGATCCCGGTCGTGCCGCCGGAGAGCAGGAACACCGCCGGGTCCTCCGGGTCGATGCTGATCTCGCGCAGCGCGCCGGCCCTGGTCCGCGGTTCGCGCCCGAGCAGGTCTTCCAGGCGCACGAACCGCGGGTCGGCCAGCGGACCAGGCGCGCCCAGCACCAGGCAGGTCTCCAGGCCCGGCTGGGCGGCCATGACATCGGCGGCCATCGCGGTGAAGTCGAAGCCGCGGGTGGCCGCGGGCACGGCCAGGGCCCGGGCCCCGGAGATCTCGGCGAACTGGGTCAGCTCCCGCTTGCGGTGCCCGGGCAGGGCCAGCACCGGGGCGGCCCCGATCCGCTGCAGCGCGAAGTACAGGTAGGCGAAGACCGCGGTGTTCGGCAGCTGGACGATGATCCGGTCCAGCGGCCGCAAGCCCAGGTCAAGTAGGACCCGGGCCAGGTGCCCGGAACGCTCGTCGAGCTGGCGGTAGGTCACCGGCCCGTCCGGGTCCACCAGCGCGACCTGGTCGGCGTACTGGGTCAGCGCGTCGCGGAACCCGTCGAAGAGCGGCCGGTCCGTCCAGTACCCGCGCTCGCGGTAGCGGGCCGCGAACTCCGCCGGGAAAGGCGTGACTCCCTCCAGCATGCGCCGCTACCTCGACCCGGCGCGCTGCGGCGGCTGGGTCTGGGCGGTCGGCTGGGTTACCCGGGGGAGGGACACCCGGTCAGCTTAACGCGCGGCGGTGATATGGCCGTGGGGTAGGACTACGCTGGAATATGGCACTTCCGGGTAAAGGGGGCTGTCTCTTGCCGAGGGACGAATCCTCGATTGGCTGCGTCGGTGTTCTCAGCGTGGGAACACGGGGTGCCGACGGTCCCGGTGAGGTGCTCATTAAGATCCGTGGCGGTTCCGAGGCCTTCCTGGCCTGGTCGGACACGCCGCTGCCCAGGGGGGCGACCGTCCTTGTCATCGAATCGCGCGGAGCGCGGGCGGTCGACGTCATCGAGTGGGAGGACGTGCTCGGAGACAGTCCGCGCATTCCGGGGTTATTTCTTTTAGGAGATGAACGACGATGTTCGGCTACCGTGTTCCGGCACCCGACGAGGCCATGCTGATATCCGGCGGGAAGTACGGAATGAAGGGTTCGCCTTTCCGCGTGGTGATCGGCCACGGCGCCTTCGTCACGCCGGTTACCCGCAAGGTCAGGTACCTGACCCTGTCCATGCAGGAGGCCGAGGTCTCCGAGCAGTGCGTGACCCATCAGGGCATTGCGCTGAACGTGCGTGCGGTGATCGCGTTCAAGGTCGGCAACGACGAGGAATCCATCGTCAACGCCGGGCAGCGCTTCCTCTCCGACCAGGACCAGATGTCGGTGCTGACTGGGCGGATCTTCTCCGGCCACCTGCGCTCGATCATCGGCTCGATGACCGTCGAGGAGATCGTCACCGAGCGGCAGAAGCTCGCCACCGAGGTGCTGGACGGGTCCAAGACCGAGATGGCCAAGATCGGCCTGATCGTGGACTCGCTGCAGATCCAGTCGATCGACGACATGGGCGCCGGGTACATCGCCGCGATGGCCGCGCCGAACAATGCCGCCATCCAGCGCCAGGCCAAGATCGCGCAGGCGGCGGCGGACCAGGCGGCGGCCGAGGCGCAGCAGGCGTCGGCGCGCAAGCAGTCGGAGTTCGCCAGGGAAACCTCCGTCATCCAGGCGCAGTACAAGGCCGAGATAGACAAGGCGCAGGCCGAAGCGGCGCAGGCGGGACCGCTGGCCAGCACGAACGCCCAGCGCGCGGTCATTTCCGCGCAGGCCGAGCTGGCCCAGCAGCAGGCCCAGCTGCGCCAGCAGCAGCTGGTCTCCGAGGTCGTCAAGCCCGCCGAGGCCGAGGCCGAACGGGTGACGATCCTGGCCAAGGCCGATGCCGAGCGCACTCGCATCAATGCCGAGGCCGCCGCGTCCAACAACCGCGTCGCGCTCGACCAGCTGCTCATCAACCAGCTGCCGCTGATCGTCAAGGAGGCGGCGGCCGGGTTGGCCGGGGCCAACGTCAGCGTGCTCAACGGCGCCGACGGCCTCAGCGAGATCGCGGCCGGTCTGGTCAGTCAGGGCCTGACGATTCTGGACTCGGTCCGCAAGGGGATGCCGGGACCGAACCCGCAGGGCAGCGGCGACAACGGGCGTGTCCTCGGCCAGCTCAGCTCGGAAGGCCCGGGGTCCGCGGGTGTTTCCGGCGGATCCGGGGCCCAGCCCCGCGGCTAGCCGGGAATAGAGCTGCCCAGAGGGCCTGAACCGAAATCTGGCAATTTTCTGACATCATTCCGAGTCACAATCGGGCGCGAAGATCTCCGATTAGGCTCACAAGGGTGGCAGCAGCAACGACGGCCGTGCAGGCCCAGGAGTCGCAGCAGCCTGCGCGGCCGCCTAGCGGCCGCCGCACGGTGACGCTGGCTGCCGTCTACTATCTGCTGGCGGCGCTGGCGGTCACGCTGTGGCTCTGGCGCGACCCGGCCAGCCGGACGGTGGCGGGCAACCCCAACGACGCCGACCAGTTCGCCTGGTTCTTCCGTTACGACGCCACCGCGATCGCGCACCTGCGGCTGCCCGCGCTGGTGACCACCGCCATGAACGCCCCCCAGGGCGTGAACGTCATGTGGAACACGTTCATGCTGCTGCCCGGTGTGCTCCTGGCCCCGGTGACGCTGCTCTTCGGCCCGCAGAGCGCCCTCACGCTGTTCATGACGGCCGGTTTCGCCGGATCCGCGACAGCCATGTTCGCGGTGCTGCGCCGGTGGGACGCCAGTACCGCGTGCGCGGCGCTGGGCGGCGCGGTCTACGGGTTCTCCCCGGCGTTGCTCCACTCGGCCATCGGCCACTATGACCTGCAGTTCGCGGTGTTCCCGCCGCTGATTATCGATGTCGGCCTGCGGCTGGCGCTCGGCCGGGTGAGCGCCGTGCGCGGCGGCCTGTGGCTGGGCCTGCTGGTGACGGCCCAGCTCTTCATCACCGAGGAGACGCTGCTCGGCACGGCCATCGCCGGGATCGTGCTGGCGGCCGTCGTCGCGGTCAGCCGCCCCCGGGCGGTCGCCAGAAAGCTCGCGGCGTTGGCCGGCGGCCTGGGCATCGCCGCCTGCGTGGTGGGCGTGATCGCCGGATACCCGCTGTGGGTACAGTTCTTCGGCCCGCTCCACCAGCACGGCAGCCCGTTCACGCCCGACTTCTTCAAGAACGATCTCTCCACCTTCGTGGTCCCCTCGTCGTACCTGCTGTTCCACACCGAGGGCAGCGCGGCCGAGGCCCTGCGATACCAGGGTCACCTGCCCGAATACCTCGGCTACCTGGGCTGGCCGCTGCTCATTGCGGCCGCGGCGGCCGTGGTCGGCTTCTGGCGGCGGCTGCCGGTGCGGGCGGCCGGGGTGGCCTGCCTGGTGCTCGGGGTGTTCTCGCTCGGCGGCACCCTGCTGTTCGGCGGGCACGAGCACGTCGCCATCAAGCTGCCGTGGTACTGGCTGCAAGGCCTGCCGGTGCTCAGTGCGGCGTTGCCCGACCGGTTCTCCATCGAGGCGGACGGCGCGGCCGCCGCTCTGCTCGCCTTCGCGGCCGACGCGGCCGTCCCGGCCTTCGCCGCTTTCGCCGCCCGGCGGCTGCCGAACCTCGCGGCCGGCTGGCGGCCGGCGGCGGTCGTGCTGTCCTGCGCCATCCTGGCCGTTCTGCCGGTCGTGCCCGCGCCGCTGCCCGCGGCCGCCGCGACGCCGTTGCCGCCCGGCTGGTCGGCGGTGTTCACCTCGCTGCGGCTGCCCGCCTCGGCCCACGTGCTCGTGGTACCGATTCCGATGTCGACCTTCACCGAGCCGCTGCGCTGGCAGGCCGACACGGGCGAACCGGGCAGTCTGGTCGGTGGTTACTTCATGGGCCCGGCCTGGAACGGGCGTGGCTACATCGACGGCAGCGGCACGCCGGCGACCGGCCTCTACCTGAACGCCATGTGGCTCAAATCCATCCAGGGCTTGCCCAAGTCGCTGGCCGTCGGGGTACCGCAAAGCGCCTACCCCGCGTCGGAAAGTTTCGTGGGAATTAAGGCGGTCACCGACACCGCGATGCGCGCCCAGATCGCGGCCTGGCGGGCGACGGTGGTGGTCGCGGTGGCCAAACCGGACTCGGTGCTCGGCCACTACCTCACCGTCCTGTTCGGGCGGCCTTCTGCCGCCGCGGGCGACGTTCTCGCCTGGCGCGTTTAACCCGGCTGCCGGGTTACCGAGCCACCGGACGAACCATGCACGGGAACGACCGAGTCGGCCCACCACGCGCAACGCCTAGTCGGCGCCGGGCGACCGCCGGCGCCGCAGAGTAATCAATCCGGCGGTCAGCGCAAGACAAACGGCCAGGCTGAGAGGCTATTCATAGCTTCGTCTCGGATTCATAACGACGGCAGAGGTCGTTCGGCACGTTTCCAGAGGGGCGTCGGGCACCGTAGTGAGTGAAGCAAAAAA
>Ga0302177_10001400_pt1 | contig 17413 bp, 18 predicted proteins | sample I_Palsa_E1_2_FD_198780 | JGI IMG/M metagenome (GOLD analysis project Ga0302177, IMG submission 198780) | Peat permafrost microbial communities from Stordalen Mire near Abisko, Sweden - I_Palsa_E1_2 | ecosystem: Environmental > Terrestrial > Soil > Palsa > Peat permafrost | place: Sweden... | reverse complement strand
AACTGGGAGACGCGCCGATTCCCGCAGCCGCCGCGCTTTCTACGTCTGCGGATCGATCCACGCGCGACGTATATTTCGACGCCCTGGAAGGAGCCGCTGGCCGCCATCGCCGGAAAGCGCGGCGTGGCGTGCTGCCGCGTGGAGGGGTTGCCACAGGCTTTCCTGGAATCCTCGCACAGCGTTTGGCTGAAGACGCTGGCGTACCTGGTACTGAACCGCCGCGAGCGCGCCACGTGGGACAATCTGCAAGCGTCGGCCAAGGAACGCTATGACTGGCTGCTGGGACGCTGCGCCGCCAAGGACGCGGTGCGCATGCTGGTCCAGGAGCGCTGCGGCGAGCAACTCTGCGCCGCGGATGTGGAGATCGTCGCCGATACATCCGGCCGGCTTGCCGTGGAGGGTGCCTGGAAGCAGCGGCTGGGCGTGAATCCCGTGGTTGCACTGGCAAACTCCGGCACCGCTGGCGCGGTCGCCGCGCTGAATGCGGCGGATCTGGCAGAAATCGATCTGGCCTCGCGCGCGGCTTAGCTGAAGATGTGCTCCGCAACAATGATGGCGTCCCCGCACAGCGCGAGGGGAAACGCATCACCGCCGGAATACACGTGCGCGCCTCGCTGATCCGTCACCTGGACAGTGCGCCGCTCGGCATCGACCGCCCAGAATTCCTGGGTGCCGGCGCTTTCGCCATCAAATACTCCTGCCAAGGTGAACCGCCAGCATATCGTGGCGCTTTCGAGATGGCGAGGTGATCATCGTGCCTCCTGCCCGCCCGCTCCATATTAAACTGCAGAAGCGAATCGAGCGCCTGCTGGAGACCGCCGCGGGAAGTCGCGGAGTCGTCACAACCGAGTTTCCTTATCGCCCGGTTCCGAACCTGCAATATTGGTTCGCGGACGTCGCATATATACCGCAGGCCGATTGGGACGCGCTCCCTCCGGATGAGTATCTGGTCTATGCTCCACCGTTGATCGTTGAGGCGGTTTCGGGGCGTTCCGGCAGCCGTACAAGCTCCTCCCAGGTCACCAGCGATTGCGCCAGGCTGCTCATAAACGGTCCTGTCTTATATAAGCCGATCCGGACTCCATGGCCGGCCGCAGCTTGACTGATTTAAGTCGCCTGCGGGATGATGAGCTTGTGAACCCGTCTTCGGTCCGCACCAGTATTGACATTCCGCGCGACCTGCACCGCCGCCTGCACGAGGCTGCCGCCCGCAAGGGTTGTTCCGCGCGCCAGTTGATCCTACGCAGCATCGAGCAGGTCGTCGATGAAGCCGCGCCAAAGCGGCACCGGAGGCATCTCAGCCTCGATCCGCCCATCGTACCTTCCACAGGAAAACCAATCGATCTGACTAACGAGCAGATCTATGATCTCATTGATTTTCCCTGATGTAAACGTTTGGTTGGCTCTGCTGCATCCAGATCACGTTCATCGCGTTGTCGCCGAGAAATGGTGGGAATCGAATCTCACCACTGTGATCGGTTATCTTCGATTAACTCAGATTGGGGTCCTGCGTCTGCTCACGACAGCGGCCGTCATGAACGGCAAGCCGTTGCGCATGCCCGAAGCATGGGCCGCGTATGACCGGCTGTTTGACGATGATCGCGTGGCCTTCTTTCATGAACCACATGGAATCGACGCTGCCTTTCGGAAGTATGCGCGCAAGAACCACGCCTCTCCCAAGCTGTGGGCAGACGCCTGGCTGTTGGCCTTCGCCGAGTGCGCCGATGGCGTGGTGGTTACCTTCGACCAGGCGCTGGCCGCCCGCGCTAGTCATACCGTTTTGCTGAGCTGAATGGCACGCCTCGGTTAGCATTTTGCCTGCGATCCTGATAGAACCGAGCCATGGCAACCACAGAACTGGTGAGCGTCGAGGAATACCTGCACTCGACCTTTGAACACGACGCTGAGTACGTGGACGGAAGGATTGTCGCGCGTTCCATGCAGCCACGTTCCATGCAGCCAAGCCACACAGCCATCACACTCAGCCCAAGCCGGCGCGCTACCGTGTTCCCGATCTGTGCGTCACGCTGGGTGAGCCGGCCGAGGACATTTTCACTGAGCCGCCATTCTTGTGCGTGGAAATTCTGTCCCCTGACGACACAGCCGTGGAGGTGCGCGCTAAGGTCCGCGAATACCCTGCCTTCGGTGTAGCGTACGTGTGGATCGTGGATCGCGACACAGGCACGGGTGAGATCCATATGCCTGTCGGGATCGAGCTTGTGGAAGACGGAGGATTTCGGGCCGGTGAGATCGAGCTCCACCTGGGAGGACTTTGATCACGCAGATCGGGTGGAAACCGCCCCGACTGCCTCCTGGCCCTGCGCCCCCGCAATGAGATGCTGCCCGACGAACCGGCTAGCAATTCGGCGAAGGGCATGGTAATCCGATAGTGGTCTTGCAGAGCGGTGCACAGCACCAGTCCTGGCATAGATCCTGCACGGTTTTCAGAACGTAAGCGAGAATCTCAGGCTGCGTGGGCGTCACTTCAAACTCCCCAACGCGTGGATCTGCACGCGCGGCGTGCCGGCCGGCAGGGCGATTTCCCTCCAGGGTCCTTCGCCCATTGCCACCACCGGGTCGGATTGCGGACCCGCTTCGATTTCGCGCAACGCCGCTTGGGCGCCGCCATCGAGCGGGACCATCTGAATGCCGCGAGAGAGGAACTGCTGCCGCACTTCTTCGGAAACCATGCCGCTGGACGCCCAGGGCCCCCAATTCATGGCCACCACGCGCGCCGGCCACTGCGCGGATAGGAGCACGGCCAGGCCGTTCATGATACCGTTGGCGGCGGCATAGTCCGCTTGCGCGCGGTTGCCGAACGCCGCGGTCACCGACGACATCAACAGCAGGCATTGCAGGCTTTCGGGGCGCAGCTTGCGGCTCAGCAGGAAGGCGGAATCGGCTTTGGTGTGCAGCACGCGGTCGAACGATTCCGGCGTTTTATCGCGGATGAGCTTGTCTTCGATGATGCCTGCGCCGTGAATCACCACATCCAAGCGGCCATGCTCGGCGTAGATGCGATCGATCAACTCGCCGAAGGCCTCTTCCTGGCGCACGTCCACGGTATGATACTCCACCTTGGCGCCGGTGCGGCGCAGGCTTTCGATGCTTTGCAGGATCTCGCGATCTTTCAGCAGGCGCTGCAGGGCGGCTTCCACGGCGGCAGGCTTCACGGAAGTGGCGGAGGCGCGCAGCCGGGCCGTGAGAGCCGCTTTCAGGCGCGGCATCTCGGTGACGCCGGCAGTGTCGGCGGGCTCGGATCCGGAGGGCAGGGGCGAGGCGCCAGCCAGAATCAGCGTGGGCTGATAGCGCTCGGCGAGCTGCCTCGAAATCTCGGCCGTCACACCACGCGCGCCGCCCGTCACCAGGAAAACCCAATCGCGCTGGATTTGACGTGTAGCTTCGCCGCCGAGCGGGGCTATCTGGGGCACGACCGTAAGCCGGCGGTCACCTGGCAATCCCACTTGCAGCGTTTCGTCCGGCGACGTCAACTCGTCTATGAGTTTTTGCCGCAGGATGGGGTTAGGATCGGTGGGGTCCAGGTCGACGATCTTGCACAGTACGCCGGTGAATTCCAGCGCCAGCGTTTTGGTGAAATCGGCCACGGCAAAGTGCGTGGGAGAAAACGGTCCATTGGGCTGCAGCCCGAATGCTCCGCCACGCGCGGTAATCGCGGCGAACAGCGCTCCGCCGGCGCGGCCCGTCTGTTTGAGATCGTTCTCGGTGGCGCGAGCTAGCGCGTATAAACTGCGGACATCCAGGCGCACCAGTTCGCGCCATTCAGCGAAACTCGACTGCAACGCGGGCTGGCCGGTGCGCAACGGCAGCAGATGAATGATGGCGCCGATCGGGCCGAATTGCTGACGGATAGCGCCGATCAGCGACTCCACATGCACCGGATCGGCAAGATCGGTGGTGAACACATCGCCCGCGCTGATGGTTGCATCGGAGCTGTGGCGCAGCAATAGGGCGCGTTCGCCATTACGCTTCAGCTCATCGGCGAGCGCGGAAGCGATGCCGGTTTCGTCATCCGTGATCAGGCAGACGCGGCCCGGATAGTGCTGCGGCTTGGACTGGCTGCGCGGCTTGTCGACCGTGGTCAGGATGAAGCGCGGAACTTGGGGTGCAGGGGCAGGCTGCGGCCGTTCCGGCTGTCCCACCGCGGCGGCGATGTGCCCGGCAATCTCGCGCAGGGTGCGGGCGCTGGTGAGTTTCTCCATCGCGCCCTGGATTTGGGCTTGCTCGGCGGGGGTGGAGCGTTGCTGCAGAGCGGTCAGGATTTCGACGCGCTTAATGGAGTCGATGCCCAGGTCGGCTTCGATGCCGGCATCCAGGTCGAGCATGTCGGGTTCGTAGCCGGTGCGTTCGCTCGAGATGTTGACCAGCTCGGCGAGATAGTCGCGGCCGGTGGGGGCGGCCGCCGGTGCGGGCGGGGTGGGTGCGGATGGTGTGGCAGAGGACAAAAAACGATCGTCTGCCCCTACGGAGCCTGCGATGAGGTCCGCGATCTCATGCAGCGTGCGGGCGCTGGTGAGCCTGTTCATGATGCCTTGCACGCCTTGCTGTTGCTCGGGTGTGCCGAGCTTCTGCAATGCGGTCAGGATTTCGACGCGTTTGATGGAGTCGATGCCCAGATCGGCTTCGATGCCGGCATCCATGTCGAGCATCTCCGGCGGATAGCCGGTGCGTTCGGCGGCGACGGCGCGCAGCTCGGTGATAAAGTCGCGGCCGGCGGGGGCGGCCGACGCGGAGGGTGCGGCAGACGACAAAAAACGATCGTCTGCCCCACAGTTGCCGGCGATGAGGTCCGCTATCTCACGCAGCGTACGGGCGCTGGTGAGCTTGTCCATAATACCCTGCGCTCTCTGCTGCTCGGCGGGCGTGCCGAGCTTCTGTAGGGCAGTCAGAATTTCGACCCGCTTGATGGAATCGATACCTAGATCGGATTCGATACCGGCATCCAGGTCGAGCATCTCGGGCGGGTAGCCGGTCCGCTCAGCGGCGATGCGACGTAGTTCTGCGATGAAGTCACGGCCAGCGGACGCGGGTGCGGCAGCGGCGGGACTGGCTCCAGCCGAGCCGGCAATGAGGTCGGCAATCTCACGCAGCGAACGGGCGCTGGTAAGCTTATCCAGAACTCCCTGCACGTGTTGCTGTTGCTCGGGCGTGCCGAGCTTCTGCAGCGCGGTCAGGATTTCGACGCGCTTGATGGAGTCGATGCCCAGGTCGGATTCGATACCGGCGTCCAGGTCCAACATTTCGGGTGGATAGCCGGTACGCTCGGCTGCGATGCGACGCAGATCTTCGACGAAGCTGCGTTGGGCAGGTGCAGCGGCCAGCGGTGTAACTACTACCGGCGCAGGCGGCGGTGGTGCCGGGGCGGTAACAGCGACGGGCGGCGGTGGCGGCAGAGCAACAGAAACTGGGCCTGATGGCGCGCCCTGCAGGTACGCCGTCATGATGGTGGTCTGCGTCTGCAGCACTTGCTTCATGAGCTGCTGAAATTGCAGCATCACGGCATCGCTGGCGGTAGACGCAGGGACGGCTGGCGGATGAGGCGCCGGCGCGGGCGCCGCGGCTTGAACCACAATCATGGGAGCCGGGGGGGCCGGCTGCGGAACGGCTGAACGCAAAACCAGGTCCAGCGGATTGACGATATGCGGCGGCTGGCTGCGCGGGAACGCTTTCATGCCATTCACCATCCAACCGCTTTCGCGCGTTTCGGGTTCGGCCTTTCCTACCCGGCCGCGGAGGAGCTGCGCGGTATCCACGGGTACGCCCTCAACAGCCAGCTGCGCCAGCGCGTTCAGCAAATGGACCAGCGGATTGCGGTCGCTGTCGATCTGTATAAAGCGCGCGTCCTTGCCATCCAGAATCTGGCGCGCCAGGCCCGTGAGCACGCCTTTTGGTCCTACCTCCACAAACACGCGCGCGCCCTGCTCGTACATGGCGCGGATCTCGTCCACGAATTTTACCGGGCGCACCAGGTGGCTGGCGAGCAGTTCGGCGATTTCCGTAGGATCTTCCGGATACTGTCCGCCCAGAGTATTGGAGAAAACCGTCGCGTGGGGTTTGGCGAAGGTCTGCCGCGAGAGCACTTCGGCGAAGCGCGCGCGCGCCGGCTCCATCAGCGGCGAGTGGAAAGCGCAGGCCACCGGGATCAGCCGCGCCGCAAGCCCAGCCGTCTCCAGCTTCCGGATGGCTGCGTGGACCGCGGCGTTTGCGCCAGAAATCACCGTCTGGCGCGGGCTGTTGTGATTGGCCAGCGTGATGCCTGGACCAGCATCAGGCGGGCCGTCCAATGCCTTGGCGATAGCCTCGGCATCGGCTGCCACGGCGGCCATGGTGCCAGCTTCATCGTGCGTGGTGTCCTTGATGGCGCGGCCACGAGCTTCGGAAAGCGCGAATAAGGCGCGATCGGAAATCACGCCTGCGGCCGCCAGCGCCACGTACTCGCCGTAGCTGTGGCCGGCGGTCATATCCGGGCGCACGCCCAGCCGCTCAAGCGTTCGGCATAGGCCGATCTCAATCACGCCCAGCGCGGGCTGGGCAACCACGGTGTCGGTCAGTTCCAGGCTCTGCTGGTTTTCCTGTTCGGAGCTGAACGCGGGCGGCGGATAAATGTACGCGCTGAGCCTCTTGGGAAAACGCCCGGCCAGCGACTGCTCGGCTTGTTCCAGGCTGGCACGAAATTCAGGGAAGGTGAGCGCCAGTTCGCGTAGCATGTGCGTTTTTTGCGAACCCTGGCCGGGGAACAGAAAGGCGACTTTGCCTCGTGAGGGGCCGAAGGCTAAGTAGATGCCTTGCGGATCGTTGAGCGGCTGCTTGGATTCGATCGCGGCTTGGGCTTTGGTTAATTTAGCCTGGAGGTCTTCGGGCGAGGTGGCCACGATTGCCAAGCGGGTTTCGGTGCCTGCGCCGTAGAGATACAGTTCGGCGGGCCACTTCTCAGTCTGCGCCACATCGGCCGGATCTCCCAGATCGCCCTGAAACTCCTCCAGGACGGCATGGAAATTGGTCCCGCCAAAGCCGAACGCGCTGACCCCGCCGCGGCGTGGCGTGGCGCCCGGTGGAATCCACGGCAGCGTCTCGGTATTCACGAAGATCGGCGTGCCCGGTTCGAGCAGTTTCGGATTGGGCTTCTCCACGTGCAGGGTGGCCGGCAGCGTTTTGTGATACAGCGCGAGCGCCACCTTCATCAATCCGGTAATGCCCGCGGCGGACTTGGTATGGCCCACCATGGATTTCACCGATCCGATCGCGCAATTCTGTGGCGCGGCTCCATCGGCCAGGAACACATCGGCCACAGCCGATAGTTCACTTGCGTCGCCCAGAGCGGTGCCGGTGCCGTGGGCTTCAATCAAGCCAACTGTTGAAGGACGTATACCCGCCCGCGCGTAAGCCCGTTGGAGGGCCAGTATCTGGCCTTCCAGACGCGGTGCGGTCATGCTTTTGCCTTTGCCGTCGCTCGATCCGGCTACGCCTTTGATGACCGCGTAGATGCGGTCGCCATCGAGTTCCGCATCTTCCAGACGCTTCAGCACCATCATGCTGACGCCTTCGCTGATGGCGATGCCATCGGCGCTCTCATCGAATGTGCGGCAGCGGCCCCGGCCGGAAAGCGCCTGCGCCTTGGCGAAACACATGTAGCCGAACGGACTCTGCGCCGTATCCACACCGCCCACGATGACCATGTCGCTAGAATGATCGGCCAACTCCCGCGCGGCGAGGTAAACGGCAGCCAGTGAAGAAGCACAGGCGGCATCCACGCTAAAGTTCACGCCGCCGAGGTCGAACCGGTTCGCCACGCGACCGGAGGCTACGTTCAGCAACAAGCCGGCGAAGGAATCCTCGGTCCATTCCGGCAACTCCTGAAGCAGCTCGGCGGGCGGCGTGCTGATAAACTGCTGGAGCATGGAGCGCACGGCATATTGCAGGCCCACGTCGCCCAGCCCGCCGCTCAGGCCCAGAATCACGGAAGTCTTCTGACGCGGGAAATCGCGATCGTGGTAGCCGGCATCGCGCAGCGCCTGATCCACTGTCACCAGGGCCAGCAATTGCAACGGATCGATGGACGGCAGCGCGGTGGGCGGAATTCCGTAGCGCATGGGATCGAACGGCACGGGGTCCAGGAAGCCTCCCCAACGGGAGTGGATCTTGTCTTTGGCCTTGCGGTCGGGGTCGTAATACAGGTCGATGTTGAAGCGCTCCTTGGGAATGTCGCCGATAGCATCGACCTTGTTCAGAATATTGGCCCAAAAGGCGCGCACATTGGGCGCTTTTGGCAGCAGGCAACCCATGCCGACAATGGCGACATCGAAAGGCTTGAGCGGCGGCGCGGTCTCGACGCGCGGGCCGGCAAACGGCACAGCCAGTTCACCGACTAAGCGAGCGCCTTCATCGGCGATGCCGGCATCGGCCAGGATACCTATGCGCGCACCTGTCGCCGCCAGCTTTTTCGCTAGCGGGGCGGCAAGCACCGCCGCCATTGCCGCCGAACGGCCATCGTGGATGCCCGAAAATGCGATCCGCGCGTCCCCGGTGGCGAGCAGCGCTTCGATGCCGGCATCGGGCAGACCTTCGATAATGCGCGTAGCGGGGCCTGCCTGGGTCAGTGGCTCCAACCGAGCGTGTTTCCCGGCTAATTCGACATGTTCGCGAATGGAATCGCGCAAACCGCGCAGGATGGCGGCAAGCGTCCGGAATCGCTGCGCCAGCGCAGCCCAGGAAGGATCTTCGACGTCTAGGACCACACCAGCCGCGCCGCCCGCGTACCAGGCGGCCGCCGAATGCAGGCCGATGCCGCCCATTCCCCACACCGGGATAGGAGAAGCCAGCGGTGTCTTGGATATCACGCCATCGAAGCCCAGGTCGCCCGCCATGGCGGCCTCTTCAGCGGTGGCGACTTCCAGCAGAACGCGGCGCGATTGCGCGCGCGCCAGCCGCAGCAACTCCTTCGCCCGCTTGCGCCCGGAAGCCGCAACGATCACGCATTCGGCTTCGGAGGCAAGCTCCGGCCGGCCGGAATCCAGCCTGACGCCAAACAGGCCGGGCCCAGAGGATACTCCATGCTGCCGGAGACGCTCCGGCGCGTTCAAGACAAGAAATTCAAATTGTTCCGGCATGTTTCTTCCCCACTTAGGCTACCTGTGACGGAATTATTGGAGACTTTGATGCGTCGCCGGACGCGGGCGGCATCATTCAGTTTTTCAGTATAGGAGCCGAGCACCCTTCGGCACCAGTATCTTACGATTATAACGGTTATTGACAGCCGAGATGCGCGACCGTTTAGGTACTGGCAGTTTACGACTTGCGCCCGGGCTTTTCTACCGAGCAAAGCCAATGATGTTAAGTCATTTATTATCATGGTGCCCGCGGGTCAGCTTGCCCGGCGCGGCAGGATAAACCGCCCGCTAAATCAGGCGCGGGTCGAACGTGAACAGCCGCTCGTGAACCAACCGCAACCGCTTGGCATCGGGATGTTCCGGGTTCAGCACAAAATTGCGTTCTTCCGGGAGAATGGCGGAGGGCACTGCCAATAGACAGGAGGATCCATGCTGCCGCCATTGGCCGCCTATCTTACGAGTGACTTTTTCATCCTGGTTCCAATTCGCCGGCAGAGTAGCAAGCTCTTGGACCTTGGTTTCCGAAACCGGCCCGGAAAATTCGAAACGGGCGAGTTGCAGATCGTTGGGCAGGAGATCCGGGTCGGTATGCGCCAGGCGTTCCAGCACCACGATAGCGGCCGATCCTCCAAGGTAGACCACACGTTCACCTAGTGTGTGCCAGCGTCCGTCGGCGAATATGCCCCCGACTCCATCCAAGCCGGGTCCGTGCCGGGCTCGATACAGCCTCCACAGCGACATCAGTAGACAAAGCCGTACTGAATCTGGCGCAATTCCCGCTCCACCTGTTGGGTTCCGGTGTCGGTATCGAGAAGCTTAAGGGGCAACTCGTTGGCAAGCGCGCGGCTGGGCCGCTTCAGCCACTGGGCGGCCTTTTCGCCGTCGCCGAATACCTCGACGGCCAGCGTATAGATGCGATCGATCCGGGCGAGACGATCGGAAGCAGCCGGGCTGAGCCGTTCCGAGAGCACATGCTTGCGCTGAATGGTCCGCTCGGAAACGCCGAGGATCCGCAACAGGAGCGCGCGGTCTACAGCCAGAAGCTGCGCCAATTGGGTCAGCTTCCCGGTGGGGAGTCCTTTACGGACAGCGCCGATCGTCTGGGTGGTGGTGGCTGGAGTGACGGAAGCTTCGTGCGCCATTTGTCCATTATTATCCGCCAAATGTCCGGACGAAGCAACCAGCGCTACCTATACGATCCAGTGTGGTGGATATTCCTTATCACCGCACTGTAACCCATGGGGTTACATTTGTCGAGGAAAAGGATGGCTAATGTGTTAGCTCTCGTGGGGGATCGAAGTTTCCACCACCCGCCCATCGCGCACCAGCGCGAATGGAATGCCGCAGCGCTCGGCGAGCAGGCGGTCGCGTTCGCCATCGCCGATCAGGAGAGAAGCGCCGAGATCGATGCCCCATTTCCGTTGTGCTTGGATCACCATTCCCGGCAGCGGTTTGCGGCAGTTGCAGGCAGCCTCCGCATGTGGGCAATAGAAAACATCATCCAGGATGGCGCCTTGAGCTTCCAGTTCGGCGCGCATTTTTGCGTGCAGATCCTGCAGATCGGCCTCCGAGTATTGACCTAAGGCGATGCCCCGCTGATTAGTCAGCACGATCGCGAGAAAGCCGGCGGCTTTGAACAAACGGATCCAGGAAACCACTTCCGGTAACAGCCGGAACTCATCCCAGCGACGGATATATTCGCCCTCCGGCGCTGCGGCGTTGATGACCCCGTCGCGGTCCAAGAAGAGACAGCGTCGCATCATTTCGCCGGGGTGAGGCGCGCGACGAACTTCAGATGATCTTCCGAAGCGAGGCCTGCGTTCAGGGCTGCTAACATCTTCGCGCCATCCTCGGTCCAGAAGGCCGCCAGGTCGAGCCACAACCCTGGAAAGTATTCCCGCACGCCGGCCCTCTGATAGGGCTTCCGTTTCGGTCCAAAGTCGACATCGGTAGATGTCGGGCAAATCTCGACGGGTTGCCGTGCGCTATTGAGCATCAGCCATGTGCTGTTATTCCCAGCCTGGCATCCGCGGTGAATCAGCGTATTGAGGCTTCTGTGTTCGAGGCTGACGGGCGAAGGCACGTGCACAACCCCGTCGATGAGTTCAGCGTTTTTCAGCTCTGGGAGTTCTTCCCAACAGCGCAGGAATTCTTCCATTGTCATCCGCTCGCCGGTTACCAATTCCGTTGCTGTGAACACAGGAGAGGCATGGCGGCGTTACGCCTCTTTCCGAGTGTACACTTTTTAGAAAGGGTCCCGCGGCAAGGGCGAGGGTTCGAAAGCGATACTTCCGCGCGGGCTTCCGGGCTTGTTTCGACGGCGTCAGTTTCCGGAATCGGCCGATGCGGCGGCATAATCCACCTGTGCGCTGTAGTAATTCTCCAGAGTCCCTATATCCACGAAGTAATCGCCGATGGGCAACCCCATGGCCCGGCCGACCAACGCCGGCATTAAAGACCGGCCAATGTCTGCCGGAAGACCGGCGGGAACCTCGGGCAAATACGGCCGCACCTGGCGGCGAAAGGCATACAGGCCTGCGTTCACCAGATTGCCGGGCGGATTCGCGGGCTTCTCCCAGAATCCCGTAACCAGGCCGGAGTGATCCATCTCCACCACTCCGCAGGCGGACGGATTTGGGGAGCGGAACAGGGCCATGGATGCGATCCGATCGTGGGTGGCATGAAACGCGACCAACTCGGACAAAGGGAAGGTCGTGAGATTGTCGGCGTAGACCACCAGAAAAGATTCGGCGGAATCCACAAAATCCCAATTCGCCGCGATAGTTCCTGCGCTGCCAAGCAGCGCCGGCTCGTAGGCCAAAGTCACCGGTATGCCGCGGCGCGCCGCGACGAATTCTTCAACGCGCCCGGCCAAATGGTGGGTGTTCACGAGCACGCCTTCCACGCCGGCCAGCTCGCAGTCGCGCAGCCACAATTCCAGCAGCGGCACGCCATTGATCGGCACCAGACATTTGGGGATCGTAGATGTGATGGGCCGCAAGCGGGTCCCCAACCCTGCCGCCAAAATGATCGCTTTCATGGGCAAGATCAATATTATCAGGGCAGACCCTGGTGAGCCGGAGGCCACTCGCCGGTACATTGCTAAAGTAACAAGATCGGTCTAGTTTAAAATTATGAAGCAGGAACCCCAAAAACCCATCTTGGCGGAGGCCGCCATCCCGGAATCGCAGTCTTCGCCCGGGCGTTCCGGCCAAGCCCCCGCAGATGAACCCGAACAGGTGATCCGGCCGGAAGACGAAGCCCTGGTCGTGGAACGGCTGCGCGATTTGGGCTATATCGAGTGAAAGCGCCGGGACCGCCCGGCCCGCAAGAGCCGCTTAGCTAACCAGGTTTGTAATCCGCGTGGTAACTCGGGGTGAATGCCATAATTGCATGCGGCCTTACGCTGGAATTGGTTAAAGCTGTGCTATTCTGCAAGTCGTGCAGGGCGCGGGAGCAGCCGGAACGGCACCTTCTAATCGGCATACTCCTTCCCGGTCTTGCAGACCCGGTCCTGAGCAGCGAGGATTTTATCCCCGCTCTGGCGAAGGCGGTCCGGAATTTCGATATGGCGGAGCGCGCCTGCGTGGAGTGGCGCCGCCCGGCTGCCTGCGAGCGCTCTGTCAGCGGTGCGACTGTCACGTCTATGCGCTGAAAACACCATCGTGAAGAACTCTTCCCGGAGCCAGCCAGCCACCCAGGAGAGCGGATCCCTTACAGGACACGTTTCCTGGCTGATGCTCGCCAAGACGATCGGGTTCGTGTTCAATCTGGCACTGCCGATACTGCTTGTCCGCCGGCTCGATCAGGCGCAGTTCGGCGTTTACAAACAACTCTTCCTGGCCATCGGAACCTCGGTCACGGTGCTGCCGTTAGGCTTCGCCATGAGCGTCTATTACTTTCTGCCGCGCGAGCCGGACCGGCAGCGGGAAACGGTTCTGAATACCCTGATTTACAACATAGCCGTGGGATGCGTGGCCTGCGGCGCGTTTATGCTCTGGCCGGGGCTCCTGGCGATCATCTTCCATCAACACGGGTTGACCGGTTACGCTCGGCCGCTCGGCTTAGTGATCCTGCTCTGGATCGTTTCACAATCCCTGGAGATTTTTCCCATCGCCCACGGGGAAATGAAATTGGCCAGCGGCCTGATCGTGAGCGTACAGCTTACGCGGACGGCGATCTACCTGGCGGCGGTTATCGGGTTCGGAACGGTGCGCGCACTGCTCTGGGCGGCGGTCGTGCACGGATGTTTGCAAACAGGAGTTCTGTGGTGGTACCTGCAGTCCCGTTTCAGCGGCTTCTGGCGGCATTTCGATTGGAGCCTCATGCGCAGCCAGTTGTCCTACGCGGTACCGCTCGGCTTGGCCGGCATACTCTATACGGTGCAGACCGATCTGCACGATTATTTTGTCTCCAACAGGCTAGGCCCGGCGGTGTTCGCCCTTTACTCGGTGGGAACGGTGGACCTGCCTCTCTTGACCATGCTCCAGGAAGCGACGCATGTGGTGTTGATCCCACGCGTCAGTTACCTGCAGCATGTAAACGACACACGCGAAATCGTTTTCCTGATCGCACGAGCCATCCGGAAACTGGCAGCGGTATATTTTGCGGCTTACGCCTTCCTGGCGGTAGTGGCTCCCGATCTCATTAGCCTCGTTTTCACGCGGCGTTATCTGCCGAGCGTTCCGGTGTTCAGAATCAATTTGACCTTAATCCTAGTTAGCGTCGTACTGCAGGACCCGCTCTTCCGCGCTTATCGGAGCCAACGGTTCTTCCTGATCCGGTTGCGGGTTATCCTCAGCGGGCTGCTGGTCGCCGGCCTCTACTTCGGAACGTCCCTTTTCGGTACCCTGGGCGCGATTTCGGCTGTGGTTCTGATTACCGCTGCTGAACGGATGGTGACGGCTATTCGATTCGGGCGCATCCTCGCGGTCGGCCGGAAGGACGTTGTGCTTCTGAAGGACGTCGGCAAACTGGCCATCGCCGCGGCTATGTCGGGCCTAGTCGCGGAAGGTGTCCACTTCCTGCTGCGGGATGCTAAGCCGCTGGTCATTCTAATTGTCTGCGGCGTGGCATTTTCCGTCGTTTATCTTGGCTCCGTCCTGTTGGCGGGAGTCCTGACGCCGGAAGAAAAAGAATTTGTCCGGCGGAAGATTGCGGCGCTTCTCCCGCGACTTGACTAAACCGCGCGTTCCGCAAGGCTACTGAGCCACGCCGGCTATGTCCAAGATCGGAAGACCGCTACGCTGAAATATAGTCACCGGCCGCGACCGCGGCCCGTTGCGTAACGATAAGGTGGTCGGCCCAATCCAGCAAGTGCTCCAGCCTGGTTACGAGCAGATTGGCGATGTGTGGGATGGCAGCCAGCACGAATCTCTGGTTGCTACCGTAAATCTCCTCCAGGCGGATATGTGGATCGTAGACCCGCCCTTTGCCGACCAGGTTTGCGCGCAGATCCTTCGGCAAGCACGATCCGCCGAACGCAAAACCGGGCTTGAGACTATGCCGATGAGATATTCAACTTCGTATCCCGGCACATGGTATTCATGACTTCCGCGCCGGAAATGCCCAACGCGCCGCTGAGCGCGCGCATCTCGTTGGCGAAGGCCACTTTCAGCACGTGGAAGGTGTTGCAGGCGTACTTGATCATCTCCGCCGTGCGGAGAGACACCAGACAGGCCTCTACGCCGAGTGGCCGGTATAGTTCCGCCACCTTTTCCACGGCGCCCCGAGCGGCGCCGCCCACCACTAGCAGAGAGGGCTCCAGGAAGTCGCGTACGGCGTTGCCCTCACGCATGAACTCAGGATTAGACACTACCTCGAAGCGATCGGAGCCCAGGGACGGCGGTCAATTCCTCGCAAGTGCCGGGGAAAACGGTGCTGCGTACGGCCACGATCAACTGGCGGCTTTCCCCCTTCCACGCGGTGGCGATCTGGCTGCAGACGCGCCGTAGTTGATCCAGCTCCAGGTTTCCATTCCGCTCGGAAGGCGTACCCACACAGATCAGGGCGACCTCCGCTTGCTCGATGGCCGGTTCCAGTAGTGTGGTTGCCGACAGGCGTCCGTTGGCGCGGCCTTCCCGGATCAACTCCGCCAGCCCAGGCTCGTAGAAAGGCGCACGAGGCCGCCTGCCTGGCGCATCTGGGGCACCGCGAGTGACTGATCCGACATATCCCAGCCCAAGTACTGCAACCCGTGTTTCAATAGGGGACGCGTTCACGTCTCCAGTATCACATGCTTGATCGAGTGGTCCATGCGCAATCGCCCGGCGAAGCGGTGAGGTGCGTATCGACAGCCTGGGTGTCGGCTTCGCGTTTAATAACGCGGATCTAACGCAAACTGGGCAGGCGTACCCCAGGGGGTAGCCACGGGCGCCCGGAAATGAGCGTATGGGTAAGCGGAACCTTCAAAAGGTTTCTCCCCCACACCCCCTCTTCCAACATGCGGATCTTGCCCAGACTCACAAACCGTGTAGCACAACTATCGTGCTACACTGGACCGTGGAACGAACCAAACAGAACGTGACCTTGGTTGTCGACGAGGATCTCCTCTTGGCCGCCCGAAAAGTGGCACTCGATCAACGGACCAGTGTGAATCAATTGGTACGGGAGTATCTGGTCGCATTGGTGGAGCAGCCCGGCCGGAGGCGGCTGGCCCGGACGAGGTTGAAGAAGGCATTCGAGACAGGTCTTGTCGAAGTCGGCGACCGTACCTGGAGCCGAGACGATCTTTATGACCGGTGAGGGGGCGCTCAGTTTCGTCGACACCAACGTGCTAGTTTACGCGTTCGACAAGGGCAGCTCGCCCAAGAAGCGGGTCGCTCAGCGGCTGATGAACGAGTTGATGGACGAAGACCGGCTGCGGGTGAGCACGCACGTGTTGCAGGAGCTCTTCGTCACGCTGACCCGGAAAGTGAGCCAGCGCTGCGCAAGCGAGGAAGCTCTCGCGGTGCTCGACGATCTGACGGCTTGGCCCCTGCTGGTGGTCGATTATGTGGCGATTCGAGCGGCCGTTGAGTTGGCCGGCCAAGCGCAGCTTTCTTTCTGGGATGCGTTGGTTGTGGTTGCCGCGGCGCGAACAGGCGCGACGGTGCTGTATACCGAGGATTTGAACAATGGGCAGGAGATTCTCGGCGTGCGAGTCACCAACCCGTTCGCGGCGTGATCGATCCGTGTTGGCCCTCACATTCCAGCCCGTCAAGCGGTATAAGGCAATGCCCAGCCACTCGTCGTATCTCTCCAGACAGAAGCCGGCTCACGAGCCAGCTCACCGGGGTGCTGCCCCAGATTGGACCCCTAGCAGCGCTCCCCCAATGAAGCAGAGGCCGCTTGCGCTATGACGCACGCCGTCATAGAATCGAAGTAAAGTGATCCAGTCGTTCAAAGATAAGCGGGCCGAGCGGTTATTCAACGATGAGCCCGTCATCGAACTGGCGAACATCCAAAAACAAGCACGTACTCGTCTGGCCCGGCTTCACTTTGCCACGTCGTTGGGCGATTTACGGGCATTCCGCGGCAATCACCTCGAAGCATTGAGCGGAAACCGGAAGGGCCAGTACAGCATTCGGATCAATGACCAGTACAGGATCTGCTTCAAATGGGAAGCGAAAGGACCGACCGATGTCGAAATCACCGACTACCACTAAAAGCGAACAGAAGATGCCACCGATTCATCCGGGCGAAATTCTGCTGGAAGACCTGCAGGACTGCGGAATCAGTATTAACGGATTGGCTAGGGCCGTCGGTGTGCCGCCCAATCGCATCAGCCAGATCGTTAACGGAAAGCGCGACATCACCGCAGACACCGCGGTGCGTCTGGCGCGCTATTTCGGCACGTCGCCGCAGTACTGGCTGAACATGCAGAGCCACTACGACCTGCGTCGCATTGACCAGGAAGCCATCGCACGCGTCGTGACTCCCTACCAGAAGAGCGCGTAAGTGTTACTGGGCATCGCGGGAAAGTAATAAGCCGGGGGTGCCGTTTCAATGCGCGTGGCAGGCAAATCGCCAACGCGATAATCTACTACAACACGCTGCTGTTATCTCGGGTCTATGAACACAAGCTTGCATCCAATGACCAGGACGCCCTCGAGATTCTCAAAGGCATTTCGCCCGTCGCGTGGCGCAATGTCAATTTTGTTGCCGTAGCTGAAGCTCCTTATTCCTCGCGCTGCCCTGAGAAATTCGCTGTAATGGGGTATCCATTTGACTCAGGTGACCCCAAGATGTAGTATGGCGGTCTATGGAGGATTACCCGCGAAATCTGGCCGAATTCGAAGCCCGCTTCT
>Ga0302177_10001397_pt1 | contig 17425 bp, 15 predicted proteins | sample I_Palsa_E1_2_FD_198780 | JGI IMG/M metagenome (GOLD analysis project Ga0302177, IMG submission 198780) | Peat permafrost microbial communities from Stordalen Mire near Abisko, Sweden - I_Palsa_E1_2 | ecosystem: Environmental > Terrestrial > Soil > Palsa > Peat permafrost | place: Sweden... | reverse complement strand
TTGACCTTGTTGCCGATGCGCAGCAGCTCATCGAGCTCGGCACCCTGCTCGGACGCGGCCCCCACCGCCTTGATGACGAAGAAGTTCCCGGCCACGCCGCGCCGCCCGACCGTGTAGGTCGAATCCTTCACCGCGACGTCGTCGTCCACCAGCAGCGTCCCGATCGTGATCCCGTCAGCTTCTGCCATCTCCTGGCCCATCTCGAAGGCCATCCGGTCGCCGGTGTAGTTGTTGATAATGTGCAGCACGCCTTTAGGCGATGCGAGCAGCTTGCTCGTCTCGAGCACGTAGTCCATCGGCGGTGCCGCGAACACGTCGCCAGGGCACGCGGCGTCGAGCATGCCCTTGCCGACGATCATGACGTGAGCAGGCTCGTGGCCGGAACCGGACCCCTGGATGACCGAGACCTTGTCGTCGCGGGGTGCGTCGGTTCGCATGATGAGGTTGTACTCGGGCACGTACCTGAGCGTCTCCGGGTTGGCCAGGGCGATGCCCCTCAGCATCTCGGGTACGAACTGCCGGGGATCGTTGACGAACTTCTTCATGGCACTCTGCCTCCAGGGGTTTGGGCTCCAGGGGTTCAGGATTGAGCGAGGCGCTTGGGCCACTCCTCGGCGAGCACCTCAAACATCAGGGCGACGGCGATGGCTCCCGCATCCAGGGTGCCGATGCTCCGCTCGCCCGTGTAGCTAGCCCTCCCGCGCATGGCCTGCATGGACCGTGTCGCCTCGGCGTGCTCCCGTGCGGTGGCCGCCGCCGCCCGCAATGTCGCGGCGGTGTCGTGCCCCGCGCTGAGCCGCTCCTCGATGGTGTCCACCGCGGGGACCAGCGCGTCCAGCAGCGTCTTGTCGCCGACATCTGACTTCCCGCGCGCCTTGATGCCCTCGATCGAGGCCCGCAGTATCGCGATGACCTGGGCGGGCTCCAGCCGGTCCGCGGACCCGGCGGTGACGCCCGCGCGCAGGAACGCCGTCCCCCAGATCGGACCCGAGGTGCCGCCGATGCGGCTGGTGATGACGACGGCGACCTTCTTGAGGAAGGTGCCGATATCGGTGCGGTCGAAGTCGTTCCAGCCTTGCAGCACCAGCTCAAACCCGCGCGCCATCGAATAGCCGAAGTCGCCGTCTCCCACCACGGCGTCGAGGTCGCCGAAGTATTTCTCGTTGTCGACCGCGACCGTCGCGATGGTACGGACGACCGCCTCGACGTCGCCGAGGTCTGCTGCGGACATAGGTGCTCCTAGGCTGGTCAGGTCGGCCAGGGTGATCCAGGCCCCCGGAGTGGCCCGGCTGCGGTTGGCGAGGACCGTGGTGGGTTCTCCGCCGGGGTCGCCCAGCGAGGAAACGACCAGGGCGGCCTCGCTGAAGTCTTCGGCCGCAGTGAAGTCGTTGACGGTGATCATGCAGGTAAGGCCGGCCCCGGTGGCGGCCAGCAGGCCATTTCTGGAGTCCTCGATGACGACCACGTTCGCGGCGGGGACACCGAGTGAGTCCAGGGCGAGCAGGTAGATATCGGGAGCCGGCTTCTTCCGCGGGACGATGTCGCCGGCGAACACCGTGACCGCTCGTGCGCTGCCCGCTCCGACCGCCCGTTCGAGCGTCACCAGGACCGAGGGCTCGGCTGACGTCGACGCGACGGCCACCAGCCAGCCTGCGGCCAGCGCTTCGGCGACGATGCGAGCGATGCCCGGCCGGGGCGGGACCGCCCCGGCCGCGACCAGTTCGGCGTAGATGGCGGTCTTGCGGCGGTGCCAGGCGGCGACGGCGTCCTGCTGTCCCATGGCGTCCGCCGGCAGGCCCGCGGCCGCGACGAACTCCGGCGTGAGCAGGCTGGCCAGCCGCTCCTTGCCGCCGCCGATACGGACCTTTTCGGCGTAGTCCGCGACGCTCCAGCGGACCGGGAGGCCGAATTCGGCGAACATCTGGTTGAACGCGACCAGATGGCCGTACCGCTCGGTGTCGGCCAGCACCCCGTCGCAGTCGAGCACGAGGGCCCGGGCCGCCGGGCCGGTCACGCGCTCACCAGGCCCGGCCGACGCTGCCGAAGCGGCGCATGTGATCGGCGGCCATATCCTTCACCGCGGTCCGCGTCGCGCTGAACAGCGACGGAGGATCCCAGCTGTCGCGCTCCTCCGCTCCGCGCAGGAAGGCCAGGTTCGCCTTCATGTACGTCACCTTGAGCGCGGTGGAGATGTTCACCTTGGCGCAGCCGCGCGCGATCAGGTCGGTGAACTGGGCGTCTGTCATCCCGGTGCCGCCGTGCAGGGCGATGGGGATGGGCTGCGCGGCCACGATGTCGGAAACTCGCTGGGCGTCGAGATGAGGCTCGGTGTGGTAGACGCCGTGCGCGTTGCCGATGGCCGGCGCGAAGACATCGATCCCCGTCGTCCGGATGAATTCCAGCGCCACCGGCAGCGACTCCCGCTTGGCCTCCTCATCGGAGCCGATGTCGTCCTCGACGCCGGTGATGGCCTCGATCTCGCCCTCGACGTCCGCGCCGTAGGACCGGGCCTCGGACACGACCTCGACAGTCTGCCGCTGGTTCTCCCGCACCGGCAGCGTGGAGCCGTCGAACAGGACCGAGTTCCATCCTTTGCGCAGGCAGCTGCTGATGAACGCGCGATCAGGGCAGTGGTCGAGGTGCAGGCTGACCGGAACCTTGATTCCCGCCGTCAGCTGCTGCCACATGGCGAACAGCAGGTCGATGCCGATGGTCCGGACGGTCTTCACCGATGTCTGAACGATGACCGGCGAGCGCTGCTCCACCGCCGCCGCGAGCACCGCCTCCAGGGTCAGGTCGTTCACCACGTTTATCGCCGCGACACCGTAGCGCTCGCTGAACGCCCGGTCGACGATTTGTTTCAACGGGACCACAGGCACAGGCGGAACCTCCGTGGGGACCATCCGAACCTATGCACCACGGCCGTCGCGCGAATCGGTGGAAACACCCATCTTCAGGGAGGACTTCCCCTACCTGGCGGCCTGCCTGAGCCTGGCCCGGCCGGCCAGCGCGGCGAGTTCGGTGCGGTTGCGGGCCCCGGTCTTCCGCAGCACCGCGCCGGCGTGCTTTTCTACCGTCTTGACCGAGAGAACCAGCTGCTCGGCGATGAGCTTGTCCGGCAGCCCCTGCTCCATCAGGCTGCGCACCTGACGTTCCCGCTCGGTCAGGGCCGGCTCGGCCTGATCTTCCTGCAGGCCGCGATGCAGCTGCCTGAGCACGGGACCGGACAGGATCGCCTGGCCGCGGCCAGCCGCGACGACGGCTCGCACCAGTTCCGGACCGTCCGCGCCCACGTCGACGCACCCCCGCGCGCCTGCGCGCACGGCGCTCGCGACCAGCTTCTCCTCCCCGACGTCGCACAGTCCCACCACGGCCAGGCCCGGGTCGAGGCCGAGCAGCAGGCCCGTCACGCTCCCAGTATCAGCAGCCAGGCCAAGATCGGCCAGGACCACCTCGGGCCGGAGCTCGTGGCAGGCCTTCAGCGCCTGTTCCGCCGTCGCGACCTCGCCGACCACCTCGATTCCCGGCTCGTGGCCGGAAAGCAGCCGCACGATTCCGGCCCGCAGCAGGGGCCGGGCCGCCGCGACCAGGACGCGCAGCCGCGGGCCGGCCTGCTCGTCGCGCCGCCGGTAAGGGAACCGGGCGCGGATCCGGGTGCCCCAGCCGGCCAGCGAGTCGACGTCGACCGTCGCGCCGAGAACACGCGCACGCTCACTGAGGGCGCGCAGCCCGAAGCGATCGCCTGGCCACTCGGCCTTCGGGTCGAAGCCCTGGCCGTCGTCTTGCACCAGCAGGGTCACGGCCGCCGGCTCGTACATCAGCCCGAGCCGGACCGAACGCGCCTGAGCGTGCCGGACGATGTTGGTGAGCGCTTCCCGCGCGACCCGCAGCACCTCCTGCGACAGGCGCTCCTCCATCGCTGGCGGCGTCCCGGCGGACACGTACCTGACCTCGAGTCCGCCCATGCTCTGCGCCCAGGCTGCCTCGGAGCGGAGGGCACCCTCGAGCGTCTGCCCGTTCAGCGGCGATGAGGCCAGGCCGAGCAGGGTGAGCCTGGCCTCGGCCAGCGCGTCCCTGGCGGCGGTGCTGGCCCGCCGGAGCTGGGCCAGCACGGCGTTGATCTCGGTACTGGCGGCGAGATCCCGTTCGGCATTGTCGAGGTACACCCGGATGCTCACGAGCCGCTGCGCGAGGCTGTCATGGACCTCCCCGAGCAGCCGGTCGCGTTCGGCCGACGCCGCCTCCGCCCGGGCTCGCTCCTCGGCCACCTCGTGCATGCGGGCGGTGGCCAGCGCGATCGCCGCATGCCTGGCGAACAGCTCAAGCAGCTCGGCATCGTCAGGCCCGAAGACTCGTCGTTCGTCCCGGCTGAAAACGATGCAGACCCCGATGACGCACCCGCGCCATTCCAGCGGCACGCCAATGACGCCGCGCAGAGTAGCGCGCTCCTCGGCGACCACATGGCCGCCGTGGACCTCATCGTAACGGGCAAACCAGACCGGGGCGCGGCGCGCCACCACGGCTCCTGTCATGCCCTCGGTGAGCGGAAAGACCTGGCCGGACTGGCAGGCCACCCCGATGTCAGCCTCCTTGCGATACGTCCCGGCGGCCTCATCGACGCTGCAGATCGAACCCGCGTGACAGCCGAGCAACTCGGTGCAGCGCCGCAAGATTCGTTCCAGCAGGGGGCGCAGCGAGAACTCACCGGCCAGGTCCTCGGCCACCGCGATCAGGCCGGCCGCCCGTGCGGCGACACCCTGCTGGCTCTGCGGGAGCCCGGTAGGACCGTCGGTGGACACATGCCCTCCGAATCTGCAACGGCGCTGTCGCACCCCGAGCGGTTGGCTCAGCGGTTCGATCTGAGCATCGCCCGCCAGGCGATGCGACGTCAAGACGGGCTGGCCTGGCTCGGCCTCTATGGTGGCGTCATGATCTCCTGGTGGCAGCGCGACGTGATCGCGGCGGGCAAGCTGCCGCTGATGCTGTGCTTTCTGGCCTTTGTCGTCACGTTCGTGACGACCCGGGCCATCACGCGCATGATCCGCGACGGCCGCGGCCCGTTCCGGAACCAGGTCACGTCAGGCGGGACACATATTCATCATTCGGTGCCCGGCATCATCCTGCTGATCATCGGCGCCTTCACGGCGATCGGCGGACCCGGCTCGCTGGGCTGGCGCTCGTTCGCCGCGGTGGCCGTCGGTACCGGGACGTCCCTTGTCCTGGATGAGTTCGCGCTGATCCTGCACCTGCAGGACGTTTACTGGAGCGGCGAGGGCCAGCTCTCGGTCGAGGCGGTAAGCATGACGGCGGCCTGCCTCGGGCTGGCCCTGGCCGGGTTCAGCCCATTTGGCGTCAAAGACGCCGATAGCATCGAAGTGTCACTACGCCTGACCGCCACCAGCGTCCTCGCCGCCGACGGCGTCCTCGCCGTGATCTGCGTGCTCAAGGGCAAGTACCGCACGGCCCTGTTCGGGCTCTTCCTGCCGCCCGTCGCGGTGTTCGGCGCGCTGCGCCTCGCCCGCCCGTCATCGATCTGGGCCCGGCACCGCTACCGGGTCAGGCGGATGGAGCGCGCGACCCGCCGCGCCGCCGACTTCGATCGGCATTTTGCCCCGCTCCAGACTGACTGGGTGAACTTCGTCGGCGGGAAACCGTCCCAGCCCAACCCGCCCGCGCCTGACCCGGACACGAACGACCTTCCAAGCTAGCCGCTCGCGGCGCCCGGTTTCGCGGGTGATCAGGGCAGATCAGCCAGGTGCCGGGCGGCTCGCGGGCCGGCTTTCTGGTGGCCGGAATCGACGGCGCTTTGATAGCTGGCTCGCGCGTCAGCCAGGTTCCCGAGGTGACGGAAGAGGTTTCCGAGATAGAGCATCGCCCAGGGGGCCACGTCCGGGTGACCGGAATCGATAGCTACCTGGTAGGCCGCGATCGCTTGACGGCCCCGGCCCTGCCGCTTGTACAGGTGCCCGAGGTTGCGTGCTGCCGTCGGCCCGTACTCGGGATGGGCGGAGTTAGCCGCCTGCCGGTAGGCCTCCCTGGCGCCGTCTATGTCGTCATGCTGGCCCAGCAGGAGGCCCAGGTGGAACCCGGCCGCCGGGGCATGCTCGGCGTGCCCGGAGTCAATCGCCTGCTGATAAGCCGATCGCGCTCCTTCGACGTCGCCCTGCTGCCCGAGGGAGGTACCCAGGCGGAAAGCCTCCTGCGGGTCGATGGCCTGCTGGAAGGTGGCGCGGTCCCGCTTGAAGGCCTTCGCGAGGCCGGATAGCGTGCGCTGGCCCAACTCTTGCCTCCCGCCTCAGGTCACGCGTTCGCGTTACGGCGCTTGTCTGGAGCCGGTGAGCGGATTCGAACCGCCGACGCGATCATGTTAGCAGCGGGCTCCGCGTCCTGGGACTGGTGAACAGCCCGCGGGTGACAACGACGATGGTGCGGACGGCGATCGCCGCGATCGCGGCGGTTACCAGGCCGATTCTGCAGCAGGGCCACGAGGCTGCGCGCGGCTTCTTTGCCGTAACCGCGGCCCTGCGCGGGCCGGACCACCACCCAGGCGACCTCGGCCGGACCGGCGACGGGACCGCCCGCAGGCAATGTCGCCTGCGCTGTCCCCGCCACCGTGCCGGCAGCACGCACGCGGACCACCCAGTTGCCCGCTCAGTAGACCAGCCCTGGTCAAAATCGATCACCCATCGACCATAACTGCCTGTTAGCCACCCGACTCGCGGCATGAGAGTGCGCGTCATGACGAAACGTGCCACGTCACGACATGTCCGGAGTTCAAACGAGAGCTGCGATGAAGAAAATCGCTGCAGTAAGAACAATCAACCAGAAGATTCTCTTCGCATTCCCGTCACCCTCGGGTTGTTCAACCTTCATAATAGCCAAGGCGAACCACACTGGAACGAATAGACTAAACGCCGTCATTACCTTCAGTACATCTTGGCCTGACGTCAGAGTATGATAGATCAGGCCCAAATACAAGGGAGCGCCAAATATCACAACAGGCACGGCGATGAGGCTTATCACGCCGCCCCAGCGAGTCTTGCGACCGCGCATGACCACTAGCAGTTGCCTCTGAGAATTATAAGAATTGATAGCAAGGGCTGCTCCGCCCGCTCTAACCAGCTCAGCGTCGGTCCTGTCAAGCTCAGCCTGGAGCATGTCACGTCGCTGCTCGGCGGCAATTCTGGTCGCCCTTTCGAGTTCAAGCTCCGCTTTTAGTCGAATTATCTCCTTACCTGCCCGATCGCGCTCATCAGCCAATTGCCCCAGTGCTGGGGGTATCGCTCTCCTTTGCGGGCCATTCTGAATTTCTTCCTGCATCAATTGGTATTTTTCGTATAGAGATTGATGCTTCGTATCGGCCTCCAGCAAAGCTTTTGCGAGAGCTCTTTCCTTTGCCTTAAGCAAGTTAATCTCTTGCTCGGCGTTGGCCAGATCCTGTGCGATTTGTTCGGACCTGGCTGCTCGGGTGTTGCGGACCTGCAACGCCTTAAGGCGCAGGTCAAGGCCTTGTGCCTGCTCCTGCTCGACCTCGTCAGGCGAGCGTTGCGGCCCTGCATCGGCAAGGAGGGTGTCAACGAAGGGCTGTGGCGGTATCCGCTCGCCCTTGAGAAACCTCGAGACGGCGCCAGGGTCCCAGTTGTTCCGGAGGGCGTAGGCGCGAACGCTCGTCCTGATCATGTAGAAGTGCCCGCGCAAGAATTCTGCTAGTTTGCGCAGCTCAGGCGGCAGGTCGTCTGCCAGCGGCGAGAGGTTGCCCGCAGAGTCGTCCCCAAGCATAAGCCATGTTCGCACACACGTCGTAGCTGTTGCCAACTTTGCGCAACATCTGTAGAACCTTCCGCAACATCCCGTGACATTCGGATCGTGGAGGTCACAACAGAGGTACCAGCAGAAGGGCACGAACCATGATCACGACCTCCCCTCCCGTCGCCCCGGGTGCGATCAGCCCTACGCGAGCACTGATCGTTGGGCTGGCGCTCATCCCTCTCACCCTTGTGGTCATAGCCAGCATCCCTGCGCTGGCCGTCCTGCCATTTACCGCTAATGGGCTAGGCTATATTGAGATGCTTATCAGCCGAATGACATCCTGGAGCATATCGATCATGAGCTATAGCAGAGCCCATTCGTGAGAAGCACGTGCGATCACGAACTTGGCCTGGTGAACCCCGGCTCGCACACTGGCTGCTACTACAACAAAGGAGCCAAACCGCTTATCGTCGTCGCTGGGAAATAAGTCTCTTGCGGAAGATGCGACATATCAGTTGACCGACTATCATTATTTTAGTCGCGTGGTCGGGCAATGTTCATTAGGGTAGCACCACGTAGCCTTCCTAAGCTCTTATCGCGAATGAGTAGTGAGCATCGCATAATACGCTCGCTCATCGGCAATGGCGGGTGCACCGTTCGGTTGGCGGTCTGCTGGCGCCGTGGCCCCGGCGTTATCGTCCGGGCAGCAGCACGCTCAGGCAGGTGACGCATCCTTCAAGTTTCTCGAACTCGCTGATGTCCACCACGACCGGGGTGAAGCCGAGGTCGTCCAGGAGCTCAGCGGTGCGGGGAGCGGACGCTGCGATCAGTACCTGGTCCCCGCCCAGCGGGACGACATGGCAGCCGCCCTCTTCGTCCACAGGGCGGACCGCCGGGAACAGCCCGGCTGGCACCAACTGGGGTAGCAGCAGGAACGTGCCGTCAGGCAGCGCGGTCACCGCCGACTTCAGGTGCAGCACGTTCCCCAGCGGGACGGCGATCACCGTCCGGCCCAGCGGGGCCAGCAGCGCGCGCAGCTGGCCGGTGCCCGCGCCGTTGGTCCGGCCGCCGCGCCCCACATACACGAGGTGGCCGACCTGCAGCACATCGCCGCCGTCCAGAGTCCCGGGCTCGTGAATCCCGGCGGTGCGCAGGCCCAGCGACCGGATGATCCCGGCGACGCCGGGCACCTCGGCCCGGCGGGCGGGCGCGCCCGGGCGGGCCAGCACCGCCAGGTCCTCGCAGACCACCACCGTATCTTCGATGAAGACCGAGTCCGGGCAGTCCTCAGCAGCCGGCACCTGCCGGATCATCCAGCCACTGGCCGCAAGCGCCTCGGAATACGCCGCATGCTGGGCCCGCGCCAGCACCACATCCACCGGAGTCCGGCTGATGTGGGTGACGATACCCTCGGCCAGCCTCATGCCGGGCGCGCGGACCAAGACCGTGCCCTTCACCGGCATACTCCCTCATCTGACCAGCTACCGGACGCACCCAGCCACGCAGCATCCGGCGCAGGTGCCGGGTCTCATCCTGTCATCCGCTATCGCAGGCTGCACTAGCCCAGACCAGCCCACGACGCGGCGACGATAAGCAACAGGCGGCCGAACCCCGAGCGCGGTGCCCGTGACGACCCCTCTGGCGTGGCCAGCATGAGCGCCGGATCGCCCGGCGGCTAGCAACACCGGCGCGCCTGCACGGAGGAGCGGTCCGTGTCACGGGCTGTTGGCCATGATGGGGTCATAGGTCCGGCGGGCGCGGGCGTGGCAGGGATGGCGACCGCCGGTGCGTGGACGGCGACGCCTGGGCCGGCTGCGGGAGCTAGCGCCCGGCGGGGGATCGTCCTGCGGTCAGGTGATCACTCGCGACCTACGGCGAAAATTTTCGTTGCGTTCGACTGCAGCGAACTGTATCGTCTCTTCCAAGACATTGACTTCACTTGACTGAAGTTATTTAGGCGGGGCTGCGAGGCTCCGGAACGGAGGCATCCGATGACGATCACGACCACCACCCTCGACACCGCCGACAACAACTTCGTGCTGGGCGAGACGCTGCGTCCGCTGCTGACCCACGCGATGGGATCGGCCGTTGAGGTCTTCGACACCAGCGGCCCCGCCGAGGCCGGGCCGCCGCCTCACCGCCACCCGTGGGAAGAGATCTACGTCGTCCTGTCCGGCCAGCTCGAGGTCACGGTCGACGGCTCAGCGCAGATCGTCGGTCCCGGAGGTGCCGCCCATGTGCCGTCCAATACCGTGCACAGCTAGCGCAACGTCACCGACGTCCACTTCCTGACTATTACCACGCAGGGTGACGCCGCAATGTTCTTCTCCGAGGTCGCGAACGAGGTCGAGATGAACCCACCGGACATCGCCGGGGTGGTCCGGGTCGCGGCCAGCCATGATATTGAATTCGTCATGTGAGCGAGCCCAGACGCTACGTCAGTCCCAAGCGTGAGGCGCAGGCCGCCGCGACCCGCAGCGCGATCCTCGACGCGTTCGTGGAGCAGCTGTCCGACCCCGGGCGCAATACGCTGTCACCCAGCGAGGCCGCGGTCCGGGCCGGGGTCTCGGTGCGCACGGTGCACCTGTACTTCCCGAACCTTGAGAGCCAGGTCGCCGCGCTCTCCGAGTGGTTCGACCAGCATCTCAACCCAGGCGGAATCACGCCCGCCGCAGGCCCCGACGACCTGCCGCGCTACTTCCGGGAGATCCACGCCAACGCGCTGGCCAGCCCGCTGAGCCGCGCACTGGCAACCAGCAGCGGCGAGGTATGGCAGACGGTGCGCCGGAGCCGCCGGGCGAAACGCCTCGACGCGATCCGGGCTGCGATGGAAGCTGTCGGGGCGCCGGCCCAGGCCACCGCGGAAGCCACCGCCATAGTGCTGCGCCTGTCCGGCGCCGACGCCTCCTGGCCGCTGTACGACAGCTATGGCCTGTCCCTCGAGCGCATCCCGGACGTCATCGCCCACACCGTCGAACTCATCATCCGCGACCTGCGCAGCCATGTCACCGACGACGCACCCACCTGACCCGCGAATAGGACCCTTGACGGCCACAATCCGCGACCTCGGCATCTGCGCTGGCTGCGTTCCTCGGGAGGTTTTTCAACTGGCGCCGAACTGGAGCCGGACGGAGCCGATCCGGTGCGCGCGACTCCCGGGCCCCCGGCTTGACCGAGTCATGAGACCCGGCTGATCACGCTGACTGCGGGAGCGGTTTGACCAGGGGACCTCGCCGCGCGGCGTCCTGGGCGCTGATCTGGCGGAAGTAGACGAACCCGCTGCTTAGAAGGCAGCGACGAGCGAGCGCTGTAGTCCTCGCAGAAGGCCAGCGTAGGGGCACATGGTCTCGGAGCGAGATCCGAATAATTATCTGCTCCCGCATAGTGAGACAAGGGTTGATCCGAGCCGAGCCGCCGTACCGATGTTTGACCGTTCTCGACCTGGAGCCTGTCGCTGAGCGCGCCCCGGACCTTCGCCCAGTCCTGTAGAGCGGACGAACGTCCCACCCGGTCGGGCCGGTCGACTCTAGGGATATCCGGATCGGCGTGTCTGGCTTAAAATAAGGTTGGCCCCGGCGGCTTGTCGTTCCGGCTTATGGCCGTTCCCGCATGGTTAAACGAGAAGGACGTGATTACTGTGGCGGCTGAAACGCCTATCGATGCGGCCATGAACTCTACGCGCACGGCAGGTGAGCCAGCGAACACCGGCGACGCTGAGTCAGCCGGCGCCGGCTCGCTGGATCTGCTCCTGCCCCACGCTACTGTGGGCGTGCTACGCAGGTTCCGGCCGGATGCCAGCATGGCGCGCTACGCGCTCCGGCTGGCCGGCCGTCCGAAGACCGTGGCCGCGCGGTACGGCAAGCTGGCCGCGGAACTCGCCAGCATCGCGACGGGCCGTTCGGAGACCGCTCCGCCGCGCCGCGACCGCCGGTTCGCGGATCCCGCGTGGAGCGGGAACCCCGTGCTCAAGCGCATCCTTCAGACCTACGTGGCCGTCGGGCAGACCTCCGAGGAGCTGCTGGCTGATGCCGAGCTTGACTGGCGGGATAACACACGCCTGAAGTTCGTGCTGACCAATCTCCTCGCCGCGTCCGCGCCGAGTAACAACCCGCTGATCAGCCCGGCCGCATGGAAGGCGTTCATCGACACGGGCGGCCTGAGCGTCGTGCGGGGTACTCGTGCCTTCGTCTCGGATATGGCCTCTTCCCCGCGCATCCCTACGATGGTGGCATCCGACGCGTTCGAGATCGGCACGGATCTCGCGGTGACGCCGGGAGCGGTGGTGGTCCGCACTGACGTCTTCGAGCTCATCCAGTACAAGCCGACCACGCCCACCGTGCACCAGTTCCCGCTGCTCATGGTCCCGCCGATGATCAACAAGTACTATATTGCCGACCTCGCGCCCGGCCGCAGCATGCTCGAATTCTTTGTGGCGCAGGGATATCAGGTATTCGTAATCTCCTGGCGTAATCCCGACAAGCGTGCTCGGGACTGGGATCTGAACACCTACGGCGATGCCGTCATTGCGGCGGTGAGCGCGGCGCGCGAGATCACCAAGGCCCCCAAGATCAATATCATCGGCCTGTGCGCCGGCGGCATCCTCTCCTCCATGGTCGGCGCGCACCTGAGCGCGACAGGGCAGCTCGATCAGGTCGCCAGCCTGTGCCTGGGCGTGACGCTGCTGGACATGACGGAGGCGGGCACGACAGTCTCACTGATGGATGAGGGGACTGCCAAGGCGTCTATGCTCGCCTCTCGCGCCCGCGGCTACATGGACGGGCGCACCCTCGCCGGGGTGTTCGCCTGGCTCCGGCCCGATGACCTGATCTGGAACTACTGGGTCAACAACTACCTGCAGGGAAATACCCCGCCCCCGTTTGACATCCTGTACTGGAACGCCGACACCACCAGGATGCCCGCGGCGCTGCACCGCAACTTCATCGAGGTCGCCATGAGCAACGCGCTGACCAAGCCGGGTGCCGCCAGCATGCTCGGTTCCCCCGTCGACCTGTCCAACGTCGACGTCGACAGCTACGTCGTGGCGGGCATCGACGACCATATTGCGCCCTGGCCGGCGGCCTATCGCGCCACCCAGCTGCTCGGCAGCAGCAGCATCCGGTTCGTGCTCTCCAACAGCGGGCACATCGCCGCCATGGTCAATCCGCCGTCGAACCCGAAGGCGAGCTTCCGGCTGGCGGCAGGCAACCCGCCCGATCACCGCGAATGGCTGGCCCAAGCTGAGACGGTGAAGGGCAGCTGGTGGCCTGACTACACCACGTGGCTAGCGGACCGCAGCGGCGACATGAAGCAAGCCCCCCGCACGCTGGGCAGCGCGAAATTCCACCCGCTGGGTTCCGCACCAGGCACCTACGTCCTTCAGCGGTAAGTGACGGAGCGCTATCCCTCGCGGAACTGGACGCCGAACCCGCCACGGGGATAGTGCCATTTCAGAGCCTTTTGGCGGCGACAGCGAGACAGGTCCTGGCCTCACGCAGCGCGGTGACAGCTCAGCGGCGGCAGCCTTCATCCGCGGCGCGCAGACGGCTCTTCTGAGGTGGGACCTCACGTTTCGGGCTGCCCCGGCGTCTGCATGACGTGACAGCTAAGCAGCCATTCGAGCAGCTGGTATCCCAGCACGGTCCGGCGGTCCTTCGGGTGTGCCGGGCCGTGCTGGGACCCGTCGATGCCGACGATGCCTGGTCCGACACATTCCTGTCCGCCCTACGGGCCTACCCGCAGCTACCGGCGGACACCAACATCGAGGCGTGGCTGGTGACGATCGCGCACCGCAAGGCGATCGACATCCTGCGCCGGGCCAGGCGGGGCGCGGTGCCGGTCGCTGACGTACCCGCCGCGGCAACCGGGGCCGCTCCTGATGGCCGGGACCTGGATCTGGACAGGTCGCTGGCCCGGCTCCCCGAACGACAGCGGCTCGCCGTCGCCTACCACTACCTCGGCGGGCTGCCCTACGCCGAGGTAGCCGCCATCACCGGCGGCACCGCCGAGGCCGCGCGCCGAGCCGCGTCCGACGGCATCGCCAATCTCCGCAAAGCCCAGGGAACGGTTCGATGACCATGACGACTCAAGACCCAGACCACGACCTAGCCGACCTGCTCGGCCCGCCACCGGCTGATGGCGACATGGCCGCCCTGCACGCCAAGCTGACCGCCCAAGCGGCGGCAGCCGGCCTGCTCGACATCGCCTACCGCACCCTCGATACCCCGGTCGGCACGCTGCTGCTGGCCGCGACGCCAGCCGGGCTGGTACGCATCGCCTACGAACGCGAGGGCTTCAACACCGCGCTCGAACACCTGGCCAGCAAGGTCAGCCCCCGGATCCTCAGCGCACCCCAGCGCCTCGACGCCGCCGCCCGCCAGCTCGAGGAGTACTTCGCCGGCCGCCGTCACCGCTTCGACCTGCCACTCGACCTGGCCCTCGCCTCGGGATTCCGCCGCTCCGTGCTGTCCTACTTGCCGGCCATCGGCTACGGTCACACCGCCAGCTACCAGTTGGTCGCGGCCGCGGTGAACAACCCCAGGGCCGTCCGGGCCGTCGGCACGGCGTGCGCCACCAACCCGCTCCCTCTCGTCATCCCCTGCCACCGGGTCATCCGGGCCGACGGACACCCCGGCGCCTACCTTGGCGGACCCGAGATCAAGCATCAGCTCCTGGATATGGAGGCCTCCGCATGACCACTCCGGCCCGCACGGATGCTCCCGCGCCCTATCAGCGGCGAGTTGACGGCGCCGACTGGCCGGCGATCAGCGCCGAGCTCGGCGACCTCGGCTGCGCCCTCACGCCCCGGCTGCTCACGGCTGACGACGCGGCCACGCTGGTCCGGCTCTACGACCGCGATGACGCGTTCCGCTCCACCATCACGATGGGCCGGCACCGCTTCGGCGAGGGCGAGTACCGCTACCTGGCCAGTCCGCTCCCCGAGGCGGTCGACGAGCTCCGTCACGCCCTCTACCCGCACCTGCTGCCGATTGCCCGCGACTGGCACGCGAAGCTCGGGCGGCCTGCGCTGTGGCCCGACACTCTCGACGAGTGGCTTGCGATGTGCCACGAGGCGGGCCAGGCCAAGCCCACACCGCTGATCTTGAAGTACGGCCCGGGCGACTGGAACGCGCTGCACCGCGACCTCTACGGCGACCTCGTCTTCCCCCTGCAGGTGGTCATCAACCTGACCGAACCCGGCACCGACCACACGGGAGGTGAGTTCCTGCTCGTCGAGCAACGGCCCCGCGCTCAGTCACGAGGCACGGCCACCACGCTTCCCCAGGGTCAGGGACTGATCTTCACCACCCGGGATCGTCCCGTCCATTCCCAGCGGGGCTTCTCGGCGGCGCCGGTCCGCCACGGCGTGTCCGTCGTGCGCTCCGGTGCGCGTTACACCCTCGGCATTCTCTTCCACGACGCCCCGTGATCACCGAGCTACCGTCACCGAGCCGCGCCTGCTTGAGCGTTTATGCTCGTCTGGGCAGGTACAGGTCGGTGATCGTGCCCTCGAACGCCTCAGCGGCCAGGGCGACGGTCTCGGACAGCGTGGGGTGCGGGTGGATGGTCAGGCCGATGTCGGCCGCGTCGGCGCCCATCTCGATGGCCAGCGCCGCCTCGGCGATGAGGTCGCCAGCGTTGGGTCCGACGATGCCGCAGCCGATGGCGCGGCCGCTCTCCTCGTCGAACAGCACCTTCGTCAGCCCTTCGGACCGGCCCAGCGTTAGCGAGCGGCCATTGGCGGCCCAGGGGAAGACCCCCTTGCCGTACGTGACTCCCGCGGCCCTGGCCTCGTTCTCGGTGACCCCGGCCCAGGCCACCTCGGGATCGGTGTAAGCGACCGAGGGGATGACGCGGGCATCGAAGAAACTGTTCTTCCCCGCCGTAACCTCGGCTGCCACCTTCCCCTCGTGCATCGCCTTGTGCGCCAGCATCGGCTGGCCGACGACGTCGCCGATCGCGAATATATGCGCCACGTTGGTCCGCAGTTGCTTGTCGACGGGAATGAAGCCGTGGTCGTCAGCCGTGATGCCAGCCTCCTCGGCTCCGATGAGCTTGCCGTTGGGGCTGCGGCCCACGGCGACGAGCATCCGGTCGAAGGTGTCAGCCGCCGGCGCCTTCGGGCCGTCGAACGACACCACGAGGCCCTCGGGCCTGGCTTCGACGTTGGTCACCTTGGTCTTGAGATAGATGTTCTCGTATTGCCTGGTGACGCGCTTGGCCAGCGGGCTGATCAGGTCCCTGTCCGCCCCGGGAATGAGCTGATCCATCAGCTCGGCGATGGTGACCTTCGCGCCGAGCTCGTGGTAGACGGTGGCCATCTCCAGGCCGATGATCCCGCCGCCCAGGATGAGCAGCCGCTGCGGCATCTCACCGAGTTCCAGCGCGCCGGTGGAGTCGATGATCCGCGGGTCCGATGACGGGATGAATGGCAGCGTCAGCGGTTCGGAGCCGGCCGCGATGATCGCCTGCTCGAAGTCGACCGTGGTCACGCCGCCTTCGGCGAGTTCTACCCGCAGCTGGTGCGGGGAGGTGAAGCGGCCGTAGCCGCGGATGGTGGTGACCTTGCGCTGCTTGGCCAGCCCGGCCAGGCCGCCGGTGAGCCGTCCGACTACGCCGTCCTTCCACGCCCGCAGCTTGCCGATGTCGATCGCCGGAGCGCCGAACATGATGCCGTGCTCGCTCATCTCCTTGGTTTCTGCGATGACCCTCGCGGCGTGCAGCAGGGCCTTGGATGGGATGCAGCCGACGTTGAGGCATACTCCGCCGAGCGTCGGCCCGCGGTCGACAAGCACGACCTTCTTGCCCAGGTCGGCTGCCCGGAACGCGGCCGTGTACCCGCCCGGCCCGGCGCCGAGGACGAGCACCTCCGCGGCCACGTCACTGGGGGCTGGGCGCGGCACGGCAGGCCTCGCCGACGCGGCCGGCGCGGACGTCACCGGTGCGGCTGGCTCAGGCACGGCCGTCTCGCCGGTGCGCAGGTCGGCAATGACATGGCCGGCGGAGACGTGGTCGCCGACGGCGACCCGGACGGCGGTGATGGTCCCGGGCATAGGCGCCGGAATGTCCAGCGTGGCTTTGTCGGACTCCAGGGTGATCAGCGGGTCCTCGCGCGCGACCAGGGCACCGGCGGCCACATGCACCTCGATCACCGGCACGTCGATGAAATGGCCGATATCGGGGACCGTGACCTCGATGACCTCGTAAATCCCGCTCGGCGAGCCGTAGCCGGGTGGCTCGGCCGGTGCAGGGGCCGCGTCCTCGGTGACCCGCTCCCTTACCGGAGCGGCGGCCGGGCCGTCGGACGCTGGCTCGGCGTCGAGCCGGAGGATGAGGTTCCCGGCGGATACTCGGTCGCCGACCCGGATGGCGACTTCGCTGACGGTTCCCGCTGCTGATGCGGGAACGTCCAGCGTGGCCTTGTCGGACTCCAGCGTGATGACTGGATCCTCGGCGGCCACCACGTCACCGGCGGTCACATGTACCTCTATGACCGGCACGTCGATGAAGTGGCCGATGTCGGGAACTGTGATATCCATGTCAGGCTCCAGGAAGAAGAGGATGGGTCGCAATGGCCTGGGCAGCGGTCAGAGCAGCAGGCCGCGTATGTCTTCCAGCAGTTGGCATAGGTGCCGGGCGAACCGTGCGGCCAGCGCCCCGTCGATGACCCGGTGGTCGT
>Ga0302177_10001394_pt1 | contig 17457 bp, 14 predicted proteins | sample I_Palsa_E1_2_FD_198780 | JGI IMG/M metagenome (GOLD analysis project Ga0302177, IMG submission 198780) | Peat permafrost microbial communities from Stordalen Mire near Abisko, Sweden - I_Palsa_E1_2 | ecosystem: Environmental > Terrestrial > Soil > Palsa > Peat permafrost | place: Sweden... | reverse complement strand
GATGTGCAGCTTGGCCGGCATCAAATCCGACAGGTCATGGATGCTTAGAGCCGTTTGATGCGAATAAACTCCCTGCGGATGATCCTATCGATCTCGTGACCAGAGAGACCAGCGAACCAGATCCGGGCGCTCATTGGCCGGATAATGCGCAAGGCGGAAAATGCCCCGATGTTCACGCTCCCAATTTCCCGCCCGTACATGGTAGGTATGATTCGTACGATCAAACCCCGCTTCCTCTGCCTGTTTTGAAGTAAAATAGCCTCTCTGACTTTCCGCTACCGCGAAAAGCCTGGCTTCGGATTCCTGGGAAGACCGTTTCATAACACGAGTATAGCTCGCACCAAAGCAGCTCTAGCCGCGACACAAATAGCGTAATTATTACGCTGTTTGAGAGATTCAGACCTTCCGCATGGACCCAAATCGTGCGCTGGCTGGGCGCACATAGCTCCCGGCAAAAGCGGGCGACAGTATTATGGGAAACCGTGACGCCGAGTTGTTTTAGCAACTCCGCGATTGTCCGGCACGAGGCTTTCTTTGCTCGGAGCCGGATGATGCCTTCCTTGAGCGGGAGCAGGGCGTGGAAGCGCGCTCCAGCCAGCGCTTCAAAGGATTGAACTTTAGCCTCGAAGAGTTGGATGAGTTGTTCGCGGTCGGCACTCATGGGATAAGGAAGCGACATCCGGTGTCACAGCGGTGGTACGCGATTCGCGCGACCGCAATGATACGCTTGCACCGTCGCTGATACAGGGTTGTTACAAAGCAGATTTCTGCGTGGCCCGTGCGTGAGACGTGCGCGGTGACAAGCCTGTTGCAGCGCGTGACAGTGCGGTTACACCGCATGAGACGCGGTTGATTCAGAACAGCGATTCGCCAGGGACTTGCCTGCAACATGACCGTTACGAAACTGCCTAGCGCGAAGCTAGGGGTAGGGCGTCCCCTCTTTTAAGATTAACTTTCATGGGTTACATGAAAGCGCATCGGTAATGAGAACAAGCTCCCGAACGGCATCCGATTCGCTATCCTGGGTGCGAACTCAAAAATCGCACGACTCAAGGCGGCGAGGACCGAGAAGCGGTTGGCCCCGCCGACCATCTCTGAGAAATGCAACGCGCGCATCTACCTCTACTTTCCCGGAATCTGGCGACTCGCCCAGCTTTGAGGCAAGCTCCGTGGCGATGCGAAGAATTTCGCTCACCGTCTTCGGACTGCCTGTTTGCTCAACTCAACGTCGCTGCCAAATACTGCCATTATCGCCGGTTTTCGAGGGATTTTGAGGGTTGTAAAGGGACGCCAAACCCCCTATTTTACTCTGTAGATATGAAAAACTCCGCTTAAAAGCAGCGGGCCAGCGAGGTCGCGCGCGGAAAGCGTCGGCGGGCTAAATCAATGTCGTCGGACATATCATCAGGCGGCAGTCGTGATTCCGAGTTTCATGGCTGCCGCATGATCTGAGAACCCCGATACCAGCGCGTATCCATCCAGATTGGGATTCGTTCCGCAAACGGTGATCGCGCCGGGAAAACGTACAACAAATGAGGAACCGGTTCCCGGGCCGCCGCTATGCGCGGTAACGCTTCCACCGTGAAGCTCCACCAGTGACTTCACGAGCGCGAGGCCGATTCCAAGGCCGGAAAAGCCGCCCTCGCGTCTCTCGGCGCCTTGACGGAAGATGTCAAACACCCGCGGCAGCGCTTCGGGAGAGATTCCAATGCCAGTATCGCGGACTTCGATGCTGACGAATTCTCGATCGGTTTTCGCAGCCACGCATATGGTTCCGCCCGCTTGCGTATATTTGCAGGCATTTGTCAGCAGATTATTGATGATCTGCTGCACCCTCTGTCGGTCGGCTATCAGGAGAATGGGTTCTTGGGGCAATGAGAGGGTCAAACGATGCTTTCGTTTTGTGAGTCGCGGAAAATTGGTCTCAATCGCCGCGGCAACGACGCTGCCCACATCGATCAATTCCTTGTGCAGGGAAAGTTTGCCATGCTTCGCCTGGCTCGCATCCAGTACGTCTTCGATAATCCCTGCCAGATAACGAGCCTGCCTTTCGATAATTTCACACATTCGCCGGTTGGCGAGTTCGTCGTGCCCCGCTTGATTCGTACAATCCACTGCAAAGAGGATCGACGCGAGAGGTTCACGAATTTCGTGCGCAAGGATTGCCAGCTCGTGGCCGATTGTTTCTGATGCCCGCTCCATAAACCGGTCCCAATCACATGTTCCGTGCCATCTCGCCGAGGCAACTGTAAATGCCTGGATACAAGTATATTAGATGCGCCCCTTCAGCGTTTCGCCTCAGTACGAGATTTCGCCCTGGACGATTATTCGACGGAAAATGGAGCGAGATTCGGCTTCGAAGCCATGGATATCCTGTCATTCTCCCAACGCCGGATCTCGCATCGGCTTGGGTGATACCTAGGTATTATGGCGTGCGGACCCTTTTTCGATGTAGGGTTTGCGTTTGAATCCCATGAAAAGCAGTCGAAATATCCGGCATGATCAACCTCGGGATCAGCAAGGAAAATCAACGGATGTGATATGGGTAACCACATGAGAAGGGGAGCCCAGGTGAAGGCGGCTGCGGGAGCGCGCCAGCAGGATCCTAAGGGGCAGCCCATCGTTTTTGTGGTGGACGACGACGTATCGGTGCGCGAGGGACTGGGGAACCTCGTCCATTCAATCGGGTGGAGCGTCGAGACCTTCGCTTCGGCATCCGAATTTCTCAGGCGGGATCCGCCTGCCGGCCCCTCGTGCCTGGTACTCGATGTGGGTCTGCCAGGCCTCAGTGGAATGGATCTCCAGCGCGAATTGGCCGCGGCGGGCCGTCATCTCCCTATCATTTTTATCACAGGCCACGGAGACATCCCTACCACAGTCCGTGCGATGAAGGCGGGAGCGGTGGAATTTCTCACGAAGCCATTCATTGAAGGTGATCTGGTGCAGTCCATAGAGCAGGCGCTCGAGCGGGATCGACAGGCGCTCTCCCGGCGAACGGAACTGAACGAACTGCGAGCCCGGTACAAGATGTTGACGGCCAGGGAGCGCGAGGTGATGACGTTGGTGGTCCAGGGACTGATGAATAAGGAGGTGGCCGCGACACTTGGCACGCATCAGACCACAGTAAAAACGCACCGGGGGCGGGTGATGCACAAAATGCGGGCGGAGTCGCTCGCCGATTTGGTTCGCATGGCCCAGAGGCTCGATCGACAGGAATAAGGCGAATTCGAAATGGGAGAAGCGCCTCGTGCGGAATGAGACCAAGGTACTATAGATTCGGCGCCGGAATGAATGTATTTTGAGGTCTGATTTTTTCCCGATGAACGATATTTCTCCAATCTCCGTGGTGGACGACGACGAATCGCTCCGCGAATCCCTTGAAGGGCTGCTCAAGGCGCTGGGCTATGCAGTGGAGGTGTTTTCATCGGCAGAGAGCTTTCTGGGTTCCGATGCTCTCGCTAAAACCAAATGCCTGATTCTGGACGTCAGCATGCCGGGAATGAGCGGACCCGAACTCCAGCGGGAGCTCATGAGCCGTGGAGAGCCGATCCCGATCATTTTTATTACATCCCGTGCGGATGAGGATGTTGTCTCGCGGGTGATGGCGGATGGGGCGGTTGCCTGCCTGCTCAAGCCTTTCACCGAAGATGCCCTGCTAAAGGCGATCAGCCTGTCCCTTTCGAGGTAGAAGGAGGCCTTTGACACTCGTGGCACAGCGGCGAACGATAAGAAGTGCGAAGGGGCAGACTGCCCACGCATACGCTTTCTCGGAAGTTGTACCCACAATTCCATTCCAGAAGACACGCCATGAATAAAATAGATGCTCCTGTTTGCGTAGTAGATGACGACGACTCCATCCGTGAGTCCATCGAAGGTTTGCTCCGGGTCGAAGGTATCTCCGTGGAGACCTACCGCTCGGCAAAAGAATTCCTCGCGCGACCAAGCGGGGAGCCGCCGGGCTGCCTGATCCTGGACGTAAACCTGCCGGGGTTGAGCGGGCTTGATCTGCAGCGAGAGCTTACCCGGACGGATGTGTATATTCCGATTATCTTCCTCACCGGCCACGGCGATATCCCCATGTCCGTTCGCGCCATCAAGGCGGGGGCGCTGGAGTTCCTCACAAAACCGCTCGACCCCGAAGATCTATTGAGCGCAATCCAGGAAGGAATGCTCGAGCGGGAATATCCGGGAGCGCCGGGCTCGTCGCCGCATTCGGATGAGATCGTCGGGGCCAGCAGCGCGTATCGCAAGGTGCTAAAGCGGATCGCAATGGTAGCTCCTACCGATTCGACCGTGCTGATCCAGGGGGAGACCGGTACCGGAAAAGAACTCGTCGCACTCGAGATCCACAAGATCAGCCGGCGCAAGGATCAGCCGCTCGTCCGGGTGAACTGCGCATCCATCCCGAAGGAATTGTATGAAAGCGAATTCTTCGGGCACGTGCGGGGCGCGTTCACCGGGGCATTCAAAGACCGCGTGGGGCGTTTTGAAGCGGCACATGGCGGAACGCTCTTCCTCGATGAAATCGGAGAGGTCCCACTCGATCTCCAAAGCAAGCTCTTGCGAGCCCTGCAGGAAAAGCAATATGAGCGAGTGGGCGATGAAAGAACCAAGCGGGCGGACGTGCGGATCATCGCCGCGACGAACCGCGACCTGAAGCAAGAGGTGGAAGCGGGGCGGTTTCGGCAGGATCTTTATTACCGGCTCAATGTCTTCCCCGTGGAGGTCGCCCCTCTGCGGGAGCGCCGGGAAGACATTCCGCTGCTGGCCAAATACTTCGTGGGACTGCTGGCGAAGGAGCTTAAGTGCCCGAAGCCGCGTCTGACCGAAGCAGGGGTGGCCAGCCTGCAAAACTACGATTGGCCCGGCAACGTCCGCGAGCTGCGAAACGTCATCGAACGCGCGATTATCGTAGCGGGAGGGAAGGCCCTGGATTTTGAACTCCCCATGGCAAATGTCGCGCCGATGTTATCCCTTCCCGTATTCGAGACACGTGATTCCGTTGAGCCAGAGTTTTTGACAGAACCCGAGATCCAGCGCCGCGAACGGGAGAATCTACGCATCGTTCTTCAGAAATCCGGCTGGAAGATCAAGGGCGCCGATGGCGCGGCCGAACTCCTGGGGGTGAAACCGACAACCTTGATCTCGCGAATCAAGAAGATGGGGTTGAAACGGCAGGATCCGCTGCCGTTGAGTTTGCCGCTAGGCTGACTTGAGCTTTGGCATCCCTCACCGCGTAACCGCAACCAACCGGCGGGAAGGAAAGGCAGCGCGGGCGATCCCACTCACATCGAACCATACGGCGCGCAACTCTGCAGCGGTATGGCCAGGATTGAGCGAGCTAATGCCGACTATCCATCGGCCAAGGTGGCGGCGAATGCAGGCCAGTCACAATTCGATTTGAGCTTTACGAACTCATTGGAGAACAGAGCAATTCCGGTCTTCCAGACCGAAGTATCTTCATTCATTTGTAACGAGATCGAGCAGTTCTGCAAGGCGACGTTCGTAATCATCGCAAATGGGGCTCGATCCATCTGGCTCGACCCATTGAGGATTCTGGGAGCGTAGCGCCTCACGCATCCGCTGCTGGAGTTCGACATAGGCTTGGTGCGCATCGCTCATGACATTGGCCTCCTTTGAATGGCTCAGGCTGGCCGCGAGGGCCATTCGCCGTTCAGGGCGCGCCAGGGATGGGCGAACGCGTAACCAAAGGCTGCCGCGATTCTCTGCCGTTGGACGCGACGCCGGCTGCGCGCGGCCTCCATTTGGTCTTGTTTTTCCAACAAGTACCAGAGCATCCGGCTTTGCGTGAGCGTCGGAGCTGGCGCGGTCCACGGATATTGCAGGCGATATTCGTGCAAGGTGGTGGCTGTTGTGCGATAAGTTCTATTCATATGTCGTTCCCGTTGGCTATTGGTCGAATTGGTTGATTGACTTACTCATTATACTCACGTTCCGTGCCAGCCAGGTCGTCCCACCGCATGATACTTTCTACCAGCCTGTTATGAGTGACGGCCACTTGGCGGACGGATGCACGGAAACTTGAACCGAACGGATGTTCGTCCTTTCTTGGTACGATCTTTCACGGCGCGAAATGACGCGCTGTCGGCGAAAAATTGCCCTCGTGACTACTTCGGCGATACGAAGGCCGGCAGGGAGCCACGATGGCAGGCCGTTTTCATGTGCGAGGGTGGATGGCACGATGCATCGCTCAGCCTTGTCGCGTGAATGATTGCCCGGAGCGACCTCCGGGTTTACGCTCTCGTCGCATCCATCCCACGGCGGATCGGATGTTTTGCCATGAACGAGCTGACCAATTGTGAGATCGAGACCCTGGGGGACGACGGCGAGTTCGTGGTTTCGCGGGTGAAACGGGCTGGGGGCCTGCCTCCCTGGCTTATGTTCTCGCCCGCTCTGGAGCGGTCGGCACCCGCCAGCCTCGCGAAGCTCGAGCACTCTTATGCGCTGCGGGGCGAGTTGGACCCGTCGTGGGCGGCCCGGCCTGTGGAACTCGTGACGTACCGTGGACGGCCATCGCTCGTTATCGAGGATCGCGGCGGCGAGTTTCTGGACAAGTGGATCGGCGGCCCGTTGGTCGTTCCTGATTTCCTGCGACTGGCCACAGGCATTGCAAAGGCGCTCGGTCGCCTCCACGCACGGGGCTTCATCCACCGGGACATCAAGCCGGCGAACGTCATCGTGGACATCGCGACCGGCGAAGCCTGGCTGACGGGCTTCGGTTTGACCTCGCGACTGCCCCGCCACCGACAACCTCCCGAACCGCCCGAGGTCATCGTGGGGACGCTGGCTTACATGGCTCCGGAGCAAACCGGCAGGATGAATCGCTCGATTGACTCGCGGAGCGATCTCTATTCCCTCGGCGTTACGTTCTACGAAATGTTCGTTGGCGGGTTGCCGTTCACGGCCGGCGATCCGATGGAGTGGATCCACTGCCACATCGCGAGGCTGCCGCCGTCGCCCAGCCTCCGGCGGAGCGAAATCCCCGAGCCGCTTTCCGCGATCATTTTGAAGCTCCTCGCCAAGGCGTCGGAGGAACGCTACCAGACTGCCGCAGGCGTGGAGGCCGACCTCGGGCATTGCCTTTCAGCCTTGGAAGCGCACGGGCGAATCGAATCATTTCCGCTGGGCGCACGGGATGTGCCGGACCGGCTCTTGATCCCGGAGAGGCTTTACGGGCGGGAAAGAGAGGTCGAACTGCTGCTCGCGGCGTTTGGCCGGGTCGTCACGCAATGCACGGCGGAACTGGTGCTGGTGTCCGGCTATTCCGGGGTTGGAAAGTCTTCGGTGGTCAACGAATTGCACAAGGCGCTCGTTCCACCGCGTGCACTTTTTGCATTTGGCAAGTTTGACCAATACAAGCGCGACATCCCGTATGCTACCCTGGCCCAGGCATTTCAGAGCCTCGTTCGACAGATTTTGGGGCAGAGTGATGCCGAGATCGCTGCCTGGCAGGAAGCCCTGCACGAGGCGCTGGGGATGAACGGCCAGCTCATGGTAAATCTTATTCCCGAGCTTGAACTCGTGATCGGTGAACAGCCTCCAGTGGCGGAGCTTCCGCCAAAGGATTCGCAGAATCGTTTTCAGATGGTGTTTCGGCGGTTCCTCGGCGTGTTCGCGCGGTCCGAGCACCCCCTCGCGCTTTTCCTCGACGACCTCCAATGGCTGGACGCCGCGACGCTCTATCTCCTCGAGCACCTAATCACCCACGACGAAGTCCGACACCTCCTTCTCATCGGTGCATACCGGGACAACGAGGTAAGCTTATCCCATCCGCTCATGCGGACGCTGGAAGAAATCCGCAAGGCTGGAGCGCCGGTCCATGAGATTGCGCTGGCCCCTCTTGGTCTGGACGATGTGAGCCGGCTCGTCGCCGATGCCCTGCATTGCGAGCCGGAGCGGGCACAATCGCTCGCCCACATCGTGCATGAGAAGACCGACGGCAATCCTTTCTTCACGATCCAATTTATCGCGGAGTTGGAGGAGGAAGGGTTGCTAACTTTCGCAGCGGACGCTACGGTCTGGATGTGGGACGTCGATCGCATCCGGGCAAAAGGCTACACCGACAACGTGGTGGACCTCCTGGTCGGGAAGCTGAATCGCTTTTCGGAGGCGACGCAGAATTCTTTGAAACAACTGGCCTGTCTGGGGAATAGCTCGGAGATTGCCGTCTTGAGCATGGTCTATGGGGAATCCGAGGAGATGCTCCACGCCGCACTATGGGAAGCCGTCCGCGCGGTGCTCGTTTCTCGGTCGGACGACACCTATACTTTTGTCCATGACCGTGTTCAGGAAGCGGCCTACGCGCTCATCCCGGAGGGTGAGAGGGCGACGGCTCATCTCCGCATCGGCAGGGCGCTCACGTCGCGCATGGGAGCAGCGGAGATCGAGGAAAACGTCTTTGAAATCGTCAACCAGTTCAATCGGAGCTCGTCGCTGATTGCTTCTGAGGAAGAACTGGATCGCCTGGCCGAGCTAAACCTTATTGCTGGAAAGCGGGCGAAGAAGTCGACTGCATACGCCTCGGCGCTCAACTATCTTTCGACGGGCGGCGCGCTGTTGACGGAGGAAAGTTGGGAGCGACGATACACTCTCAATTTCGAACTAAAGCTCCAACAGGCTGTGTGCGAAATGCTCAACGCCAATTTCCCGGTCGCCGAACAGCTCATCGTCGAGCTGCTGCAGAGGGCGAAAACCAAAGTCGATTCCGCGGCGGCCTATCGACTGAAGATCGAGCTTCATATCATTCAGTCTGAAAACAATCTCGGGGTGGAGAGCGCGTTGGAAGGCCTCCGACTCTTTGATCTTCGGATGTCACCGCATCCTGATCGCATGGAGGTTGACGCCGCTTTTGACGATGTCTGGCGTAAACTCGGTGGCCGTGAAATCGAGACCATGATCGATCTGCCATTGGTCACCGACCCTGAAGTCGAAGCCACTCTGGGAATCCTGTGCGCTCTGTATGAGGCCGCGTTTTATACCGATGAGAACCTTATGGGATTGCTCATTTGCCATACCATCCGGCTCACTCTGGAGCATGGAATTACGGGCGCCTCCGCTCACGCGTTCGGCTTGTTCGGAAAAATGCTCGGGAACTTCTACGGTCGATATGTGGAGGGCTCGCGCTTTGCCCAATTCGCGGTCGATCTGGGCAGTATGCACAGCTTGCTCCCTTTCGAGGCGAAGATCCTCAAGGCAAAGGAGGAAGCGATCATCTGGACGCATCCCGTTACCGTCGCCCTCGATACGATCCGAGCTGCCTTTCGAGCGGCCAACCAGAGCGGCGACATCCTAGTCGCTTGTTATGCGTGCAATCACGCTGTCAGCGACCTCCTCTTGCGCGGTGACCATCTGGATGACGTGTGGGACGAAACCGAGCGTGGTCTCGCCTTCGTGCGGAAGGCGAACTTCCGCGACGTGGCCGATATCCTGGTGGCGCAGCAACGCTTCATCCAGAATATGCGTGGACGCACCGCCTCATTTTCGACGTTCGACGACGACGAATTTGATCAAGCCAGCTTCGAGAGGCAACTCACCCCGCAACGGATGGCGGCGATGGTCTGCTGGTATTGGATCACCAAAGGTCGGGCGCGCTTCATTTCGGGTGATTTCGATGAGGCGACGAGCGCTCTGGAACGCGCAAGACAAATTCTTTGGGTATCGCATGGCCGCATCCAATCTCTCGACTACCACCTATACTCCGCTTTGTTGCTGGCTGCGGGGATGCCATCAGGTGGCGGGCTACCGGAACATCGCGAGAAGTTGAGCGCGCATTGCCGATACCTTGCTCTTTGGGCCGAAACCTATCCGCCGACATTTGCCGACAAGCATATTCTGGTCACTGCCGAAATTGCCCGTGTTGAAGGCCGCGAACTGGATGCAGAGCGACTCTACGAGGCGGCGATCAGGGCGGCGCACGAGAACGGTTTCGTTCAACACGAAGCTATGGCCAACGAAATCGCGGCGCGATTCTACGCGGCGCGCGGGTTTGAGACGATCGCTGATGCCTACGTTCGTAACGCCCGCTACTGTTATCTTCGCTGGGGCGCCGATGGGAAAGTGCGACAACTCGATGAGTTATATCCGCACCTCAGGGAGGAAAGGCCGCTGCCCAGTCCTACAATGACAATTGGAGCATCGGTCGAAAGCCTGGATCTGGCAACTGTCATCAAAGTCTCGCAAGCGATGTCGGGCGAGATCGTGCTGGAAAAACTGATTGACGTAATCATGCGTACGGCGATTGAGCACGCGGGTGCTGAGCGAGGCCTTCTGATTCTTCCGCGAGGTGATGAACTGCGGATAGAGGCGGAAGCCACCACCGGCGGCGAGACCATCATCGTGCGTCTGCGAGAGGCGAGCGTGACCGCTGCCGATCTGCCAGATTCGATCGTCCACTATGTCGTGCGCACCCATGAGAGCGTGATTCTCGACGATGCGTTAGCCGAGAACCCGTTTTCCGCAGATCCCTATGTCCGCCGGCATCACGTCCGTTCCGTCCTCTGTCTGCCGTTGCTCAAGCAGGCAAAACTGATCGGAGTGCTGTACCTCGAAAACAATTTGACTGCCCACGTCTTCACGTCCGCCCGGATAGCGGTCCTTAAACTGCTCGCCTCGGAGGCGGCGATCTCCTTGGAAAACACGCGACTGTATAACGAGCTCACGGAACGGGAGGCGAGGATCCGCCGACTGGTGGAGGCCAACATCATCGGCATCGTCATCTGGAATCTTGATGGCCGTATTGTCGAGGCCAATGAAGCATTTCTCCACATGGTGGAATATAGCCGTGAAAATCTCGTCTCGGGTCGCGTGCGTTGGACGGACCTGACGCCGGAGGAGTGGCGCGACAGCGACGAACGCGCCCTCGCGGAGATCAGCGCAACCGGGGCATTCCGGCCCTACGAGAAGGAGTATCTGCGGAAGGATGGCGGTCGCGTGCCGGTGCTAATCGGCGGAGCGATTTTCGAAGGAAAGACCAAGGAAGGCGTCGCTTTCGTGGTTGATTTAAGCGAACGCAAGCGGGCGGAAGAATCGTTGCGCCGCGCGCAGGTGGAGCTGGCTCACGTGACACGTGTGACAACCATGGGTGAACTTGCAGCCTCGATCGCGCACGAGGTCAATCAGCCCATTGCGGGCGTGATCCTCAACGCCAACGCCTGCCTTCGGTGGTTGACTCGGGTAAAGGAGGATTCCGTGAACGTCACCGAGGCTCGCGAAACGCTTCATCGCATTATCCGGGACGGAAGCCGGGCGGGAGACATTGTCGCCCACATCCGATCGCTTTTCAAGAAAACGGGACCGGCGAGGGAGCCGCTGGATATGAGCGAGGCCATTCGAGAGGTTGTCATCCTGACCCGCAGCGAGATGGACAAAAAGCAAATCGGGCTGCGGCTGCAACTGGCCGCCGACTTGCCGCTGGTTCTGGGCGACAGGGTACAATTGCAGCAGGTGATGCTGAACCTGATCCTGAACGCAATCGATGCCATGAGCACGGTCGAAGGCCGTTCCCGGGACTTGATCGTCATCACACAGGTCACCGAGAAGGCGAACATTCTGGTCACGGTGCGCGACTCCGGCACCGGGCTTGATCCCGGGAGCATGGATCAGATCTTCGCCGCATTCCACACCACGAAACCCGGAGGCATGGGCATGGGACTCTCGATTAGCCGGTCCATCGTGGAAAATCACTCTGGGCGACTCTGGGTTACAGCGCATGACGGTCCGGGAGCCAGCTTTCACTTCACCCTCCTGACAGCACCGCGAGCCGAACTGTAGTTCCCGAGTTTTAGATATATCCCGCTTCGTCAGGTATAGCGAGGCATTCGAGGAGTAGGTTCCGGCGAGCGGGGAAGACCCGGCAGGTCGCCGGGCTTACGAACCGAAATCTCACTATAACAGACTACGAATAATCGTCTGGGCAAAATCTCGTACTGAGGCGCCGTCTTTCTTTGAATGCACAAATAGTTGGGGATAAGTCGGTTAGCCGCGTCGCATGAGAGTGGCACGCAAAGTGTAATAGGGGTTGGTTAGTGCTGGCTTTCGCGTCCCGGGCACAGCGCCACCCATCACCTGCATATCACCAAAACAAAACACCAACATGAAAACCCAAAACCAAATCGAACTCACCCCAATCGCCGTTCCATGGCGAAGTCTCACCGCGCGAGCCGCCGTTGCATTGCTCGCCTTTGCAACCACGATCATTCCAGCGCTAGCTGACGGGGCAGGTGCCGCCTCTGCTGCGGGAGACGCCGATGCAATCCGCCCCTTCCACATCCACGTCCCGGAAGCGGAACTTGTCGACCTCCGCCGCCGCATCCTGGCGACACGGTGGCCCGACAAGGAGACCGTCAGCGATCAGTCCCAGGGCGTGCAGCTCGCGAAAATCCAGGACCTCGTGCGCTACTGGGCGACGGACTATGACTGGCGCAAAGTAGAAGCGAAGTTGAATGCGCTGCCGGAGTTCGTGACCACAATCGACGGCGTGGATATCCAGTTCATCCACGTGCGTTCGCGTGAACCGAACGCACTACCGCTGATCCTCACCCACGGCTGGCCCGGCTCGCCGCTGGAGTTCCTGAAGGTGATAGGCCCGCTCACCGACCCCGTCGCCTACGGCGGGCGCGCGCAAGACGCCTTCGACGTCGTGATCCCCGCCATCCCCGGCTATGGCTTCTCGGGCAAGCCGACCGATCTCGGCTGGAATCCGGACCGCGTGGCGCGGGCCTGGGACGTGCTCATGAAGCGCTTGGGCTACACCCGTTACGTGTCGCAGGGTGGCGATCACGGCTCGGTCATCTCCGACGCACTGGCGCGCCTGGCGCCGCCTGGACTGCTCGGCATCCATCTCACCATGCCGGCCACGATTCCCGCGAACCTGGTGAAGGGCATCAACAGCGGCGATCCGGCGCCCGCTGGGCTTACCGCCCCGGAACGGCTGGCGTACAACACCCTCAGTACGTTCTTCGGAAGAGGCGCGGCATACGGCGCGGAGATGGTGACCCGTCCGCAGACCATCGGCTACGCGCTCGCCGATTCGCCCAGTGGTCTGGCCGCCTGGATGTACGAAAAGATCGCCGACTGGTCCGACAGCGACGGTCACCCTGAACGCGTGATCGGTCGCGACGAAATACTAGACGACATCACGCTGTACTGGGTCACCAACACCGGCGCCTCTTCGTCCCGATTCTACTGGGAAAATAACAACAACAACTTCAGCGCCGCAGCACAGAAGACCAATCAGATCAAAGTGCCGGTGGCCATCACGGTGTTCCCCCGCGAGATCTATCGCGCGCCGGAAAGCTGGTCACGGCAGGCCTATCCGTCGCTCTACTACTTCCATGAAGTCGCCAAGGGCGGTCACTTCGCGGCGTGGGAACAGCCGCAACTCTTCGCCCAGGAGATGCGCGCGGCGTTCAGCTCACTGCGTTGATATCTTCCCGCAACTCTTAAATGAGCCATCAAACCATGGAAATACACCAAATGAATACGATCCAAACATCTGAGACATCCAACACAACCCAAGTCAACAAATTGGTTTACACCGCCAAAGCCCACACCACGGGTGGCAGGGATGGCGGCGCCTCGCTAAGTTCTGATGGCCGCCTGGCCGTCAAGCTTTCCATTCCTGGCGGTCCCGGAACGGGCACCAATCCGGAGCAACTGTTCGCCGCCGGCTGGTCGGCTTGCTTCCTCTCCGGGATGAAGCTTGCCGCGCGCAAAATGAAGGTCAAGGTACCGGAGGACGTCGCCATCGATGCCGAGGTGGACCTTTGCTTCAACGGTGAGAGTCACTTCCTGAAAGCGCGCCTCAACGTCAGCCTGCCCGGCATCGAGCGCGAAGTCGCCCAGGCCCTCGTGGACGCCTCCGACAAAACCTGTCCCTATTCCAAGGCCACGCGCGGCAACATCGATGTCGTCATTAGCCTGATCTGAGGTGGCAACTGCCCAAAGGGAGTTTGCTTACACATCCGACACTCTTGCAAAGCTGATGCAGGACGACGCCGGCCAACTGCATCTGGATCGGTACACCCTCTTCATGCAAGACCATGGCGGCCCCGTCGGATTTCGTATGGCTCTTGTTCATCCGTAAATGGTGCAGGCGATGATTATACAGAACGCCGTTTCGCCCGGGGAGGGGCTCTCCTCGCTCTGGGCCGTCCGGCGAGCCTTCTGGCAGGATAGTACAGCGCATGAAGCCGAAGTTCGAACCAACCTGCTTTCCATGGAAGCTACGAAGAGGCGCCACATCGGCACGTCACCGGATGTCTCGCTGTATAATCCCGACCTATGGACTGACGAGGATTATTTGTTTAAACCAACCGACGGGCGGCTATTCAGCTGGATCTGTTTTATGACTACCAAAACAATCTCAAGTCCTATCCGAAGTGGCAGCAATGGCTGCGCGACGCCAAGCCTCCGCTCCTCGTCATTTGGGGGCCACGATCCGCGGACCGAAGTCCACATCCTCGATGCCGGCCGCTTTTCCCTGCATTTTGAAGCCGCACGAAATCGTCGGACTTATCCAGTCATTTATGCAGAGCCACCAACTCGCTGAACGACAAAGTGTCCGGTAAGAGGCGAGGGTCAGTTTGTGACCCATAGCCAATCGCTACAGAGCATAATCCCCCCAGTACCGTCGAATTTCCAACGTCCGTAGCTGCCGGCGGCACTCTTCCAATGCATCCGCGGTTCCATAATATCGATTCGCGAGATCCAGCATCTGCAAAGAAACTTCCAATTCGTGATCGGCCAATATTTGGCTATCGTGGATTTGGTCGACTGCCTGGCTCATCTCGGACAGGGCGCCGCGAATGGATGTCAGCTCACGCCGGCAATCGCCTTGTCGAAAGCACTCGGCAAACCCATCCAGGATCTGCCCAAATGCCGCATCGAGGCGTTCAAACTTCGATTGCAGAATCGATCGGGTGACCTCCGGCAAAGCAGTTCGCCGGGAAATAAGCCCGGTTATTCGCGTTACCAGCGCCAGCAGCGTTCGAACGAAAGTTAGGACCCTGGCCTTTTCCTCGGCGGAACATCCCGGCATCCTCATCCGTTGCGCGGCTTGCAGCGTTTCGACGGACAGAATCGCAAGTTCCGTTTGAGTCTTCGCGCGAAGGGGATCCCCGCCCAGCAACGCCTGGCTCCGCGCGATAAGAGCGAGCAAACTCTGGCGCAGCATTCTTTGCGGCAGAACCGGCCAGACCAATCTTGCGACCGCGGCCCCGATTCCAACTCCTATGATGACGCCAAGAAACGTGTCTATGATCGTCTCCGACGACACGGGCTGTTGTGGATTGAGCCCGACAAACGCGCTCGTGGTGATTAATGCGAACAGCATCCAAATGTTAAGCCCCGAAACCCTGGCGGTCAGGAATCCGAACGCGAAGAGGATTAAGAACAACGCCAGATTCATTGCGGCGTAGCTCGCGAGAAATGGTGTCGTTAGCAAGAGGAGGACAATCAAAAGAACGAGACCGATGGCCGCCATGACCCCGTTCTGAAAAACCCGCTGATCGCCGCACCCGCCGGCCCTCAGGAACGACCGTCCCTGGACACTAAGAGTCCATGCCATAAATGGAATTGCTGCCGCCCCTGGAGGATTGATCCACTTAATGAGAAGTACTGCAATCACCGCGGCCAGGCCGCCCTTGATCCCGACCTTCACCCAAAACCAGTCGATTTTAGGAAAGAAGTCCCGGCGAGGCTCTTCCTCGGGCGGCGATTGCCCGGAGTCCGGCTGATTCTCCATCGCGCCGCGAATACCGTTCAGGTTGTCTCGGATGGAGCGCAAGGCGCCAAACTGTCCGGCAAACTCCGTCGCAATCCCTGTTCGCCCGGCGGAAACGATCCCCAGATCCCAAACCTCTCGAACCCGATTCTCGAAAGTTGCGAATGCTTCATTTAGGTTACTCAGTCGTCGCCGTACCCACGGAACCCCAGGTTCCGCCAGTATGGCAAACTCCTCGCAAATTGCATTCTCCAGATCATCGAGTTCTCCGCGCATGCGATCCAAAATGAAAGTCTCTCCATTACTCCACCGGCTCATATCGGACGCCGAGTGAAACAAACGAATCAGATGCACAAGAAAGGAATCGTAATTGGAAAGATGGGCGGAAAACAGGGTGCTCTCCCGGGATCCGGCTTGCAGCAGATTGCTCAAGGCAAATAGCTGTCCGTTAAAAGCATGATGCATTTCTTCCATATCCGGCTGGGACTTCATTGGAAAAATGCGTGCCTGTGTCGCAAATACCTGACCTACCGTCTCGAGAGCCTCGCTCCCAACCTCGCCAAACTCATCCCGCGCGTAGCGAGGCCATACCAGCGCGGTGACCAGGAGCGAACTCCCCACCCCGACCAAAATCTCCAGCGCCCGATCTAGGCCGATCTGCCATGCCTGGTCGGGAGTTAGGACGCCATTGGTAACAACCGCAATGGTGGTGACACCCACAAGGAAGTAAGCGTACGATATCTGGCTGGCTGGGAATTTCCCGAACTGATAGGTGGCGCAAGCAACAATGAGGAAGAACAAAGGCAGGAAGATTGCCGGCGTGGATGTATAGTCGCCTACCAGCCAGATTCCGACGAGAGCTCCCGCGATGCTACCCAATGCCCGCATGGCGCCCTTGACGGCACTCGCACCGACATACTTCGGCAGCATCAGTATCAGGACGGTGAGAATCGACCAGTTGGGACGCGGCAGGCGCAACACCTGCGCGATGAACAGGGCGAGTATTCCGGCCAGCCCAAGTTTGATCCCGAACCGTATTCTCAAGTCGCCAAAAAGATGCAGTGGCGGCTGATGTCGCTCCGCGGGAACGGCAGCGGCCTCGTGGATATGAGCCCCCATCATCGCTGTTGCGACGCGATGTTTTGCGTGGTTCCTACGGAACGATCAACCTCGCGCGTCATCGCCACAGAAACGGTTTGGCCAATCCGCAATGGCACCGGACTCTGCCCGATGACCTGGATACGGACCGCGAAACGCTGGGGGAGGCGAACCCAATCGATAGTCTGGTTGACCGGGGGCAGCAAAGCGGTGGTATCGTTACCCGAGCCATCTTGCACATAAATGCCCCATCCAACGCTCCGGACAATACCCTGAAACGTCCGGTTCTCGTATCCCATCAGCGTGATGTCGGCCTTTTGACCAGCCTGGATTTGCGGCAACTGCGTTTCCTTGAAATAAGCCGCGATCCAAAATGAACTTTCGTCAACGAGGGCGATGAGTTGCTCACCGGCGGTCACATAGGTACCGTCGCTCGTGTTCATGTTGGTAATGTACCCATCCACCGGGGCGAAAACCTTGGTATAAGTCAGGTTTAGCGTGGCCAATTCGAGAGCGGCCTTCGCCGATGCAAGCTGGGCCTGAGCGGACGCGAAGTTATCCTGTGCGTTTTGAAAATCCTGCTGGTCGTTCACCCGAGTCTTATAAAGGCTTGTTTG
>Ga0302177_10001392_pt1 | contig 17464 bp, 14 predicted proteins | sample I_Palsa_E1_2_FD_198780 | JGI IMG/M metagenome (GOLD analysis project Ga0302177, IMG submission 198780) | Peat permafrost microbial communities from Stordalen Mire near Abisko, Sweden - I_Palsa_E1_2 | ecosystem: Environmental > Terrestrial > Soil > Palsa > Peat permafrost | place: Sweden... | reverse complement strand
GCCACGGTAGTCAGACGCAAGGTCACCGCTCGCACGTCGGTACCCGGAACGCTCGCGGATGCGCCCCAGATCAGCGAGCCGCCGCCCTGCGGCGCGACCACGAAGCGCTCGCCCTGCTCCTGCAGGGCCGTGTCAATCTCGGCCCAGTCGACCGACGGTCCGGTCTGGGCGAGCACCGCGCCATTGCGGGTCAGGGCCGCCACGTCCGTGCCCGTGCTCTCACTGAAGCGCTGCAAAAACGGCTCGAGTCCGCCGTTGCCCTCCGTGGCGATCAGTCGCTGCAACGTGGGGCGCTCGGCCAGGATGCGCGCGTCGCTGAGCGCATCCTCACCGGCCCGTCGCAGCAATTCCCGGGCCGAGGCGACAGCGAGCTGAGCGCGCACGAGGGCCTGCTGCTGGATCTGTCGGTTCAGCAACACGGCGCAGGCGATCGCGATGGCGGCCACCGCCAGCAATACGATCAGTACGCTGCCGCTTCCGAACCAGGAAGCCAGACCGACCTGCGAGCGCGAGTCGGCGTGATCTGAGGTCAAGGCACCCGGTGTATTCAAAGCGCCAACAGCCTAATGCGCGCGCCTGCCGCTGGCCAGCGAGCGATGGCGCCGCCTTGCGGCACGCCTCAGCCGTGTCGTGCCAGCCCGGCGCGCAGCTCCGGATGGCGCATATCGAGCAGCGCCTTGGCGGTCAGTGTCACCAGCGCCAGCAGGGCGAGGATGGAGGCAGCGGCGAAGGCGCCGACGAAGTTGTATTCGCTGTGCAGAATCTCAATGTGCAGGGGCAAGGTATTGGTCAGGCCGCGGATGTGACCGGACACCACGGAGACCGCACCGAACTCACCCATCGCGCGCGCATTGCACAGCAATACGCCGTAGAGCAGTCCCCAGCGGATATTGGGCAACGTCACCAGAAAGAAGCTCTGCAAGCCGTTGGCGCCGAGCGAGAGCGCAGTCTCCTCCTCCTCGTTGCCCTGTGACTGCATCAGCGGGATCAACTCGCGCGCCACGAACGGAAAGGTCACGAACGTGGTCGCCAGCACGATGCCCGGTACGGCGAAGATGATATGGATGTTGTGCTCGATGAGCCAGGGACCGAACCAGCCTTGCGCGCCGAACACCAGCACGTAGACCAGGCCCGCGATCACCGGGGAGATCGCGAAGGGCAGATCGATCAGCGTGATCAACAGGTTCTTGCCGCGAAACTCGAATTTGGCGATGGCCCAGGCTGCCATCACGCCAAACACCAGATTGAGCGGCACCGTGATCGCTGCGGTCAGCAGCGTCAGGCGCATGGCCGCGAGCGCATTGGGCTCGCGCAGGGCGCTCAGATAGGGCCCGATGCCTTTGCTCAGGGCTTCCGCGAATACGACCAGCAGTGGCATCGCGACCAGGCCGATCAGATAGGTCAGCGCGATCGCAAGCAACGCGTAACGGCCGACTTCCTCGGGAATCTGTGCCCGTCCGATCATCGCTGCCGCCGCCGTTTCTGCGCCCAGAGCTGCAGGCCGTTGATGCCCAGCATCAGTGCGAAGGAAACCGTGAGCATTACGACCGCGATCGCAGTGGCCTGGGAGTACTGATATTGCTCCAGCTTCGTCATGATCACGAGCGGCGCGATCTCGGATACGTTCGGAATGTTGCCGGCAATGAAGATCACCGAGCCGTACTCGCCGACCGCACGCGAGAAGCCCAGCGCGACGCCAGTCAGCAGCGCCGGCCAGATCGATGGTAATACCACCCAACGAAACGTCTGCATCGTGGAGGCTCCCATCGACTCGGCCGCGCGCTCGAGCTCGCGGTCCAGGTCCACGAGCACGGGCTGCAACGTGCGCACGATGAAGGGCAGGCTCACGAATGCGAGCGCCACGACGATGCCCAGTGGCGTGTATGCGACCTTGATGCCCAGCGGCGCCAGCAATTGCCCGATCCAGCCGGTCGGGGCATACAGCGCCGTGAGCGCGATGCCCGCCACAGCGGTCGGTAGCGCGAAGGGCAGATCGATCATCGCGTCAAACAGGCGCCAGCCCGCAAAGCGCTGGCGCGTGAGCGCCCAGGCGATACTGAAGCCGAAGACGGCGTTGATACCGGTAGCCAGCAGCGAGGCGCCGAAACTCAGGCGCAGCGAGGCCAGCACTCGAGGCGTGGTCACGACTTGCCAGAATTTCTCCGGCCCGAGCTCGGCGGAACGCAGGAACACCGCCGAGAGGGGTATCAGCACGATCAGCGAGAGGTAGAGCACCGTGTAGCCGAGCGTGAGGCCGAATCCGGGCAGTACGCGAAACTCACGCGCTGCGCGCTCGCGGCGGGCACTGGGACGGCTGCCGGTGCCAGTGCCGGGACTGGCGCTGACGCCGGCTGGCGCAGGGGACAGAGCGAGCGCGGTCTGGTTCATGACGCGCTACTGGCCGTAGATCTGATCGAAAATACCGCCGTCATCGAAGAACTTCGCCTGCGCTTTGTCCCAGCCACCGAAGGTATCGTCGATCGTGACGAGCTTGAGCGTCGGGAACTGACTGGCATATTTCTGCGCTACGGCCGCATCGCGCGGCCGATAGAAGTTCTGCGCGATGATCTCCTGGCCCTGCGATGTGTAGAGGAATTTCAGGTAGGCCTCGGCGATCGTGCGCGTGCCGCGACGATCCACGACCTTATCGACCACGGTCACCGGAGGCTCGGCCAGAATGCTCCAGGAGGGCAGCACGATATCGAACTTGTCCGGGCCGAGCTGGCGGGTGGCCAACAGCGCCTCGTTCTCCCAGGCCAGCAGCGCATCGCCAATGCCGCGTTCGGCAAAGGTCACCGTCGAGCCGCGCGCGCCCGAATCGAGCACCGGCACATTCTTGTAGAGCTGCGTGACGAAGGCGAGCGCCGTGGCCTCGTTGCCACCGGGCTGGTGCAGCGCCCAGGCCCATGCGGCCAGAAAATTCCAGCGCGCTCCACCCGAGCTCTTCGGATTGGGTGTTATCACCTCGACGCCCGGGCGCACCAGATCGCCCCAGTCGCGAATGTTCTTGGGGTTGCCTTTGCGCACCAGGAACACGATTGTCGAGGTATAGGGCGCGCTGTTGTACGGCAGGCGCGTGGCCCAGTCCGCAGGGATCAACCGCGCCTGCGTCGAGAGCGCGTTGACGTCATAAGCCAGGGCCAGTGTGGCGACATCGGCCTGCAGGCCGTCGATGATCGCGCGCGCCTGCTTGCCAGAGCCGCCGTGGCTTTGCCGGATCTGCAGCGCCTGGCCGCTCTGCGCGAGCCATTGGGTGGCGAACGCCTTATTCAGCGCCTCGTAGAGCTCGCGCGTCGGATCGTAGGAGACATTGAGCAATGTGACCGGCGAGCCCGCGGATCTGGCCGGACTGCCGCTCAAGCTCAGCGCGCAGGCCAGGAGCACGCACAGCGCCAGGGCCGAGCTGCGCCTCACGACGCTGATCCGGGCATTGCCTCGAGCGCGCTCTGCTGCACGGAAGCTCCTGCAGCGCTTGAACCATGGGGGACTCGCGGTGAGCCACTGCTGCAGATCAGCAGCGGGCAGCGCGCGCCTTCGGCAAACAGGGGCTCGAATTCCGCATGCAGCAGCGCCTCGAGCTCGGCGGGGGAGCCATCGAGGCCGAGTACCACGAGGGCTGGCTCGGCGGCGGCGGCCAGATGCGCGACCCAGCCGTAGAGATCGCCGATCTGCACGTCGGTGCGTATATCCAGACCATGCGTATCCTGCAGTTCCGCGCGCGCATCGAGCAGTCGTCGAAACGAGCTCGTCACTTCGGCGCGCGGCGCCGCGCGGCTCTGCACGCTCACGAAGGTGGCCTCGGCGTGCAGGTGGCGCATCACGCTGGCCACCAGGCCCAGCGTCGCCGAGCGGGCCGCGTCGCTCGAGCAATGAATCAGCATGCGATGCGGCAGCCCCGACTGCGGTGGAATACACAGCAGGCGCCGGCGCCCTTGTGCGACCGCGGCGGCGATCTGCCGGATCGAATGCGGACCCAGTGCGATGACCGCGACGCCGGTCTGCGCCGCATCGCGCTCGTTGCTGTCGGCTGCGCTCAATACCGGCGCCTGCATGCTCTGCACGAGTTGTCGCAACAGCGGCGCCTCGCGCAGCCTGGCTGCAACAACGGCATCATCGCTCAAAATGCCAAAGCTCGAGATCGGTGTGGGCAGAACGTGAAAGCGTCGAATGCCGAGCATGACACGCTTGCCTGCGGTCAGCGGCAAATGTGCCTGCTCAGCGTTGGTGCGCGTGACGTCGACGATGACCGGCGTGCTCGCCGTCGCGCCATCCGCGGCGCTGCCCATGAGCGGTTGCTGCTCGCGCGCGACCGCGGAGATCACGCCGCTCTCGTGCGTGAGCTGTACGCGCGCGCGCTCCAGGTTACCGGCGAAGTCCACGGACACGACGTGTCCGCTCGCGAGTGCGCTGCTACGCAGCCGCTCCTCATCCTCGGCGATCTCGATGTCCTCGGGCCGCACGATGGTGATGACCTCATTGCCCATGCCAGCGGCCCTGAGGCTCTCGCCGCCGGCACGAAAGCGGCCACCGACCCGCAGCCCCTCAGTGCTGCGCTCGCCCAGAAACAGATTGGCCGCGCCCAGGAACGTCGCGACGAAGCGCGTGGCCGGACGCCGATAGAGCGTCTCGGCGCGGCCGGTCTCGAGCAAGCGGCCGTTGCGCATCACGCCGATGCGGTCGGCCAGAGCGAAGGCTTCCTCCTGATCATGCGTGACCAGGATCGTGGTCATGCCGAGCCGTCGCTGCACCTGCCGGATCGTCTCGCGCAATTCCACGCGAATCTTGGCATCGAGCGCCCCGAACGGCTCATCCAGCAGCAGCACCTGCGGCTCGTGCGCGAGTGCGCGCGCCACGGCGACACGTTGCTGCTGGCCGCCTGAGAGCTGATCGGGCATGCGTTCGGCGTAGCCCTCGAGCGCCACCAGCTGCAATAGCTCATCGCGCCGCCGCGAGCGTTCATGACGCTTGACGCCGCGCACGCGCAGCGCAAACTCGACGTTCTGCCCGACCGTCATGTGCCGGAACAGGGCATAGTTCTGGAATACGAGGCCGACGCCGCGGTCGCGGGCGCGCACGTGCGTGACGTCACGCCCATGAAAGGAGATGCGTCCGTGATCGACGTCGGTCAGCCCAGCCGCGATGCGCAGCAGTGTACTCTTGCCGCTGCCGCTGGGACCGAGCAGCACGAAGAACTCGCCGGCTTCAATCTGGAGCGAGGCGTCGTTGACGACCGGCGCGCCGTTATAGCGCTTGGTGATCTGCTCGAAGTTGACCGACATGCACACTCCTTCAGGTTCAATCCTAAGAAGCCGGCAGTGGCCGTGTCAGTATCAAGCTGGTAACAGTCCGGTTATGTGTCACGGTCTGCGACACGATGTTTTGCCTTGGGTGGCTGCATCCGCTAGGCTGCGTTTTCCAATCATTTCAAGCCTTTAACCTATGAAAGTCACGATCTTTGGCTCGGGCTACGTCGGTTTGGTCTCGGGAGCATGCCTGGCCGAAGCCGGTAACCACGTGCTCTGTGTCGACATCGACGCAGCCAAGGTCGAGCGCCTCACGCGCGGTGAGGTGCCGATCCACGAGCCGGGTCTGGAAGTGCTGATTCACCGCAATGCCGATGCCGGACGCCTCGAGTTCACGACCGACACTGTGCGCGGCGTGGAGCACGGGCTATTCCTGCTGATCGCAGTGGGCACGCCTCCGGATGAGGATGGATCGGCCGACCTGCGGCACGTGCTGAGTGTGGCGCGCGCGATTGGCGAGAATCTCTCGCGCTACACCATCGTCGTGACGAAATCGACCGTGCCCGTGGGCACCGCCGACAAGGTGCGTGTGGCCGTGCAGTCGGCGCTGAGCAAGCGCGCTGCGTCGATCGAATTCGACGTGGTTTCCAATCCCGAATTCCTTAAGGAAGGCGCCGCGATCGATGACTTCATGCGACCCGACCGCGTCGTGATCGGCACCGACAATCCGCGCACCACCGAATTGATGCGCGCGCTGTATGATCCGTTCACGCGCAATCACGATCGTCTCGTGGTCATGGATATTCGCTCCTCCGAGCTGACCAAATATGCCGCCAATGCCATGCTCGCGACCAAGATCAGTTTCATGAATGAGCTCGCGGCGGTGGCCGAGCGCGTCGGTGCCGATATCGAGAAGGTGCGCATCGGCATCGGCTCGGACCCGCGCATCGGCTATAGTTTTATCTATCCGGGTGCCGGCTACGGCGGCTCGTGTTTTCCCAAGGACGTCAAGGCGCTGATCCGCTCGGCGCGCGATGTCGGACACGACGCCGAGCTGTTGCGTTCGGTCGAGAGCGTCAACGAGCGCCAGAAGAGCGTGCTGGTCAAGAAATTGAGCGAGTATTTCAACAATCGTCTGGCCGGGCGTCGCTTCGCGCTCTGGGGTCTGGCTTTCAAGCCGAATACGGACGATATGCGCGAGGCTCCGAGCCGCGTGATCATCGACTCCCTGCTTGCCGCCGGCGCCAGCGTCGCCGCCTACGATCCGGTCGCCAGTGCGGAAGCGGGCCGGCTCTACTCGCAGCAGCACGCGGATCGACTGCTGTTTTGCGACGATGCCTACAAAGCAGCGCAGGGCGCCGATGCGCTGCTGATCGTGACCGAGTGGAAGGAGTTTCGCAGTCCCGACTATGAGCGTCTCAAGACTCTGCTGACGCGGCCGCTGATCTTTGATGGCCGCAATCTCTACGATCCAGCGCTCATGCAGGGCCTGGGCTTTGAATACTTCGCGATCGGTCGCGGGCGTGCGCCCAAGACCGAGGCGCGTATCGCTGCGCTGCTGGACAATAGCTAAATGGCTCTGGTGCCTGTAATTCTCTCGGGTGGGGCGGGCACGCGACTGTGGCCATTGTCGCGCGAGCTCTATCCCAAGCAGCTGCTGGCCCTGGTCACTCGCGACACGCTGTTGCAGGCCACGGTGCGCCGGCTCAAGGGTCTGGAGGCCGGCGCGCCGACGCTCGTGTGCAACGAAGCGCACCGCTTTCTGGTGGCCGAGCAATTGCGGGCCATCGACTGTGTGCCGCGGGCCATCGTGCTCGAGCCCGTGGGCCGCAATACCGCTCCGGCGATCGCACTGGCCGCGCACGCGGCACTCGCGGACGATCAGGGCGACTCGCTATTACTGGTGCTGCCTGCCGATCATGTGATCCGTGACGTGCCGGCATTTCACCAGGCCATAGAGCTTGCCAGTGACGCGACGCGCGCCGGGGCTCTGGTCACCTTCGGCATCGTGCCGAGCGGTCCGGAGACCGGCTACGGCTACATTCGGCGCGGGCCCGGCGAGGCCGGTGGCTACCGGGTTGCCGAATTCGTGGAAAAGCCCGATCTGGCGCGCGCACAGGCCTATGTTGCCTCGGGCGAATACTACTGGAACAGCGGCATGTTCCTGTTTCGTGCTCGCCGCTATCTCGAGGAGCTCGAGAAGTTCGAGCCCGATATCGCCGCAGTCTGCCGCGCGAGCTTTGCCGGGGCCGTCCACGATCTGGATTTCACCCGCATCGATGCGGGCGTGTTTGCCTCATGCCGCAGCAAGTCGATCGACTATGCGGTCATGGAAAAAACCGCCGATGCGGTCGTGATCCCGCTGGCGGCCGGCTGGAGCGATGTAGGCTCGTGGGCCTCGTTGCATGCGGCCTGCGAGCAGGACGAGCAGGGCAATGTATTGCACGGCGACGTCATGGTCGAGGACACGCATGACAGCTATATCTATTCCAGCAGTCGTTTGGTTGCGACCGTGGGGCTGCGCGATCTCGTCGTCGTGGAGACCAAGGATGCCGTGCTGGTCGCGCCGAAAGATCGGGTGCGCGAGGTCAATACTTTCGTGGCGCGGCTTAAGTCTGCCGGCCGCTACGAGCACGCCGTGCATCGCGAGGTGTTTCGTCCCTGGGGCAGCTACGACAGCATCGACCAGGGCGAGCGCTTCCAGGTCAAGCGCCTCGTGGTCAAGCCAGGCGGCATAATGTCGCTGCAGATGCACCACCACCGCGCCGAGCATTGGGTCGTGGTCTCCGGTACGGCGCGCATCACGCGCGGCGAGGAGAGCTTCATGCTCGAGGAGAACCAGTCGACCTACATACCGATCGGCGTGCGCCATCGCATCGAGAATCCGGGTCGGATCGACCTGCATATCATCGAGGTGCAGTCGGGCAGCTATCTGGGCGAGGACGATATTGTGCGCTTCGAGGATCGCTACGGGCGCCAGGGCACCAGCTCCTGAGGATTGCATGTCCAAGCTGCGCTGCTTCAAAGCCTACGATATTCGCGGCCGCATTCCCGATGAGCTCAACGAATCGCTCGCCTACCAGATCGGCCAGGCATACGCCGCATTCGTACAACCCACCAAGGTGGCGGTCGGCCGTGACATCCGGCCCTCCAGCACCGCGCTGGCAGGCGCATTGATGCGCGGCCTGAGCGATTCGGGCGTCGACGTGGCGGATATCGGGCTGTGCGGCACCGAGGGGGTGTATTTCGCGACCTTTGGCCATAAGCTCGACGGCGGCATCATGGTGACCGCGAGCCACAATCCGCCCGACTACAACGGCATGAAGCTCGTGCGCGAAGGCAGCCGCCCGATCAGTGCCGACAGTGGCCTGCAATTCATGCAGCGACTGATCGAGGAGCCGCAACTGCCGCCCAAGGCGTCCAAAGCCGGATCCCTGCACAGTCTCGACACGAGTCGCGAGTACCTGGAGCATCTACTTGGCTATATCCGCGGGACGAAGCTCAAGGCGCTCAAAGTCGTGGTTAACGCCGGCAATGGGGGCGCCGGACTGATCATCGATCAGCTCGAACCGCACCTGCCGGTCGAGTTCATCAAAATTAATCACGAGCCCGATGGCAGTTTTCCCAACGGCGTGCCCAATCCGATGCTCGAGCAAAATCGTGCGGCCACGAGCGAGGCCGTGCGCCGGCATCGCGCCGACGTCGGGCTCGCCTGGGACGGGGATTACGATCGCTGCTTCTTCTTCGATGAGCACGGCGGCTTCATCGAGGGCTATTACCTGGTGGGTCTGCTGGCCGAGGTTTTTCTGCGGCGCAATCGCGGGGCGCGCATCGTGCACGATGCGCGTCTGACCTGGAATACGATCGATATCGTGCAGCGCAATGGTGGGCAGCCCGTTTTGTGCAAGTCCGGTCATGCGTTCATAAAACAGAAAATGCGCGATGTGGATGCGGTCTATGGCGGCGAGATGAGCGCGCATCATTATTTTCGCGACTTCTCCTACTGCGACAGCGGCATGATTCCCTGGCTGCTGGTGCTCGTGCTCATGAGTGAATCGGGCAAGTCCATGTCGGAACTGATCGGCGAGCGCCAGCGGCTCTATCCGGCCAGCGGGGAGATCAACCGCGAGCTCGATGCGCAGATGGGCGGCACCGCCGCAGTGCTCGAACGCGTGCGCGCGCGCTATCAGGCACTGGCCAAATCGATCGACTTCAGCGACGGGCTGTCGATGGAATTCGATCGCTGGCGCTTTAATCTGCGCGGTTCCAACACCGAGCCGCTGGTGCGCCTGAATGTCGAATCGCGCGCCGATGCGCCGCTGATGCAGGAGAAGACCGCCGAACTGTTGCGGCTGCTCGATGGCCGCTGAGCAGCCGAGCGCCGAGCAGGCGATACGTTCGCGTCGCTCGGTCCCGGCGCTGCAGTTGCGCGAGCCCGGTCCCTCGAGCGAGCAGATCCACGCCGCCATCGACGCGGCACTGAGTGCTCCGGATCACGGGATGCTGCGGCCCTGGCGCTTCGTGCTGATTCGCGGCGAGACCCGCGCGCGGCTCGCTGAGCTGTTCGTGCGGCGCATGCTCGAGCGCGATCCGGCAACCCCCGCCGGGAAGCTCGAGAAGGCCCGCAAGATGCCCATGAGTGCGCCACTGGTGATCGCTGCGGGCGCGCGCATCGTCGCGCAGCACAAGATCCCCGAACTCGAGCAGCTGCTCGCGAGCGCGGCGGGCATCATGAACCTGCTGAACGTTTTTCACGCGCAGGGCTTTGGGGCCATCTGGCTCAGCGGTGGCAACGCCTATGATCCGCAGATCACGCAGGCGCTGCGCTTCGGGGCCGATGAGCGCTGCCTGGGTTTTATCTACGTCGGCTCGATCGACCCCGCGTACCGTGCGAGCCCGCGACAGATCGAGCGCAGTGGCACCGTGCGTGACTGGACCGGCTAGCCGTGCCCTACACGCTCTCGCATGTTGCTGCGGTATTGCCGGGATATCGTGCGCTCTCGCGCGCGCAAATTTTCTCCGCAGCCGTTATCGGCAGCATGGTGCCGGATTTCGGCTTTCTGCTCCTGGCTGGCTCTCCGGCGCGCTGGCAGACGCACAGCTTTGTGGGACTCTTCACCTTCTGCCTGCCCGTGGGCCTCATCACCTATGGGCTGCTGCAATGGTTGATCAAGCCTGCCGTGCAGGAGATCCTGCCCGATCGGGCCTATGTGCGGCTGCGCACGGCGCATCCCGTGCGCCGCCTGCGCGAGCTGCGCGCCTGGATCTACGCCGCGGGCGCGATTGTGCTCGGCGCGATCACTCATCTGATCTGGGACGCATTCACGCATGAGAACGCGCGCGGCGTGCAGATGTTTCCGTTGCTTGACAGGTACGGTCCGCAGCTCGATGGCCATCCCGAGCAGTATTACCATTGGCTGCAATACGGCAGCAGCGTCGCCGGACTGGCGTTCGTGTTCATCGCGCTCGCGCTCTGGTGGCGCCACACACCGAGACTGACCCAGCCGCCCAGGCGCGCGCTGAGCCCGAGCGCACGGCGCTTCTGGGGTACTGTCTATGTGCTGATCCCGCTCGCGCTCGCCGGCTGGTCGGTGCGACATTGGTTCACGTTGCGCGCGTCGTATGGCACGGACGTCGGCAAGATCGCCATAGCGCTGATGCGCGGGGCTGCACTCTCGCTGCTGCTCGTGAGCGTGCTGGTGCTCGCGTGGCTGCCCAGGCAGCGCGTGCACATCGATTGATACGCGCATGAACCTTGAGAAGGGTCGTGGCGTGCCGGCCCAGGCTCCCACAGATGCCGACACCGAACGGCTCAACACCAAGGCCGCGGGCATCATCGGTGTGGCGGTCATGTGCAGCCGCGTGCTTGGATTGCTGCGTGAGCAGGTCTTCGCTGCCCTCTTTGGCGGCGGCGGGGTCATGGACGCCTTTACGGCCGCGTTTCGCATCCCGAATCTATTGCGCGATCTGTTTGCCGAGGGCGCGCTGTCCACGGCCTTTGTCACTACGTTCAGCAAGACCATCGCGCGCGGCGGTGATGGCGCAGCCTGGCGCCTCGCGGACAAGGTGGCCACGCTGACCGTCGTGGTACTGGGCGCAATCTGCGTGGCTGGCATGATCTTTCCGTCGCAGCTGGTTGCGCTCATTACGCCTGGCTTTGATCCGCAGAAAGCCGCGCTGACCGCCGAGCTCACGCGCCTGATGTTTCCTTTCATCCTGCTGGTCTCGCTCGCCGCGCTGGTCATGGGGGTGCTCAACGCCAAGAGCGTCTTTGGCCTGCCGGCCATGGCTTCGAGCTTTTTTAATATCGGCTCGATCGTCGGTGGTGTGACACTCGGCTACTGGATCGATCCGCACTTCGGGCCTCGGGCGCTGATCGGGCTCGCGCTCGGTACGCTGATGGGAGGAGCGCTGCAATTGCTGGTGCAATTGCCGCCACTGGGCCGTCTGGGTTATCGCTTTCGCGCCGATTTTCACTGGCGCGACGCGGGCGTCAAAGCGATCCTCGCGCTGATGGGCCCTTCGGTGATCGCCGCCAGCACGACGCAGTTCAATGTGCTGGTGAATTCGATTTTCGCCTCGACGCTCGGTGATGGTCCGATCTTCTGGCTGGCGATCGCGTTTCGGCTCATGCAATTGCCGCTCGGACTCTTCGGCGTAGCACTCGGCACCGTGACTCTGCCCTTGCTCTCGCGGCTGGTGGCCGCCGGCCAGCTCGAGGGCTTTCGCGCCGAGCTCGCGCGCGGCATGCGCCTGGCGTTCCTGCTGACCGTGCCGTCCGCAATCGGTCTGATGGTGCTGGCGGCGCCGATCATCTCGGTGCTCTATCAACATGGGCGCTTCGATGCCTACCAGGCCGCTCAGGCCGCCGGGGCGTTGCGCTTCTATGCGATCGGTCTGATGGGCTATGCCGCGCTCAAGGTGCTGGTGAATGCTTTTTATGCGCTCGACAAGCGCAAGACACCGATGGTCGTGAGCTTTATCGCCGTGGCGCTCAATCTGCTGTTCAACTGGGTGTTTACGTTTCGTCTGGGTTGGGGTACTCGCGGGCTCGCTGCGTCCACGGCTGGGGTTGCGAGCTGCAATTTCCTGCTGCTCTATGCGCTGATGCGCCGGCACCTGGGCGGGCTGGAGTCGCGGCGCATGCTGCTGATGCTCGGGAAGGTCGCGCTGGCATCCACGCCGCTGCTGGCCGTGTGCCTCGCCTCGATGCACTGGTTGTTGGCCGATTGGGCTACACAGGCGTTTGTGCTGAAGCTAGGCGCGCTATTGGCGACCGTGCTTATCGGGGTACTGGCGTTTTTGGCCTGCAGCGCCTGGCTGCGTATCGAGGAACTGCAAGGCTTACATGCGCTAATCAAGCGCCGGCTGCGGCGCGCGCGCTGAGGGCTGTCTGGAGGGGAGCTCAGGGCTTGCCGGGGGCGCACACGGCCTCGCCCTTGTCGAATACCACGCGCCAGGTGTTGGGTGCCTCAAGTCGCCAGATCGAGTTATAGCGACTGACCATGGTTCCGCCGACGTAGACCGGACCGGTGCTCAACGCGAGCTTGCCGGACGCGAGCACTTCCACGACATCCGGTGCCCAGGAGAAAGGCGCCTTGGCAGCGCTGAAGGAGGGCTTCCATGCTGCCGCGACTTCTGCGGCTCCATGCTGGACTGAAGTGCCGCTAAAGAAGACCGCATCGCTCGCCAGGTAGCTCGTGAATGCCTTGAAATCCCGTTCCGCCATGGTTTTGGCAAATGCCCGCTCGCTCGCCATCACCTGGGCGGTCGGGCTCGCCAGCAACGTCGCCGTCGTAACCGGCGGCGGTAGCGGTGCAGGCACAGCTCGAGTCTTGCCCGAGCTCGCGCAGGCTGTCAGCAGACAGGCTGCGATCAGGACACAGAGCGCGTTATTGCGTGCCGTTCGCATTCTCTGCGTATGCATGCAGCATCGTGGGGCGGCTGTTGAACGATAGCCGCGTGTCCATCTGACCCGCGTGCCAGCTGGCACGGTGCCAGCGGCTCGGCGGCACGAACACGACATCGCCCGGATCGGCCGTTATCAGGCCTACGTCCTCGATCAGATAGTCGATTTTGCCTTCCAGGATGAACCAGAACTCGTCATTGCCGATATGGAAATGGCCGCGATTGGTCTCGGGCGGGGTCGGCACACCCATGCCGCGGATGATATCGCTGAGCGTGTCGTCATCGTCGGCAAACAGATGCGATTTGTTGGGGCCATTGGGGAATGCGGCAACGTAGTCCTTCATGAAGTCGATATAGGGTCGATTCGCATCGTTGTAGCCATCGTGCGAACCGTTGTAGCTGACCTTTACGTAGTGATATCCCGGCGGGTTGGGCGGGGGCTGGTCTGCGGCAGCTGCCGGGTAGGACGGCAGCTTGCCCGCATGCGTGACCTCGAAGCGCAGCGCGGGCTCGTTGCCCACAGCCTCCATGCTGTAAGGTACGCGGTAGGGCACCTGAACCAGGAAGCCCTTCGTGGCGACGAACGGCTGCTGGCCTTCAATATTGAAGCGGATCTGTCCGCTCCAGACGACCCAGAGGGTGCGGTCATCGCCCCAGAACTGTGGGCGGGTCTTCTCGCCCGGCGCCATCTGGATCCACCTGGCACTCCAGCGCTTGGTCTGCACGACATCAGCGCTCCAGCTCGCCTGGCCCTTGTGAGCCGCCAGCACCTCGGGCAGCCGCGTTACGGGTTTGTTGGGTCCATAAGAGGGCAGAGTCTTGGGCTTGGGCGTCCAGGCATACCACACGGGCGACTTTCCCGCCGGCACCGGAACCGTCACGTTTTGCTGCGCGAGCGCTGGCAGCGCGCACAAGGCGAAGAGCCCGGCGACGCTCGCGACCTTACCCGATATACGCATGTGCAGTACCCCGCGATATAGATGTGACTGTGCAGGCGTCGAGCGCATCACTGCTTCGCGCCGGCATTCTCGGCAAAATCGTGGAACAGGCCTGGACGAGTACCGAACGAGAGCCGCGTGTCCATCTGGCCCGCGTGCCAGCTGGCGCGGTGCCAGCGGTAGGCCGGCGCCAGCGCGACATCGCCCGCATCGGCCGTGACCACCCCGACGCCCTCGATCTGATAATCGATTTTGCCTTCCAGAATGAACCAGAACTCGTCAAGGTCGAGATGGAAATGGCCCAGATTGCTCGGCGGCGGCAGCGGAAAGCCCTGGCCACGGATGATGTTGACGACCATATCATCCTCTTCGACCACCAAACCATTCTTCGGCCCATGGGTCGGATCGGCAGCGACCACATCCTTAAGGAAATCCACGTAAGGCCGATTCACACCGGTGTAGGCGATGGGCTGGGTCGGTGAGCTGATTTTGATGTAGTGCGTCTCAGGCGTGTCGGCGGGCGCGGGGGCGTTGTCATCAGCCGGAAAGAGCGGCATACGACCGGCGTGCGTGACCTCATAGCGCAGCGACGGCTTATTGCCCACTGTCTCCATGCTGTAGGCGACGCGAGGCGGCGCCTGCACGATAAAACCCTTGCTCGCGACAAACGGCTGCTGACCGGCGATCGTGAAGCGGATCTGGCCATCCCAGACGACCCAGACCGTGCGATCGTCGCCATAGAACTGCGCGCGCGTCTTCTCCCCCGGCGCCATCTGTATCCATTTGGCGCTCCAGCGCTTGGTCTGCAGGATGTCAGAGCTCCAGCTCGCCTGGCCCTTATGTGCGGCGAGCACCTCTTTCAATCGTGTGATCGGCCGATTGGGGCCATACGGGCGAATGGTGTCAGGCTTGGGTGACCAGGCGTAAGCGACCGTAGGCTCGCTCGCCTGTTGCGCCAGCGTTGGCAGCGCCAGCATTCCAAACAATCCCGCCACGCCGCTAAGCGCAGCTATTCCCGCTATACGCATGTGCGCCCCCGATGATCCGATTAGTACGGACTGACCGAATAAAAACTAATTTCTAAATCAATATGGACCTGGCAAAGCGGCCGTTTCGGTTTAGGCCATTGCCTTGAGCTGGCTTACGCCGGCGCGAATCTTCGCGATCTGCTCGTCGTTGAGCGCGACGTGCGGCGGACGCGCATAGGTCATGCGCGAGCCACCCATCATCTGGTTCAGTGCGTATTTCACCGCGTTGTAGTTCGAGCCATAGCCATTGGCCTGCATCATCTGCGTGGCCGCAGTCAATCTGGCCATCGGCTCGTTGACGTCCTTGCCGGCGCGATGCGCCGTGAAGATCGCCGCTACCAGCTTCGTGTACACGTTGCCCGATCCCAGGATCACGCCATTGCCGTGGCTCAATGCCGCCAGCATATTGTTGTCGGTCCCAGAAATAATATTCAGCGTCGAGGGCACCGCAGCGACGATGGCCTCATATTCCGCCGGGTCGCCGTTCGAATCCTTGACACCGACGAAGTTCGGATATTGCGCCAGCGCCTTGAACACCGTGACGTCCACCGGCACACCGGTAACCTTCGGGATGTGGTAGTAGCGCACGGGAGTCTTCACTTCATCGAACACGAGCCGGAAATAATCGATGACGCCTTCGGCCTGCGGGTTCTTGTAATAGAAGGGCGGCTGAATCAGTACGCTATCGGCGCCGTGATCGGCGGCATGACGTGAGAGCTCGATGGCCTCGTGATAGTTGGGGGTGCCGGTCGCGACGATCATGTCCAGCCCCATCTTGTTCCTGAGTGCGACCTCAGTGATGTGCTTGCGCTCGGCGACCGAGAAGGAGGGCCCCTCGCCATTGGTGCCGAGCACGAGGACGCCGTCCGCACCGTTCTGTTTCCACCAGCTCAACTGGTCGCGATAGGCGCCTTCGTCGAATTTGTAGCTGCGGTCGCAGGGGGTAACCGCTGCGACCCAGAATAAATCCTTGGCTGAGGATGCGGGGGCCGGATTCGCCGCTGCCACCGCTGGGGCCAAACCCGACGCCAACGCTGCCGTGGCGGCGCTGATGCCGAGAAAATCTCTGCGGGAAGTGTCCACCCTTTTAGCCCCTAGGCCACATTTTAGTGCGCGGATGTTACACCAGAGCATGATCGGCCTGGCGTTAAAGCGAGTTAATGAACCCTACTGTTAAAGACTCTCCGCAGTGCAACATCGAATCAATAGGACGCGGCGGGACGCCAGCACTGAGCTTGACTTCACCGGTACCCCATCCAATCATCTTGCGACTAAATAAATGCGGGGGAATAGCGATGCAGACGAGCGCCCAAAAGATCGCTGAGCGTGGTGTGGAGCGACGCCGCTTCATGAAATCGGCGCTCGCACTGTCCGGCATGACCGCTGCGGCAAGTATCGTGGGTCCAGCGGTCGCCTGGGGCGCGAGCGGAAAAATCAACCACAAATCCCTCGACCCGGTGAATCCGGACATATGGTTTGGCACCACCAGCTCGATCTGGGGTGGAGGCGGTCTTGCGCCGGACAAGGCGCACGATCTCCCGTTCTGGATCAAGCGAGTCGCCGAGCTGGGCCTGCAGGGCATCGAGCCTTACGGGGACAGCATCGAAGTCTGGCGCAGCAATCCGCTCGGACTCAAAAAGCTCTTCGACGATGCCGGCGTCACCTTCATCGACGCATCAAACGGCGAGAAGGGCCAATCGACGAACTTCATCGACCCGGACCAGATCCCAAAGACCATCGCCGATCACGTGGCGTTCGCGCGCGACTTTCTGCAGCCGCTCGGCGCCGATCACTGGAAGGTCAATATGGGGGCCCGTCCGCCGGGTGGTCCCACCGACGATCAGCTCAAGCGACTTGCCGACACACTCAATGAGCTGGGTCGCCTGACGCTTCCTCTGGGTATCCGCCTGGCGCCGCACCCCCATATCTGGGGACCGATCGAGCGGGAAAAGGAAATGCGCCGGGTCATGGACCTGACCGATCCGAAATATGTCTGGATGACCGCCGACACCGGGCATCTGACGTTGGGCGGCGGTGATGCGGTCCAGATCATCAAGGACTATTTTCCGCGCATCGCCGAGATTCATTTGAAGGATACCTACGCCAAGTATCGCGGCAACACCGAGACGCCTACGCAGGCGATGCACCGCCAGGCCAGCGTCTATCACAACCTGGGTGGCGGCGGCGTCGACTTCCCGGCGATCTTCCAGGTCCTGCGCGATCGGCACTTCAAGGGCTGGGCGATTTTCGATGTCGATGGCCCCAGGTCGGGTGATGACGGGTACGACGCGATCGGGAGCGGGAGTAATTTCGATCTGGCGGTCGATGATTATGTCTCGCTGAATAT
>Ga0302177_10001389_pt1 | contig 17475 bp, 15 predicted proteins | sample I_Palsa_E1_2_FD_198780 | JGI IMG/M metagenome (GOLD analysis project Ga0302177, IMG submission 198780) | Peat permafrost microbial communities from Stordalen Mire near Abisko, Sweden - I_Palsa_E1_2 | ecosystem: Environmental > Terrestrial > Soil > Palsa > Peat permafrost | place: Sweden... | reverse complement strand
CCACGGATAGCGTGGATCCCGCATAGCCGGACTGATCGGTGCCATCAATTACGATGACCTCGGGCTCGCCCGCGCCAAGTTCAAATGCATATCGGTTTTGGCCGGCCTTGGTGACCTTCATCTCATCAGTGAGCGTACTTCGGGACGGATTCAGCTTCCTTGACCAAGAAACGGATCGTTCGCGGCGCCTGCGGAAGTCGCAGCGGCCACCGCAAGCAGTAGTAGAGAAATACGGCTAAGCATTGTTAGCTCCTTGGGTCCAACCGGTCATCGCGTTCCTGTGCCGTAATGCGCCGGGACGCACTGGGGGAACCGCGTTGAGCTAGAAGCGTAGACAACACCGCGAGCGGAATGCACCGTTCCCGAGCCGATCCAAGCGTCGATTGCGACGGAAGGGTGCCGAAAACCCAGGTCGCTCTACGGCCGTTTGTTGGCTAGGCGGGCATTACGGGTGCAGGCCTGTGGGTCGCAACAAGCAGTGCCGGCCGCGTGAAGCGCGATGCATGAATCATTCAACGGAGTTGGAATCCGTTGGTGCATTGCCTGGCGCTCGGCAAATTCCGACAGCGGAGCGCCGCTCGATCCGGTTCGGAGGAAATTCGGCGCACCCGGGGAGCGCGGTATCGCGCCGCAGAAGGAAAAGAGTCGTACCCGACGCTCACCGCCCTAAGACGGAAAATGGCGAGGCTCATTCGCTCAGTGCGCGGCCCCGGTCGTCTTCAGCCAGCGATCCAGTTTCGCTTCCAGTGCTGCGAACGGCAGCATGCCGTCCTCGAGTTCGACCTGATGGAATGCACGGACGTCGAAACGCTTGCCCTGGCTCGCTTCGGCGCGCCTGCGCATCTTGGTCCATTCGATGCCCCCGAGCGGGTAGGCGAGCACAAAGCCTGGCAGACCGCTGATGAGCGCGACAGACTGTGTAGCGCGCTCGGGAGGTCGCATAGGCATAGCCGCACGCAGATAGTCTTCTGCCTGTTGAGTACTCCAGCCTTTCAGCTGCAAGCCCAAGTCGACGACCATCATGGGTGTGATCGAGCTCATCTGACGCCCGATGTAGTCCACGTCGGAATCGTACAGATTAAGTTCGTAGGCGAAGTCTTCGGCATACGTGGCCCACCCTTCCGTGGGGCCTGTGAATCCGAGAAGCCGCGCGACGGGATGGTTGCCCTTGTGCCCATGCTCGGCAAGGAACTCGATCTGAAGATGATGCCCCGGCAGTGTTTCATGCAAGATCACATTTTGCAGGGACGGGCGGTACAGGTCCTGCGGCACATTTCGGTAATAGTAAGTGGCCGGATGACTGCCGTCGTCTGCCGCAGCCATGTACTGTCCTCCGGGTGCAGAGGCCTGCTGAAACTCCGGGAAAGGCTCCAGCTTCACCTTGCCATCGGGAGGCGTCAGGATCATTCGCCCGCGCGCGGCGTAGGCGCGATCGTAGGTCCGCTGCGTGTAGTCGCGGATCTCGTCGGCACTCGCAAACTTGTTCTTCGGATCGGCGAGCATCAGCTTGGCCAGCGTAGCCCAGTCGGTCGCTTTGTCGCCGTACACCTTCTTTCCGAGCGCCAAAGCCACAGCGTGCTCACTCGCCACCTGCTTGACCGCCTCGTCGTAGAGTGCGGCTGGGTCTTCATCGACGGTCACGGTCGCGAAGATCATGCCGCGGTAGCAGGTGAGACCGTTGGGATGGCTCTGGATCGAGGGGCTCTGGCGGGCGTGAGGCAGGTACTCATCCCTCAGAAAATTCCGATACCGACGCATTGCCGGGAGCAATTTACTCTCGATCGTCTGCGTCCACTCGGCAACGAAGGCCGGGGTGTTGTCACGTTTCGTTGGCTCCAGGTAACCCGTCTTGCTCGCCGGCAGATCGACCACGCCGTTGAGCTGCTCGACGGTCGCCTTGACGGTGGCCTGCGATGCGGAGTACCCGAGTCGCTGTCCCTCCCTGAGGTTCGCGATCTCCTGGTCGATCCATGCGGGAAAGTTCCCCCAGCGCGTCAGGGCCTGTTTGCGCGCGTCAGCGGTGCCGAGCGGCTGGATGGTGGCTAGCTGGGAAAGCGCGGTCTGCCATCCAAGGGGCGCGACGTCCCAGAGCTCGTTGCGGCAGACCATGGTCTTCGCATCCTGCTGCAGTGCCTGATTCAGGAAATGCCACGTTACCCATTCCGGCTGGCCGACGAGAGAGTCCGTGTTTATCCGGTGCAGCTCAGCGCCGAGCTGCTTTTCGAATGTCTGCCACTGGGTAATTGCGGCCGGAGAGTTAATGTCGATGCCGTCGTGCCGTTCTGCGGTGAGCCCAGAAAACTCATACTGGACTGGGAAGGTGGCCTTAAATTCGGCCATATAGCGATCGGCGAGTGAGGTAACGCGAACCGCGTCGGGAGTCTTGTCAGCCGCGTAGACGCTCGATCCAAGTACCAACCCGAAAGTGGTCAGCACCAACCAGTGCGCGGCCGAACGCACGCTCCGGGGCTGTGTATTGGGCAGCTGTCCATTTGTAGATTCGCGAGACTGTAGTTTGTTCTTCACTGGATCTCAGTAGGTCGTTGAGTTACGGTCGCAGGGTAGGCAGCGGCTTACGGGGAGTCAACGCCGGGCGACTTGGGCATTTATCCCGAAGAAAGGGGAGATGAACCCCTCAATCGACACACGCTCACCAACGAATTCGCTCATCCCTGACGCCAATCAGCGAAACTCGTTTCCAAACCGGTGGTCGCTTGGTAGGGAACTGGACGCGGCGCTAGGCCAGTAACGGGGAGATCACTATGGGCCTATGGGCCTACAGTGGAATGCGGGTCTATAGGCTTAGACTACAGTGCCGCACTGGTAGCGGAGCACGCATGCAGATTGTGCGAGAGCGAAGCGCGGCAGGATTCAATAATTGTGCGGCGCGACATGAGAGTGGCGCGCAGTGGGCAAATGACTTTAGCTAAAGACAAAAGGAGTAAGAAAATGACGGTTCTGAGAAAGCAGGTACCCATTCTCGTCTTCGCCGCGATCGCGGGCTACGCGTCCGCGCAGCAGGCCGCCGCCCCTGCCGGTGCACCGCCGCCATCCACGGCCATGTCGGCCAATGCGCCGGCAGTTACCAGCAAGCTGAGCACCGTGACGGCGACCGTGCAGGCAGTCTATCCCGACAAGCGCTCGGTAACGCTGGTAGGCCCCGACGGCAAGGTACAGACAATTTTTGTGGACGAGAAAGTAAAGCTCGACCGCATCAAGGCTGGCGACAAGGTGAGGGTAAGTTTCTACCAGGGGCTTGCGGCTCAAATTGCGAAGAACGGCCAGACTGTCACCGATCCGGCTGGATCGACCTTCGCCTATAAGAATCCCAATGGACCCGGTGGTGGCGCGGGACAGTCGGTTACCGTGACCGTGAAAATACTGGGCATCGACCCGGGTACCAACAAGGTGGCGTTCCAAGCGCAGGATGGCTCCCAGCATGTCGTCGCGGTCAAGTCACCGGACATGAAGAAATTCATCCGCACCTTAAAGCCTGGGGATACGGTGGATGTCACTTACACAGAGTCTGTCGCAGTGAGTGTCATACCGGCGGCCCACGCGAGCTCTGCGGCGACAAGCGGCACCTAAAAGCGGCCACAGTGTGCCGATGGAATTGAAGCCCCTGAGGCTCTGGCGCCTCAGGGGCTTTTTTCTGCACCCCGAGAGCCACCGACGGACCCGCGACCCTTTGACTTAAGGAGGGTGTTCACACTCGAGTCAACACAACTATCGGAATCTGTCGGTCAGTCTTGGCCTGGTAATGCTCATAGGGGCCGTAAATCTCCACCATCTTTGGCCACAGCGCGGCCCGTTCCTGGGCGTCGGCTGTATGTGCGCGAGCGGTAAACTTGTCAGCCTTCACCTGAACTTGTACGAGAGAGTTGGCCTCGAGGTTTAGATACCAGGCCGGATGCGCGGGTGCGCCGCCCTTGGATGCCACGACGACGTAGTCGGATCCCGAACGACCCAAGATTAAAGGCAGTGTCAGGGCCTTCCCCGACTTGCGGCCAGTCGTGGTTAGCAGCAGGGTGGCGACCATCCCCTTGCCACCGCCGAGGCTCGCATCCCACAGGTAGCCATCCTCGCCATTCGTCGCGACATAGCGGGAAATGTGGTCCTTGATCCAGGACGGTAACTCACTCGGTTTGTTTGGTTCGGGCATCAAATTCTCCGGTTCGGTCGCTACGCGAGTGGGCGCGCCGCGTCGCTTTCTCTTTAATGGACAGGCTTGAGTGCCGGCAGGAGTGTACCTCTTTAGGTCGGCAACACCGATCCCGTTTGCCTGAGGCTAAGGCCTGACTATGGCAATCTCGCCAGCAAACGACCGTCCGCGTCACGGGTGTGAGCCGCCGCTTACGCGCCTAAACGCTGACAACCTACTGCCGACTAGGGCCCTCCGGCACACACTCCACTGACGTCATTGCTTCGGAGGGCGGATAAGCCATGGTTGTAGAAAGCACGCAGGAGTACAAAGGTACAGGCAAGCCGGCGGCCTCGGTCACCCCGGCGGCGATCGGCGATGACAATTGGTCGGCGGCGGAGTCCGCTCACAAGGAATTGATGCGATTGGATGACACCGAGGCGGCCGGGTCGCCTCTAGCTGCTGCACCGCCCCCACCGGGTGAGACGGAACCGCCGCCGCCTGGTAAGAATACAAAGGGCGCGGGCAGCAATGACGTGAAGTCTCCCACTCAGGAGGCGAAGCCGAACCAAACGCCGCAGGCGCAGAGCAAGCCTGAGCCTACCAGTGGCCCGGCCGCTCAGCCTCAGGCGACCAAGCCGCCAGCGCCCCGACCGGTGTCCGAGGCAAAGGTGAAGCTGCAGGAGAGTCTGCCCGCGTTGGCTGACGATTCGGACGTCGGCCAAGAAAAGGAGCAGACAGTCCCCCGCGATGGCAAAGCCGATTTGGGATTCACGGGAAAGCTCCTTGGGTCCACAGCGAGTAGCGCCCCGAAGGGGATGTGGCAGGAACTTAGGATCTATTCAACCACGAGCGGCAAACACGTGTTCTCAAGGGTGACACGAACGATATTTGCCGACGAAAACGACAAGCATGAGGCGGAGGTATTTGAGCCTTCCCCAACATCGGTCCCATCTCAACTGCTGAGAAGCGCCCGCGAGATGACTCGGTCGCGACCGTTCACATGGATGGACGCCGCAGTCGCTTTCTTCGGCTACGATCCGCTCGCGAAGGTCCTATATCGAAAGCTCAGCGTAGACTTCGAAGAGCGGGTTTAGTCGCACTCACTTTCCACAGAGCGGTCGGAGCCGGCTGCGCCGACGCGGCCGACAACTAGCGACCGTCGCTTGCGCCACCTGCGCGAAGCGCACCAACGAACACCGTGAGAGCGACTATCATGGAAGCGATCATCCACCGATGATCGAACCATAGCGTGGCGATGCGAGCTCGCTCAGGATCCGCGCCAGAGTACGCGATCCCAACCGTATCGCCAGCGGCCAACCGAACTACCGCCTGCTGCGTCGAGTTCACGACGCGGTGCGTCCTTCCCTCTAGATCCTGAAACTCGAACACCGGATATACCTGTCTGGAGTTCCGGCGCACGAAGTCAACGACTGTCCCTTGGGTTCGCACCGCTCCCGGGGTAGACCGAGCGTAGGAATAGTCGAGCAGTACGCCAGCGACCAGGCACACTACAGCGACGATATAGGCGACTGCTTTCATCGCGGTACCCCCAACGCTAGGCAACCACCGACCACTTAGGCCTAGCTTACGCCTTACTTCGAAGCCAGGGCGCCAGGCATCCATAGAACAACGGACCCGCAATCCGTCGGCAACATGACCGAGACCCCATTAGATCGGCGCTTTTATTTGTGTCGGCGCGAATTTGGTGCAACGCGCTGGAGCTCGGCAGCAACTCCTCATTGACATCCACAACATCTCGCTGGAGAGTGCAACTCCGCTTTTTTGAACCTGCCGCCCCGTTCTCGCGTGACTCGCGCATGGCTCATCGCGACTCGCCTTTTTTGCGTCGGCAGTTCAACAACATAAGGAGATATTCCATGCCGAAGATCACCACCGGTGACGGTACCGCGATCTACTATCGTGACTGGGGCTCCGGGCCGCCTATTGTTTTCTCGCACGGCTGGCCATTAACCGGCGCGGCGTGGGAAGCACAAATGCTGTTTTTCAACGCCAAGGGCTACCGTACGGTTGCCCATGACCGGCGGGGTAACGGCTATTCCGATCAGCCTGGAACCGGCAACGATGTCGATACCTGGGCGGACGATCTGGATGCTCTCATCAACTCTCTCGACCTTCGCGGCGCGGTATTGATTGGGCATTCGACGGGAGGCGGGGAACTGGCCCGCTACATCTCGCGCCATGGAACGTCGCGCGTCTCCAAAGTGGTCCTCCTCGATTCGATCGTACCGGTGATGATGCAACGGGAGGGTATTGCCGGGGGCACTCCAAAATCGGTCATTGACAGCATCCGTGCCGGCGTCGCCCATGACCGTTCATCGTTCTACCAAGAGTTGTCGGCACCCTTCTTCGGCGCCAATCGCCCGGGTTCGAAGGCGACTCAAGGCATGCGAGACTTGTTCTGGTTCCAGGGCCTGTTGGGCGGCGCCAAGGCTCAGTATGAAACGACTTACAGCTGGGAACTCGACTACACCGCCGATATTGCCAAGTGTAATGTGCCGTTATTCGTCATTCACTGCGAAGACGATCAGATCGTGCCGATCGGTCCGACCGGCCGCCGCGTAAAATCTGTCGTTCCGCACGCGATCCTGAAAGTGTACGAGGGAGGCGCTCACGGTATCGCGATCATCGATCCTGAGCGGGTCAACGCCGACCTACTCGCTTTCATCAAAGGTGAGATGAAAGGGTAGTGTGGCCGTGATCATCGAATGCGAGCCGACGCGAGCTAGAAACTGATTCTTGCCGGCTTGCTGGTGTTCCGGGCGTGTCCTTTTGAGGCCGGCCGGGGCGACACGCGCCCAGGCATTTGGCCCCACCGTCGTCGTAGCTGTCGCGGCGGTTCTAGCCGCTTGCCGGCAGGAGCCCACTATCCGCCCAGCCAATTCGACTGGTGGCGAGCCGACTTGGGAGATTCTAAAAACTAGAAATCCGGGCTATCGCGACAGTGCCACGAATTTTTGCGCGGCGCGCAATCAAGAGATGGTCGCGTTATCGCTAATCGACGGCCCGGCCGCCGACCCATATTTCCGGTTCGGTTGCTCGCACCGTTATCCAGCGATCCGCACCCCCGACGGAAGCAACATCGGCCAATTCACGAGCGAGTGCGTCGCGCAGAAAAATTGGTCCAGCACAAGAGCGCTGCGGACGGGACCGTGATGCTCGATTGCCTGCTGCCCGAGGACATGGGCAAACCCTAGTCGAATTGGCAAACGGTCTTGGAATCCGATGGTGGAAGATGGACGGGAACATTCCGCGTGGCTCTGGCCGACTTGCATCACTCGGCGGGTGGAAAATCCGTGCACGGGAACTTGGGCGCTCGCCTTAAGAGCCCAACTGAGGATCGTGCGACAAGAAGGACGCGGATTTACGGACGAGCGAGCTGTTACAGTCTTCGCATGGCTCGATCGCGGGGCACAATCCGATGATTCGACGATCCAGTAAGCGTCCTGGGGATTGGATCTCTGTGGTAGAGGCGGGATATTTGCTTGAGGGCGACGACCCCGCGTGGCTGTCTGGGTTGCTCGACTGCATTGCGCGTGAGCACTGGCGCGGCCAGAGTTCGACGGCATTTACCTTTGACCTGACTGCGAAGGGCTTCGTTTTGGGGGATGTAACCATCCAGGGCCCTCCTGAGATCGGGGACCACCTCCGCGCCAGCTTGGCGGTGGTGTCGCCGGAAGGACTCAATCTGGCGTACGGCAGTGGCTGCGCTCCGGTCGGTACGGTCAGTGAACTCATCTTTCACCGCGCCGCCGACGAAGAAACTTTCAAGAGAACCAATTCAGGTGTCGCGGCGGACGTCTTGCGCGTCGTCGCGCATAGCGGGACCGGACGGGGCGTTGGGCTCACGCTTGTGCTCGACCAAGTGCGCAAGAGCATGCAAACCGAGCGCCGTCGCTGGACGCGCTGCGCTGCTCATATCGGAGCCGGATTGCGCCTGCGCGCCATGGCGCATCAGCTCGCGAGCCTCGACGGAAGACCGATCGAGGCGATCTTCGACGGCGGAGGAAGGCTTTGTGACGCTCGCGAAGGGGCGACCAGCAAGAGTGCGAGAGAGTTGCTGCGCGCCGCCGTGCGAAAGGCCGACAGGGCGCGAAGCGCCTGCGGCCGCCTCGATGCCGACGAGGCATTGCAGGCCTGGGAGGCACTGATCCGCGGCCGCTGGTCGTTGGTCGACCGGTTCGACACTGATCGACGACGTTTCGTGGTTGCGGTGCGCAACGATCTCCGCTCTCTTGATCCTAGAGGCCTGTCATTGCGCGAGCGACAAGTGGCGGAATATGCCGGACAGGGCCGTTCAGCCAAGGAGATCGCGTATCTGCTGGGTGCCCCCGCCGCCTCAGTGGAGAACAGCCTACGTCGGGCTCAGGCCAAGCTCGGTCTGAGATCGAGGGTTGAACTGACAGCGTTCTTCGCGCCTCAGGGCCTGCGCGCGCGACTGGTAGAGACTGCCGTGGGCGGGGATACCGTGTTGGTCGGCACAATCCCTCAATTGGACGAATCAAGGCTGACGGGTTTGAGCGCCGCCGAGCGCGAGGTCACGGCGTTGCTGATCGCGGGGTCTACGAATCAAGACATCGCGACGCGTCGCGCCACCAGCGCGCGCACGGTTGCCAACCAGGTTCAATCCGTATTTCGCAAATTCCACGCCCGCTCGCGCGGCGAACTGGTGTCCCGTCTAAGCATCCCGTGATCCCGACCGGCGTTGGGAATTACCTATTTACGTGATACCGCTCCGGCGCCATCGTCTCTTGGCCCAAGCTCGGATCGGTCGCGGCGGAAGCGCGGGTGTAAACGGGGTTTGAATCATGGACAAAACAACAAGAGATTCACTTACAGGGCCGTTGAACAAGCAGCAGTTGGCGTATGTACAACAGCTTCGCCGACTTAACCGGCAGCAGAACGCCAAGCGGGCGACAGGCCGAGCGCTCCAAGCGATCAGCCCGTTTCTTAGATCAGCTCAAAAAGAGCAGCGTGAGTTCAAATCTGCGGATCGCAAAGCACGTGCGGACAATGTCCCAGGTCCCAATGACCTTTCCTGTACCTCCGGCGCTCAAATCGGTCTGCAGGGAGGGTCCTATTCCTATGGGAGCAGCGAGCAGCCAACGCTCGGGCCTCTCGCGTATACCGACGGCACGGACGAATTCTACAGGTGGGCAGCTCTCACCCATAGCGCGACAGGAGAGGTTCAAATAAGCATGGCGGCTCTCTCGTACACCTTTATGGGCGAAAGTTACGAGGGAGATAACTCGGTCTTCGGAACTTCCTACACCACGGTAAATGCGGGATTTACGCAGCTATTTACCAACCCTTCGAACTCCGCGTTTGCTAACCTGGCGGCCACTACCAGACTTACGGCACCGCAAGTGTTGCCCTCCGTAGGCATAGCCTGTGACATACCTGACAACCAGCATCCTAACGATTTGACTGTCGCGATTCTCACCGGCTCGTGTACGGTGACTGTGGCGTATGCGGAGGTAGTGTTGGGAGGGGGAACAATCTGCAGTGCGACTGAGGAGTTTCTAGACTTGCAGGGGTATGCCAATTCAACCGGCTACACCAAGACCAGTAACTTCTCTGCCCTCGATACTCCTGCGACGGGGAGTCAGTGGAACGGCACCGGGTTGCAGGGCTTTCTTGATGTAACGGCGAGCGCCAGTCTACCGACTCCGGTTGAGGGCAGGTTTCTCGTTGATGTGGATATCGCGGTAACCTGCAGCTACTACTCCTCCAATAAAGCTCTTTGGGGAGCTGGAGCTTATGCGGATCTTCAGAACGCGGATCTTGAGATTCCTCCTCTGCCGAGGACGCTGTTTCCTCCAATTCAGAACGGGAGCTCAATAACTGTTGGCCAAATATTGCTGTGCGGGGAGGCGCTGGCCCGTGCCCCTCCGCCAAAAGGCCGGAGCTAGGTCAGCTTCTGACCAACTCACGTAGTACACTGCGCCCGGCGCGGGGTTCAACCGCGCGCCTCGGAGCTGCGGCGCTCGCCGTAATGCCATCCTCAGTCGGCGCCAGCTCCTGGTGCGGGAGCCTACGAGGCAAGGTGAACGTCAGTAGGCAACGTCCAGTACAACCGTTGCAGCATCGAAAATACCGACGCATTGCCCCTGCGACGTCGCCAGAAGCCAGCGAGCGCCGAGGTGCGTTGGCTGCGTGAGGCTGCCGCCTCGCATCAGCATACCGTAAGGTCGACGCGCTCCCGAGGTGTCGAGCCAGAAGAGCTGCAAATTGCTGGCTCCGCGGTTGATCAGAGTCAGTGCGGCGGGCGTGGCGGTCGGACTGGAAGCGAAGTCGCGCTCTCGCTGGCAGCGCTCGGCCTGTTCGTGACAGGGAATGGCGGACTCGTGGCCGCCAGATCCTGGGAGAGCGCACGTCATGGCTTTCGGCGCCTGCGCCGCCTCGGCAGGGCTCCGCTTGGTACTCGCCGTGGGAGACGTCGCGGACACTGGCGGGGCTACAGGTGGCGCATATGCGGGAGTCGTAGTGCTCGTGGCGAGCGTCGCTGATGGATGGAGGACATGGATGAGGGCCCATACCGCAAGTGCGGCCACGATAAGAAAGACACACGCGACAATGGCCGGCGAGCGGGCGTCGGGCGCTCCGAGTGCCTGCGCGCTTCCCTTGGACGCTAACTCAGGAGCGGGGCTCGCGGATGGCTCGGCCAGAAACTGCTTGAGCCACTCGGCATCGCCGACATTCAGGTACAGCTGCCCGTCTGGGCGCTTTGAATTGCCGACGCGCTGATCCGGGGAAGCCGTCCAAAGGGCGATCGCTTCCAGTCCAAAGGCGCTGAGTAGGGGGCCACGGCTACCTCGGACATCCTGAATCCGGTCAAAGCGGATTGTGCTCGAGTCGCGAAAGAGCAGGCCGCGATTGATCGTGATGCTCTTATCCGACAGGACGAACGAACACGTCAACGTGTTCACGATCGTCCGCGCCCCCAGCAGTCCTGCGAAGAGGTACAGGATCCAGGTAAAACTCTTCCCGGAAGAACCGCACATTGCGCCGCGGCAACTGGAGGAGACGAGCCCCGAGTGCAGTAGGTAGGCAAAGACGACGATGGCCCCGCAGACGAATAACGAGCGCACGAGCCAGTACCATACGGCGGCTGAGGGCAGCCGGAACGGCTTGTTCAGCGGAATCATCGGAACTCCTGGCGCTCTCTCTCGCGCAGCAATTCAGCGGCTGACCATACGCCGCGTGGCAGCTCGTCCAAGGCCTTGGATCACGCTTTTGGCCTTCATTTGCCTGCTAATGCCCGGATTTTCGCGCTTTTTCGAACTCCGTGCGGAGGCTCACACCAGCGTTCAGGGGAAGTACCGTGCTGTTTCACGATCCCACCGAGTCATACTCGGGTCGGTACAACTACCGGAATGTGTCGGTCAGTCTTGGTCTGGAATTGCTCGTAGGGCCGTCGATCTTCACCATCATCGGCCACAGAGTGGCCCGTTCCCGGGCCTCGAGTGTATGCGCGCCAGCGGTGAACTTGTCAGGCTTCAAAACCTTCCGGGCTGAAGATGACGAACTAACGCGTTGGGCGCTTTGCAGTAAATCGCATGGGGAAGAGGAGTGCGCTCCGCTTCCCCATACGTTCGAAGAGCTTTCGAGGCTCTATCCGTCTGTCCCGGCCCGTAATCGTCGGATCGCCCAAGCGTAGCCGCGGGCGCTGCAGCGTCGAGGAATCGTAATAGTTAAGCAGCGCCAGCTCTTGTTATCGTATGCGCCGATGCGCTGACACAACGTGTCCCCCGCCCGCGCGATATGCACGGAACCGTGTGCTTACGAACACCGCGAAAGGCGTTGCCGCAATGAGTGCCGCAGACCAGATGTCCTATGTCGCCTCACTGGTGGATCTTAGCGGGACGCTGAATGTCGCGACCCTCGTCGCAAGCGGTACTGCGGAATGGCAAGGTCCTAATACGGTGGGCTGCACCAACCTCGTCCCTGGCAGCCAGGTCACTGTTGTGCGCCCCAGTGCGTCGGTATGCATGATTTTGGCCGTCGACCGCAGCGGGCTCTTCAGCGCATTTGTACTCGATCCTACCCAGAGCCAAGGGTGGCAAGGACCAGATACGGTCGGGTGTCCAAGCTTAGTGCCTGGGTCCGTCATCACCGCATTTCAGCAGAGTCCCACGCTGTTCACTGCGCTGGTGATCGATCGCAACGGATGGTTGAACACTGCGACGCTGGACGCTGGCACAGCAGCAGGATGGCAGGGGCTGAACACGGTAGGAAATGCGAGGCTTCTTCCCGGATCACCTGTAGCAGTATGCGGGCCAAGCGGCTCGACATTCACTGCCTTCATGGTGGACCAAGATGGTGCTCTCAACGTCGCCACGCTCGACACGAGTAGCTCGGTCGGATGGCAGGGACCTTTGACGATCGGGACTTGCAATTTCAGCCCGGACGCAAGGGTGTCCACGGGCTAGCACGCACGTGCCGCATTTCTCCGCCCCCAGAATCCAAGAACGCCCTAGGAGAAGAAAATGCCAAATCTGACCAACTCCACAACCAGCGTTCAAAAGGTCACACACGTACCCTTGAAGCCTCCGACGCCTACGACCGGTTGGGCAACCGTGAAGTCTAGTTTTGTTCGCCAACTTGGTTTGCAGACGGGGGAAGTCACTGCTGTGCAGCAGGCCTTCGGAACCTTGGCCACGGCAGCGCCCAATGCTATTACCCCGGACGCCAATTTCTGGGCTCTTCTGCAGCAGTTTGAGGGCACGCCATTGGCCTCGCAGCTGCCGGTCCCCTCTGCCTTTGCCAGTATTCAAACTAGCGATTTGACCGCATTCGGGAATGGGCTCATAGGTCTCAGAAAACAGCAGGTTGAGTCGTTGCGCACCGCGTTGGCGCCGCAGGTGGGCACTTCCGGCGCGAACGTCTCGCCGGGTGCCCAAGCGGCAAACTATGGCGCTGCCCTTAATAGCCTCAACACCGGCATTGCAGCGACCAAGAATCTGGCGCAGGACACTTCGACTTCGCCGATCGGAATGCTCAACCTCGAGCGCTTGGAGATGACACCGGCAGGCATCGAGCGGGGCGGCCTGCTGGCGACAATTCCGCTGGCGCCGAAAGAACGCACCGCAGTGGTTCAGGAGGAGTGGTCGGTCACGAGCCAGGAGTTCACTTCGATTGTCACCGATGCCCTGGAAAATTACAGTCAGACCGGCGTCACGGAAAACACCCAGTTGGCGCAGGCCACGGGTTCGCAGGTATCGCATTCGAACCAGTTCAACATCAGCGCCTCGGCGAGCGGGGGTTGTGGGTTCGTCAGCGCCTCGGTCGCCACCCAGTTCGGCACCCAGGATCAAACTTCGGCGTCCGCCACGGACAGCCGCAAGCAAGCGATCCAGACGACCCGAAACGCTTCATCTCGCGTGCGCCAATCCCACAAGATGACAATTTCCACCACAACCACCACAGGCGCCTCGGAATCCAGCACGCGCATGCTCGAGAACCCAAGTGCTACAGATCCGATGCGCATCGATTACTTCAGCTTGATGCGTAAATGGTATGTCGCTCTGTACCGCTACGGTCTGCGGCTCACTTACGACATTACCGTCCCCGAACCCGCTGCGGCGATGCGGGAAATCTACGAGCAGCTCGCGTCCCTGCAGGCGCAGGTTGGCAACCCCTTCTTATTCAACCTCAAATATCAGGACATCAGCCCGGCGAGCCTGCCGAGCCTCATGGATCATTACGGTACCCAGCTTCCCGCGCCGCCAGCGCCCACGGGGCCCCTGACACCACAGGGCCAAGTCCCCGGGCTTGATGAGAATCCAGGCTGGCACTTCTTCACGCTCAGCTTCAACGTGCCGGACGGCTATTACGTTACGAAGCTCGAAGTCCAGGCCAAGGTCGGAAGTGGCGCCTATACCAACTACACGTATCACGTCTTCGGAATCGAAGGGACCTCATACCTCGACGGCAGCAACACTAACAATTACAACCTGGACCTGACCAAGCTGTACGGGTTTATGACGAACTACACCGGCAGTCAGTCGGTAACCTTCTTTCTGCAGTATTCCGACATTGCCTGGGTTGGGCTCGTCGTCACCGTAGAACCCACGCCCGCGGCGATGGAGCAGTGGCAGATCTCCGTCTGGAATGCCTGCTATAACGCTGCGCAAACCGCCTTCTACGCGAGCCAACAGGTTCTCAACGCGCAAATCCAGGCACTGCAGGCCACGATCACTGGGGTGGATACCCTGACCCTGCGGCGCGAAGAAAATGATGAGATCATGAAGTGCGTGCTACGGTGGCTACTGCCTAACTTCGAATTCATGCCGCAGGATGTTCTGAATTTGTTTAAGTCGGCGGGCACGAATCTTACGTACGGCGTCGGCTTCACGGGAAACGACGTGGGCCCCTCATCGCTACCCTGGAATCTGATGTATCAGAATGAAGATCGCGTCAATTTCATCAATCAAGCGATCGACTGGAATAACGTAACGTACTTCCTGTATTCCTACTTTTGGGACGTCCCGACGAGCTGGGAGTTTATTCGCCAGCTACAGCATCCGGACTCGACACGCCAGGCCTTCCTACGGGCCGGCAGCGCACGAGTGGTACTGACTGTGAACCCCGGCTGGGAGCAGGCGTGGACGTACTTTGTCGAATACGGTTCGACGAACATGCCGGATCCCTTACCCCCTCACCCCTATCTGACGATTGCGCAGCAGATTGCTGACTACGACAACGCCAACTACCCAGGAATACCTCCGGCAAATCCGGACGGCGGCGGTCCCATCGACGACGACACCCCCCAGATTGGTACCACGTGCGACACCACAATTCCGCAAAGCCTATCAGCCGCCGTCGTGATTACGGTCGCCGACAGCACCGGCTTCGTGGTTGGCGCGACCGCCATAATCGATACTTGGGAATCGAAAGTGCAGGAAACGCAGACTGTCACAGCAGTACCCGATGGAACTCACATTACGGTTCAAGCCCTGGCAAGCGGTCACAGCCCTTCAGGCGGACAACCGTTCCCGATTGTCCAGGCCAGTGCCAAGGGTCTTCTGATCGGGGAGTGGTTCGAATACACGCCGAGCTCGGGTACCGACATTGCAGTAACCAGTAACCTAGCAACGATCGCGTGAGCGCCGTTCTGGTGCCTCGGCGCTTCGGCTGGGACGGCAGTTTCGCGTTATGCGGGATTGGGTGAGCCACGGCGACTGTAGCGAAGTTGCTCGCGAAATTAGGCGGGGTCTTGCGCGATGACAACGGTGAGCAGCTCGACGTTCGACGCTGCGGTTAAGAGGCTGCAGACCACGTTCGACGGCAACAAGGATCTTTTTACGTTGGGACAGTTCTACGTGACGGACCTCACTCAGAGGGGGTTCTTGCAGTCCATTCGGCAGCTTCTTCAGGACGAGATTCCCGAGAACGACACCAACGCCATCATGACTGCCTTGGGAAAAGTGTTCGATTCGCCGATCTCTCAAATAAACCTCGATGTGGTTAACAAGGCCCTCGAGCCGTGGAACCACTATGGGGCGTTGTCCGCAGTGCGACAACTGTTTCCGCCGGGTCCACCAAGTTCCGCTGACCAGGCCTATGCCACACGAGCCTTTAACCTTCTCTGGTCTTCCACGAGCGTCGCAGGGCCGCCGCTTTTTGCGCCTACCCTGGCTCGTGCGCAGGCCGCATTTACGCTTGAGAAAGACAAGTGCTTCCCTGTGGCACGCGGATTTGCCAACAAGCTCTTGGCCGCCTGGAAGGTCGCCAGTACACCCAAGAAGCTCGTCTTGTCGGCTGGGACCATCGCCAACGCTTACGTCCAGGAGGAGCCGAATGACGGCAGCACGGCGAACTCGCTGACGAAACAAACCTTGCTGTATCGCACCCCTGCGGCGCTGCAGCAGACGATTTCCGGAATGACAGCCGCAATCGACGCTGGCGCGACAGTGCAATGTGGGGTTCTCAGTGGCGTACGTCAGGACAGCAACCTGTTTAAGGAGCCGGAGCATTACGTCCTATGCTTTGCACACGACACGGTCGACGGAATGGATGCCTTTCTCTTTTGGGACCCGGACGCGGCTAAGAGTCGCCTGAGTTCAACCACTTGGGGCCCAGGCTTCGGCTGTCTTTTCGGGGCCGGAGGCAGGTTGTCGACTGCCGTGGATGACGCGGATCTGCAGGCAGTAAATACGGAGGCCGGCGCCACAACCGAGGGTGATCATCTCAACGATCTGGCGTCCAATAAACCCTTGGACAAGAGCTCGGTGGAGCGGCGTCACCGCTATCAGGTGTACTACGTGCAGACACTGCCACTGAAAACCTCCTGACCCCCGGTTCCGGAGAACGGAGTAAATCCGACGTCAACGGACTCGCAATCCGTTTGCGAGATTCCACGGGCCGTCGACGCAGGCACATCCGTGGCTGCGATTGCCTAAGAAGTGCAAATTCATTGCGGCGGAGAACCTCGCCCTGCGGTGGGGATTGTCTGAGGCTGCGCTGGCGTTGCAAATGATATGGAGGGAGCGCGCCCGCGGTAAAGTCCACGATCATTCGCCGCCGATATGACCCTGTCGCACGAGGAAAAGTCTGAGTCAAAAGCGGTGGCTCGACGGCCCGCCGATCCAATTCGGGCAGCCCTAGCTGATCCCAAGCTTATCTAGTCTGCCGACCGTTCCACACTTAAGCTCACTCTGTACCGACCACTCTTGGATTGGTGCTTTCTGACTCGTACATACAGGGAATAGTTTGGTCCATCTCCAACATGAAGACTGGTCGCATCCGACGTTGAGCGCTCCCTAACGCCCGAAAAGCACGCGCGAACGGTGGCTAGCGTCGAGCCGTACGCAGCGCTCATTGACGCACTGTCCGGGTACTCCCAAAAGCAGTCGTAACTGTCGAGACCATCATCTCGGTTAATCAGACACTCGATCGCGCCCGGAAGTCTCCTCGAGGCTTGAAAGATCGTGGAATCGTCAGGATCCACTGGCCCTCGAAGATCTTGAAATTGCGATCGTGCAGAGGCCAGAAGTCCCGTCAGTTGGTTGCAGGGCGTTGTGGTTTGAGCGCTCGCGACGAGCGAGACGCAGATCCAAGCCGGTAGAAGTGCATACACATGGGCTCTCGCGGTCATTGTCGACCTCCGTTATTGGAATGTGACTTCGTTAGTCATCGGCCAGTAACTGGATGCCGCGCGCTGGATCGACAGGACGTAGTGCACGCGGATCGAGACCCTCTCGTTTATATGCTTCCCGCGGAGAGTTTGCTACCCGCAGCGATACTTGGGTCAGCCATCTATTGCGCTGCACAAGAACTCAATGTTTCAAAGGGGGCTGCTTTCATTGTTC
>Ga0302177_10001386_pt1 | contig 17509 bp, 15 predicted proteins | sample I_Palsa_E1_2_FD_198780 | JGI IMG/M metagenome (GOLD analysis project Ga0302177, IMG submission 198780) | Peat permafrost microbial communities from Stordalen Mire near Abisko, Sweden - I_Palsa_E1_2 | ecosystem: Environmental > Terrestrial > Soil > Palsa > Peat permafrost | place: Sweden... | reverse complement strand
GAAAAAGCCAGGAAGGGGCTCTTCCAGCAATCGCTGGGCACGCTCAGCGATCTCACGAAAGCTTTGGGGTTGACGGCGGAATATGTGCCCACCGGGTTCATGGACATGATGTTCATCGACCCCACAGACTTTGATCGTCAACACTATGACTTTGGATTTGTGCGCAATGATTTCCTGGGTACGGTCCACACTCAGGTCTTTGATGTCTTGCCCAAGAAGAAGACGGGCGTCGGACGCTTTAGCGGGCGCATTTGGATTGAGGATCAGGACGGCGCCGTCGTTCGTCTTAACGGCATCTTTACCGGCAACGACTATCTTGACCGCCCGCACTATTTTCATTACGACAGTTGGCGCGTCAACCTGCAGCCGGGTGTCTGGCTGCCGGCAGAGATCTATGTCGAAGAGACGCACCGCAATCGTTTAGACGATGAACCCGAACTCAGGGCGCGGACCAGTTTCTGGGGGTATTCGCTCAAGCTGCCCAGTCACGAGACAGAAAACACTGCGATCCGCATTGACGATGTCACTGACACGAGTGATGCGGCGCAGGATGTAAGCCCCCTGGAGGCGAGCCGGGCCTGGGTCGCGCAAGCAGAAGCGAACGTTCTCGACCGGTTGGTGCAAGCAGGAGTGCTGGCCCCGCCCGGCGACTTCGACAAAGTGTTGGAAACAGTTACGAATAATCTCATCATTGGAAATAACCTGAACCTGCCGGCCGTTCACTGCCGCGTATTGCTCACCACGCCGCTCGAGTCTCTCGCGGTGGGCGACACGATCCTGCTCAGCAAAGGGTTGGTGGATGTATTGCCGTATGAGGAGGACCTGGCTGCGGTCCTCTCCTTCCAACTCGCCCACATCACGCTTGGTCACCATGTCGATACCCGGTACGCATTCAACGACCGGCTGCTTTTCCCGGATGAAGTGACGTTTCAGAGAATTACCATGAACCACTCTGAAGCTGACGATGCCGTGGCGGCCAGGAAAGCTATCGAGTTCCTTCATCACTCGGTTTATCAGGATCATCTTTCGAATGCGGGACTGTTTTTCGCTCAACTTCAGAACCGGTCGAGAGAGTTGAAGGCATTAACCACGCCGCGAATCGGTGATTCGCTGCTCAATGCGGATGGGATACCGTGGCTGATCGATCTGACAAAGGCTTCGCCCAGGCTGGACATTCATGATCTCAACCAGGTCGCAGCGCTGCCCTTGGGTAGCCATTTGAAAATTGATGCGTGGGATGATCGAGTCTTTCAGCTAAAGGCCAGGCCGCTTCCGTTATTGAATGCCCAGGACAAAATGCCGTTTGAGCTTACACCGGTATTGCTGCGATTGACCCGCTATAACGAATCTGCGCCTGGGAGTGCGCAAGCTGCTTCGACCGGCGGGAATCTCGTTCCCTCAGTGCGAAGTCAATAGCAAAAAGCGAGGCGATGTTCCGGCAGGATTATTGCGGCACAAAGTATCACACCCGAGACTGTATCGGGAAAAAATCCGACCCCCTTTGCAAGCCTCTTGCTAAAAGATCACACTCTGTGACAATATACTGGCTGCAGGAACGCGAACGATCATTACGCGCTTGACGTTTGAGGGGTTTGAAAACGACCTGGTCTGCGCGTCCGGGAAAATTGAAAAAATACCATCCCGGTTCGCGGGTGGGCCCAGCAATTGCAACACTGGTTTTCCTGGTTCTGCTAACCGAGCCGTTCGCATCGTCGCGGACCGCGCACAAGCGGTCGTGTCCGATAATTCCGTCGACAGCTCGAGGCCCTGTATCACCCTTCCCGGTAGTGCGAGATAAAATGGAGGCGAGAAGCTGAAGTCGTGGCTTATAGTCGCAAATTCCCCGAGCAGGATCGTGCCATTGAGACGGTCTTCAGCCTGATGCGTCAGCATCCTGAAGGTGTCACAGTCAATGAGCTGAATGAATTGATACGCGCGCATGAAGACAAGGTGCGAAGTGAAATCGCGTGGTTTCATTCGATTGATGTTTTGATTGACGAGGGCCGAGTCTACACCTGCGCCAAGTGGCGGGAGCGAGGCTATCTCGAAAGTCTCAAACTGTATGCGAAATAGGTAGCCTAATCGCTCCCCGGCAGCTCGATCCCGGGGAAAATTTTGATCACCGCAGAATCGTCTTCCCGGCCGTAGCCGGCACTGGCCGCCTGCAGAAACATCTGGTGCGCGGTGCTGGCCAGGGGTAAGGGAAACTTGCTGGCACGCGCAGTGTCGAGCACCAGGCCGAGATCCTTGACAAAGATGTCCACCGCGGAGAGCGGGGTATAGTCGCCGGCCAGCACATGGGCCATCCGGTTTTCAAATATCCAGCTGTTGCCTGCGCTGTGTGTGATGACCTCGTAGAGTTCCGCAGGGTCTACGCCTTGACGCAAGCCCAGCGCCATGGCTTCTGCAGCCACGGCGATGTGTACCCCAGCCAGAAGCTGATTGATGATCTTGACCTTGCTGCCATTCCCGGCCGCTTCACCCAGCCGGTATACTTTCGCGGCCATTGCATCCAACGCTTCGCCCACCTTGCTGTAGGCATCGGGATGGCCGGAAGTCATCATGGTGATCTCGCCCTTGGCCGCTTTGACCGCGCCACCGGAAATGGGTGCGTCGAGATAGAGAATGTTTTTCTCGGCCAAGCGCTTTTCGAGGGCCATCGACCAGCCGGGATCGACGGTGGAACACATCACGAAAACGCTGCCGGGCTTCATGGCCGCGGCCGCACCGTCTTCTCCAAATAAAACGGCTTCCGTTTGGGCTGAGTTGACGACGACGCTGATCAGCACGTCGCAGGCGGCGGCCAACTCCGCGGGGCTCTTCGAGACCACCCCACCCTCTGCGGCATACGTCTGCGCGACCTCGTGGCGGACGTCGAATACGTGGACGCTGTATCCTGCGCGCCGCAGCGACTTCGCCATGCCCAGGCCCATGGCTCCCAGGCCTATGACTCCGATTTTCTTCTCATTCATCTCAATCCCTCCTAATGAACAAGTCTGCTTCGGTTTTGAGCAAACTCGCTTGCCGGCGGCAAGTGAAAGGTGGAAGGAACGCGCTTTTGGGCTCCATCCCCCGCACTAGCTTTTGGACCCCATCCCCCGCTCGAGTCGACGGGTGGCCCATCCTTCGCGTTCTTTGCGAAGGGTGAGATAGTCAGATCTCACCCTCCAACCTCCCACGGTTACCCCTACCGATCCTGAGCAACAAGGGTTGCAGAAGGCTTCAGGAACGGGGAAAGAATTCCTGCGATCGCCAGGTTGAGCGCCAGCGCAGGCAGGGCGGCATAAATGCTGTAAACGTGACCTGCAAAATGGAACGGGTAAACGGAGCTTCTCAGCCCCAGGGACGCGACCATGGCCGTGCCGGCGGCCATTCCTCCCATCCAGCCGCAGAGCAGCGCCGAGCTCGCCAGGAAGCGGGTGAAGAGTCCGCCCACGACCGCGGGGAAGAGCTGCAGAATCCATACTCCACCCAACAGTTGCAGCTCGATGGCGAATTGGGCGCGTGACAGCAGCACAAAAATCAATGCACCCAGCTTGATGGCGAGCGAGACCAGTTTTGCGGTTGCCGCTTCCTGGCCTCCCGTCATGGCGCTGGCGAAGAATGAGCGATGGAACAGCTCGCCGTAGATATTGCGGGTAAAGAGATTGGCGGTGGCAATGGACATGATGGCTGCCGGGACCAGGGCCCCGACGGCAATGGCGGCCAGGCAGAAGCCGGCAAACCAGGGGGGAAACACGGTGGTGAGCAGCGACGGCACGGCGCTGGAGGTGTTGGCCGTGTGCACCCCCGCGGCAATGGCCATGTAGCCCAGCAGTGCGACCAAACCGAGCAACAGATTGTAGGCCGGCAGGAGGGCTGCGTTGCGGCGAATCACCCGGTCACTGGCCGCGCTGAGCGTGCCGGTGATGGTGTGGGGATAAAGCATCATGGCCATGGCCGAACCCAGGGCGAGCGAGGAGTAGCTCAGGTACTGCGCCGGACGGAGAATGATGGAAGCCGGCGGCGTATGACGGGCGAGGGTCGTGGAAGCAACCGAGAAGATATGGCTGTAGCCGCCCAGATGGGCAGGAAGGATCAGCACCGTCGCCAGCACCATGATGTACAGCATCACGTCTTTCACGATGGCGATCAGCGCCGGCGCGCGCAGGCCACTGGAATAGGTATAGGCGGCGAGGATGATAAAGGCAGCAATCAGCGGCCACTCCCCGCGAACGCCGAGGGCGGCGATCACTTCGCGCATGCCGATCAACTGCAGTGCAATGTACGGCATGGTGGCGAGAATGCCGGTCAGCGCGACGGCCACACAAAGCCAGCGGCTTTGGTAGCGGCCACGAACGTAGTCGGCCAGCGTAATGTAGCCGTTTCGGTGGCATATGCGCCAGAGAGGTGGCAGCACCACCATCATGACAGGAAAACTCATGATGCAAAATGGGAGGGCAAAGAAACCCAGGGCGCCGGCGCCGAACAGGGCAGCGGGGACGGCAATGACGGTGTAGGCCGTGTAGAGGTCGCCGCCGATCAAAAACCAGGTGATCAGGGTGCCGAATTGGCGCCCTGCCAGGCCCCACTCATCCAGACTGCCGAGATCCGATCGCCGCCAGCGGACCGCCCAGAACCCGGCACCGGTCACCAGCAGGAAGCAGGTACAAAAAACGGCGAGGGCAACGGGCTGAATTTGGGGAGCCATGCTGCGCTAGCGTAGCAGCGCACCGTTGGAACCGGTCCATTCATCCACCACTACGCCCAGGTCGTTGAGAATCTGGATCGTAGCCTCTACATTGCGGCGGATGGCGACGCGCTCGGCTCGGGGCGCGGCGGGCGACTCTTCAACGGCCACCACCCGGCCGTAGGGCCACACGTCGGGCGTAAGGGAAGCAAGCGCCTGGGGCAGATCCGCCAGACGCACGTCGACCTCTTGTTTGCGAGCTTTTACCGGGCGCAGCAGCCCTCCGGCAGAGAAGGCATTCGGATCCTGGTCGCGAAAGAGTACGTTCAGGGTGACTATCTGCGGATGCACCACGATAAACGGATTGCCGTACGCCTCTTGGGAATGCACGTTGAGGTAGCGATTCTTAGACGGCGGCGGAATCTGCTCCAGCTCTTGCCGGGCCTGGTCCATTTTGCTCTGTTGCGCCTGGCGAGCCTGCCGCACTTCCGCCCGGGAGGGCTTGTTACTTGGCGCGGCCGTGTCCCGGCAGCCGGTCACACCAGGCAAGAGCGCGCAGCACAGGGCCATCGAAATCGCCAGGACCCTGGCGCGCCGTTCGCTGCCTAACGGGAAACAAGAAGTCGGGGGATGCGGCCGAGCCACAAAATCAAGCATAGCAAGGGGAACACCAAATCGCGGCAAAGTGTGCGCAACCGGGTTGGTGAGGGTGGTTCATTTTCCGCTCCAGTTGGGGGCGCGTTTCTCCAGGAAGGCCTGCGCGCCTTCTCGCTTATCACTGGTGGAGCAGGCTAAGCCGAAGAGCGAAGCTTCCAGCTCCAGACCGCTGGCGAGTGGCAAATCGTAGCCGGAGTTGACCGCGCGGATCGAGTCGCGAACCGCCAGGGGAGCCATCCCGGCAATGGTCTGGGCGAGTTGCTCGGCGCGCGGCAATAGTTGATCGGGTGCGACTACTTCATCCACCAGGCCCAGGCGTAGGGCCTCGGCGGCGCTCACTATCTCGGCGGTGAGGATCATCTTGAGTGCAGCGCCTTTGCCGATCAAGCGAGGCAGGCGCTGGGTCCCCCCATAGCCGGGGATAATGCCGATTTTCACCTCAGGTTGTCCCAGTCGCGCGTTCGTACTGGCGATACGCAAGGTGCAGGCCAGTGCCAGTTCGCAGCCGCCCCCGAGAGCGAAGCCGTTGATGCATGCGATGACTGGTTTGCCGCAGTTTTCAATCAGGTGGAAGATGCGTTGGCCGCGGGTGGCGAGCTGCTCTCCTTCGAGGGGTGTCAGGGGGGCCAGTTCGCTGATGTCGGCGCCGGCGACGAAGGCTTTCTCTCCCGCTCCCGTAAGCAGGACGGCGCGTACGTCGGTGTTCTGCCGAATGTCGAGGAAAACCTGCTCCAGCTCAGACATGCTGCGGTAGTTGAGTGCGTTGAGCACTTTGGGCCGGTCAATGGTGACGATCGCAAGGGGGGGGCGCAGTTCCAAACGAATGTTTTCCAAATCCATGCAGTTTCGGCTCCCTGGGGCGAAGCAGTGAGTCTAACAAAGCCGCGGGCGAAGCGGGAATGTCGCGGGACGGAAAGCGGTTTTGTTTAGTATCGGAATGTAGATGGGCCTGTGGATGAAATGGCGCGGACGAATATCGAGTGGGTGGCCCAGGTCTCGCTTTTGAGACCTGGGTTTTCCGGCTACAGGCGTCTCAACAGGGTGTGGAAAACCTCTGTTTTGTATCAGTGCACGACTTGAGTCGGGCCGTAAACGATCGAAAATATGACGGGCTCTTAGCCCCTGAGGTACGCCTTTCCTGCACGGCTCCCCGCTCCTCACGGTGGTACTCTCAGAGAGATGATCAAGGGAATCACCATCGTGCGGCCGGCTGGTACGCCCGAGGCGTATGCCAAGCTGGCCAGCTTCTTTTCCGCCCTTGGCTTTGAGGCTGGGCGGGGATGGGAAGAGGAATTAAGCCGCGGAGTCTCATTTCTAGCGCCGTTGGGCAATCTGGAGTTTTCCCATGGAATCGCGCCCGCTCCGGCGGAGATTATGGTCGAAGTGACTGGTCTCGATACCGTTCAGTCCGTGGCCACCGATTGGATGCTGCGCAACTGGGGCGAGCAGGAAGCCAAACAACAAGTGAGCGAGGTAAGTGAGACGCACTGGAAGGCGCGTCTCTTTACAGTGGAGCCGGCGCCTGGTCATTCCATTGCTTTCTGGGAGTGGGATAATCCTCACAAGGGTAAGCCAGTGGCGGTGGAGGGTGACCTCAGCGCGCACGGCATGCGCTTTGCCATCGTCGTATCGCGGTGGAATGCCGTGATTACCGACCGCCTCTTGCAGGGAGCACTCGACGGCCTGTACCGCAGCGGCGCGGCGCGGCGTGATGTGCAGGTGATCCGGGTCCCGGGAGCCTGGGAAATCCCGTTGGCAGCGCGCAAGGCCGCGCTGAGCGGACAGATCGACGCGGTCATTACCCTGGGCGTGTTGCTGCGTGGGGAAACTGCGCACTACGAAGCCATCTACAACGAAGTATCGCGGGGCATCGGCCAATCGCAGCAGGACACGGGCATCCCTCATGCCTTCGGAGTGTTGACCTGCGAGACCCTGGAACAGGCGCTGAACCGCGCCGGAATCAAGGCTGGGAATAAGGGATTCGAGGCCGCAATCGCCGTGATCGAGATGGTCTCGCTGGACCGCAAGATGCAGACTCCATGAGCGCTACGGGTAAGCGGCGCAAGTCACGCGAGCTGGCTATGCAAATGCTCTTCCAGGCGGATGTCGGGAAACATACCCCTGACCAGGTGCGCCAAACCTTCTGGGCCTCCCGGGAAGATGAGGATGCCGAAACGCGCGGGTTTTCCGAGGACATCTTTCGCGTGGCAACCGCCCGCAATGAAGAGATCGACGAGCTGATCCAGTCTCATTCGGCCAATTGGCGGTTGAGCCGGATCCCGGCCGTCGACCGCAGCGTACTGCGGATGGCGATCGCTGAGCTATTGGGCTTTCCTGGCACGCCGGTAGCGGTCGTGATCAATGAATCGCTCGAGATCGCCCGGCGCTACTCTGCCCCGGAGTCGCTGACCTTCCTCAATGGCGTGCTGGATTCCATCGCCAAGCAGAGAAAACCGGCAACCCTGTCCTCCCCGGTGATCCACAAAGAGGATGAGCGGGCCTAGAATCGGGCTTAGTCCGCTGCTCCGCCTGCTACCGGCCTCTTTCTTGTATATGGTTCCATAAAAAAGACATAGAGGCATAAGGGGCATTGCACGTGGAGAGCGTCCACGGGGATGAGTGACTCGACCCGCGATGGCTCCTTGCAATCCCCGCAAACTACTGTGGATGATCCCCCGTCAGTAGTAGGGCTATGAGTTTGCGATTCTTGAATCTGCGGCACATGGAAGGTACGCACCAACTTAGTAAGTAGATCTGCCTTTACGTTTGATAGACCCCGGACAGGCTTTTGCAACCTTATGGTCAGGAAGGGGGGCGTTAATTCGCGTAAACTTATATTCAGCGCTCCTAGATAGGATTGGCACAGAGCTCTGGACCTTTTCCGGTCCGCAGGCTCTCTATTGGCCGCTTCCAGGGCTTTTCTGCCGAAACCTTGTCATGACGGCGAACGCCGGGCAACTGCGCAACCGCGGTAGCACTAATAAGGCATGGAGAGAAACGCGCTATGGGACTATTACTGCAACAAGGACAAGCGTGACCGGCTCCCATTCGTATTTCGGGCCCCGAGTATTCCTTTTGGCGCTTTGCCTGGCAGGCGTGGCTCAGGCACAATCGCCCCCTGACGCACCGGTGCCCGCAGCTCAGCATGCAAATTCCCAGCCGGAGCTTTCGCCGCAGGAAAAGGCAGCACTGCAGCTCAAGCAGCAGGAGCAGCAACGCATCGCGGGTGTGGTTCCCAATTTCAATGTCTCTTACAACAAGGATGCGGTTCCGCTGACGCGTCAGCAGAAGCTACATCTTGCCTGGCGCACGGCCACCGACCCGGTTGCGTTTGGTATTGCGGGGTTTGATGCCGGCCTCAGCCAGGCGGAAAATGACTTTCCAGGATACGGACAAGGAGCGCAGGGCTATGCCAAGCGCTTTGGGGCCTCTTACGCCGATAATTTTGATGGCACGCTATTGGGAAATGCCGTCTTCCCCATTTTGCTAAAGCAGGACCCGCGCTACTTCCGGCGAGGAGAAGGGAGTTTTCCCTCCCGCCTTTTCTATTCTCTTTCGACCACCGTCTGGTGCAAGAACGACAATGGGAAGTGGGGGCCGAACTACTCGAATATATTGGGCAACCTAACTGCGGGAGGGATCTCAAACCTCTATTACCCGGCCTCGGATCGAGGTGCTGGGCTGACCTTTGAGCGCGGCTTCACAGTAACGGCCTATGGTGCGTTCGGCGGTGTCTTCAATGAATTTTGGCCCGATATTGCCCGCAAGATTTTCAAGGACAAGATGGCGAAGCTACAACCGCGTGTTCCACCGCCAACCACTACAGTTGCCGCACCACCCCCCGACGCCCCCCGGTAGCTACGGGTTTTACGCTCTATCCCCGCACCGCAGGCCTTCCCCTCAAGCTGTTGCGGACCTCACAGATACACACGGCCGGAACACCCAGGGCGATAAATTCATTTCAAATCCATGACAACAATCCGTCCGTCCGATTCAAAGGTGCCGCCGGTCGCAGTCTTGGCGGTCGTCAAGGGATTCGCGGGGAGCACATAAGCCGCACCGGCGATCACTCCGGCTCCAGCGAAGCTTTGCTCCAGAAAGTCGCGTTCCTGGTCGACGTTGGCATCGATGTGGTGAGTGATGCCCCCGTTCCGCTGGTCCTTTTCAAAGCCGTTATCGTGGGTAGCTGATCCCACCCAAAGCTGTTCGCCACCCACTGTTTCGGTGGTCTTCCATACCCGCAGGTGATGGCGAATGGCGGCCACGGCGAGTGGATCGGCGCGTGCGAATGAAAGATCCTGCGACCGGCCGAACAGGTAGAGAGTGCTCATCGGCATCTCCGTGTAAGCCGCGTGAGACAAAGTCGAAATCAAACCATGGACCACCGCGTCCTGGGTGGTCTTGTCTACCTGAACCCAGCCGGCGGAGGTAAAGGCTTTGGTCACCTGGTCCTGGGTACCGATCAGGGCGTAATTCACCATGTCGCCCGGATTGCCCTGCAGATCCCCCACCCGGCGCGGAACATTAGCAAACAGTTGCGGTGACAAAAGATGAGCCAGGTCGGGCGCGGAAACGATCTTCTGCGTGGGCTCATTCGTAAGCTTCATGGTCACTGCGAGGTCCCCGGTGCCGGAGAGATCGGAAGTGAGGTTCAGGCGCAGGAAGAGATGGCCGGTGGCCGAGACATCCATATCTTTGCTTGCACCGATCAGGAAGGGAACCGCCGCGGCTTCATTGCCTATGCGGCCGATCAGTGCGCCGCTATTGGCGGAATTGAGCGGGTACTGACGGATCAGGTCTTTCCATCCCCGGGTCAGACCATCGGGTGGAGCGGATCGTCCGTCGGCCAAAGCAACATTGCCCGTGGACGTAAAAATAAGGTGATCGCCCGGGGCGACCTCTACGCCGGTGTCGTTCCAGTCTCCGTCATCGATTTTGAAAGAATAGGAGCCCTTGCGCGCCTTCAGCACGGAGGCATCCGGGGTGGTGGCTTTTATCACTTCCACAGGCGGATGGCTGGCCGCTGCGGGCGCCTGGGCCAGCATCGATGAGCTGAGCAACAGCAGGCTGCCGAGGATTGGGACTATTTGTTTCATGCTCATAAGACGTCCAGGCAAACGAAAAGAGATACCGGGGGGAAAGAGAAGGGCCCCAGCCAGGTTGACCGGGGCCCTTCGATTGTACGAGTTGTTTAGTAGCGGTAGGTTTCTGGTTTGTAGGGGCCTTCCGGCGGCACGCCGAGGTAGTCGGCTTGCGCTGGTGTCAGCGTGGTTAGTTTCACGCCGATCTTCTCCAGGTGGAGACGCGCTACTTCTTCGTCGAGGTGCTTGGGGAGGGTGTAAACGTCAACCTTGTAGCTATCCTTGTTCTTCCACAGGTCGAGCTGAGCCAGCGTCTGGTTCGCGAAGCTGTTGCTCATCACGAAGCTGGGGTGGCCGGTAGCGCAGCCCAAATTCACCAGGCGGCCTTCAGCCAGTACGAAAATGGAGTGCGCTGGTTTTCCTTTGGCAGCGGGGAAGTTGTACTGATCTACCTGGGGCTTGATGTTGACCTTCTCTACCCCGGGAGCACCGTTCAGCCGATCGATCTGGATTTCATTGTCGAAGTGGCCGATGTTGCACACGATGGCCTGGTCCTTCATTTGCGACATATGCTCAAGGGTCAGCACATCCAGGTTGCCGGTGCAGGTGACGTAGATGTCGCCGCGTCCCAGGGTGTCTTCCACGGTGGTGACTTCGAAGCCTTCCATGGCCGCCTGCAGAGCATTGATGGGGTCGATCTCAGTGACCACCACCCGCGCACCCATACCGCGCAGAGAGTGGGATGAACCCTTGCCTACATCGCCGTAGCCGCAGATCACGGCCACCTTGCCGGCGACCATGACGTCGGTCGCGCGCTTGATGCCGTCGGCCAAAGACTCACGGCAGCCGTAAAGATTGTCGAATTTCGACTTGGTGACGGAGTCGTTGACGTTGATCGCGGGAACCAGGAGCTTGCCCTGTTCCTTCATCTTGTACAAGCGGTGGACGCCGGTCGTGGTCTCTTCCGAGACGCCGCGCCATTCCTTAGCGACTTCATGCCAGTGCTTGGGATCTTCCTTGTGGATCTTCTTCAGCAGATCTTTGATGACCTGCTCCTCGTGGTTCGAAGAGGAGGTATTCACCCAGCCGTCGCCGTTTTCCAGTTCATAGCCTTTGTGGATCAGCAGGGTCACATCGCCGCCGTCGTCGACTACCAGCTGCGGGCCTTTGCCTTCGCCGTGGTCGAGTGCCTGGGCGGTGCACCACCAGTAGTCTTCCAGCGACTCGCCCTTCCAGGCGAACACTGGAACGCCGGCAGCAGCAATCGCGGCAGCAGCGTGGTCCTGGGTGGAGAAGATGTTGCAGCTGGCCCAGCGAACAGTCGCGCCCAGTTCCACCAGCGTCTCGATCAGCACCGCGGTCTGGATGGTCATGTGCAGGGAGCCGGTGATGCGGACGCCGACCAGCGGCTTTTCCTTGGCATACTTGCGGCGGATGGACATCAGGCCGGGCATCTCGTGCTCGGCAATGGAAATCTCTTTGCGACCCCAGTCGGCCAGGGCGAGATCAGCCACCTTGTAAGCGGGAGCGGCGGCGGTACGGTCGATTGTTGCTGGTGACATGTCTATATCCTCATATATCGATACATCCGAATATATTGATACAATAGTCTTCAAGAGCTATGGCGTCAATCGTAAAATCTTTGCGGGTGTTGGGTGACATCAATCGCCTGCGCATGCTGCTACTTCTGTCCCGGGAGGAATTGTCTGTCGCGGAGCTGCAGGAGATTCTGGGCATGGGCCAGAGTTCCATTTCTACTCATCTGGCGCAGTTGAAGCACGCAGGTCTGGCGGAAGACCGGCGGACCGGCAAAAACATCTGGTACCGGTCGAAAGCTGATGGGGAAGTGCTGTCCGGGTTGCTGGGTATGTTGCAACAGGCTCCGGAAGAGATTCCCGAAGCCGCACACGACCAGGCAGCGCTGGACCTGGTGCTGCGGAAGCGGCAGGACAAAACCCGCGCATTCTTCGATGACATGGCCGGCCGGCTGGGGCGGGAGTATGTTCCCGGGCGCTCCTGGAAAAGCATGGCGGAAGCTTTGCTACTGATGTTGCCTCCCATGGTGATCGCCGATTTAGGGGCGGGCGAGGGTGCTTTCTCGTTGTTGCTGGCGCAGCGAGCCCAGCAGGTGATTGCGGTCGATAACTCGGACAAGATGGTCGAGTTGGGAACTCAGCTAGCCCAGAAGCAAGGGGTCGCGGCGCTGGAGTATCGCAAGGGCGATCTGGAAGCCGTCCCGATTGCGGATGGCGCGGTGGATATGGCGCTCTTCAGTCAGTCTCTCCACCATGCGCTGCATCCGGAGCGTGCAATTGCGGAAGCCTGGCGCATATTGAAGCCAGGCGGACGGATAACGATTCTGGACCTGGTGCAGCACCGGTTCACGGAAGCGCGGGAGATGTACGCGGATGTGTGGCTGGGCTTCAGTGAGGTGGAATTGGAATCGTTGCTGAGCAAGTCCGGATTTGAGAATGTGCACACCGCCGTGGTGCATAAAGAGACCGAGGCGCCCTTTTTTCAGACGGTGCTCGCCACCGGGAACAAGGCTCCGGCCTAACGCAGTCCCTGCAACGACCGCAGGTCTCCCCCTCAAGCTTGTAACGTGCCCACAGATCCGTACGGGTGCCCTACGTTCGCACCAGCGTCGCCCGGATTTCCTATTACGCAGTACCAGCCACGACCGCGCATGCGGCTTTCTCTCAAAGAAAGCCGCACGAAGTTGCTCAACGCCACCAACCTCGACAGGAAATCCGGGATGCGTGGGCCGAAAACGATGGGCGTAGCCCAACCACAGCTTTTCGTTCCAACCCGGGTTTCTTAAGGCTGAGGGCGCCGTTCCAGATCGAGCAAAGTTTTCTTGCGCTCTACCCCCCAGCGATAGCCGGTCAGCGAGCCATCGCTACCGATGACCCGGTGGCAGGGTACAGCGATCGCGACAGGGTTGCTGGCGCAAGCGCGGGCCACGGCGCGTACTGCGGATGGCTGGCCGATAGCTTCCGCTAACTGCGCATAGCTGCGGGTTTCACCCCGCGGAATCTGTCGCAAGGCCTGCCAGACACGCGCCTGGAAGGCGGTGGCGCGCACATCGAGTGGTATGTCTGCGGCTGCCGGATGATCGGTCATGGCGGAAAGGATGGCCTCTATCTGCTTCTCCATCCCACTTGCGTCATGAACAATGCTGGCCGCGCTGAATTGCTGCCTCAACGATCGCTCAAGCTCGGCTGCATCGTCGCCCAGCATGACGCTGCAGACGCCCCGCTCCGTTCCCGCCACCAGCAGAAGTCCCAGCCGGCACCGCGCGACAGCGAAGCGGATGGATTCGTCGACACCGCGATTGCGAAACCGGGTGGGGCTCATGCCTAAGCCGTCTGCTGCTTTTTCGTAAAAGCGGCTGGAGGAGGAATAGCCGGCCTGGTAAATCGCTTCGGTGACGCTGGATCCAGCCTCAGCAAGATTGCGTCGCACGTCACTCGAGCGGAGTTGCGCCTGGTACTCACGCGGGCTGACACCCAATACGCGGGTGAACTTGCGCTGGATGGTGAACGGGCTGCTGTGGACGATCCTGGCTAGATCAGCCAAAGGCACCACGCGGTCACTGTGCGCTGCCAGATAACGGCAAAGCTTGGCCACGGTGGCGGCTTCCTCGCGGGTGCCGAGGGGAGCACAGCGCTTGCAGGCGCGATACCCCGCGGCCAGCGCTGCGGCAGCCTGAGGAAAGAAACGAACATTCACGGGGACAGGACGGCGGCTGGGGCAGGAGGGGCGGCAGAAAATACCGGTGCTGGTCACCGCATAGACAAAATCGGCGCCGGCATCTCGAGCCAGAACTTGTTGCCACGCTTGCTTTGGATTGATGCTTGCCATGCAAGAATCATCAACCCAAAGCGGAACGCAAGCTATCCGGATCTTGCCGGATAATCTTTTTACTTGGTGGCGGCCACTGTTTCCTTGACGCCGGCTGCTTCCTTCAGGGCCTGCGCCTTGTCGGTGGCTTCCCAGGTGAAGTCCTTATCGGTGCGCCCGAAATGACCGTACGCTGCCGTCTTGCGATAGATCGGGCGACGCAGGTTCAGGCTCTCGATGATGCCCTTGGGAGTCAGCTTGAAGTTGGCGCGAACGATCTTTTGCAGAGTCGCCGAGTCGACAGTCCCGGTGCCGAAGGTTTCTACCAGCACGCTGACCGGCTCTGCCACGCCGATGGCATAGGCGAGCTGCACCTCGCAGCGCTTGGCCAAACCGGCGGCCACGATGTTCTTGGCAATGTAACGTGCCATGTACGCCGCGGAGCGGTCCACCTTTGTCGGATCCTTGCCACTGAAAGCGCCGCCGCCGTGGCGTCCCATGCCACCGTAGGTGTCGACGATGATCTTACGTCCGGTAAGGCCGGTGTCGCCCATGGGGCCGCCGATCACGAACCGGCCGGTCGGATTGATGTGGTACTTGGTATCGGCATCCAGCAGCGTGGAAGGCAAGGTGGCCTGAATGACGTGCTTGAGAATGTCGGCGCGGAGGTCTTCCGTAGAGATGGTCTCGGAGTGTTGCGTGGAGATGACGACTGCGTCCACTCGCACCGGGTTCATGTCCTTGTCGTATTCCACGGTGACCTGGCTCTTACCATCCGGGCGGAGATAGGAAAGCAATCCGCTCTTGCGTACTTCCGTTAGTTTTTGGCTGAGCTTGTGAGCGAGGGCGATTGGGGTAGGCATCAGTTCGGCATTCTCGTCGCTCGCGTAGCCAAACATCATGCCCTGGTCGCCGGCTCCGCCGGTATCTACACCCATGGCTATATCGCCGGACTGCTTATTGATACTGGAGATAACGGCGCAGGTATTGGAGTCGAATCCGTAAAGTGCGTTATCGTAGCCGATCGACGCGACCACGCCCCGTACCAGGGACTGGAAGTCAACGTATGCCTTGGTTGTGATCTCACCCGCGATGACCACCAGGCCGGTAGCGGTCAGTGTTTCTGCGGCCACACGGCTGAAAGGATCCTGCGACAGACAAGCATCCAGGATCGCATCGGAGATCTGGTCGGCAATTTTATCCGGATGCCCTTCGGTGACCGACTCGGACGTAAACAAAAACCTATCGTGCTGCGGCAAAGCGGTTTCCTCCTACTTTTAAATTACCCAGGCGGTATTTAACGAGGTTGTACCAGCGGTACGCCTCTTAAGACCGTATCAGAGGGGGGTCATGCAGGCAAAACTTTGACGCTGGCGATGACCAGTGTGCGGTTTTCCTTAAAAAGACCGCATGCCGGTAATCAACGTTACGATCTCGAAAGGAAATCCGGCTGAAGAAGTACCGGTGAGCCTGGGGTGATGGTTGCAGTGGTGGTATGGGTAACGGGTACGTTGAGGGTAATTTTCTTGTGGACGTAGCTCCACACAAACCAACTGAGCCCGGCTACCAGGAGTAGGAGTACCCCAATGCCTGCCCAGCGGAGCCGCTGATCGGGACGTTTCTTACCCGAATCCCCCCGCGCCTTACTGGCATTTTCGGCAAAGCGGACCCAACCGTCCTCATCTGCGAGACCCTCGGTCGGTTTGTGCGCGGTGAGGTAGCGTCCGACCCACTCTTCCTGGTCCAGCCCGACGACGCGGGCATACTCGCGCACCATGCTCTTGTTGAAAACCCCGCCCGGCAGGACGTCGAAGTGCTCCTGTTCCAGGGCCTGCAAGTGCCGGTTGCTGATCTTAGTGACCTGGGTAATGGTATCCAGGGTGATGCCGCGGAACTCTCGTTCCTGCCGTAATGTATCGCCAAATTTGCCCATACCTAGCACCCATCGGCTCGACCTACGCCGACATTTTCACCATAAGACGGACCTGTTTCCAGGTCAAAGCAAATCCTGTAACCCTTTAGTTTGTGCAGGCTACAGCATCTTCTGAGTTACTGGACGGTTAATCGCGGGTAACCGCCCTTCAAGCCTCAATCAATCTATCGACCTAATTTTGCTACACTCGGCTCTGTCAGGCGAATAGCATGAATAGGTTAGTCATTAGCAACCTGCTTCATCGGCCGCTGCGGTCGGGCATCAGCATTCTCGCTGTAGCGATTGAAGTAGCGATGATCCTCTCCATCGTAGGAATAATGGTCGGCCAGATATCTGGCTCGCGCGCGCAGACCAGCGGCATTGGCGCAGATTTGATCATTCGCCCTCCCAATGCAAGCTTTGTTACCGGGGTGAGCGGGGCTCCTATCCCTGCGAAGGTAGCCGATGTGATTCGCCAAATGCCACATGTCGCGGTGGCTTCGCCGGCGATTCAACAACTCTCCGTAAGAGCATCGGTTGAGACCATCTGGGGCATCGATTATCCCAGCTTCAACGCGCTAAGACCCTTTGTGTTCCTTTCCGGTGGGCCCTTCGAGGGACCCAACGACGTCATCGTGGATGATGTTTTTGCCCGCACAGGCCAGCACTATTCAGTGGGCGAGACGATCCAGGTGATGGGCGATCACTCGTTCCGCATATCTGGGATCGTGGAGCACGGCAAGGGCGCTCGCAAATATTTACCCATCCGCACGCTGGGAGCGCTGTTGGGGGCAGAAGACAATGCCTCCCTGATCTTCGTGAAGAGTGATGACCCGAAGAACGAGCAGCTCATTGTGCAGGAGATTCATGCTCATCCAGGAATGTCTGAATACCAGGTGCAGACGTTAACCGAAGCACTCTCGCAGATGACACCGGAACACCTCCCGGCTTTCAACGATGCGCTGCACGTGGTGATCAGCCTTGCGGTGGTGGTTGGCTTCCTCGTCATCTTCCAGTCCATGTATACCGCTGTTCTGGAGCGGACGCGGGAGATTGGGATTTTGAAGTCGCTGGGCGCTTCGCAGTTCTATATTGTCAACCTGGTCTTGCGGGAAACCGGGTTTCTGGCCATTGTTGGCATCGCAGTTGGGATTGGCTTTACCTTCGCGTTGAAGGCGGTGATGGACAATCGCTTTCCGACCCTTCCTTTTCCCATCAGCTCAGGTTGGATCATGTACGCCACGCTCATTGCCTTTGGTGGGGCGCTGGTCGGTGCAAGTTACCCCGCTTTGAAAGCAGCGCAGAAGGATCCGATCGAAGCACTGGCCTACGAATAGCAGTTTGGGC
>Ga0302177_10001381_pt1 | contig 17555 bp, 15 predicted proteins | sample I_Palsa_E1_2_FD_198780 | JGI IMG/M metagenome (GOLD analysis project Ga0302177, IMG submission 198780) | Peat permafrost microbial communities from Stordalen Mire near Abisko, Sweden - I_Palsa_E1_2 | ecosystem: Environmental > Terrestrial > Soil > Palsa > Peat permafrost | place: Sweden... | reverse complement strand
GCGCACAAACTCATACAGGATACCTCCCGCCACGAGCACCAACAGCATGGTGCCGCCGAGAACCTCAAGAATGACTTTCATAGGTCACCGTTTGAAACCTTTCATTCAACGGTAGAGCCCTGCACGCTGCTGCAGTTCCCCGGACGGCGTGAGCGTGGCCGCTTCAGGAAGTGGAATGCTCAGGTCACTGGCTTATGCGATCAACGCGTGTTCCTCACGCATAGCTCAAGGCGCCTTTGGACGCTCTTTCTACGACGGGCGCGGCCTCTTCTTCACCCGCGCAACTTCCGACGATGCCAAGATCTCGTCGAGGCGCTCGTAGCTTGCAGCGACGCCGCGCTCCATGCCGGACGTCAAGACCTTGTCGCGACCCTCTTTTGATACATAGAGGATTGCCGTCGTCAAAGTGGTTGCACCACGTCGCTCTACGAGAGTCGTCGTCGTCAGGGCTTCACCCGGGTACCATGCATCGTCATACAGCTCCGTACAAACGATTCGCTGTTGCGGGGTAATCGCGCGATAGAGACCGCCCATTCCCATTTCCCTGCCGCTGGTGTGACGCCACACGTATCGATAGGCGCCGCCGACTTTCAAATCGATCTCGCATACCGGCATCGACCAGCCCGGTGGTCCCAGCAACCATTGCCTGACGAGTTCGGGTCTGATGAGAGCATCAAAGATGAGCCTGCGCGGCGCGCCGAACACGCGTGTCAGCACGATTTCCCGATCACCGCGCGTCGACAGTTTCAAAGTCCGGGTGTTATCGGCCGATGATCCCTTATCACTTCTTGCGCCCACGACGCTTCTCCTTTGTCTTGTTCTCCTCCAGCAAATCCAGCCGCTGGAAGTTCTCCTCCCATAGCCGCCGGTATTTCTCCACCCACACCTCGAGCTCCTTCAGCGCCTCGGGCTGCAGAGCGTAGATTCGGCGCTGCGCGTCCACGCGAACGCCAACCAGGCCGGCATCACTTAGCACGCGCAGATGTTTGGAAACTTGTGGTTGACGCAGGCCCAGCTGCACGGCCATATCCCCGACGGGTCGCGGTCCGCCCAGCAACAACTCTACAATTTGAAACCGGGTCGCCTCGCCCAATGCCTTCAAGATCGCGATCATGATCTAATATGCCGCACTGAGCATATGCTCGTCAATGCATATGTATCTGCTTCAGTTCACCCGGGCGTATCGCCTCAGGCCCCTTCAACTAGGGGCACGTCAGAGGAATGCGCCCGGCTCGGCGCACAAAGGAAAAGGGGCGGCTGGGAAGGCCGCCCCCAATTATTACGAGAGCTCCGAGCGACTGACTATTGATTGTTATTTGTTGGAAAATCGAACAAATCGAACAAATCACCGATGGCTGGATTATTGAGCGGCACGTACGGATTACCCTCCGCTACGACAGGATTTGGGAAATTATCTCTGCTGCGGTAGGTCACCGGCTTCAATCCCCAATTTCTCTCGATGAACTTGAGAATCGACACATGATCTGAATAGTCGTGTGAGATGTGTCCGGCCTTGGTAAAGGGCGACACCACGATTAATGGGATACGAGTGCCGTCGCCGAAGAAATCCAAAGGCTGAACAAAGCCGGAGTCATAGTAGCCGCCACCTTCGTCAAAGGTGATGAAGATAGCCGTGTCCTTCCAAAGCTCGGGATTGGCCTGAACCGCGTCGACGATTTTCTTCGTGAACCCTTCGAAGAGGTTCAGTTTCGAAGAGGCTGGATGACCGTCAACCAGGCCGCTCGGCTTCACGAAAGAAATAGCGGGTAACGTCCCGTTTGCGATGTCGCTGTAGAGGTTCTTGGTATCCTGGATATGTGCCGCGCGAACACTCGCGATCGCCATAATCGATGTGTCGTACTGAAACGGATTGCAGATGTTGCAGTACTCGTCCGACTTCGCACCGACCGCCCCATAGTTGAGCTGATAGGGGTCCGGTACGTAATTATCCCATTGGTCACCGTAATACTTCCAAGAGATCTTACTCTCCAGAAGGCTGTCACCGATGCTGCGAGTCGACGACGGTGGAATCGTAAATACGGTATTGTTTTTATTTGTGTCGGTGTAAGCATTATTGCCGTTGCCGAAGTAGCCAGGATTGTAATTGTTCAGGAGATAGTAATGGCCCACATCACAGTGCGGATCGACGGGGTGTGGAAGGGATTGCAGGTAGCGTACGATGGTCGCAACTCCGGGCTGCTTGGGATCGGCGCAGTTGCTGTAGGAACCGCCGCCGTAGGAAGCTGAGCCGAACGAGCCGCCGCCGTAGCCGTCCTCCGTGTACCAGTTATTTGTACCGGCTGCAGGATTGGGGTTTTCGACCTCATCTACGATACCCGCGTTGGCCGTGCCAGCACCGACTTCCACCTTATGAGGCGGCACCAAAGGATGTCCCTGGCCGTCGCTGAACCAAATGGCATCGCCGTGGCCGAGCATTATATGGTTGGCGCCCGTACCACCATTGACGGATTGGTGAAAATTGTCGCTCATCGCGTAATTATCAGCGAGCTCCTTGAAGTAAGGCACGTCACCGTGTTGGACATTGTAGAAGCCAAGCGCTGTTGAGCCTTCGCCGGTGGTCTTTGCGTTCGGCGAATATTCAGTGCTGAAATTCGACGGCTGCGCTAGTCCGTTGGTACCCGCCCCAACCGTCACTTCAACCCAGGAAAATAAGCCGCCGTCGCAACCCGAAGGGCGCTGCGGCGTGGCGTGATCAAGTCCGCAATCCAACTGCTGCCACATTTGGTAGAAGCGATGAACTGGGCTTGCAGCGTACGAATTGTAATCAAAGCTGCTGCCGTTCGTGAGCTGAAAAGGCCCCGGCGGCAGCAAGTTGGCCTCTGTGATGCGAGTGTCCGGCGTTTTTGCCGTCAAGCCTGTGCCTCCAGACACCAAATACTGATAATAGTTCGCCGGCAGGCCGTTCTCCGACTGTCGCGCCAGAGTCAGGCTATCGCCTGCAATATAGGAATCCGTAGGACCACCGACGAGCGGAGCCGGCAGTACGCCATTGGGAAACGCAGTCTTCGGCGGATTCAGGAGAAATGCGTCGGCAGTTGGGTCCAAGGCGGCGCGCTGCTGCGCCTTATTGAAATTGGGGCCTGGGGAGCCGTCGCTCTTGACGATTCCTTCGGAAAGCAGGTTCCAGACGGTGTCTCCGCCCTTCGGCACATAGGTTGCGAAGACGTGATCAAAGCTGCGATTTTCCCCAATGATGACGATGACGTGCTTGATGGGCGAGTGAGTCACGCTGCTGATTGGGGCAGCTGCAGCCGCGTATGCCAATGGAGCACCGATCGCGAACTGAAAAAGGGCAAGCGAACCCAATCCAATGCGCAGGCCATCGAGGGCGTGAGACGCAATGTTGTTTAGTTTCATATGGAGTCGTCCTAATAGTTTTGCGCGAATGTCGCGAAAACTTTGTACCAATCATTTGTTGCATCGGCGTGATTGTTACGTGACGATCTGCCACACAACTCTATGCGAACCTCGCAGATTTGGTCGGACGTGGGCTTGTCGCCGTTGTGGCTGCGGAACCTACATCGCGCCGACGGTGTGCGGTCGGTTTTATATAGGTGCGCGCAAGCATCCTAAGAGTGCCGTGGGACACCTTCGATGAATCTACCGCAGAGTCGTGACGTGCACCGCTCGTTCAGTAGGGACCAATGTGGGTTAGGCCTGCGGCTTATCCATGGGCTCCACGCGGATGGTTCCCATCATTCCACCATCTTCGTGTTCAAGAAGGTGGCAGTGATACATAAACGTGCCGACGGTGTTTGGATCGCGAAAGTCCATGCGCAGCCGCACGCTCGGATACTTCAGCATTCTGCCGTTGAAGTACGGGACGTTAACGGTGTCTCGGAGAAAAGGCTCATTGACAGGGATGCCGGACCAATCCATCAGGAGAAAGTGAATCTGATGAATATGAAATGCGTGTAATTCCGTGGAACGGTTCTCGATGATCCAATCCTCGACGTCACCTTGCTTTACTGTGATGTTCGGCTCAGTTGACATGGGATTAAACGGAGTCGGCGTTTGGCCGTCCACTGTAATATAGAAGGTAGTCGCGCTATTGGCGTTACTGGGGTCCTGCAGCTCCTCCGAGAAGTACAGCCTTCTCACGCGCGCGGGCGTTACATCTCCCAGCCATGGCAGGACCGGAGGCGGGAGCGGCGTAGGACTGGATGGCAACATGGAGCGCGGCTCTGCAGCGTCGGCCGCAGCAGCAATCAATGCGAGAGTGCGATTCGGGTCGTTCTCTCCGCCCTGTCCGGTATCCACAGCGCGCGTTACGAATAGACCTGGCACCCCCGCCGCTGGGCCAATGACAACGAATTCCGCTCGACCGCCTGGCGCAATGCCGATGTGGTCGCTCCACTCTATTCCGGGCCCGGAACCGCCGCTTCTGTTAATAGGGATACCATCGATCGCAACCACTCCGAGCTGCTGCGGGATGCGCTCGAAGAGGACCGCCAAATTTAGATAGGTGATGGCGGATGCGTTCACGACTCGCCACAGCTGCCGTTCTGTCGGCTTCATCTTGATGACGGCAGGCGGGTAGTCCGGATAGGGCACGGGAACGAAGTTCACTGAGAGATCCTTCGCAGGCTGCCCGAATCCTGTGCCGTTATTGGCCGAGTCACCGTCGCGGTCGATGAACATCCTGGGGACCACCGGTTCTGACTTTGAGGGTGAGGCGTGAGGGTTCATCAGGTCCTGGTCGCGGATTACCAACACTCGCTCCGGCAGACCTGCAATCTCGCGATTGGCACGCTCGATGCCCTCGATGATCAGTGCGCCGGATGCTCCGCCGATCACCTGCGCTTTGCTAAATCCATGAATGTGCGGGTGGTACCAGTACAGACCAGGAGGTTCATCAGCAGGAATACGGAATCGGTATTCGAAGGGCGGATCGCCCGATTGAATCGATGTCCTCAAGACATCGTCTTGGTGGCAAACCGGCGGCAGAGTGAGCCCATGAAAGTGCAGATTGGTCGATGTGGAGGTCATGGCGCCGCTCGTGCACGGATCGGACGGCACCGTCGTCGTTGCCCGGCGTCGTAAGTCATTCGATTCGGAAAGCTCATTCTTGAGATTAAGAACGAGCAGGTCGCCAGGATTTAACCTCAGGGTCGGTGATTGAGTGCCATCGGCGAGGAGATAACAGTAGCGCGTTGAGCCATCTTTTTCCTTGAAATTATGAATGGCCAATTCGAGTTTCAAGATGCCGTCCTGGCTGCGCAAGTCCTCCGGTTCCGGAACCGCACTTCCCGGTACGGGGCGAGAACACGGGTCATGGGGCGATTCACGGCCGTAGGCCGTGCCCTCTGTCCCGATCCATGCCGTTAGGATGATGAGACTGCAGCTTAAGACATTCGCCACCAAACGCATGACGGGCACGGCGGATGATTCTTCCTGAGGTAGAGGCAAATCCCGGCAGGCGGTGCTTCATATCGTGCAACATGCCGCAAACTGCGACGCACCGCAAAGCGCAGAGTACCTTGTGATCGTTACGCACACATGACAACTGCGCATTGCAGCTGTCATTTGATTGACGGCGCCAGCGCTCAATTCTTTTGCGGCCGAACGACGCCGACCGGTAACGTCGTGATTCTCCTCATTTCGGAATCTTCGAATTGCATTGGATCCCGTAAGTAGTCATTCACCATGTCCAGTGTGTCATGGCCCCAGAAAATCTGATCGCCAATCACGAATGTTGGCACGCCGAAAACTCCACGGGCGATTGCCCAGTCCGTATTAGCGCGCAGCTTCTGTTTTACCGGCGAGTCGTTTAATACCTTCTCCGGAGCGGCGACGTTGAGATGGCGCGCGAGCTCCGCGATCGTGCTGGGGTCCGTCACATCACGACCATGCAGGAATACGGCATTAAAGACGGTCTCTACTGCCTGACGATTGCTCCCGGCCGCAACGATGAGTCGCAGTGCGTGCAGCGGGTTGAATGGGTGAGCCGGAGGCATGCGCATGGGTATGGCGAGCGACTTCGCGCGCCATAGGACAAAGCGATACGTAAATTGACGCTTCGCCTCGATCTCGGCATTGCCGATTTGTCCGAAGTGATTCAGGAGCCCGGCGAACAATACGGGAACATATTCAACTTCAACATGCGGTGGAAGCCGCGACATATCCTTTAGGCTCAAATAGGCAAATGGAGATATGACATCAAATACCCAGGATAACTTCACGACGTCCTCTCTATGATATCCACCCGCCGGACGAACTAGCCGGTTGCCGACCGCGCCAGCGCATCATGCAAGCACTCCACGAGCGTATCCGCGTCCTCCGCGTTGAAGGGCATCGGCGGACGGATCTTGAGCACGTTATGAAACGGCCCATCGGTGCCGATCAGAACACCGGCCTCGCGCATGCGATTGACGATGTCGGTCGCCTCCTGGGCGGCCGGCTCCAGTGTGTCGCGGCTGCGCACAAGCTCTACGCCCAGAAACAACCCCGATCCGCGTACGTCGCCAATTAATACGAAGCGATCCATAAGAGAGCGGAGTCTTGCCAGAAGATGGTTGCCGACCTTTTCGGCATGTGCCTGCAAGTGCGCCTTGTGCACAATCTGGAGCACTTCGGCTCCTATGGTGCACGAGACGGTACTGCCGCCGAACGTACTGAAGAATTCCCGGCCGTCGTTGAAGGATGCCGCAATTTCCGCCGTCGTGACGACTGCGCCGATCGGATAGCCATTGCCGATGGGCTTGCCGAGCACGACGATGTCCGGTACGACACGCTGCTGCTCAAAGCCGTAAAAATATTTCCCGAGCCGACCGTAAGCGGTTTGAACCTCATCGGCAATGCAGATTCCACCTGCCTCGCGCACTTGGGCATACACGGCGGCGAGATAGCCTTCCGGAAGTAGCAGTTGTCCGCCTACGCTGGGGCAGCTCTCAGCGATGAATCCGCAGACGCCCTTGCGTTGCAGCGTGAGCTGCGTGATGAACTCGCTCACGGCTCGAGCGTATTTCTCACCTGCGCGCGGATCGTCGGATTTATGTGCGCCCCGATATACGTCGGGCAAGGGGGCGACATGCACCCAGGATGGCTGCGCGACTCCGGAATCCTCGGCCTTATAGGGACTGATGTCGGTGAGCGTCGTGGTATTGCCGTGATAGGCAGAGTCGAGCACGATCATATCGATCGACCGCGAATGTGCGCGTGCAAGACGCAGAGCAAGCTCGTTCGCCTCGCTCCCGGAATTTACGAAGAAACACACCTTCAATGGCTCGGGCAGAGTCGATGTGAGGGCTTGGGCGTACCTCTCCAGGCTCTCGTGCAAATAGCGCGTGTTGGTGTTGAGCAGCGCCATCTGCTCAGCGGCCGCGCGTACGACTTCCGGATGGCAATGTCCCACATGGGGCACGTTGTTGTAACCGTCGAGATAGCGCCGGCCAGATTGATCGAAGAGATACTGCATCGATCCGCGCTCGAGGTGTAATGGCTGACGATAGCTCAAGGTCAAACTGGGTCCGATCAGTCTGCGGCGGGCAGCGAGAAGCGCGCCTGTAGAGGTCTCGTGGACGCTCATAAAGTCTCGACGGAGCGACGAAACAGATGGTGGACGGCATCTCGCGGAACGCCGATCAAGCGCTGCAACAACGTCCAAGCAGGCCCTGCGGTCACGAGCTGATAGGCATCGCCGCTCTTCACCTGCGCATTGTACGCCGCGTAGCACAGGGTCATGCATAGACGTGCGGTCATGAGGGGATACAGAGCGTCGATCTCGGACTTCGTGAGGGCGAACCGACTGTGGTACGCACGGATGATAGGAACCGAAGCTGCCAACGGATCCGGCTGATCGAGCAGCGCGTAGGCGAGCGCAATAGCCAAATCACAAACGACGGCCGAGTACACCATGTCTCCGAAATCGAGCAAGCCCACGACGCGTCCTTCTCGCACGAGCACGTTGTAGTCGTTGGCATCTCCATGGATGAGACTGTGCCGCAGCGCCTTCCATTCGACGGCTCGCCAAGCATGCATGAAGTGTCGCACGACTGACTGCTGTTCGGTCGGTAATAGAGACAAATGCTCAAGTGCCAGATCCGCGCGCTTCACATCCCAATAGAGTTCGCGGTGCATTGCGCCATGTGAAAAGCCTTGCAGGGCACGATCCACGTCGCCGAGTACGGCACCTAAAGAGGCGAGCAAGACAGCATCATGCGGGAAGGCGTGAACGAATATTTCACCATGCAGCCAGGTCAAGAGGCGTACGAAGTATGTCTTGCCGTGCTTGTTCCCGATTGTCGCCATGTTCTCGCCAGAGGCCGCCGGAACCACCCGCGGCAGCGCGAGATCGGGGGCACGCTCGGCCGCATGCGTAAGTGCCGCATTCTGGAGCTCAAGAACCGAGCGCTCTTCATCAGATTTGGCGATCTTCAGGATGTACTTTTCTCCGCTGACCGCATCCAAGGCAAAGTTCTGGTCCCGTTCGCTCGGCAGCGGTGAGGCGGCGGCAGTGAGATCGTAAATCTCACGCGCGAACGCTACGACATCTGCGATCGCGAACCGGGGGGTCGTATCAACGGTCACGTCGCCCTCGTGCGAAATCAGGAAGAGTTGCAATTGGATGCAATCGATTAACCGCGGCGTTCGGTATACTCGGAGGATTATATGCAACGCCACCGACGTGCAGCGCAGTGCCTATCGACCCGACAAGCTGGTACAACGGAGGCTGCATGAAGACAACGACCTGGCTCCCCTTCCTACCGGCACTTGCGCTCGCGGTCAATGCGCCGGCGCCGGCACAACTCAAGACTCACAACGTGGTATTAATCGTCAGCGATGGCCTGCGCTGGCAGGAGATCTTCACCGGCGCCGATCCCACGCTACTCAACGAGGAGCACGGTGGCATCTGGGCGAGCGAGGCGAGCCTCAAGCAGCGTTTCTGGGACGACGATCCCACGGTGCGTCGCAGGATGCTGCTTCCGTTCCTGTGGGACGTGGTCGCCAAGCAGGGCCAGATCTTCGGCAATCAAGCCAAGGGCAGCATTGCCCGGGTCACGAACGGTCTCGCCTTCTCATATCCGGGCTACAACGAGATGCTGACCGGTCATCCGGACGCGCGCATCAACACCAACGAATACGGTCCAAATCCGAACGTCAACGTCTATGAGTGGCTAAACCAGGCGCCTGACCTGCACGGCCGCGTGGCCGCGTTCGCATCCTGGCATGCCTTCAAGGATATCTTCAACGAGCCGCGCAGCCAGATCGTACTCCAGGCGGGATCGACGCGACTGCCGGGGAGCCGCTCCGGCCCGCGTGAGGCGCTACTCGATCAGCTCTACGAACAAACAAGCGAGCTCGAACCCGGGGATGTCTGGGACGCTTTCCTGCAGATACCGCTCATCGACTACGTGAAAGCGGCACGGCCGCGTGTGCTGTTCGTGGGCTACGGAGAGACCGACTGGTGGGCGCATATTGGCCACTATGACCTCGTACTGGAAAGCGCCCACCACATGGACGCGTACGTGCGCGAGCTGTGGGACACCATGCAGGCGCTTCCCGAATATCGCGGGCAGACGACCTTCATCATCACGTGCGATCACGGTCGCGGCGGCGGGCTCGAGGAGTGGAAGGAGCATGGGGTTTCGCAACACGGCTCCGAGAACATATGGGTCGCCGTGATCGGTCCGGACACGCCCCCTCTAGGCGAGCGCTCCGGTCCGCCTGCCGTTGTCCAAGCGCAGATCGCCGCGACCGTCGCCGCGCTCCTCGGTCGCGACTTCCGTACGGCCGTACCCGCGGCCGCCCCGCCCTTGCCGGTACTGCGCGCGCCCTAGTCTGACCGGCCGGCCGTTCAAAGTGGTGATGCGCATTTGTAATGTCCTGTGAATGCGACAGGCTTGCGCGGTGCATAATGGGCATTCTGATCAGCTAGGGCACATGTCATCATGGATATCGATCTGTCGCAGATCGCCTATACACCGACAACCGGGGTGCGGCGAATACATGAAACCCCACTTGTCGTCGCCACTGAGACAAGCCTCAAGGGTTATGGCTGTTTGGTCGACGACCCCAAGAATTTCCCGATCGAGATTGTTCGCTGGCCTGCCCAGGGTTGGCGTCCAATCGATGAGAATTCTGGCAATCAGGGGGGCGTGGTTGAAGGGCTGTTCGAATTCTGCTGGAAAGGCGAGACGCTATACGCGCGGAATAACGCCGTGGGGGACAGCTATCTCTTTGGCTGGAGCAACTGGCCGGAAGAGGCGGCGAAAAGCACATCGGAGAGGCCGCGCGAACGCGCCCTAATCTGGCGAGCTAATTATCACCCGGACGGCGGCCAGCTCTTCTACCCGCTCAATGGCCACAGCTTCGTGGTACCGCTCGCTCTGCCCGGGGACGACGTCACGCCCGATCGATTCATCAGTTTCTGGTGCGCCGGCGATTGTGGGCTCTATCTCCATCCTAACGTTTGGCACGGGGCGGTCGTGCCCTTAGATGACGAGGCGGAATTCCTCGACCGTCAGGGCCGAGTCCATGCCCGTGTTTCCGTCGATTTCCCCAAAGAGTTCGGCTGCTACCTCGCCTCTCCGCTGCGACGCCTCTAGCTGCAGGCAGAACGTTCGGCAAACGGGATTGCACAATCCGGGGTCTGCGCCGGAAGTGATTTCGGAGCGTCGACAAATTGTGCCTTGGTTGGCAATTTCAGTTCGTTCAATGTGAGTGCGCCCCATGACTATTGTAAGGTGTGCGACAGTCGCACGGTTCAGGTCATTGCTGAGCGTTCATGCAATATGCCAATTGCGTATCGGTGGCATTTCTCCCGCACTAAGATGACGCAATACTCAGTCGCGCTCGCGATTGGTGCACTCATGCTGCCGGTGACGTGCATGCCCGAACCGTCCGCTACACTCGTCGACGGACCGGCTGGATTTTCGATTGCCTGCTCCATTAAGTCGGCACCGCATTTGCAGTCCTGTGATGATCTTCCATCCGCTCGCTCCTGCGCATCCGAGTCCAATTATCCTTCGCTCGCTTCAAAGGAATCGACTGGCATTACTTTTGTCAATCGCAGCGCCGAGCCGATCAAAATTTATTGGTTGAGCTTTCAGGGAGAACGAAGGCTGTACCACTTGCTGCCGCCAGGAGCCCGCCGAACGCAGCAGACTTTTGTCGGGCACAACTGGCTCGTCACGAACCTGGCGGATCAGTGCATCGGAGTATTTGCTGCCGCCCCGGTGTCGATCGCGTTCTTTTAAGAGCATGTGCTCTCACCTATGGCACAGTCGCGGTGGCGGATCGTGTCTAGATTTCTCTTCTGGTAACCACAAGGCAATGAGTCACGCAGGGAGCCGGCCAATCCCGCCCCGTTTTCCCTAAAGTGCCGTACCCGATCATTTCCCGGCCACGCGCTCGAGATAGTGCGGATTCTTTCATCAGCGACTAGAATCCTCGTAACCGGGATAAAGAACCAATGCTGGGGGAACGCGTGCGAATTTCGCGACGACTGCGCCACGGCGCTATAGTAGTGATCCTTGAACTGATCTTTGGCGGCTGCACCGTCGCACTCGCGCAGTCGTCCTCAGGGACAGCGGACGGGGCGACTCAAATTCCCCCGGCGAACGAAGCGCCGAAGACCCTCCCCGAAGGCAGTGTTTTCTTCTCCCTGCAACAGTCCTTCAAAGAGGTGCCCGAGCAGCTAGCGGTACGCGGCCATTTCGACCTCGGGGCGCCGCCTCATGTGCTGCGATATTATTGCCTCGTAAACACCAAAACTGGTATCAGCGAAACAAACGCTGTGCGCGGTGACCTCGTACCGGGCCCAAATGGGATCACCGGCATCAAGAACATTGCGGTCTCACTTTACAGCTGTGCCGACGCTCAACAACAAGGGCTACTGGTTACTACCGGATATGTCCCGGGTGTGACTGCCGCAGGCGCCCCCGCGCCCGCGCCCGCGCCTCATGCAAGAGCCCCGGCGGAGAATCCACCGCCGCCGCCCGTCACGCCGGAGGAGAAACTCGATGGATCACCCGGCCGAATTGACGTTGCCGGCGTGAAATTGGGAATGTCGCCCGATGAAGTGCGCGCGGTACTCAAGTCCAAGAAACTGCTGGACTACGATGAGTCAGAGGAAACACTGAGCTATCTGGACTCGAGTAAGGGCGTCATGCAGCCCATTGCGAACGGGCGTTTCGTGAATGTCATCGCCGCGTGGACTCCGCCCCCGGCCTCTTCTGCGGGCGGCGCCTTTCAAGTGGACGGCGAGTCATACGAAGTTATGTTCACGCCCGTCCCGGGAAGGGAACGGGCGATGGCAATTGTTCACTCGGTGGGCTATTCGCCCGCAAATGCAATTCATGAAACTGCGCTCGAGAGCGGGCTCGTTACTAAGTACGGCGGCTTTGGCGGATCAAATGACCTGCCTCAATCACCTACTTGGCGCCTTCAGAGCGGAGGCACTGTGCAGGTTGGCGATTCTTGCAATCGTCGTGGAATATTTGGCGGACTCGGCGAACTGAAAGCTGGAAAAACGGCCCGCGAGAACCTTGCTCTGAAAGGGACACCCGAGGAATTTAAACTCCAAGTCGACCGTTGCGGAGTTGCGATCGTCACAGAAGACCACTTCACCGCCAATGGCGGAGCGCTGCGTGCCGACCGTCTGGTCACACGGTTCACGGTAACAGCGTACAGCCCGTCGATTGCATCCGAGGGCGCGAGGGCAGCCGCGGAGCTGATTAAGGCAGCCAGTGGAAGTGTCAAGAAACCTGCCGTGCCACGCGCCAAGGATCAACCTGCGACTAATCTCTGAGCTCGTTCGATTCGAGGCGGTTGTCCAATGGGATTGATCCGCTCTCGCATGTGACCAGGACGGAAATGACGCCTCATTGTCTAGCGCGTCGCAACAAAGTGAATACGCCGATGCACAGCCAAACGACATTGAGTCCGACAGAAGGAAGTGCGCCGTTCCAGCCACTATTCACGATAAATCCCGCCGCCCCGACGATATTCATCACTTGATAGAGTGGCGAGCGCGCGTCAAGCCTTCCTGCTGAAATTAGTCCATATGCGACTATAATTAGCAGCGCTCCGCTCCAACCGATCACCTCGATCCACACATTCATCACATCGCACCTTCCGCAGCTCCCGATCTCCCCCGAAGCACCATAGCGAAGAATCGAAGTCGGCCTAGCGGGGCTTTTTCTGACGCGCCTATTATCGATCTATTATCAGTACTCTGTCTCATACACACGTTTTTGAACACCCCGTTAATGTCAGTCCATGCGGGGGTGCGGAGCAGCTGCTACTGCATGTTCATGCCCGGCATGGCGGAATGATCCATGTTGTCATGCCCCTGATCGTCATCGTTGGTCGACCAAATATTCTTTGGATCTGTCTCATACGGGTAGACATGAACCATCCATCCAAACACGTGGGGGTAGAACTTCCCCTGCGCTGCTTCACAAGCCCCCTGAGTAGCGATGGAGCCGCGTAGGCCGAATTTCGCATCAGGGCCAAAGTACGCGGCTTTCTGTCCCGGAGGCGCTTTGCAGAAGTTGATGTGTTGGTGCCAGCGGGCAATGCTGAGCGGGATGCGCTCGTTGAGCTCGTCCTCCGTTGCGTCAACGCGATCGGTGTACATCGCTCCTACGAGCCTGTATCCGCCGTCGTCCGTCTTTTTGTATAACAGCGACGTCGGCTTGAGAGCGTCGAAGTGCGATCGAGCTTCTAAAGCGTAGGCGTACTTGGTGAAGTGATATTGGGGTTGCGGAATTTTGGGAAGAAATATCTCGTAGCCGTCGGCCAGGGCTTTCCGGTAATCCTGATAGGGCGCCATCGCCGCCTTTGCGGCCGCTACCAGCGTATCGGCCTTGCGCCGATCATCTGCCTTTGGCGGCCTCAATACAGTCATGTACATATGACCTGACATGTGCGCCATATCATGATCGGCAATGCTGGATGCAGCGACATCCTGTTGGCCGGCCTCCTGCGCAGTCGCTCCTCTTATGCTGAGCCCCATGATCAAGAAGGGGAGCGCGACCCCCCAAGCGTGGGAACGGATCGTGCGGATAAACGAGGATTGGTACATCACTGTGCGCACTCCCGAGCGATTTCGTATGTAAACATCAAGTTAGCCGCGTGCGTTCACCGCGCTTTGCCTGCCGCATGCGAGTCGCCTCGGAGTTAATTATGGCGGACCTACGCTAGCTGGGCTACTGCCATCGTTCGAGCTTGGCGAGCAGGTGGAGCGCGACCTTAAGCCAAAGCCCGGATACGCGCCGCAGTTGTGTCAGCTAGCAGAACATTTGAGGCTTGGAGCACATGGCCCATATCAAGGCTGTATCATTCGCCGACGATGAGATTTTTACGCGCGCCGGTGCAACTCCGTACAGCTCTGCGACGCGGTTAAGCATGTGATTCCCGATACGAAGCTAGGAACCGCCATTAATCCCGCACGCGCATCGATGAGCGACAGCCCCGAAGAAATCGCCAAGGATGTCCTGGCGGTTGGCCGAATAAACTCCGTTCCCACACTGTTACAGGTGTTATGTGAGACTACTGGCATGCGCTTCGCGGCGGTTGCCCGAGTCACTGATCGCACGTGGACCGCGTGCGCAGTCCACGACGATATCAATTTTGGCCTGATTCCAGGCGGCCAACTCGACGTGAATACCACCCTCTGTACGGAAGTACGGCAATCGCGCGTGCCCATCGTCATCGATAAGGCTAGTTCGGACCCTCGCTATTGCAATCACCACACGCCGAGGTTTTACAACATAGAAAGCTACGTGTCGGTTCCCATCGTGCTGGCCGACGGCCGCTACTTTGGCAATCTTTGCGCGATTGATCCAGCGCCCGCTAAGGTGTCAGATCCGCGAGTTGTATCGATGTTCAACCGATTTGCCGAGCTCATCGCGCAAAATCTTGAGAACGACGCGGCGCGCAACTCAGCTGTGAGCGCGCTTCTCGACGAGCGCGCGGCAAGCGAGCTGCGCGAGCAGTTCATCGCAATTCTGGGTCATGATCTGCGCAACCCGCTGGCGGCGGTTGCGATGACCGGCGAAGTATTGCTCAGGAAATTGACCGATCCTGAGCTAATGGCCCTTGCATCACGTATCAAGACAAATGCACGGCGCATGTCCGCACTGATCGACGATGTGCTCGACTTTGCGCGCGCCCGGCTCGGTGGAGGGATCGGCATTCGCATGGAAGAAGTCCACCACTTGGAAACTGCTCTGATCGCTGTGGTAAGGGAGCTTCAGGATGCGCAGCCGGCACGCACCATCACGACGGACATACGAGTGCAGGGAAGGATTACTTGCGATATCGATCGCATTCAGCAACTTGCTTCCAATCTCTTATCAAATGCACTGGCCCATGGGTCCGCTGAACGACCCGTAACGATTAGGGCTGCTACAGACAGCGACGAATTGATCCTCAGCATTTGGAATGACGGCGAGCCCATTCCGGAGGACAGTATCGACAAGATATTCGCACCGTTCTGGCGACATTCGACCTCTGCCAATCGCCACGGACTGGGCCTGGGGCTGCATATCTGTTCGCAGATTGTTCGCGCCCACAAAGGCACAATTGAAGTTACTTCGAGCCGAGAACGCGGCACGGAATTCACGGTGCGGCTGCCGTTGAACGCCACGAATGCCGATAGTTCGGCCCCGTCTGTTATCCGCTCCTAGGCGGCCTCTTCGGCCTCCGGGTCGGCCTCATCCTCGGGTTCAGCCTCGAGCGTTGGTTCCTCGCGAGTAGCCTCGGGTTCCTTGCGGGTGCCGTTGAGCTTGATATTCAGGCGCAGCTCATTCGCCGAGTCCGAATTGCGTATCGCCTCATCATAGGAGATTACGCCTCCGTTATAGAGCTCAAAGAGCGACCAATCGAATGTCTGCATACCAAGCTCGCGTGACTTCCCCATGATCCCTTTGATCTCGTGGAATTCACCTTTCAGAAGTTTGTCGGCAACGATTGGCGTATTGATCAAGATCTCGATCGCGGCCGTGCGACCCTTGCCGTCCGCAGTACGAACCAGACGCTGCGAAATAATTGCACGAAGATTACTGGAAAGGTCCATGAGAAGCTGCTTGCGGCGCTCCTCGGAAAAGAAGTTGATGATGCGGTCGATCGTTTGGCTGGCGCTATTGGAATGCAGAGTTCCAAGACACAGGTGTCCGGTCTCGGCGAAGGCAATGGCGTGCTCCATGGTCTCGGTGTCGCGGATTTCTCCGATCAGGATGACATCGGGCGCCTGGCGCAAAGTATTCTTTAGAGCGCTATGCCACGAATGCGTATCGATCCCCACTTCGCGATGTGTGATAAGCGAACGCTGCGACTGGTGCACGAACTCGACGGGATCTTCCACCGTAACGATGTGACCGGCCGAGGAGCGATTGCGGTGATCAATCATGGCAGCGAGCGTGGTCGATTTCCCCGAGCCGGTCGCGCCGACGACAAGGACCAAGCCGCGCTTGGCCATCACAATTTCTTTCAGGCTCTCCGGCAATCCGAGTTTCGCGAAATCGGGTATTTCGTTGGCAATGGTTCTGATTACCATACCGACGTTTTGCTGCTGCATGAACACATTGACCCTAAAGCGCGCAACGCCCGGTACCGAGATGGCGAAATTGCACTCGAGCTCTTTAGCAAAGGATTCGCGCTGACGCTCATTCATGAGCGAATTGGCGAGATTACGGGCGACCGCTCCGGTCATTTTCTGCTTGGTAAGAGGGCGCATGGAGCCCTGCAGCTTCATGCTAGGCGGGAAATCCTTGGATACGAAAAGATCCGACCCACCCGCCTGGCTCATGGCCGTGAGCAGTTTAATGATGTGGGCTTTGGCCTGCTCTTCGGTTAGGCTCGACATTGCGTCCTCTACAGTCGCCATCTTCTGGGATCGTAGCGAACCCGCGAGCTCTTGGTACGGTAGTACTTCTCACTGTAGGTGATTGTTCCGTAGCCGCGGCCTTAAGCTCCGCTCGAGCTTACCGGGGGTGGGCTCTGTCAACTGTGACGGAGGTCGGGCTATCTCGAAAGATCAGTCTCGGGGCTCTTGTGCGGCGTTCAATAAAATCGAGCGCCCGATTGCGACCACCGGACTTCGACCCAACCTCTCCATAAGAATCGAGCCGGCAATCAATGACCGTACAAGTCAATGTCACGAAGGCCACGGTCGCTCTGGAGGATACCGGCAAGGGTGCTCCGGTTCTTCTTCTGCACGGTTTCCCAGCGACTCGCTTGCTTTGGTCAAGTGTGGCTGCATTGCTGACGGATGCCGGCTTTCGCGTACTGGTCCCGGACCTCATCGGTTACGGGGCGTCAGCGGCAGCGGCGGGCGTATCCGTCGACATGGCCGCTCAGGCGCGGTGGATGCTAGAAGTCCTCGACGTCCTTGGTGTCGCGCGCACAATTGTCGTGGCCCACGACGTGGGCTCGGCTGCCGCGCAGCTCATGGTGGTGCGTTCGCCGCAGCGGGTCCGCGGTCTCGCCGTGCTCGACGGTGTCTTCGGGACTGAATGGGGAATGAACGCCATCGATAGCATCCGATCCTGGGATCCGGCGGAAGCAGGTCGCATCTTTCCCGTGCT